>Ga0265798_10000305_pt1 | contig 88337 bp, 93 predicted proteins | sample P3T30metagenome_FD_192430 | JGI IMG/M metagenome (GOLD analysis project Ga0265798, IMG submission 192430) | Plant litter microbial communities from East Loma Ridge, Irvine, California - P3 T30 | ecosystem: Environmental > Terrestrial > Plant litter > Unclassified | place: USA: California... | reverse complement strand
AATTTTTTGTGCTTTGACTACTGAAACTGTTAAAGTGGCCAGTGCTAGAAGTGTTAAAGTTTTCATAAAGTGAGAAATTTATAGGGTTTATCTTCTGAAATGTACTTTTTTTCAAGCCATCAGAGAACGGTCAAACTGTATGATTTATAGAGATCTAGAAATCTTTTTTCAATAATTTCAGCTGGAAATAAGGCTGATTTATTACTTAAAACGCTGTTGTTCCATTCCAATAATGCAACTTGATTATCTGCTTTTTTGATGAGGTCATCTAATGGAAATGACAGGTTAAACTGAATAGCAATATTTCGCATAACTTCATTTTCAAGCGCCATATAGTCTGGTAGCAGCTGTTTTATAGGTTTTGCGATATCCATTAAATATGCTTCACTGGCATCATGCAGTAAAGCTTCCAATTTAAGATGCGCCGGGACAAGCTTTGCCACATTAATGGAATGTTCTGCTACGGATATTACACCCTTTGCCTGCCCTGCAAATCTGGGCATTACGGATAACCCTTTAGCTATATCTTCAATGGTAAAAACTTCAGGACTAAGGTTCTGGAAGTCTATTTCAACCCCTGTATAGGTTCGGAATTTCTTACTAATTGGCTCCATAATGAAAGATTTAAGGCCGTTAACAACAAAGGCATATAACAAATATATGTATTTTTACATATATGGACAAATTAAATGTATACATTTAATCAAAAAATGGTTAGTGTATTACAGGTAATTTTCTACTGTATACATTAATACCAGGATTACACCCAGTGCATAGAATAATATTGATGCTGCACTAATTAGCCTAAATGTCGCCCTTGTAGGATTAGCGCTCTTCAAATACTTGTCCTGAAGTTTGCCTAAGAGCATTCCTATCAAAAGCAAGGTCCAAATGATAATGAGGTTTTGAGTATCCATAACTACAGATCTAAAGGTGATTACCCTTCTTATACTGGCAGGCAGATATAAAATTTTTACAGGTATAAAATGAATTCAATTTTTGTTGGTCTATGGAATCATCATGGCCGACCTCAAGTAAAAAGTCGAGGGAAGAAAATTTCAGATCACCTACTGTCTCGATATTGTTTTTAATTAGAAGCGCCTTCGTTTCAATATCAAGTGTTTTTAACGAATGAATCTTCCGTTCATTAAGTTTCCGATTATACGCTCTTTCTTCAATGCTCTTGTTATAATCAGGTTCATCCTGACTATCGTAGCTGGTTAAGATCTCATTGTCCATAAGGGTTTTATAGTGAGGTTTTCTGGAGGGTTCAAATAACCATTTTCTAAAGATGAAAGCTATGATAATGACCATGAACAAAACAGCGGTTACAATAATGGTAATGGGCTGATAGAGAACGAATGACATAATTAAGATTTATAGGTTTATTAAGAAGATAATATATTGATAATTTGTACACATTATTCCAAATCCATTCAACGGGATAAGCCTTGTTTATTTTTATTCTCTAAATCCGGGAAACTCTCCCAAGGCTTTATATCCTGTTTTGGAGATGGTTGTTTGATTTGATTTGTCCCGTATTTAGCAAGGGTTTCATTCAATAAACCTTCATCTGCATAGGACTTATATGCGGCTTTTACACCATTTGCATTAGAGTTAACCTGTACATAATCTAACAAGCTATAATCAAAAGGTAGTAAGCTTTTTCGGAGTTCAATCATCTCACGCTCTTGATCGGTATTACCATAAGCGATAATAGACCGAACACCAGGCAGGGGAGCTATAATGTCAGTTACGTTTTTTAATGATAAGCTATCCAGAAAATAGTTGCCAGTCACAGACATATCACTACTTAAAGCAAGAATTCCATGCTTTGGAAAAGCAGAAAAACGGGTCTGTTGTATAAGCTCAGCTACATCCTTAGAACCGGCAATTCTAGTAATTGGTTCTCTGAGCACCTTCATTTCATCGAATATATGCGCAGAATAATGTTTACCCTCCCTTGGTGCTTCATCCCTTAAAAAGACAGAATGATCTTCTTCTAAAATGACCGTGAAAGCTTTATTATAGGTGTTGAGTATAACATGGTAGACGTCAACATCAAGCTTTTTGAATCCTTCCTGAACCCTTTTTGTTAAATTGATATCGGCCTTAGACGGCTTTAAATTTCCAGATGGATGGTTATGAACTAAATAGATTTCTTTACTATCATGCAACTTAGATCCGGCAAGAATAACCCCGGTATCTAGTACGGTGCCTGCCCTACCTCCTATACTTAAGAACTGGATCATCGCCTCCTTTTTATCATTTACATGAACTGCAAAGCCTAGTTCTACACTTTTACTTTCCAGGGATTTCATTAAATGGGCGACATCATGATGGTCTCTGATCTTGTAAGAGCCATCGAATTTCATTCCCTCATATGTATTCCATATAGGTAAATTGGTCGAACCGGTCTGGCCATCATACGGTTTAACAGCGGAATTGAAGCCGAAAACGCTTTTATATGGGACTATCTCGCCAATTTCTGTTTGAGTAAAATGTAATTTTAATTGTTCAGCCATATTTTTCTTTAGTTAGTAAAATAAGGGACAGCGAATGCCATCCCTCTAAGGTTTAGCATCTAGGCTACCTGGATAGGCCAGTTTTATTCTCTTTCGGTTGGCCTCCTTCCCAAGGATTTAATGAGGGTTTGATACTTTCATTTTTCACGTAAACAGGCTTAAGATTCTTATCATAGATATCAAGCTTCTTAAATTGTGGATTAGCTGCAATGTAAATTTGTTCGGCAGAATTATTCTTCTCTACTATTACGGCTTGTAAATTTCCCTTTTCAAGTGATTTCAAAACACTGTCTTTGGTGAAATTTTCATTGAATTTTACTCCAAGCGCATCAACGACCTTTTCGAGATCGAAACCATAGTTTTTGTTGTAGTACTTTTTATCATGACCTCCATCTTCCGCATTGTTTAACTTAATCCAGGCATTAAATTTCTCATTTGAGGTATTTGTAATGTCTTTATTGATTGCCCTTCCTGATATCAGGTTAAAAGCTTCCTTGGCTGTTACACCATTGCCATTGTGAACGGTGAAGCTTTGCTCTTTTGCGTCCTTGATATCTGTTCCCTGAAGCTTAGCAGTATATGAATTCAGATAATAATTATCGGACGTTTTCGACTTTGCAAATGCTAGATCATACTTTACCGATTGATCCTCCTTTAACTCCGGAGACTTAGGCTTTGTCACCAGTTCGATGTTAAAAGATTCCTTACCAGATGCAATCTCTTTCTGAAGGCGCTCGTTGGCCTGATCCCCGAAACCCAAATACTTCAGGTTGTTTTTCAAAAAATCTAAATTTTCGTTTTGCATTTTAATTAAGTTTATGATTAATAAATAGTTACGAATGATAAAACCTTCGTTTTAGAAAAAATCGAGTATGTAGGCATTCATCATGTTTACACTGAGCTTCATAATTGACTGATAAAACCTTCGTTTTAGAAAAAATCGAGTATGTAGGCATTCATCATGTTTACACTGAGCTTCATAATTGACTGATAAGACCTTCGTTTTTGGTTCTTAAATAGTAGAATATTGCAGTCTTCATCTACCAATAAGACATAAATGCATAAAAACATGAAGTCATTATAATGCTGATAAAACCTTCGTTTTAGTATAATTAAGCGCATTTTGAACTCATGTTGCTGATCAAAATGACTGATAAAACCTTCGTTTTAGACACTCTCTTTTAATTGCATCAGGGATTGAAGCGGCATCCTTTTTTCATCTGGATAGAGGGTGAGGGAAAAAAGATATAGCGGAAAGCCCGTGTCGGCCATAAGCGCAGGGATGCCCAAAAAACCTTTCTAAAACTGTCCAAGTGTCAAAGAGTATTATCGATATACAAACTCCTGGTCCTTTGAAACGGCTAAATTTCGCACTTATCTGCAAATTCAATCCCCTTTAAAAACTGTCGTAAAGCATCTCGATCAACAGCTCATTTTCAAAAAAAACAGAAAATAAGCTTTATAAAGGACATTCTAACAGTTGTCACCTTAGCTATCAAAAGAAAAAAGATACCTTAAAAAGTACGTATCCCTTTTAACCACACATTCCAAATCATCATAGTTTTAGCCTAAAAACTCGTATTAATAACCTTTGGAAAAATGCGATATTAACAGAAACGTACACACTAATTTCTTCATCCCCACCCGCAAAATCGATTGTCGTTAGTCATAGACTTTCACCACATTCTATTAGAAGATTTGAATCTAGAACTAATGAATTTTCTAAAACTCAAAGATTTAATCATACCTTTAAAACTGATCGATCTTCTCCAAATAGAATTACTGATATACTTAAAACCAGAGCTTAATCACTTTCAAATAGCCAAAACACAGACCTAAATAGAACTTTCCTTAAAACGCCAAAATCGCGTTGCCGAGCTCATTAGAGCCCATACACTTATTATGCTTGTACATACATTGAGCTTAAAACGAAAACTGGTCTGTGGAAGAAATAGGCAAATAACAAGGGTGCTAACGCACCCTTGTTGCGAAGCAACCTATTTACTAAAAGGCGACAGCCTTTCTCCTGATCGGAGTGGATCAGCGCCTGGCCACATTCTTTCCAGGCACAAGACAGGCGACAAATTGAAGCCTGGCCAATGAGCTGCAGCTGCTGCCGACGCCTAATTCAGGCGACAGCAATTATACTCGATTAACTGATTTTAACAGTTCTTCATACGACTTATAAGGTGATGGTGGCTTATGTGTCCGGGCATTTTTAAAATAAAATCCTGAAGCTTTTTTAAAAGCACTGAGCGTAAAATCGTCTTCATTAAATTGAAAATTGTAACCTGCAAAATCAACAAATACTGTTTCATTATAGTGGGTAACACGGACAGTTTTATTTGCCAATCGTGCCGCCATTCTACAATCCATTACCCGCCCTAAAAGAGTATTAGAAAATACAAAGTGAAAGTCCTTTCCTCGTAGAGTTTCGCTTATCCATTCAGTAACCTGGGGTGAAGTCAGAGATCCAATTGAGATGAACAAGGCTTTCATAAAGCCTTGTTCCTTCGTTTTAGACCATTTGCATTGTGCAAAACACAAAGCTTCGATAGCAGATTCAAAAATATAAACATCAGTGATTGCAGGAATATCGAGCTTTTGACTTACCCAAGGTGGGCACAGCTTAGGCGTGATATGCTTATTGATCCCGAACGTCTCAAACTTATCGTCTCCATAATCAAACACAATATTTCCGTTCTGATCAACACTGAAATCAGGTTTAAAGAAGTCAATAACCGAATCACAAATACCAAGTTTAATTAAAGCTGTAGCCATTATCTTGACATCCCCCTCTTGTATATCCTCTGGCTTCCTGCTTATGGCCATTTTGTCCTTTGAGCTTTAATTCATCAAGATCAAGCTTGTGATGGTCATCTGGGAAATTCATTAATTTTGAATTCCTATTATTCCATTTCTGAGCCTCCATTTCTTTTAAGGCATCCAAATAACCTTTGTGGAAGGCATTTGTCAGTTGGGCCGATTGCACAGCTGATTTGTCTTCATTTTGACCAATGCCCAACAGCGCCTGAGCCGCTTTGACTAGCAAGTAAGAAACACCGCCATCAATCAGGATGGATAGGACAAGAAACGTATTATTAGATCTAACGCCGTTTTTAGCTGTAGGGCTAGGCTGAAGCATAGTACCATCTGGCATTGTGATTGCCTCACCTTCCTTATACTTTGTCTTTTGGGTTTGGGTAAGAGGTTCATTGTTAATTTTCTCCGGCACAAGAATCCGGTTTGTATTCATTGATACAAATTCTTTGGTATCCTTATCATATTCGATAAGCATTTTATGACTTTTCCCCTTTTCATCAAGATAGCTTTTGACAATATTTGCTTTTTCACCGGTGATCAAGCTGTCCATTTCCTTGTCATTCAAAAGGCTATGCTTTTGCGGATTTTTGTAGATGGGGTGTAATACAACCGATAGCGATCCGTCTTTATTCTCCTGTAAGGAGATTTTAGCTTTCAGCCTTTCGATTTGAATGCCATCGTGTTCCAGGTTTTTGAGATCTAATAGTCCTGACTTTCGGCCAGCCGATAGTTCTTTAAGATCCTCCTTGGTAAGGTTCAATGTATCGTTGTTCATTAAGCCAATTTTTTTAAAATCCTCAACAGGCATTTTGTTTTTTACTTCCTCGGTTACCATAGTGCAAAAATTTATCGTTTAAAGTTTTGGGTTAGTTGTGAATTATTCTCTTGCAAAACAGGCTGTCTGGTTACTACCATTTGGTCGTTTTTAAGATCCAGAGAATCCGACTTCGCTTTTAAAAGGGATTGGTAAAGACCATCTTGACTAGTTACTTTGAGCAATGATGAAGATTCTTCAATTTTTACCTGCAATACCTTTCTAGGTAGCACTTCCAAAATTTGATAGGTTTCATCCTTGTATGGAATACTTTCGCCCTTAATAAAGTCAGCGCCTTTTACTGGCTTCTCTACTTTGGTTTTAGCTTCTTCTTTAAGATCTCTTTTTAACTCAAAGTCTAATAGATAATCATTGATTTTCTGGGCACTAGCTGAAGCTCGAAAAATCTCATATGGATCATTTTTGAGAACCTGAATCCAGCTTTTTGCATAAGCGGCAGTTTGGTCTAGTCCCTTTTCTAATCCGATCTGCCCCCTTACCATGTAAGAAGCGATTTCAGCTATCAGCTCTTCTTTAGCGTACTGAACGCTTCCAAATCTTCCGGACATATCTCTATCTAATCTGGACTTATCCCCGGTCCAGTGACCTAATTCATGCAAAAGGGTTCCATAGTAAGCCGATGCGTTATTAAACTGGTCTTTGTTAGGCATTTGCACATGATCAGTACCAGGGGAATAATATGCTTGGTTGCCTCCATGAATGATTTTCGCCTTCGATGCTTCAGCAATGAACTCGGCTCGTTCTACATTTGACCACTTTTGCTCCCTTTTGGAATCATCCAAAACCTGACTCAAAGGCGGTATCCCGGAAATTTGCTCGGCATTAAATACCCAGGCTGTCGTAATAATGGGATTACGAAGGTTGACGATGATTTTACGAGGTTTACCGTTGTCATCTAATACAGGCTTCCCTTTATCATCCCTCATAGTCTTTACGTCCTGAAGCTTGATAAAATTGATTGTCTTAGCTTTTTCCCCTTTGTTTACTTGCCATCCGTTTGCCTGTGCCTGTTTGAACGTTAGCCATCTTGGATCTTCACGATCCTGCAACATTAACCAGACACTGTTCATACCCTTATAATTATTACCAGTTGTTGGATTGTATGGGAGATTAAAAGCTGTTCCTGGTTTGTCTGACCAAGGCTTTTGCCAGGGCGAAGTTCCCTTTTCAAGCTTTTCAATAATCGCATTAGCGACTTCTTCAAATAGTGCTGTTTTATCCGGCATCTTCTCCCTCACTTTCTATCAGTTGATTTTCCGGACTTAAAATGTCATTTTGATCTATACCGTATTCGGCAGCTTCGCCTTTTGTAAGTTCAACCGATAAAGTTTGATCCTCCATCGGCTCTCCGATGGTAGTAAGCTTGTTTTTCAAGCTTGTTTCATATGTGCTATTTTGCCTTCTCATAAGTTGTAGTTATAGATTTAGAGTTTGCTGCTATGAATTGATTCCGGGCCTGCACGGTTACCAGCTTCGCCAGGAAGGTTAGAGGGTTCAAATACCCATTTCTGTATTTGATCGTGAAATGAAGGTGCTCTCCTGTAACTCTTCCGGTTTGGCCTGTGATACCAATTGGAAATCCTGCCGTTACTGATTCGTCCTTCAAAACAAACCTGGTTAAAAGGTGTCCATAGATACTTGTAACCTCGCCATGTTTGATGCGCACGTAATTGCCTAAAATTGGGTTGTATCCTGATTCCTCTATGATTCCTGGAAGGATAGAGAAAACTGTGTCTGCTCTTGCAGAAATATCAATACCAGAGTGGAACTTATTTCTTTCTCCTGTGACCGGATGGGTTCGGTTACCAAACCCTGATGTAAGCTTTGATATGTCACGTAAAGGCATATTGGCCAATAGGTGGATGTTCCTTTCGCTTAGGTGCGATATGGTATCTACGTTCTTATTGATAGCTAACGGAAGGATCACGCTATCTTGCTTAATAACGAGTTTCTTTGGGGCAAGTCGCACACCTGAAGGCTTTGAAATATGCAGAACGGTATTAAAGTTTTGGGAAAAGCCAGAAAACGAAAAAAGCCAGAAATTGGCTAAGAGAAATAAAGACTTCATAATAAAATATTAAGCGGTGGCGTAACCTGAGACTAAAAATTCAATTTGTTCATTGATGTCCTCAAAGTTCCTTTGTAGGATCTGATCTTTTTTACTGCCAAAATTGTAATAGTTTGGAAGTTCGAGCAGGTGATCTTCTTCTTGTTTTAAAGTCTTGGAATTGAGATTCACTTTGCAATTTATTGCTGAAGTATCGAACTGTCCAGTGAACTTGTTCGAGGCATCGGCGGCTATCAAACCCACTACCTCACCTGAATTGAGTGAGGCGATTTTCCCGGCAGGGATAAGAATTTCGAGTTTTTCACTGAGTTGTGAGCTTGTCTTCTCCCTATCAATAGTCAAGCTCTGACCCATCTGTTTGCTCTTTCCAAATAATCGCTCTAGCCAATCCAGTGTTTCTTTATTCCGTACACTTCCAGAGATAATATTTCCTACCACAGATGTGATGGTAGTGGCCGTATCTTTCCCGTATTGTTGTTTGAACTGCGGTAACTCCTGTAAGCCCATCAATATGGCAACTTTATTACTTCTGGCCGTTGCAATCAGGTTTTCAATTTTATGAACAAACAATGTCGGTATTTCATCGATAATGAGGGCAGTAGGCAAGTTGCCCTTTGAATTGACTAATCTTGTAAGTCTGTTCAAGACTACTGAATAACAGGCTGAATTTATATTTTGAGTGTTGGGATCATTTGCTAAAACCATTACACCAGGTTCTTCCTTGTCAGATATTTTCAAGTTAAAATCGTTACCACTAAAAACCCAAAAGGTTTCTTTTGATGCAAGTCTAGATATGAAGATTTTCAATGTTCCTACTTGTCCTTCCAACTGATCAAATGCTTTTGCCTTGTAAGCAGTCATAAATGGAGAAAGAAGCGAAACAAGTTCTTTATTCCCGAATAGGAGAGTAAAGATTTCCTCGTAAGATCTATTGAGCAAAGCAAGGACGTGCGGCAGACTTGAATATTTACCGTTTTCGAACCGACTTAAGAAGTAGATGCACGAGGCTAAAAAGTTAACGGCAGATTGCGTGAAAAAAGCATCACTTCCACTTGCCTTATCTCCCTTTTTTAGTGCCTCAACAAGTGCCTCAGCTGTTTCTGATGCATCGGCTAAAGTTCGTATATAATCCGCTCTAAGCGGATTGATCCTTTCGCTTTTCTCAACATCATTCAGATTGATAACGTGAAACTTATATTTCTTCATTTTACCGTTCTGCTTAGCCAAGTTATAATGGTAATAGGCTATTTTACCTAAATCAGGAAACTTGAAATCGTAGACGCACATTGTGAATTCCTTAGCTAATAACTGCCGTATAAAGGGGTTGACAATAGAGAAAGACTTACCTGAACCAGGTGTGCCAATTACCATTGTCCCTCGATACGGATTCTCAACGTTTATCCATCCATCATGTATCTTCTTCTTGAAGTAGAATTGCATCGGGATGTTTACTGAATGGGGATTAACCTTTTTTTCGGTGTGCTGCATAAAGCTTTCCCCCTCAACATTCCATTTATCCTTTTCTAATCCGGACCTGATGATTTTGGAAATATTATCCATTGAAGCATGTATCAGCAAAGTACCGATCAGGGACATGACCATATACAATATATTGTAACCGGTTGTACCCATGAAGATAATTGGAGATGGCTTTGCGTAGATGAATATGCTACCGAAAAAAAGAAGCAATCCCAAAGTTAAAGGATAGACAATTTGTGTTTTGGGGTTCAGTTCTAAGTTCTTCTTTGCTAAGGTTCCAATAGCAACCAGGCAAATGATCAGCAACGTTGCTAATTTGCTAAACACTAAATTATCGTAAAACGGAAGCGATGAGAATTTAACAACCGCTTTCTTAAATGGCCCCCAGAAGGGAGCATTTATATAAATAAAAACAGCAAACTCAAAAATCAGAGTGAAGTAAATTACAGCTTGAAAGAAACGATAAAGCGATTGTTGTTCTCGAGTTTCTTGCATTGGATTAAGAATTTATACGTTAAAGTTGGCGGCGTTGGCCTATAAAGGAAAGCGAAGGCCGACTTCTAAAGCGACACGCCACCTAGTACTTTTTGGGTCAAAAAACACGACTTGATTTCTATTGACAAATAGAAGATCAACATTATTCATTATGGTTTGAGCAAATTCAAGCCCTAACTGCGGGGCGGCAATAAACTTATCGTTTCCAGATCCGATCCCTACCCCTGCCCTAAAGCGAAGCAATGAGTTCTTATTTCTGGTTAGAGTTGGTTTATATACCACGCCTCCCATATAGGAGCGGTAGTCGCTCTTCGACTTATCATAGACCTCTCCAAAAAGTTCATAAGAGCTGAAATATTTTGAAGAAAAATCAAGATTAATTGTCCCTGTGTAGGCATCGTTTGCTACCCATCCCCCTCGTATACCAATGTAGGTATAGCCTTGTTGGGCTTTTGCTAAATACCCGGTAAATAACAAAGCAGCAATAATCAAAAGCTTTCTCATAAGGTATCCGCATTTAATACGTCTGAATAATCAAGCTGCAAACTGATCACCCTTCCGGAGATCTGCTTTTCAGTCATTTCGATATTCAGAACCTTGTTACCTGGAAATGTAAACTTTTTGAAAACGTAAACATTCCGGAACTGACGCTTGAAACTGTTGATCCCATTTAGGATGTAGGAAGGTTCAATTTCAACCGACTGGACATTGGTTGCCTTGGTTATCTTCTTGTCATCAATTTTGAACCTTACCTGATCAATATCATACTTTAGATTGGTGCTGTTAGTATAAGTCACATCAATAAACACGAAATCGCCAACCGTATAAATATTATTTAAATCTGCCTTGATGCCATAGGCTTTAGAGGATACAGAATGATACGTTCTCTTTCTCTTCAGGACAGACATTGCGTAGTTTCGCATCTCTGTTTCAGACATGGTAACATCTGGGTTATCAATTGACGTCATATCCTGGGGAGTGATTTGAATTCTCGTTTGATATCCTTTAAATTCGGGCACTGGTAGATATTCGACATTATACTGCGCCATAAACTTTTCCCCTACGATGGTGACAATAGATGTTTTATCCTTGATAAAGCCGAAATCAAGATCGTTTCTAGAGGTATCCTTTACTGCCTTTATTCGAAGTATATTTTTAACCGGAAGATCACCTGCTACGCTATGTGTTGAGATATCTACATATTGTATCGGCTCAGGAGAGATGAAATGAATGGAAATATCATCAGTTATATAGATGGTTGGTAAATCATTTTTAGAAATCCCGGAGGGAGCATTCTGGGCATAGACTGTCATTCCTGCGCATAGCGTAAGAATGAAAAGAAACAGTATCTTTTTCATATTAATAGTTGCTTTGTTGGTTTTGTAGTTCCTGTGGATCAATTAAATAGATGTAAGTATTGTACTTAAGCTTTGCCTTATTTTTACGGATCAGGCTAGCAATGGCCTGGGAAGTTGATGTAAACATCTTCTGTACAGCACTCATCATGAATTGGCTGGTATTCTGTGGATCTGACCCAAGATTTACACCCTGAATGGAGTTACCGCCAAGTTGTTTTGAAAACTCTCTGAATTCTGAAGCCGGAACATACAAGCCGGGCATACCGTCCAAATCGTAAACCTCTAATCGTACAGGGAAAATTTTATTTTCCTTGATAATTGAGATAATAGACAACCCAACTCGTTGTTCTGAAAAGCTTGAAATCTGAGCATAGATATAAGTCCCTCTTTTGACAAGATGACCGCCCACGGTTATATCTTCAAGTAGCCTCAACCTGATCCGAGATCCTGCATAGCCTTTAACATTTTCATCTATGATAGCCTTTACGAAAGATTCTTTTTCTTTAATTCGGACAGTATTGAATACTTTAGGTGTTGCGTCCGCTTTTACAACGGCTAGTTTAGGCTTATTTGCCATTTCCTTTTCAGCTTTTTCTATAGCCTTTAGCCGCATTTGTTCAGCTTTATACTCCGGATCACCTGCTCGGCTCATACTATCAACGTAGGACATCTGCTTTTTGAATACCTCCATTGGATCTTGTTCGGCCTGTGATGGTTCACTCTGATTGCTGTAAGCTTCTGATCTTTGCGGTGTGTAGCTGGACTTATTCTGAGTTGATTTACTACCCTGAGCGAGGGTATTCAGAGCCTGAGCGAGCGCCGCATCTTCCTGAGACGTACTGCGCCTGTTGTACTTTCCAGATGATGGCCGGTTATAGGATCTCTTAGGACTAGATTGTGCATCCAGTGACGCTAGATATTCCTCATCAGGTTCTCCGCTAAGAGAATCCCCTAATTGAGAAGGATCGGTTTCGATTGTACCGATGGCAGTAGCCCCATCTCCTTCTTTATATTGATTACGAAACGCATCTAATTTGTTGGTTATGCTTCCATCCTTCACGGTTCCGGAAACATCAGCTATATTTTCCTGTAACCCTTCTTGTTTCTCTTCTACCTTCACATTCTTGGCCGCAGAACTCTGAAACACATAAAAAATTACAAAGATGGGAAGTAAGCAAACCAGTGGGAAGATGTACTTCCCTTGCTTGAAGTTGATTTTCATTTCTTAAGATTTAGTTGTTTTTCAATTGCCTCCAATTTTGTGATTGCAGATATAAGGGAGAGGCTATCTTGATGCGTCAGCACCTTCTTTGATAACAGACTATCGATACTCTTTCGCAGCATCAGTGTGCTTTGCAGCATATCGATTTTAGGTAGCAAATTTTCTTCTCTTTGATGAGGGTTTTGTACACCTGTAGCCGAAGGAAGAGGTTTATCCAAAGGATTGTCTGGGGTGTCTAAAACAAAAAAAGAGAGTACTGTTGATACGATTATCAGAACGATCATACCTGCATAAATAACTTTACCCTCCTTTTTCAGTACAGATGAAAAACCTGCATTAGCCTTGCTAAAGTAGGGCGAAACTATTGGGTGAACTTCACTCCAAATAGTCTTTTCAGGATCTCGGTTAGAACGAATTTTTTGAAACATTTTGCAAGTCTTTATTTTCAAGTGTTCTCCATGATGTGATAAGCACACCATGCGGGTTATTTTCACTTCTCGGAATTTCCTTCAGCTTACCTTCAGTAATAAGCGATCTTACTACACGAGAGCTTCGCCTGTCGATTGTTTGTTTACCGTAGAACCTGAAATATTTATTAGCTACATCCAACTGAATGGAATCTGTTTGAAGAGTAAGTACAGAACTGGATGAAATTATGGAGTTGAAAAAACCCTTTTCTTTGAGGTTGTTATATTGCAATGCTCCGGATTCATCAATCAGGTACATGGCTCTTTTCATTTGGTACTCGATAAACTTATCGTCTGGCGTTAAACTGAAGAAGAATGAGTGAAAAAGATCGATATGCGCCTTGAACTCTGCAGGGCGATTCATTTGTCCATCAGTCTGTTTTGCCAATAAAGGCACCCCGTTATCGAGTATATAAATGTTTTTCCTGGAGCTTTCTACCATCTTATATGCGTAGACTGCTGTTGTGATACAAATAATAGTACAGGCGATTATGGTGGAGAAAGATACCCACCAGGATAATTTGATTTTATCTTCTATTTTTTTTACTAGCATGATGATTTTGTTTTAGTGGATAGAATTAAACCTTGGTAAAGGCTCTTGAAACAGCGGCTCCGGCTGATTGACCAGCTCCGGAGGCTGCCCTTCCTGCGGTTGCTGCTGCTGACGAAATACCTGAGGTTGAAATTATCCAGGTTGAAATTGATGGAACTGTGAACATAGCTATAGCGCCAATCAAGTATGATACGACTACTGTCCCAAAGCTTAGTAATCCGTTATTATTAAATACAGCAAGTGCACCAGGATTCGGGGTCATTCCATCTAGTCCGATAAGCTCCTGATATTTTGCAATTTCAGCTTTCATCGCAAAATTTTGCAAGACGGTAACTAATAGCATTATAATATAGCCAATCCCCAGATAGAGGTTAACGGAAATAAAACGTGCAATCCAGGTTGATAGACTATCTCTAAACGCAGGCAATATACTGGCCGCAACGGCGAACGGGCCTAAAATGATCAGAATACTGGCATAGATAACCTGTATAACAAAAATGAGTAAAACGCCTGTACGCAAGGTCCAAAGGCCGAATAATTCGGTTATTTGAGTTGCAAGCAGCTTCATACTGATTTCTAATCTCTCTTGATATTCAATCACTGGATTGATTACAGCGCCTTTGAAATCATCCCAGGCAGAATCCAAAAAGCCAACATCCTCGTTGGCTTTTTCGGCATCATTTTTTGCCACCTCTGCTTCTGCACTTAACGCATACAGTTCATTGACAACCTTCATTTGAAGCTCTGCTCTGCGATATCTTAAGTCATTAACTTTTGACTGTTCAATTTCAAATTTTGCTTTTGCTTTTTTAGCGATTACCTCCGTCGGGTAAGCCACGATCTGGACAAATGTTCCCCACCAAATGATAACCATCAAGAGTCCAAAAGGCCGTAGCAGTGGCATTACCTCTAACTGCTTGTCTCCTGACATCATCTCATAACTTTTGAGCGCAAAGAAGATAATCATAAAGACGGCAGCAAGCGCCTGAGCATCTTTGATAAAAACATCGAATATTGGAATTATAGCTTTCCGTAATTCATCTACTAATACCATTGGACCAGACTCAGTTACTCCGTCACCCTGTAAAAAATTGATCGTTTTTTTATAGTCTTCATTAACGGCTGGACCTTGAGCAAAGGCGTACCCTGTCTGCAACAGTAAGAGCAGACATATCAGGTGTATTTTTTTCATCGTGATAGGTGTTAGTTTATATACTTAAATTCTCTTACAACCCTTTCTGCAAGTTCTTTATCAGTTTGCGGTGTCCAGTCCAGGTTCAGACTTTCTTTGTTTGGATCAACTTTCTTTCTAATATTCAATCCCTTGGGAACATGATTTCTGACGCTTAACCACCATTCGTTAGCTGAGCGATACTGTAGCATGAGCTTATGATAATATAAAATCCGGTTCCCTCGTTCAGCCACAGCAGATCTGCTAAGATTTAGCCGTTCTTTTAACTCTGCCATTTTAATTACATGCCTTTCGTAAAGCTTGGTGTCTATAAGGTATTGCCTGGCTTCAGGAGATAATCCTTCAAGAAATGTTTCAGGGGCGGAATTTAATACAGGTGCAAGCTCTTTACTATAATATAGATCCCAGAGAGGTTCATATATGTTATTGTGAACCGTATATTCTTTTAAAGCAGTGGTGTTTAATGTATCAGATTGCTTCCTATAATTATCGGTCGTGGCCTTCATGGCTGTTGTCAAGCCAATGCGCATAGTTTGAGGGCCCGCCGGACTTAGTGGTCTATGATCTGTTTTGATGTAGTTCGGGTGCATTCCCCAAACGACAAACCACAAAGGGTTAACCTGTACCCCTAATACCTTCGTTGATGGGGTGAACTTGTTTTTGTCCCATTGTTTATATACCATACGCTCCTGCTGGTGGGTCATTCCCTTATCGTTGATCTTTTTTTGGGCGTATCCGGTGAAAGACAAAGCAATCAAGAAAAGAATGGCTAAATGTTTCATCGTTGCAGGTAGTTATAGTTTCGGAAAATTTCATTTACTAGATCCTTATCTCTTTCAATAAAATTCTTGTAGGGGTTCAAAGATTTAAGAAGGCCGTTTTGCTTTGCATAATGCATGGCTCGATAAGCTCTGTAAACAGAAGCTCGTAAAAGGATAAGTTCGTGATTGATCATATCAAGCAACTCATCCCGTTTGACATAATCCATCATGACCTCTTTGCCTCCTGTTAACACGAGCTTGTTTACTTCCTCCGTTAATGCCAGTAACCGGCGTTTAGACCATTGCATATTTTCTTCAGCAAATAGCAATAAGTAAGGCTCTCCTTTTGCCTGATCTATTATTTGATTACTATACTTCAGAACATCACTTACATATATCGCCATATTCTTAACTTGTAGACCATCTCGCAGACCTTCCCTTACCTCTGTAAGAGACCGGTAAATAACATCTTGTATCAAAACAACTGAAGCAACATTCATATTGATGCTTTTAACACTAGTCTCGATGCTTTTGAGATTCGATTGGTGTGCCTGTTCAGCAGATAATCGAACTGCTTGATTTGCTAATACCTGGTTCATATGATTCTTATCATATACCACTCTTTGACCAGACACTTTAGAGCATAAGAGCATAAATAGGATGATGAATAAATTTTTCATAGGATCTTAATATGATTTCCAAATCCTCATTATATCCTCCACAATTGCCTTGTCTTTGTTGACCCAACCATGAAAAGGAGTAGCATTCTTTAGCTTACTCTGCCAGGTGTTAAATGCCATTGTCATCGCAAGATTTCGGGAGATTGAAGCTATTTGTCGCAGTTCAACTATAACATGATTAAAAAGAATCGTCCTATCACCGGCTTTCATTTGATTGATATCGCCTATTGTGGTGACCAGTCCGATCATATAGTTTACCAATCTGTTTGCCTTTTGAACAAATTGCTTCTCGGATTCAAATGCTACAGCATAAAGGATCGGATTATCGCCTGCCTCCTTGATAATGGCTTTTTGATTATTGATGATGTTGTTGATGAGGGGATATGCATCGACCCCGATTCTGGCAGCACTTATTGCGGTTCCGAGGGTTGAATAACGATCCTGTATTTTAGCATATTTTACCTGGAGCTTTTCAAGTTGTGTCCTGTTGACCGCTTCGTTTGCGTTTACTAAAGCCTGATTGTCCCGCGCCTTTTTCTGCCGTTCAAACTCATCTTTGTTGGCATCTACAAGCTGATGAATTCCAACAACGTTTGTCTGGCTATACCCTAATTGAACCAAAAGGAAAAATATAGGGATAACTATTAGTCGTTTCATTTATCTATATATTGAAAGTCCCTAACTGTTTCCCTGGCTATCTGCGCATCTCTATTTACCCATGTTTGCCAAGGATTCAATGATCGAAAAATTCCATTTTGCTTTGCATAGTACATCGATCTATGCATTCCGTAGCTAATGCCATTGAGAAGGATGAGTTCATTGATGATGTATCGCAATATTTTCGCTCGCTCTCCTGCATCCATCAAGTTGTCTTTACCCCCTTTAAGAGCAAATTCAGTCACATAGGTGCTAAGCTCCAATGATCTTTTTCTAAAGTCTCTGGCATTCTTTTCCGCAAACAGCAATAAGGCGGGATTGCCCTGAGCGACTTCAATTAACTTTCGTACATTATCGAAGATCTTGGTTACATAGTCAGCAGCTCGCTGAACACCCATCACCGTTTTTACTGCGCCTGATATTTCAGTCAGGCCGGTGTATATATCCCTCTGAATTCCATTTGCAACAGCAAGTTCACTCGTTATGGCCATCTGCCCCCTTTGGATCAAAGTAAGCTGATCATTGGTCTTATTGAGGTTATTGTTATGCTGTGAGCTAGATGAAAGTATTGCAGCAGAAACTGCGGGATCTGTATAGACCTGCGCACTGGCAGAAAAGCCCAGGCATAGGCAGGTCATCATAAAAATTAATATTTTCATGGCATGTTTTTAAAAGGTAAATAGTTAGTGTTAGCTCACGAGGATGGCCTCTTGTGATTCATTGATTTGGGCATATACACATGCATGACGGTTGATCATCGAACAAAAATGATCTCTTTTCATCATGGCTGCTTTTTGATCTGCAACAAAGTGAATTAGTGCCTTTTGATAATTACCGTAGTGATTGACGTACACAGCCACAGCGGATTTTTCTGAATGCTCAGTAGTATAGGCTAAATATTGGTAATCTGACACCTCTACACCATATACCTCACCTTCAGACCCACGCCTAATGTACACCTCTTTAAATTTCCTCCGGTTTTCCTTATTTTCTAACTGGTTGATGGTAAAAATCTTCCTTCTCTCGATTTCACTGATACTTAAAAGCGAAGCGATATCATTAAAATTGTCTTTGAACTTTGTCTGATCCAAAAGAATAATGGTATCAGAGTTACTGATAATACTGTCCTTCACAACCTCGTTTCCAACGATATCGCCCAGTTCCTGAGTTACCACAATCGCTTCACCCCAAAACTTTCTGACAGTTTTATACAGGTAAAGTATGTATCCGGCCATAAGTGGGGATGCAATAGCCTTCCAGGCTTCCTCAATAATAAGCGTCTTTCTGAAACTCGTCCTATGACGCATCTTCTGAATGAAAACGTCCATAATGATTAATGTCACTACCGGAAATAGAATCTTGTGCCCTTTGATAGAATCGATTTCAAAAACGATAAATCGTTCTGAAAATAGAGAATCGTCTACTTTCTGGTTAAGTGTATGTCCGAACTCTTCACCAGTACAAAATTTACGTAAGACATACCTGAATTCGATGAAATTGAAGTTTATTGATTCTCTACTATTCGGGTTCTCTTCTTCTTCAGCTAGGATAGCAGGTATTTTATATACCGCATACTTATAGAAGCTGTCAAACGACAAGTCCCTGATGAGATTCTCAGAATGTTCCTTACGTCTTACTTCATCAGCCTTCATCCGCTCCAAGTCATAAAGACGTGTGTACTCGGCATGATAGAACCTTCTGAAAAGCTGTTTCTCAACCCCAATAAAGAGCTCAGTTGCTAAATGGGAATATTTATGATTTATATAAGATTCAGAGTTGACAAGACTAGCTTTCGCACCAAAATAGCTAAGCGATCCAACCTTTTCAGAAAAATACGTTTTTACAGTCTTCCAGATCTGCTGATCATCGATTTTTGCCTTAACTTCCTTCTTTAGTCGTTCCTGCAACCTGGGCGATAAACCTGTATACCCATCAAAAAAACTAGTGTAATAACTATTGATTACCTCTGCGATCAAATCCCTTTCAACTCCGGAAACTGTACCTTCAGCAGTCTTCCACAACAACCCTATTAACGTTCCTAAGAAGTCCTTTTTTTCAATGTTTAGTTCCTCCCTTTTAATCACAAAAGGGTTCATTGTTATAGGGTGCTCTTCAGTATAGGTTATATACCTGCCGTTAAAATACTCGTTAATTCCTTTGTAGCTGTGTCCAACGTCAACAATAACAACATCCATATTTTTATGCTGCATGTACTGCTCGATCATCGAATTGGTAAAAAAGGACTTTCCTGAGCCTGATGGACCGAGAGTGAATTTATTTCTATTGTTTAGTCGTGGACTATCAAGGGTGTCAATTGCTATTGGTATGCCCTGACGATCAGTAAATCTCAATTTGAATGTAGAAACCTCGTCAACCGCCAGGGCCTCCTTAAAAAGTAGGCATAGGGCAGCGTCCGATGTGGTGAGGAACCAATCGTAAATACCTAGTTCATTAGCATTCCCCGCTAGTGCGCACCTGAATAATTCCATTTGGTTGTATGCATTCTTAGAAGGAGAAATGCCGTGTCTGAACAGCGAACTAATTATGTAGTTGGTAGCTTTGTCTATATGAGACTTTTCAGCACATATTAAGATATTGAAATGTGCCCTTACTACCACCTGGCTATTCTTAGCAACATCTGCTAAAAGCGTATCGATGTCATTAACACAAACATAATTAGCAGCATCAGGAATTCCGGAGTGCCTCCGTTTTTTCTGTTCAAGTTTTAAAAGCTCTTTTTGCTGATTAGGAAGCGTCAGTACCTGATTGTACAGGATGGTTTTAAAATCCGGTACTTTCAGAAGAAAAGCGAAAATATCAGCAGGAAAATCCTTTACTGCATCCGGGCTTCCCATCTCCACATATGTACTGATCCGGTTCGGAAGCTCAATGTTGTCAATGTCTACCAATGATAAACTTCTAACAACCTTATCTCCAAAATCAACCTCTGAGGGAGTTGATTTCATGTTATTATATATGATGTGATCATCAGAAAAATTCATGGTAAGAATTTTTTTAATGAACGTCTCTGTTTCCTGTTTATTAAGAACCTTCGGGTTCGTTTTAGCGGTGATTAGAATGTCAACGATTTTGTTGATGCTTTGATCAAACTGCTTAGATGAACCTCTATCATAGATAAAAAACCGCTTCGGAGCAAGTTTGGTGACAGTAAGATAAGTCGATATATCTACATACTGTCGTCCTGTGAAATGTTCGTTGTACTTCTGCTGTAAAAACTCATTGGCCTCTCCTGCCTTATAAAGTTTTCGAGCAAGAATATCCTGCTTTTGAAACAGATATCCTTCGCCTAATACCTTTATCAGATTTGAATAAAGATCATGAAATGAATTGTAAGCGTCCGGAGATCCGGAATATTGAATAATTGGATTTGTTAATTTGATGGTTACGGACATATCCCCATTCTCGGTATAATATATATCAAAGTCCCCTACCCTTTCGTAATTACCATCAATATAGGGTAATTCAAATACTTTCTTCTTTGCCATGTTTTAAATAATCTAATAGATAAATCTTCGATCTGTATACTTTACCAAGTCCCTTTTGAATGGTTATAGGAGGTGTGTAAATGACCCTATCACGAGGTTTGTTGTACAATCCACCTTTTTGACGGTTTCCAGTATAAAAGATACCTCCTACAGCGAACGCTAAACCAACAAAGCCACCAAAATAGGTATTGATGGTAGATGAGGCTATTGCTCCCATAATGATACCTCCGATTAAAAAACCTAGTCCCCAAAAGATAAACTTGCCTTTAAAACCTTTGTAAACAAGGGGCTTTTGCAGCCCCTTGGATACATCAAACGTGCGCTTCATGGATTAACCAATGAAGAAGGCTTTAATAAAGATTGGCACCACCAGTAGGAACACACATGAGCCGCCCCATGCTAAAATGTCCTTGTTGATGTCCTTGTCTCCACCATTCCACTTTTGGAATACCCGGATACCACCAACAAGACCGACAATAGCCCCGATTACCATTAATGCATTTGCAATTACATCGACATAACCTCCTAATTCGGTAGTTGCTGCTTCAATTGCTGTTTGACCACCTTGTGCCATTGCGTTAGTTGCTGATACTGCCAATAGGCATGCTAGAACTACTACTTGTTTTTGATTTGTACTCATGATTAAAAAAATAAAGGGTTTTTAAAAAATTGATTGATTATTAATGATCAAAGAATTTGCAAATGATTAAAAGCCAGTGAAGAGCTTGACCACAATGGAGGAAAGGACAAGGAAAATGCAAGCGCCCGCCCATTTCCAAAACTCGCCTGAAACGTCTTCCTCACCTTCTTGATATTTGAAGTAAAGCCTAATCCCTCCAATAGCCCCGATGAAAGCCCCAAGCGTGAGTGTAATATTCGTTACTGGCCGGATGTAGTTTTGTAGGCCGCTATCCTCCTGGGCAAATGCTGCATTAAAAAAAAAGGTTAATGCTATAATTAGCATTAACCTTCGGTTAATCTGTGTTTTCATAAGAATGAATGTTGTTTAGTCGCCTGATCCTTCAATCTCCAGGGAAAGATCCGGAGCGGTAGCGGCGAAAACTGTCGCCTGTAATTGACACCGGCAGCGCCTGCAGCTCGTTAACCTGGTTAACTTCTGTCGCCTGAATTGTATTTCAAAAGCTCCGGATCTGGTGCAGGTTAGATCCGCTTCGGAAAAAGACTGTCGCCTCGTAGATTATTAAAGAAACATGGCTTTCATTGTTCCTCCAAGAAGACCCATGAAAATCGCAGCGATTATCCATCTGGTAAGCGAGCGATCCATATCTCCTTTCCCTTGTTGTAATTGCTGGTAGATTTTAAATCCACCCACTAAACCGAAACAGGCTGCGAGGACCAACAAAAACGATGAAAAAGACGGATACCATCCTTTAATGGTGCTTCCTGCTGTGTTCATTTCCGATATACCGGGCTGGCCATAAACAGAAAAGCACATTACCGTTAACAGTAATGTGCTCGAATACACATAAGATATTTTCATAAGTCTTAGAACATAATACTATTAGCTAATTGTGCAGCATCTTGCTTATGCATTGTAAATAAATCCTTTACCAAGATTCCACCTGTAGATGATGTTTCGTTAAAAGGCTCAACAACATCAAGCTGATCCTGATCCTCTTCTAACAACTCTGATGAGCCTATTAAAACTGCTGGCTTTGCTACCGGAGTGTTTATTGCAGGCTGCCCATTGTAAGTGTTGGAAGGATCCTCAATTGATTCAGCATCCTTAGCAATGATACTTTCATTATGTATTAGCTCTACATCGTCATCATCAGCACCTTTGGGCTTATTGAAAAACAGATCGTAAAGGATGACAACTGCATAATAGGTAAAATATGCGATGCCTAACCATAGTAAGAATTGGGGCCATGTCCACGTCATAGTTTTAAGTTTTTATATTGTTTATGGATGAGTTTATTTATTTCCTCGCTTCTGCCTTTCAAAGCTTCGTCCAAGAAAAAGTTTATTAAGCACATAATTGAGGTCTTGCTCTCAGCCTTGATAGCCGATAGAATTCTATAATTAGCCTCGTTTATAATATAGGTCATGCGCTGAGTTTCCGTCCCAGGATCATATTCTTTGATGGCATTGATCAAAGGGCTATCTGTATAAGCTTGAACCTGAGCTTTTACAGTGGGTTGCTTTTTTTCCTTTGCAGGCGTTTGCTTCTGTGCTGGCGTTTTTTCATTAATATCAGATTCATCGGCTATACTACTTGTATCGGATGGTTTATCTTCAATTTCAGGTTTAGCTAATGGCTCTTCAGTAACGGCCTTTTCTGCTTGTTTAGATGGCTGTCTTGCAATTTCCCGAGTTTGAGCCATTAAATTTTTTATATCTAACTTAGACATTCTTACCTCCGTCCTTCTTAGCTTGGTTAGTAATGAAAGGAAGAATAGCTTCCTTGTAGATCATATCCATTGTAGGAAGTATGTCTGGATACATCCTGGTAGGAATCTCATAAGTGGATACCCTTTGAAAGATTTGCTTATCGGGTATGGGTGGCGTAATTGGCCCATATTCATTTAGTACTTCCTTTACCTGGGCTTCCGTGTCGTAGACAACAGTACCTTTGATCCTGGAAGGAACATACATCATTTTAATGTTTGGGTTGATCTTCTTTAAGACCATTGAAAATAATACGGTAGACTTAAAGGTCATCTTCTCATAGATGAAAGGACAAATTAGTAAATCTGCTTTTTGGAATACAGCGGCTAGATTGTCATCATCAAGCTTTCCGGGTAAATCAATGATAACGATAGTTTCAGGTGCCTTGCTAAAAACTGCCTTGTACAGAGCTGGAAAATGACTGAGGTCTGAGCCTACGACTTCATAAAGTTCAGGATTCTCCAGCTTCTGAGCATCCATATAATGATCTTCAACTGATCGCTGATCATCCATGTCAATTACAGCTACCGGTAAATCATGCACCAGTTTTAAATAATTAGCAAGTAAAATCGTTAGGGTACTTTTTCCAGCACCTCCTTTTTGATTACCTAATAGTATTACCATATCATTTAATATCTATACATACTATTACCTAGAATTTCCCCTAGCGTGTTTTTTCCGCCGACGGTTTCGGCCATTTATCGCTTCATCATCAATATCACTAGCCATGAAAAACTGAAATCCTGATGAGAATTCCCTACTTTCTTCCTGCGATTGTGATTCGTAACTTGATAGCTCTAACAGCAGATCCCCTCCAACATTAACGGACATATCAGCTTCCTGATTAGTCTTTCCTGTTAAGGATTCCTGATAAATTATGTTCTTTGTTTCTTCGTTTACTAAATTATCAATGTTTGTAAATATATTACTTTGGCTATCCAGCAAGTATAAATTGTTCCGGTAGCCAACTACGGAAAGATTCATGTCCTTCAATCCTTCCTCTACAGATGGATAGTTATAAACAGCTGCTTTTAACAGATCACTGTACATCCCTTTTTGATCATCCTTAAAGTCTATTAAGATCTGATCAATGGGTATATTAAGAAACTCATTTAGTATCGTCCTGTCTTCAGCACTGAATACCGAATACTGCGATTCTTTCCTTTGATTGTTTATAAGGTCAATTATATCAGCTCTTTCAAAGGTATATACAACCTCTTTGTCTTTGGAAAGAACTTTTTCACCGTGTCTCTCAAACCCATTGGTCTTAAGAATATCATCAAGGTCTATAGCAGGCAAATTGTCCTTTTTAAGGTCGTTTAAGGAAGTTTCAAACCAGTCCTGATCTATGTGGGCCTTTAAGGTAATAAACTCCTTTAAAGGCAGTATTTCGCTCCCTTTAAAGACATTCTTGTTGGCGTTATCTATTATAGTGTATCCGTATGGCGGTTTGTCATCTTTAAAATGGAACACTGCCTCTAATCCAAACTTGTTATGGAGATAATCACTCAATGCTGATTGGTATCCAATTATTTTACCTTGACCACCACCAGGCAGATTTTCATGAACCGGCTTAACAGATCCAGCATAAACCTTTTGATATTTGCTGACTACTGCTTTCAGCTGAGAAAGCCGCATTTTATCTACTTTGTTTTCTTTTGCAAGCTGCTTAACCTCTGCTTTAGGAATGGTGCCTTGCTTCTTTCCGAACTTAATAACCTTAAGTGTATCACCGTCACTTTTAATGGTATAACCCATCTTTTCAAGAAGCAAACTGAATTGAGCTTCTGTACGAAAATTATAACTTTTTGCTTTTTCGATATCTAGATCAGGTGCTAAGCCCACAGCAAGAATCTTATTTATTGCCTCATAAGCTCTTAGCTTTTCAAAAGAATCATTGATCTTCTTACCAGTATGCTGATCAATTCGAGTGGAAATGAGGTGAACATGATTATTACTGGTATCATTATGAAAAACGATTAGATAAGGTTGCTCACCGTACCCCATTTCATTCATCCATTTATTAGCTATTTCAGTTAGCTGGATCTTATCGTATTCTCTCGACTTAGCAGAAATGGCAACGTGTAGCTGAGGGTTCTTTGTATTTATACTTTTTGATGAAACCGCCTTCAGATAGTTTTTATAATCTTCCGGTCTTAGGTCATTTATCCCCTGTAATTGTCCGAAATTATGAACCTCCATAAGTTCACCTTTCCCCATGTCCATCTTATTGGTGTTGTACTCAACACCAGAAAAGCTAGAAGTAGAAGAAAGGAATTTGACAATCATATCTTATATTTTTTAGCTGAATCTCTGGTTACTTTTCGTAATGTTTTAATCAATTCAGTTTGAACAACATTATAACTTTCTATCAGAACATTGAATCTGGCTACTACAGATTCATTAAGCAAGCCTGACTTCTCAAGCGTGTTCGCATGCTTGGACAATTGGTTAATGTTGTTCCCTGCCCTACCTAATTCAGTTCCAATAGCCCGCAGTTCTTTAGCAAATTCAAGTCCGTCTAAAATCAAGGGTTCAGCATTTTCAAGGACTCTTGTTCGTATTAGGTTAGCCTTCGATAGGCTAAAAACACGCTCCATTTCCTCAATCATCTGAAATTCCTTTTCAGTGAATCGACACTCAATTCGCCTTTTTCTTGGTTCCTCAAAAGGAGGTCGCCCACCCTTATTAGTTCCTTTGTTCACTGTATTGCTTACTTTCTTCATCTATGTGCGTACTTTCTAAAGAAAACGAGTTGCGAGTTTTTCTCTTCTCCTATGATTTCTTCAATCATAGGCAAGATGGTATTTGAAGGCAAAAACTGACCAGAAGGAGGTTTTTGCCGTACAAAGACACAACTTGCAACGTAAAAAAAACTTTTATGCATTCCTGACTATTCGCCTATTTGTCTCTCTTTTTATTTTAAGCTGCACACCCCATTTTGAATGAACGAACCAAAGATATAAAAATGAAACATTATGTACTTATGGTTTTATGCATTTATGCGAATATGCATTTTAATTAATTTATGACTTTATGCGCTTATGTATTTATGCAAAGTGCATGTCTGACACATCACTTTAAAAAGGCATAATTATGACTTTATGCATTTATGCGAATATGTATTTATGCAAAGTGCATGTCTGACACATCACTTTAAAAAGGCATAATTATGACTTTATGCATTTATGCGAATATGTATTATGCAAAGTGCATGTCTGACACATCATTTTAAAAAGGCATAATTATGACTTTATGCATTATGCGAATATGTATTTATGCAAAGTGCAAGTCTGACACATCACTTTAAAACGGCATAATTATGACTTTATGCATTTATGCGAATATGCATTTTAATTAATTTATGACTTTATGCGCTTATGTATTTATGCAAAGTGCAAGTCTGACACATCACTTTAAAAAGGCATGATTATGACTTTATGCATTTATGAAATAAAACTAAACCATGAAATCGACAAGGCATATGATTATGCATTTATGTATTCCGGATAGCATCAAATCAGACCCTCTTATAAATCACATAAATACATTATTATGCCTTTATGTAATTATGACTATATGCAGTTATGGTTTAATGCTTTTATGTATTTGAAAATACACGAGTAAGTTTCAGAACGAAATCCCTCAAAAAAAAATCACCTGGTGTGATGAGAATTTCTTTCGGGTGCATCGGTTTGCCAAGGCTTAAGTTTTCTATTTGAAATTTCTGCTTTTAGCATATCGTTATAGTCATCATACCCCTGGTAGAGGTAGGAGCGATCAACTGCTTGCGGTAGTTGCTTTTGAAACTCACCGGTCATTTTTCTGCCTCCACTACCATTATCAAAATAGAGATCTATATCTTTAATGGAGCCACTAGCTTTTACAAGCGTAATAGCTCGGTTCACCATCGATAGCGAGTTTAAGACAATTAGATTATTATTAATCAGAGAAGGGTCTTTCTCCAGGGCAGAAAGATAATTAAACATACCCTCAAAAATTGAAACCTTAGAGTTCGATCCTTCCTTAAATAATAGATCCTTCTTAGCTATACAGATCTTTCCGTATTTACTTCTAACATCATATCCTTCAGAAGCATTCTGCCATCCAACCCCAAAATATCGCTTCTTAGAACCTTTGTCATCGATATGGTTATAATAAACCTCTTTCAGTAGCTTACTAGAAAGAGCAGCATTAATCACGCCTCTGGAAACTATGTAATCTGTTATGGCAGCATTATGGCCTAAATCCTTAACATTGACAATCTCGTGCTTTGGAATATAAACCTTAGGTGCTAATTCCCGCTGGCTAAAAGAAAAAGATGGATGGCCATTGTACAACTTTTCAATTTCCTCGATAACTTTGGGAATACTATTGGTTTTGAAAACGAGTTTTCCTAAATCAATCACATTACCGCCTTGGCCAGATCCGTGATCATACCAGAATCCTTTACTATCATTTACTGAAAAGGAGGGGTCACTGTCGGAATCCCTTATAGGCGAAAGAAAAAACCTTTCCTGACCGCTTTTTTTCGAAGTAGGCTCATAGCCTAATTTGGTCAGAAAGTCTACCAAAGAAACACTGTCTTTGATTTCCTTAATTCTCTCTCTAAGCTCTTCGATATTCATAAAGTTAGGTTTTGTTGTTTCGGCCTTTTGACCATCATCAGATATGGCGCACACCATATGACAACGTAAGAAACTATTATCATAGCTATGGCGCTTCGAGTGGGGTTAGCCCTCCATGCATCCTTCTTCGATCTAAGTATGATGAGGATAAAAGGCTTTCGCCTACTCTTTCAGTCCTCTAGTCGGTGCTTTGATCCTACACACGGAACAAATGTTTTAGCCGTTTGCAGCTTTAGGTATTTCCTTTAATGCTTACCTAGCATCTTATAAATATGGCGTTATTTGCTCCGCCTGATGAAAAGTTTACGGTTAAGCGTTATTTATATATCAAATATACGGTTATTATGTATTTATGCAAAAGCATAGCGTTATATTAAAAGCTAATAAATATATACACTTGAATATCAGGTACATAAATTTACGGTTCAACTGTATTTATAGATATTGTATGGTAAAAACTATAAGATCGGTAGACTTCTGTAGATTACAGATGGCAGTCTTGTTCGGCTTGCCATTAACCAAAGATGGGAGGACATGGATGGATTTCAAATACTCTTTTATGCGTATTTGAATGCGAATCAGGCAGTATTTTAACTGCGTAGGCATATACGTATAATGACGTACATACTGCTTTTAAGGCACTTTAAATGGGGATACGTATATACGTAGTCCTGAAATTACTACAAAATGAAAAAGTAGGAGAGGGGAAGGGCAAGTATTTTGAGATGGGAATTTTAGACCTCGATGTTCGGGATATTAAAGCGCTTAGTCGGGAAAATACTTCCTAGGATTTGAAAATGCAGGTAGCATCATTGCATCACGAAATATAAAGTTTAGCTATATAAACGCAAATTCAAAATCACTATATCTATCTGATGATAGTTATTAGGTTTTGATATTTATCTGTTTACCTTATATTTGCTAATATCTTTAGCACTAAAGAAAGCCCTATGGAACACAAGATTCAATTATATACAATACAGAATAACACCAATCAACTGATTCCATACTTTGATAAAGGAATTCAAGCTGGCTTTCCTTCACCTGCTGCCGATTATATGGAATTGGCAATAGACTTGAACGAAACACTCATAAAGAATCCTTCCAGTACATTCATAGGACGAATAACAGGAGATTCGATGAAAGATATAGGAATATTCGATGGCTCTCTGGCCATTGTAGATAAATCTCTCAGAGTGGAAAATAACAGTCTAGTAGTAGCCTGGATCCATGGGGGATTTACTCTAAAGCAAATCCGAAATGAAAGTGGTAACACCTACTTGATGGCCTTTAACAGAAATTTTAAACCTATTTTAATTGACGAGGCAAATCAGGGATCTATCTGGGTTAAGGTTACCTACATTATAAATAAAGCACTATGATCATTGGAATAGCGGACTGCAATAATTTTTACGCAAGCTGTCAGAGGGTATTTAATCCCTCTTTGGTGGGTAAGCCCATCGTTGTACTCAGCAATAACGATGGCTGTGTTGTTGCTCGATTATGCTAGCTTTGGATAAGATTAACAGCCTGTATGGTACTGATAAACTCCGATTAGGAAGTCAAGGATTTGGTAGGAATTGGAAGTTGAAAAATGAAAAGTTATCTCCATGTTACACCACCAGATTGAAAGATGTAATTGATATTAGATTGTAAAGCATAAAAGCATAAGCATAAAATACATAACACTATCAAGCATGTTTGAAAAGTATTTAAGGAAGCCGCAGAACTGTAACAATTTTGTTACAAACGGGAAACAGAATTTTATTTTGTTTCCTCCCTCTTGTTTTTTTGTTTTCCTGCCATTTTGTCGAATTCACAAAAACACACATTCGTATAAGCTTAAGAGGTGGCCTAACATGTTTCTTTAATTTAATTACTTTCTATATTTTGTTATTTTAAGCCTTTGTAACTAATTGGTAATCAATATTTTAACAGCCATAAAACGAAGGAATTATCAGCTAAAAAGAAGTTATTATCATTTATAGCGAAGTTATCATCTTTAAAAGCGAAGGTTTTATCATCTCTAAACGAAGGTTTTATCCGTTAAAAACGAGGGCCATAAAGAAGCCTTCGTGTTTATAAATTGCAGTAAATTTTGTGTGTTTCAAACCTGATGAATCTGTATTTAGCTGATACACTGCATGTTGATGAAACTAAAACGAAGGTTTTATCAGCTAGTTTCTAATAATATGATATTTTGAAGGGGTAGACTGCTATCTTATTCCACAGATAAGAGATGCATTAACAGAATGGTTTAAAACTAATAACCTAATTATCAGATATATTAGCGGGATGAAAACGAAGGTTTTATCAGTGAATCTTCTATGCAACTACCTCATTTATAATAACAATCCACAGATGTGATCTCATGCAGAATCCTAAAACGAAGGTTTTATCAGTCATAAAATTTCTTTAAAATTTGTCGCCTTAGTTAGACTTCCTGGAGAACCGGCAGCTGAGCGGCTAGGCTACAAACAGTCGCCTGAACTAATCCAGTCCGCGGAGATATCAGCACGGGATCTAGAGTGTTCACGCACATAACTGTCGCCTGTGGCACATACCTTAACGCAAGCATTTATTTAAAAACGAATATTGATAAACAATACTTCGTTTTTGATATTCGTTTTATTACATTTGGTCATGGAACTTCAACAGCTACCCAAAGACAAAGTAATCATGCAGCATAACATGATTACCAGTGGAAGGTACGACTTTACTGCTTGTCAACTAGATATTCTGTTTTTGCTACTCGCATCTTTAGAAAAAGATGACGATAAAGAAAAGAAATATAACCTCTATGCAAAGGACATTGAATCGATAACCGGTCGTGAATGGCATTATAATCAATTACAGCAGGCTACTGAGGATATGGGTAGCAGAATGTTTACTATTGAGACTGAACGGAGCCTTAAACAAATCTGGCTATTTAGTGGATTTGAATACATGAAGGGCAAAGGATATTTTACAGCTTCAGTATCTCCAGAGGCCAGACCCTACCTATTTGAGTTGAAAAACAACTTTACAATATTTCAGCTAAAGTCCGTTCTATCCTGTTCCTCAAAGTATGCCAAACGTCTATACACCCTAGCGTGCCAGTGGAGGGCAGTAGGGAAGGTCACCATTGAGATCGCCAAGCTTAAGGAGATGCTATATTTAAAAGATCCTAAAAACAAAGTTCCTGAGCAGTTCACAGAAGTGAACGCATTTAGAAAGAATGTTTTAGAAATTTCAAAACAACAAATCAACACGCATACTGACATTACATTTGATTACGAATTACATAAGAAAGGGCGCTCCTTTCACTCCATTACTATATATGTGAACTACAATAGGGTTAATACTAAGGAGGTAGACATCCAGACTTCTTTAAGTTATCAAAAGGCTGTGTCTACAGTAGAAGCTTACGGCATATCAAAGGCGTATGCTGAGTTGATAGCTCAAAAATATATGTCCGAATTCGAAGCATTAATTGAGCAAATAAAGAAGCAAAAGAATAAGGCGCAAATAGAAGATCCAGCTGCTTATATTGTTGCTGTATTTCAGAAGAAAAAATATCTGCCTAAAAAATAGACAGATACTAGATTTCAGTCTTGGGTTGATTGTCTTCTAATTTGGCGATTAACTCCATCTTATTAGACACGTCCATTTTCCGATATACATTCTGAACATGCTTAGCAACGGTTTTTTCCGCTATAAACAGATCATTTGCAATACTTTTGTATGTCTGTCCTATTCGGATTAGAGTAGCAATTTCTATTTCCCTGGCCGTTAAATTATAATATTGACAATTATTCAGAAATACATCAGAAGAGCTGTCCAAAAGGCTTAGATTTCCATTAAGGCTAGCCAGCTGGCGTTCTTCCTCCCAAGATTTAATAATGTTGTTCCGGGAGAACAAGAATGTAATAATAGTAAAGCCAAGATTTGTTACCATCACTTCTATAAATTGGGAAAGTTGAAAGAAGCTAACTAATGGCAAGGTGATCCAGGGTATAATGGCAAAATAGGTCAGATAGACATCAGCTCTCCATCCACTATTATCAAGGTCATATTTCGTTGATATTGCCTTGAACATCTTTAGCATTACAACTACGGCATATATAAACGGTATTGCGACCCCATGTTGGACCGAAGAGGTCAGATCACCGGTGAACATATACTCGATTCCTATAAAGGCCAGGTAAGGTAGAAACAAAAACAACCAAACACCATAATATGCATGAAACCTCAACTCCTTCAATTCCCATGCTTTATAGAAGTAGTACGGAAAATAGCAAGCCATTAAAAATCCGGTGCCATACGCTAAGATATTTTGAACTTTAATATCTATGCTGAGGTTAGGATCAGGAAACAAGCCACCAGTGATGTTATACAAAATTAGCAGCGATAAAAGAATTACGAAATAAAGCCTGCGCTTTTCCGATGGTCTTGAAATAAGATAGAATGCCTGGAATAATAATAATACGGATTCAGCTACTACAAAGAGAAATGTCACCAGGTGCATTTCAGTATCAAATACATTCATATCTTTCTACCGTCCTTTCAGCATAATTAACTTATAGCCAAAGTCAAGTTCATTGTAAATAGTAAAGCCGAAATTCTGATACCACGTGATATTTCTCACAGTAGAGGTTTCTAAATAAACAGGCTTTGATTGACGTCTGGCATCATCTAAAACTGACAACATTAATGAAGTACCTACACCTTTGTGCTGTTGATCTGGAAGCACTCCGATAAACCACAGATAGTAAATCGGCTCTTTAGGGTACTGACCTTTAATCAGACTTTCACGCTTCATAGCTTTACCTGCATTCTCGATACCAATGCATTTAATTAGCAATCGGAGATCCAGGGAGATGGTCTTCAGAATAGATTTTGTTTCAGGATAAAGAACTAGAGCACAACCGGTATTATCGTCAGATAAATATACCTCACCATAGTGATAGCAAATTTCAAATGAATAAGCCATCAGTTCTTTTAATCGTGATTCTCTTTTGTGGTCTTGTTTAACAATGTAGTTGACGCTTTGATTTTCATTGAAAGACTTCGAAAGAATAGCAACAACTAATGGCTTGTCTTCAGCTCTCGCCTTTTTCATAGTATAAGAATAGGGTTAATGATTGCACAATTATAATGGTCTTTATAGCTAAACCGGCGCCCATTATAGCCGGATTTGCTTTTTTACGGTTTTAGCTATATTATAACTGTAAAACGTTATAATATATTGTCTCTATGTGCTTTTATTGGGAAGTGGGTAACGATATTTTACTCAGTCAATTTTCGGGATTGGAACTTAGATCCTTTTAAAAACGATTATCTATATTTACGATTCGGGAGGAACTTATTATGCATAAATGCACAATTATGCATAATGTTGTGCTTTAGGCAAATATCATCGTCTCAGGGGAAAATCTTAAAGACGCGCTTCAATGGATAATGGAAAAAAAACAGGAAATAGGCTTAAGACTTAGAGAATACAGAAAAGACTCAGGCAAAACCCAGGGAAAATTTGGGGAATCATTAGGTTTAACACAAGGCGGGTATTCTGATCTTGAGAGGGGAAAAAATAACTTGACTGCTCGGATTAAGTACATGCTTGAGGAAATCTATAATATCAATATTGACTATTTGGAGACCGGCCAAGGAGAGCGTTATCGCCTTAGAGAAAATGAAGGACTATCATCAGAAGATGATACAGAGAAATTCTACAGAGATCAAAATCAAAGAATTATTTTTCAACTGCAAAAAGAGCTAGAGCTAACTAAAAAAGAAAACGAATATTTACACAAGATCATTAGTACTAAGGATGAAGTAATATCTGCTCTTAAATCCGGTAAGCTGAAGGGAGAAGATGAATCCGAATCTTAGAGAAACAGCTTCAATTCGTGACAAACAGACCTTGCTAAAGCGATATCAGCATCAGTTATCCGTTGTTTAGCCTTTCTATTCAATTTGTTGTACAGCTTATTATATGCAGTCTTTTCAGGTAGGTTCGGCCACATCTTAGTGGAAAGCGTTGTAGGAGTGATTAACTCAAATTCCAGGAGCTTATGAATATAGGTTGAATAAGGCAGATCTTGATCGCCATCTAAAATTTTCTCCATCTAAATATATCAAATCAGGGTTAATTCCTTCTCGCCCCAAATTAGCAATTTATTCTAGAATACAATAAACTGTAAAGCTGGCTCTGGAAGGTAATGCGGATCTTCAAACCTGACGAGTTCTTTAAGTTTATCAAGAGTTATTGTTCAATCTACGTCCTGCCCCTCGAAGGTTCCTACAACAAGTCCGTTCCCAGAAAACACACCATAAAGCCCCCTTACTGAAAATGCCTCTTCAGGTACCTGATATAGTCCCTGATCATCTATGTAAATAACATCCGTTCCCAATGAATCCGGCCTAATCACATCAACACAACGGCAGCCGATAACCTCATTAAAAACCTTTAAAGACGGTTCAATCTGAAGTTCAAGAATTTCCCTGTTAAGTGAATCAATTTTGAAAGCTCTTATTTTCATGACGCTAATTTTATATATACAAAATATATGTATTAAGCATTATATTAAATGTCATCTAAAAATCATTAAATGTATACATTTAATCAAAATCGCTTAATAGTTTGTCTTATAGATATGGATCTCATAGCTTTGGATAAACGAAATATGGATTCAACTTTACGAGGTGGCAAACGTAGCGGGGCGGGTAGGAAAAAGGGGATTACCTTTAAAGAACCTACTGTTCCTTATACTGTTAGAATAATTGAAACGGTACTGGAAGAACTGAAAGAAAAATATGGAGACCAGTTGCCAGATAAAATAAAAGAGAGCATCTACAAGCTTAATGAGCTTGAAAGAAGCTGATAAAAGTTGATTTTTATATAAATCCTAATGTTATGAGAACTGTATTCTATTTCTTACTACTATCCATTGCAGTCTCGATGATTGCATTAGGTGAAACTACATCAAAAGAATTCAGCTATACCCCCTATGTAGTAATTATGCTATTGAAAGCATGGTTTATTTATGGATTCCTTAAACGCCAAAACAGAAAGCGGAAACAACGAGCTCAGGAAGAATTATTCAATGAGTACATGAGAAGTCAAATTGCTCGTAACCGAGGATTCCTATAGCTATAATAACTTTTGGAAATGTCGCCTGAATTAGACACCGGCAGCGCCTGCAGCTCGTTAACCTGGTTGACTTTTGTCGCCTAGCTTGTGCCTGGAGAGTGCCGGATCTGGTGCAGATCCGCTCCGCTCCGGAGAATGGCTGTCACCTATGAATCAAAAATTCTTTGAATTTGATTACTACTGAAAACAATAATTTCAGTCTTATTATAGTCGAAGGTTTGAATAATATTGTCATACCCTTTGTTCACGATTGTTGCATTCGCACCTTCTGTCGTAAGAAGATAGGAGAACTCAGCAAGTTCACCCATATCTATTTCTTCGTTGATTTTATTCAGGGCCTCTGCATTCGTAAGTACTTCGCCAGATGCAATTTCCCAGATATCAGCAGCTTGGCTTTCAAGTGTAAAAAGCGAGTGAGTGCGCAGATCTATTGTCTTTTTTAAAGAAAGCGTAGCTTTTATAATTTGCTCTCCAAATAGCTTGGCATCATCAATATTATCTGTAAAATAATATCCTTTGAAAATTTCATCGTCTTCTGAATTTGAACCTATTCTATTAGGATTGAAGTAGATAAAATCGCAATTAGTGCCGTGGTAATAAACTGTGCCTGATATCGAACCCTGATGTCCCATAGTATAAAATTTAGTTTTGATTTATCCTGCTGAAAATGGGTTATTGATTACCCCAGTTGTCCCAATTCAAAGGATCTATTCCTGACCTGATGACCTTTGACTTTTCTAAGATTTTGAAGTCTCTTGGTGATCTATCGTTATCTCTTAAATCCATGCTCATATACTCTTTGATGCTCTCTTTATCAAGACCTTTATACTCCCAACCATCTACAATTTTTCCAGTAGCCTTGCTGATGGCAAAGTGGGTATATTTTGGGTTGACCTTAAATCTACGTTTAGGTGTCTTGGTAGGTTCAGGAGGTGTAACCTCAAAGAATATACATAGAATTCGATCTTTGGTATCCTTGTCAGCAATCCAAACATAATGGCCGCCTTTACCTGTAAGGTATTGCGGATTAGAAATTACGAAAGCCTCACAATCGCTAGCAATCATCCATAAAATAAAGTCCTCATAGCTGATGGTCTTGCACGTACGATTTTTTTGTTCATCTGGCCAAATGGTCGTTTTGCAATTCTGATGGCAGATAGCACCTTCTTTATTCCAAAATGAAATACATTCAACTATGTGCGTTAACGCATCTGGCAAGCCGGATTTAGTTTCAATTTGATATTTAAGTTCCTTTACCGGTGCAGAATCTAGGACTATGTTTTTAGCTTTCATATCTTCCTCATTTGTTATATAAATATATGTATAAACACATATATTTGCAAATGAAAGTTTAGATTTATTTGGTTAGAGTTTATAGAAATAAAGGCTAGGCATTTTTCTTTTGCCAGAAAACTGAGTGCGAGAAAGAGGGACTACTGATGAAAATGGGAGGAAGGATAATCTTTTTCTTTGTGGGAGATAAGAGTGATATATACCCTTTACATATCAAAAAGCAGGTGCCGTACCTTTGCATGATAAAAAACTAAAATGTCTGGGAAGCTGCTGTAAATGGTAAATGGAGGATTAGAGTAATAGTAGAAACACCATTGAAGTCTAGGGGAGGGAAGCGTTAGTAGCCTGAAAGGAAATTATGTAATAATTTGTCCGCAGGACGGAGCAAAGCGAACTCTAGAAGGGTACGCCCAAAGGGAACGCCCAAAAAAGAAAATTGTACTCCCTAATAGGATAACTCGTTTACATGCCTCGATGCCGGCAGCTGTTTCTGGTCGATAAGATTGAAATATGTCACTTGATAAGCTTAAAAAGAAAGCCCCTCCACAATGTTGGAAGTGCTTATATATTAAAGTGACTACTAAACAGAGTATTAAAACTTGCTTGCATCAATCGATCCGAGGTAAGGATCAACATTAACGTTACTACCTGCTTTATACGTATCGGTCTTGACAAGCTCCCCATCTACATAATATTTGAAAGTAGCTGTTACGGGTGTATGTTGTATTTGAGCAGTCGGAATATAAAAAGCTGAATATCCGATATTAATACCGGACGCTGGTGCATCTGTTTGAATAGTCGTTGTTCCGGATATTGGATCAAAAGATTTTTCATAAAGCGTAATTTCGCCTTCACTTGTTTGATCGTCCCAGGTAACCCCACTGACAGTTACTCTTTTTTGATTCTTGTTGATTGTGCCGTTTACCGAGAGATAGCCTTTATAATACTGAAGATCACCAGAATGCTCGATGGTAAGTTTGATTACCTTATCGGAGCTGTTTTTTTCACCATCATCATCTTTCTTACAAGCAATAACGGATGTTATCGCTATAAATAGAAGTAGAGTTTTGCTAAAATTCAAGATGTTGTTTCTCATAGTTACAGATTAGTTGATTTCAAAAATTCTATTTTTTATTCGAGCTTGTTGCACATAATCCCTTATCTGATCTGGTAAATCGGAAAGTGGAATACCTGTTAAAGCTACCTGTCCACTGGTCAAATCCTGCGTGAGCAGAGTTATCGTCATGATCCGAAATATACGCATCATAAACGATTGGGTGACAATATGATCTTTAACTCGGTACAATTCAAGGCTAACAATCCGCTTGGCATTAATGCCAGTTTTAATCTTCAGAACCTCAGAATCAATATAATAGACAGTAAAACGGAGGGTCAAATACCGATACCAGAAAATAGGCATCCACATAATAGCCACCAACGTTAATACTATTGAACCTATCAACAGAGGTAGGACATTCAAAAAAGCGTAAATGGGGGAGGGCCTGATCGCAATCTGATCAGCATCAGGATTATCGTGATTCGACCAAGATGAAAATAAAAAAACTGCCCCTCTTGTCTGAACAGCGTTATTTTAAAAAGTATTATAGTATTGACTTTTATATCGTTAAGTAGATTTGTCTGCTTTTGCCGATTGGAAAAAGTGGCGAGTTTGATCATATACATGGATTAGTCTCTTTTGCAGGCTAATAATCTCCTGTCGGGCACCTGCAAGCTCATCTTTACATTGACTTAGTTCATGTATGTTTACCGTAATCGGGTTATCACTCGGTAGACAAAGGATGTCGTACGCGCGCACCTCGAACAATGTTGCAATTTGATTTAACCTGGAAATATTAATATCTGTTATACCGGTTTCAATTTTTGAGAATGCAGGTATAGATATCTCTAAGCGAGCGGCCACTTGTGATTGACTCAATCCATGTTTTTGACGTAAGGTCCTTATGTTTTTACCAATGATGTTAATAGTTGTATCCATTAAGAATTGTTTAGAATCCTAAGTATATACTAAGCTAATGAGGATATGGTAATAAATTACTTAAATTACCTATCGAGAATTATGTTTCAGAAACGACCGTTTTGGTGTATAATGAGATGAGTTTATGATATGAGTTGCTATTGATTAGTGTATTCGACTTTATTCACCTAAGGGAAACGAAGAATTCTAGGTCAATTTTCCAAATGACCTTGTTCGCTTATAATTATTCTTATGTTAAGTATTGCCTCAGGCCTGTTTGTAAAAGATGTCTATTCACCTTCTATATAGTCTTATTTTAAGTTATGCTTATTTTAAATAGTTCAATATTTCTTCTCTTATCTGGTAATTTCCACTATTAAACTCGTACTCTTGCTCCTTAAGGATATAACACTCCCCATTTTCGAGACCAAAAGTCTTGTAAGTTAAGTTAATATTTGAGTGTTAATATTCGTGTTTTATGCGGCTTTTTGGGTCACAGATTCTTTGTACCGATTGTTAGGTGATTGTTTGGTGGTATGGTGGGTTTTGGTGTGATAGTAATTGATGTACTCGGCAACCCCTTCCAGCAGATCGGCCCCATTATCGCAAGGGTTTAGGTAGATGTAATTGTACTTGATTGATTTCCAGAACCGTTCTATCCAGATGTTATCTGTTGCTCTTCCTTTACCGTCCATGGATATGAGGATTTGCTGTTTATCCAGGAACTGAGTCCATAGCGCACTGGTGTACTGCGAGCCTTGGTCGGAGTTTACAATGCCGGGTTTCCCATGTCTTTTAATCGCACCTTCCAGTACCTGTTTGCACCATCTCGCTTCAAGACTATTGCTAATCCCCCAACCCATGATTTTTCGGCTATATACATCAATTACAGCAGTCAGGTACATAAAGCCTCTTGCCATGGGAATGTAGGTGATATCGGTACACCACACCTGATTGGCATGTGTGATCTGCAGTCCTCGAAGCAGATACGGCTTGATGAACTCACGTAATCCTGCTTTGGTCAGGTTTTTTCGGCGATAGATGGTCTCCCTGCCCATGAGCTTAAACAACCTCCGGATCCGTTTGGGGCCAATGGGATAACCACGTTCTTTCAAATAATAAACCATAGAGACTACACCCTCGGTAGGGTGCCTGATCAAATGCTTGTCCATTAGGGTCATCATCTTTACATTTTCTGGCTTTTCTTCTACGGGGCGGTAGTACAAACTACTTCGGCTGACCGAGAGTAGATCACATTGCCTGCGGATAGACAAATGCCGCAAGCCAGGATGGATATATCCCGCACGATGCCTCATTTCCCCATTTTGGCTGAGACTTTTTTTAAAAAGTCATTCTCTACTTTCAGTTGCCCGATCTGCGCGTAAAGCTTCTCCGTATCGACTGTTTCGCCCTCCTCAGAGGAAGATCCTGGACGATCAAAAATGCTTGGTAGCTTATCTAAAAGCTCCGACTTCCACTTGGAAATAACGATTGGACTGACTTCGAACTTCTTGCCTAATTCGGCTAAAGTTTCCTGATTCTTGATGGCTTCCAAAGCCACTTTGGCTTTAAATGCAGACGTAAATTTACGCCGGGTTTGCTTGCTCATCTCTTTAGTTAAGTTAAGGATTTTCTAACTAAATAAATGGTCCTGATTTAGGGGAGTATTATAATACAATCAGAGATAGGTCCGTGACCTTGAGAATAATCGTATTTATTTATGTCCGCTCCTGACTCAATTAAAAATTTTACTACCGGCATACAATTATTCTTAGTTGCTAACATCAAAGGTGTCTGTATAGACTTGTAAGTAGCGTTGGCATATTGTATTTCAATTTCTTCGTCTACTTTCCTCCATGTTCAATTAGTAATTTTAATATTGACGTATCACAATATACTTTTTTGTAAATATGATTACAAGATATAAGAACTGGAGTTACAATTTCATCAGACGAGGATTGCATGATTGACCGTTTGTTTGGATCTGCTCCTAACTCCGAAAGCTTTTTTACTGATACTTTCAAATTGTTTGAAACAGCTAACATTAGTAAAGTATGGCCAAATTTTAAATCTACAGTATCAATAGATTTTTCTTTTTACTAGCTATTTCAGCTATTTCGTCTATTGATTCGTGTTTTACAGCCAGTGCCAGTTCATAACTTGGGGTTCCTTTGAATAAGTCGAAGTCTAATCCTGGTAAGCTTGCATTACAGGAGTAGAATAGCATAATACCAAGTATGATCATTCTTTTAAAAAATTTCATAAAAATAAGATTTAAAACTAAATATTACCTTTTTATAAAACCTAAAATACTATGTCCACTTTTCACTGGCGCTTGGGTAGACATTATTTTTACAGCACCAAGTGCACTTGATGTGACCATTTAGGAAAAGCCTAATTTTGAACATATTAATCTCATTAACTAGCTTGATGAGGAAGACAGAACCGTAGTCTTTAAGATTATTGATACCATGCTCAATAAAAGAAGTTTAAAGACCTCTTTCAGCAGAATGCTGTTGCACTATAAAACAAAAGCCTGGCTCTTATGAACCAGGCTTTGTATTATTTAGTCTAGCCGACACTAAGACCGGCATGATTTACCAGAGAACTTTGTAGTACCGATAAGTAGCGGTTTCCTCGTCATAATCAAATACAGGTCGACCAATAAAATTGCGTTCTAACTGAACCGAGAATACTAGAAGAACGCTACCATAGTCATAATTCGGTTTTTTGGCAATATCGTCACTCTGGAAAAAATTTGTAAATCGAATACGCCCGTTTTTATATGACCATTTTCCTTCGTTATGAAATAATCTAACCCCATCAGCTTTACGATAAATACTTTGTTTGTAAGTGCCTCCTTTTAAGACAAGAACTGTATCGATTGTATCTGTATGGTATTTAGCGACATATGTTCCTGCCGGATCGGGAGAAGAACTCAGAAACCAAGCACACAAACAAAAAACGATGATTACATACCATATCTTTTTCATACAATTGGGCAATACTATTTTTTATTAATGTTAAGAATCATTAAATATGTCTGGCGTGTTGTTCCTTGGGGAACTTGCTGATTTGGCTTTCTGTCGTCATTAATCCAGCTTTCAGGCATAATTTTAACTAGAGGATTTAGAGAATACGACATCTTGGATTTGCTATCCATCGCCGTTATCACTAACTGATCTCCAACATTATAAAAGCTAAAAGATGCTTTACCTATCATTTGAGCAGTCATATTATTGCCAGCTTCAAAAGCGCCCCCTATACCAAAAGAAGGATTAACGGCCATTTTATCTGGAGCACCAGCATCCACATACTCTTTAAATGCATCAGCAAATATTGGCGATTTCATTAACTGTTGAGTCATTCCTTCAGTAGTTATTAAACTATTTTGTGGGCCCGTGCCATTCAGGAATTCATCATAAAGAGTGTTCCAGGTGGTGCCTTTTTCTCGTTGTGTATATCCCTCGACACCTCTAGATGTTCGAGCATAGACCTCCTTACCTGAACCTCTACTTTTAATTCGCATTTGGCCATCATGCTCACCTCCCTTAATGTGAGTAAAGTCGACTTTATCTCCACCTAAGTTGCTGATTTTAGTTCGCTTTACATTTCCATCTTCATCTACTTCCTCCCTATACTCATCTAAGGCCCCTGTAGGGTCAATTCTGATTATAGGATTATTCTGAACATAATTATAAGGCGTAAGCCAGTTTCTCTTTTCAGAAAGAGGGTCAACAGTAGTAAAACGGCCTATCACCGGGTCATAGAACCTTGCGCCATAGTCATAAATCTCGGACTCATCCTGCAGCTCCTTCCCGTTATAAAGATACTTATTTGTACCTGCTTTGGAAAGAACTCTTCTTCCAAATGGCAGATAATTGTCTCTTTGCAGTACTTCAAGCAAATTAGTCGAAGGGTTCTTGTGGAATGTCGTTCTTACATTTCCCAGATGATCCTTTAGGTTAAACTCATAACTGTAAGCATTGCCGTTCTTTCTTGCAATGCCTTCCTCAGTCTGGATGAATTCAATAGTGTTGCCATTATAATGGATACCATCTACATAATTTGTGGCTGTTGCTACACCATTTAGCGTACTGGTTTTCTTCAGTTTGGTGCCATCCATCGCGTATATGTAGTGTACTTCCGTTCCCGTCCGCTTCACTGATTTAGGCAGATTTAGTGCGTTGTAAGTTAAAGAGTCCAGGTTTCTTCCATTCTTGGTCATGTTACCATTAGCATCATAGTAATACTGGTAAGCTCGGGTTTCAAAGCCAGTAAGCTTAGTAAGCTGATTCCCTGAATAGCTATATGTGCCAGTAGTTCCATTTCGGTTTATGGTAAGAATATTACCCATACTGTCATATGTTACCGCTTCAAGCATATTGTTTGATGCCGCATTGCTCTTCCCTTGAGTTAATCTATTTAAACCATCATAGGTATATGCAAACACACCGGGGGTCTTGATGGGCTGAAATCCCCATTTTTGAAATGCAATGTTCCCGTTAAACTGCCTATAAGCTGAACTGTCTTCATACATCAGCACCTCAGAGAATTCATTTGATCGGATGCTTTTAAGCCATCGTCTCTGATTGTAGGTATAGGCAATCTTGTACAATCCATTGTAAAGTTGCTTCTCTTTTAGTCCACCGATTTCATTGTACACATCCTCATTTAGCACAACTTCATCTTCGGCATTTATCTTTTTCCTGGTCCTGGTTTGTCTGCTCCAATTATCGTATTCGTATGCGGTAGCGATTGTCAGATCAGCAGTGCTGGCCTTCTTGTGGACCCTGGTACTGGATGTTAAATCTCCTGCAAAACTGTAAGTATTTGTAATCTCATCATAGTTTCCAGCAGCAATAGCGGAGCTGGCATAATGCTGCTTGAAGTTCTTGATTACCTGCCCATAGTCATCATAATAGTTTATGCTGGCAAGGTATTGCGGTGTTTCATCCACAAAGGTTAAGGTTGCTGTAAGCAAACCCTTGGTTTTATTGCTTATCCCAGTAGCTGGTTTATAGGCTGCAGGCAAAGGCAGGTCATAGTTGTCATACTTGAATATCTGATGATAAAAACGAGGGGTTGTAGGAAAGGTAGTTGTAGTATAACCACTTCCGTTCCAGCTCTCCCATAAATTGCCGGTTTGATTGTTTACTGTTGTTTGTAAACTCTCACGGGTTGCAGTTGTATTATGACGGTAAATGCCCGTTGCAGCAACTCGGCCAAGCACATCATATTTGGTAAAGGACCAATCTCTATTTGGCCGCTGGTTTCCGTCCTGCGTGAGTACAACCTGATCCAGGTGATTATATACCAGGTACTCCCAGTCCTTACCCGGTAGGCGTTTTTCGGTTAACCGGTTACGCTCATCATAATGATAGACATAGCAGTACTTTTTAACCAGGTCGTCGGTTTCATTTAGTGAAACCACGGATGGTGCTCCTGGGAATGGTGGTACTACACATCTTAAATTTCCAAATTCATCATAAACATAGAAAGTACTTAAAGAGACCGTATTGCTTTCCCAAACCTTTTTCAAGATTACTTTGCCCTCAAAATCCTTATACTCCTCTGTGGTATTAACCTTCCCTGAAGTCCAGTTTTCATCTTTAACAATTGTCTTGTATAACTTGCCTTTTGGATAAAAGTCTGTCGCTATAGCCCCTGTTGTTGTAAGGCGGATATAGGGTACCTCAAGGGTATCATTTATCAGGTACTCGGTAACTACCGTTCTACCGGCAGAGGCAGTTCTGCTGGATCCAGGCTGCCATATGTTACCCGGAAACCCCTGCTCTAAAACCCTGTTTAAAGGCGACGCTTCAATGATAGATCTGCTAAAAGGATAAGTAGTTGACTGTATAGAAGCAGGTGTCACCCCAGCACTGTAGAAATTGAGTTGGTTTGCAAGAGCTGTTGAGCGGTAGCTTCCATTAGCTGTACCTGAATCAGCATAAGGGTCATACTTTACTGCTTCCCTGCCTAAAGCATCATAGGCAACCGGCACAATAATATCCTTGCCCAAGGGGCTTGCTTTAACCTGGACTGTTTGAGATGGTCTTCCCAGGCCATCAAAATACTGTATGGTTTGATTCACATCACAGTTCTTCAAATTATTTAGATGGTCGTCAATGGTAATACCCGGGGACTTTATAACATTGGTTATAATGTAGTTCTGGTTAGTACTGGGCACGCTTCCCAGCGGTTCACAGGCATCTATAAATATCCTTACTGACTTGCCTGAAGGCACAAAAAAGCCATTAGTCAGCTTAATACTTCTAGCAGCCTTGATCTCGGACTGGTTGGAATAGCTGCTAAGAGTAGTATCCTGCCCGAAAGCGTTTAAAACAAGACAGAAAGATATAGCAAAAACAGAGACTAGTAACAGAATAAATTTAGGAGCTTGATTCATGCGAATAACGGATCTGATAGGTTTGTGGAAAGCAAAGTTCAAAGTGTACATAGCTGGTTTAATTAAGCAGTATTTCAAAGCTTTGCGTTTGTGTTAAATTCAACCCGGTGAATGTAATGGTTCGTGTTGTTAAATCGATTGTTCCCTGTTTGGTGCCCCACAACCCTTTAGCAGTTGCAAAAGAGGGAAAATACCCTTCAGGATAAACCTTCATAGTAAGTGTTGAAGGATTAACCGGACCAGATCCTGTATTTAATATGTTTGTTGAATTAGCACCTACAGATCTTGGCCCAGTTGGGCTATAACCATCTATTGTTATAATAAAATTTATTTCTCGAGAAAATGCGTTTTTAATGATCATTGTTAGTCCTGGCTGAAGTGAGCAACTTCCCCTTCCATTCGCAACAATTTGTCCTTGAGATGTAATTTCCGCGTCTGCCATAGCATTAGCTTCTGCCTTCGTATTTGCACTATATTTACCACTTGGAACAACATACAAGAAAGAGCTTCCAATCTGACCAAGCTCACAATTGTTTCTTGTAAAACTTGCAGTTCGCTCGTCATTCGTATATGTTGTAATTGGCGCAGGAGCGGAACCATAATTATACTGGTAATTGGTTAAAATATCTTGGTTTTGATTTCTAATGTTAGCAAGCCTGTTAAAGCCATCATAGTTATAATATGTTGTCTTCCCATTGTCCTCAATGATGCTTGTAACGCCAATCAAAGGATCATAAGTATAAGTGTTCATTGAAGCTTCAGAAGGTTGAATTCTAAGATCGTCAAACCATACATTTCCCGGACCATTATTGTCCAGTCGCAAAAACAATGTTTTTACATCCGCAGGAACTTCAAACTCCTTAGTCACGTAAACCCATTCATTGGTTTTTGACGGATTAATTTCTTCAACAAAACTGAAATACCCAGTTTCACCTGCCCGCTTCATAAAGAAAACGATGCCGGCACCTGGACCATTAGAAAAAATCCATCCCGAATAGGTAAATTTTGTAGGCTTGGTTATGTTAATTGATGTCGGGGATGTACCATGGCTAAACACTTCCGTTGAACTGTTATTAGTCAATCTTCCCGAAGCTTTACCAGTATGAGGCTTGTTATAGTCTAACTGCAAATTGGAGTCAAAGGAAGAACCTTCTTCAAAATTCTCCCTATAAAACTCAGCAGTTGATGCATTCTTTATTTCAGCAATGGGATACAAATTTGTGTATCCCCATTTATAACTAACAAGGGGACCTTTGAAAAGTGAATTGGTCAAAAGATTGCCTGAGGCATCATATTTATGATTTTGAATTCTGATTTCTTCAGCTGCATCTTTTCCACTGTTAGCCCTTATTTCAGAAGGAAGTGTTAATCCATCACTAGTTGTTGTATATATGGTTTTCATGGTCTGAGTTTTTCCTCCCCGAACCTCATTCTGTTGCAGCAAGGTTGATACACGCCAGTCCATGATTAACTTTGAAACTACTGACGATGAATTCCCGGACGTATTTACATCGTGCGGATAAAAGTACTCGGTTCTAGATTTACCGGACTGACTGGTTGTAACCTCTTTTACGGTAACCTCCTTATGAATAGGGTTATTATAGAAATAGTTTGTTGTAGTGGTTAAAGCAGGAAGTCCATTTACGTACTCTGTCTGGTTTTCTGAAGAATTTACTACCCAATAGGAAACATTGTCATAATACTCCATATAAAATGTATTCTGAGTTGGATCTTGGTTTAATGGAGGATTTAAGATTCTTACACCTTTTAAATATTCCGTTTCCTTTATTGAATATTCATGCCCAAACTTCCTAATTAACTTTCCTGCGGAATTGTATGTAAGTTTTGTTGCAAGTTTGCCATTATATGGACTACTAACTGAAGGAAAAAAAGGCTTTGAATTAGCCATATCTTCTGAATTACTGTAAAAATACTCCGTCCGACCCCCTTCACCATTTGCCCCAAGCGTTTCTGTTACTTTGCTATAACCTACAAGAGTACCTCGACTAAGTAATCCAGGTAAATAAATGGATCCAGAAATACGACCCATGTAAGTATTTATAATTTTACAATTGTCATTACTACTGTTTCCTCCTGTTTCATAAAGGTAACTATACAATGGCTGAGAAATTAATTTGCCTGTTGTTTTACCGTCTGAGGTATAATCAAATTTTCTTATTAAAGTGGTTTTACCATTTTCAGAATTTGTTATTGATTTTACTCTCAATCCAGCTCCCTTTAATCTTGTAACGGGAGTTTTTGCATTCCACCGGGCATCTGCAGTAGTAGAATATCCCTGAAGATAGGTGACTTCAAGCCTATAAGTTCCTCCGGTTAGCACCACATCCTGAGTTTTGACTGCTCCATCATCCATCCCACAGGTCGGATCTTCTGTATTACCCGGGCATGGCCAATTGCTCCAAGAGGCAATTTGGGCATTATTTGCGCCTATTAGATAAACAAAAACTCGTTGAATATATTTCATAGAGTTTGCATTCGGGTCATGTTTAGTATAGCCATAGGAAATTTTAACATTTACAGTGTCTCCCTGTTTAATTGTAAATGTTTTTGACCGATTTGCAAATTCATCAGTAGGGCGAGCATTTGCCTGAACTCCCATAGGCGTGTAAATAAATGCATCACTACCCTTCATGTTTGAATAGTCATTTAATTCAAAGTCAAAAGAAGTAGACCCTCCCGTTGGGTATGTTATGCTAGATAAAACTCCTTTCTTCGGGTAGACCCATACTGAATCTGGCTGCCTGTCTCCTCCCGAAAAGAATTGTGATTCCAACGTTACCGAAGGTAAAATGCTCTGATTAATTTTTCCATTAAAATAATTCCAATGGTCTACTGACTTACTATACTTTAGTGGAATACTGTTAGGTTCAAAATAGGTGAATTTATAAGGTGCGTTTGCGATGTCACCCACACCAAATTCCTGTATTTCGTCTAGTTTGAGTCTTCCTGCTGTTGAAGCACTGAAGAAGTATGTATACTTGAATTTGTACTTTTTGATCTGAACACCTGCATTATTCTTAACAACAATTTCACTTAATTTTGCAGCTTTTTGGGTTCCCGTGTATTCAATATCGTCACGATCAGAAACAGTAAACTCGACGGTTCCTCCTTTAAAAATAATTTTATCCAAGCTTACGTTGAAAATCTCTTGCCTGGATGCCGATCGTATATCTAGGAAGTTCGGTATGGAAGGAAGATTTGTTCCACAATTGACAAGCGTTTTGATCAAGTTGTGTTTTTCTTCAGACTTGGAAACTAAACTTAGACTTCTACGATCAGTTTTATAAAAAAATTTAATTGTTTCCTTATTAGGCGATGATATCGAGTCTAAGTACCAGGCGGTAATAACATCAGGTTCAAAACTTTTTTTATAAGCAGATAGTGGGGCATCATCCGGCAATTCAACTCCTGAACTGCTATAATAGGTATAATCAATGGCTCTTTCCTGCTTGCCTAAATGATACTTGTAGCCTTTCGAATCGGTAATAGTCCATTTGCCAGGGGTATATTCCACTTTTAAATTGTTACGCTCATCCATGTAAATTTTAGAACCATCTGCTCTTTTGCCCATAACAAACTTTCCTGAATATGGGCCAATGTTATAGTTGATAATGTCAGCATCCCCATCATTCCTGTTCAAAGACATCTCTCTGAAGTAAGGTTGATTCTCAGCTAATGGAGGGTTAGTGTATGGAGGTATGGCCATTGAAGAATAGTATCCATTCTGTCCAAAATCATCAATACCTCGAACTGTTTTTGTTATAACACCTCCTGCATTTAGAGACCATCCTAAACCAACCCATCCCGCATTTTCGGAAACTTTTGTTCCAGAAGCGTTATAGCTCATTGATATCGATAGTGCATGGTTCGGAGTATTTATATCATACAAAGGAATTGAGATATTTGGAATGCCCGAATAGTAACTCATTTCTATGTTACCATATGCACCGAGCGCAGCTGCTGTGGGTGAAGGAGGAATTACCTTCGCAAGGTTATAAGGCTGACCACTTTGGGCAAAGCTCATAAAACTAGAAAAAACAAGTAACAGCAGAAACAAGAACTGGATTCTTATACGAGCGGGAACTAATTCGGATCGAAATTTAATAAACATCTATAAATTGATTGAAAGTGAGAATCGGAAGAAAGTTTTGAACAATAGCTTTATGAGTTTCAATTTGAACAAGGTTTGCTTTACAGTTAGGCGGCACAGTTAAAAAATCTGATATAGCTCGGATAGTTACCATAAATGAGAGTAGCAATATTCATTAGTTAACATCACATAAATTCATTGGCCTCAAACTTTTCAAAGCTAACATCCACCGATGCAACGGCATTGCACTGAAGAATTTTAAGAAAAATATTACTATCGTTCCTTGCAGTCATCCGAGCTAGTTATGTGATCAAAGGAGAAACTACGAGATGAAGCTGTGAATGGCTAAAAATTGCTTAATGACACTAATTAACTAAGTGCTTTTTACGTTGAAAAGAAATTATTACATACCCATCTTCTGCATAGAAATATGTCCTCCTTTGCCGATCATATTCGATCGGCGCATTAAACATTCCTTTCATGTGGCTTAAAGTGTGATGTAAAGTTCGTTTTGACACACCAAGCCGCTTTGCAAAGGATTCTGGACATCCGGTTGATCGATGTCTAATTAAAAAGTCAATTGTAGTTACTCGATTGAGATCGATTTTCATGTTGAGCATCAATTAAGGTTATAGTTTCAATTATTTTATGAGTTATTTTTTCATTTATTTTCTCAACTTAAAAGCTGTTGCTCATCTGGAACATTGGCAAATACATACTGATGAGTATAAACCCAACTACAAGTCCAAGGAAAATAATAATCAAAGGCTCGATCAGCTTGCTGACGGTGCCGGTCTGATATTCGACCTCTTGCACATACTGATCACCCAGGTTCTTAAAAAAATCTTCAAGCTTATTTATTTCTTCTCCAACCTTGATGAGCTGAACCATCTTTGCTGGAAAGACGGCAAAATCTGAAAGGTTATCATGAAGGGACCTTCCGGATATAACGCCTATTTCTACTTTCTCCAACGCCACCTCCAATGGATAAAAACCTATGGTCTTTTTGGACAGACTTATAGCTTTCAATAGCGGAATTCGTGAACTTATTAGAAGCTGCATGGTGTTACAAAATCTTGCTAGGTAAATTTTCAGGACAAGATTTTTCACTATTGGTAGTTTTAAGACAATCTTACTTAATAGCGCCCGGACGGCTTTATGATTTTTATACTTATAATAGATGTAGAGCAAAATTCCAAGACTTACGAAAAAGGGTACAACCAAGGCAGACATCAAGCCTGAAGCCTGGATTACCATCTTAGTCATCCAAGGCAGCTCACCACCAAAGCGCCTAAATACATCGCTAAACATTGGCACAACAAAACGAAGCATAAAGAATACTGCGCCAAATGAGGTCATAAGCACGATTGCGGGATAAGTCAAAGCACCGACAATTTTGCGCCTTTGATCAACTTTACGCTTATAAAATCCGCCAAGCTCTTCCATTACTACAGCCAGGTTTCCTGTCTCCTCTCCTATTTGAATACTGAGTACATCATATTCTGAGAACTTAGCACTCACTGAAACTGCGTTTGATAGTGCGGTTCCAGCTATTACAGCCTCTTTTATTCTTCTGTAAACTTCCTGGTATTTATCTCTGGTACCTTCCAGGGTTAATAGATCCAGGCTATTCTTTAGGTCAATTCCCGACTTCAGTAGCGTACTTAGCCCATAAAAGAAATCTTCCTTTTTTTGATCAGGTAATTGGCTTGAGCCAAAGCTGATATCCTTTGATAGTACATCGCTCAACTTTTGAGAGTAGCTTTTGTCCGAATGCTCTGGAGTAGACCCTGCTGAGGTTTTCTTTATCCTTTTGTATTCTGCTATGTCTATGGTTTCCATTAAGGTCTTGAGTTTAATTGCCTAACAGAGTAATCATATTCAAATAGCTCCTCTGAAGAATAATCCTTCATTATACTAATGCTTGCTGGCAAAAGGTCACGTTTAAAATTTAGCACTACCCGATCAAAGATCCCGTTCTCGATTGCATGGCCTTCAAAAAAGCACCTAAAGGCAAGGTTGTCCATCTTTATGCTGTCAGCTTCAAACTGGTCTCGTCTAATCAGATAGCCTTCTTCTATCACGTAGTTGACCGCAAGTGCTCCAGGTCGGTTCTTCAAAGTAATTTGATTACCGTTGAGTGCTGCTATTCGTGATCGATTAAAATCGCGCGCCATTGCCTGCTTGATCAATTGTATATCCACATTAGCTGATCTTTTAAGACTGTAATTGTCATACATCCTGCTGAAGATGGTTATTGCACTATAAGCCATTCCCACAATAATGGCTGTGAATAGCATGGCTAGAACCATTTCAATCAATGTAAATGACTTAATTCTCTTGGCTCTGTTCATCTCGAATCAGTTGGTGGTATTCAGTTATTAGCTTACCTTTTAAATCTTCAGCCTGGATGTTCATTATTAATGTTCCCTGCCGACGTCCCTTTTCAAACTGGACTTTATATGATATCCCATTCTGAAGCAGGTGCATATCCTTTTTTTCATCCGCATTTATTAAACTGTCTGCAAGAAACTGGCACTGGTTCACTATACGCATAGTTTTACCATTACCACCAGTCGTGGTAACTTTCATGAAAATCACCATACCAAAGGCAAAGGCAATCATCAAAATGACTAGAGCGACTAAAGTCTCAATCATTGTAGAGGATTTTAGTTTTCGGCTTGCTAATGAAGGTGACATAATAAACTTCCAGATTTACCTGCGCTGTTGAACATTTTAGAACCTGAATAATATTTTGAAAGACTACTCCTACTTATTAAGACGTCGATTAGGTAATTCTCGTAAATGATTGAGGAAATATTTGCGATAAGTCGGATCGCTGAAACGGACCCATTAACTATTGAATTTTGCCCCAGCTGCACATATCCTTTCGACCAGATTTCTCCCTTGACTGTTGAGCCTTTGCCAATGGAAATCAATGGCATCATTTGGCTTCTGGTTTTTTCCCAGGCAAACACTTGCCCCTGCACAACTGAGTTTTCACCAATGTTTAGCTTCGGTTGGAATCCAGCTGTATCAGGCTTAATTAGAATAAGCGCTGATGGGTAGCCGAGCGTTACCGAACTTTCAATTGTTATGGAGTCTGAAGCAATAATTTGTAATCTTCCTTTAAACCCAGAGGAGACTTTAACATGGGGAGCAACGAGAATAACCTGATCTAAGCTGCTAAGCGCATCCACCTGTATTAGGCTGTCTGCTGAAATAATTATATTTCCGCTAATTCTATTATTAGATAGAACGGGACTGGATGGGGATAAGTGGATGCGCTTGACCTTTTTAAAGAAAGAGTGCGTTAGAGAATCAGGTAAGCTCTCTTTTTGCTGAGAATTAGAGCCTCTTAACAGCTCATTAAGTCCGCTAATTAACGTTGAATTTGCTACCGGTAAGTCCCTGGTACTTTCAAGCACTTTACCATAAACAAGTTCTTTCCCATCATAACTTGACTCACCTACATATGCTGCCTTAATGCCAGATTTAGGCAAGTAGGCAGTGCCTTCAATTCTAGCTTTTCCGCTTATCGACACCGGGCGGTCTTCATCAGCGATATACAGCGCTGTAGTTGTATTATCTGCTTCAGATCCGATTAAAAATGCTTTTTTTACGCTATCGGTGTTTTTAAAGGTTGTTACCAGACCCAGCTCATAAACGCCCCACTGCCGCTTTTCTAATATAGCACTGTCACCCCAGTCGTCCTTACCTTCAAACAAGCTAATTCGCTCAACCTGGTTATAGAGAAAAGATTCATGCATTACAAGAATAGAAGCCGACAGTGCATTTCTGTTTAATCTTTCATATCGTTGCAGTTTGCTTTCATGCATCTTATACATAAAGCTAACAAGCAGAATTGATCCGCAGATTAGTGCAATAAGTATGGAAATAATTAGAGAAATATAGAGCGCTGAGGACCGGATCATCACTTCTTCTTTAACTTGATAAAGCTTTTTATTTTTTCGAGTATACTAACCTTTGTAGAGTCGACTGGCTCTGCTTTATTAGGCACAGCCTCATCTCCTTTGTACTTTAGAGTATCCAAGGGGTGCCCAGCAGCATCATATTTAACCAAAGGGCCATTCAGCTTCCCTTTTCTATAGAACTTAACCTCTTTAAGCGAACCATCTTTTTCCCAGCTCAACCACCTGCCTGTTTTAAGTCCTTTGTTGAATGTTCCAGATACTATTGGCTTTTTTGATGCTCTGTCGTACTCAGCATATGCTCCATGCAAAAGCTTTCCAGCCCGGTATCCTTGAGAAGTATTGATTTTGCCATGTGCAAACCAGTAGTAGGTACGACCCGTCTTAGGTCTACTGCCTGATTGTTCATCCTGCAACTTAATGTCGATCGTACTTGTATCGGTATGGATCACAGCTCTGGAGGTTAACTCCTCAAATTGCTTTATCTCTATTGGCTTACAACAAGGCAACACTACAATGAGTAAAGCTAGTGTGGGTAAATTTTTCATCATCACTCTTTTCTTAAAAGTTTTATGGCCCGTCCGCTAGTAATTTTAATCGCACTATTTTCCACTTTTAACAATTTGATGCCGTGCAGCAGATCTCCTTCCTTTAGCATCTTTTCCTCGCCCTTGTAACTCAAAATTGCAAGGCGTCTTTTACCAGAACCATCAGCAACAAACCCCAGGTACTTTAGGCCTTCAAATGGGTCTTGGCGATCCATCGCGTGAACAATCTTTCGAACCTCAGTTTTTGGCCTAACTGTTGTATCTAGTCGCTTCGGCAACTGACCTGTAAATGGATCCGGATAGTTAAGCACGAGTTTGAAAGTATCCGGATACTGGTAAGGAACCGATAGCTTGTCTACCATCTTTGTATTTACAGTTACTTTTTCACCGTCTGTATTCTGCATTGCTAAAAAAATCTTCTGCAGGATCATGCCCCAAACGCCCAAAACTAAGATCGCAAGAAAGTATACTGCCTTTTTAGACTTCATTATACTACTGCGCGTTATATATAAAACTTGTGAGTATACTGGCAGTACCCTCATTCCCTGCCTCATCAATAGCAACTACATTCCAGAATATTTGCTCTCCTTGTAGTCCGGTATTAAAGCTATATGTGTTGCTGCTAACAGTTACCGGAAAACTGAAACTGTAAGCTGTTGTGCCATCACTCTGGTAGAGAAATAATTTATACTTTTTTGCTGTGGGAACGCTTGTCCAGGAGATTTTCACAGGTGCATTCACCTCCACTCCTTTGGCCGGACTTATAGGAGTTGTTACGACCGGAGGTGTTTTATCAAATGTCATTTCCCTTATCTCAGACCATTTGGAACTTCCTGTTTCATTCTGGGCCCGTACCCGCCACCTGTAAGTACTTTCTTTAGGAAAGATAAACTTTAACTGGTTTCCGCCTACTCCCTGATTATAAACAAGGGCACCTTCCTTTTCAAAATTCGCGGTGTCAATCTGGAGTGTATACTCTTTTGCACCAAAGAGCTTGTCCCATTGCATTGTTACTACGGGTAAATTACTAAGGTAAGTAGCCGATGGGGTTACAATAAGTAGCTTTTGATTATCTAAAGAAGACTCATGAATGATAAATTTGGCCGACATATATTTTGTGCTACTGCTACCATTCTCAGCTCTGATCCGCCATTGGTATCTACCAGGTTCAAGCGTCATTTCAAAGCGGGTTTTGCCTTCGATCAATGTGTCCTGCACTAAAGAGACACTTGATGAGAAATCTGGTGTTGCAACTTGTACCCGGTAGTATAAGGCATCCGGCATGGGCTCCCACCAAAATCCTACCTGATACTTATTACTTTCTGTACCTTCACCTGGTGCTAAAAGAACAACACTACGGTTTTCAAGAGAAGGTTCAAGGAAATCCTTGCAGGCGGAGAGCATTCCCAATAGGGATATAATAGTTAATAGCTGACTTCTGTTCATAGTTCGTTTATGGTTTTCAAAGGTATACCTGTTAAAATAATGGTCAGCGTAACACTAGAGTCTCGTACCGGCTTCTGGTAAACTAATCCTGTAATTTTACCAATTTCCGCTAGTCCTTCAAGTTCCTGCTGTAGTCTTAGAAGGTCATGGTAATTGCCAGCCATTTCAATTTTTTGGATCATAAGGAAATTTTTACCGCTTATTATCTGCTCTCCAATAGGGAATGATCTCATGAAAACACTATGCTTTCTAGAAAGCGTAGCGCAGTGATTCCATAAATTACTTTTCCATTTTACAGTATCTACTTCAAACTTGTTATATAGTTTATTTATGGAAATTGCCCGATCCTCAGTATACGCTGGGCTAATACTAAGCTGAGCTGCCTGGTCATCAGCCTTTGCAAGCCTGCAATATGTGCTATAACGCTCCCAAGTTTTCTTAATAGCAGCTTGCCAGACTATTAAGCACAAAAGAAGTCCTAAAATTGGACTGATTTTCAACAGGAGTTTAAAATCGATTTTGCTTTTTATTTTCATGAGCTATTACCGATGCGCATCTGCAATGTTTAAAGCAAGCACAAACTCACCTTTTTCAGATTCTTTATTAAAGTTGTAGGAAACTAACTCACAATTTGTCACCCAGTTCATGGACCGGATCTTCTGTAACCAGCTATTCAATTCAACTGCATCTTTGCCACTACCGCGTATGAAAATCTTAAGATTTTCATACGCGACTGATTTTTCATCAAAGTTTTTTTTTAAGAAAGGATTGATGCGAAATTCAGACAGCTCGATAGAAGATGGTTTAGAAGCCATAACCCTATCGGTAAGCCAAGCTAAGGGATAGCCGCCAGCCCAACCTGTTGTTTTAATTAAATGGATTTTCTCACTCACATCTGACTCAATCATTTCATATCGGTCAACTTTATCCTGAGTAACATTATGCTCCATTTCTAACTCGGTAACCCTATCTGAGTAGGTGCTGTAGCAGAAGAAGTTCACAAGAAGAGCCATAAACATGGAAACTGCTGAAAGAATGCCAATTCCTTTTAACTTGGCCTTTGCTTGTAGCTGTTCCAGGTTCCCCTTTAATACTGGCAGCTCCACCCCCGTATTTTCCAAGCCAAGAATCAAGTTAATACCAGCTTTCTTAAACTCGGATTCCTCTAAAGTCAGACACAAGGATACTACTACAAGCCTTACCTCGGACAGCTCATTCAAGTAAGAATCTGCTGTTTCACGCCGTACCATCGCAATCTTTGGTGTTTCAGCAGAAAGCTTTTGAAAATAAAAATCCTCTGCCTTGGAATTTGGTAATGCAAGCCTAAATGCGTCAATGGCAGACAAGCTATTTCTTGAAACTTCTTTCTCAAGAATTCCCTTTCCAGTTAAATTAAGTACCACCGGCATGCCCGACTCATATTGCTTTGAAAAATGCAGTATGTTTTTGAACTCAGAATACTTTGATACAGTTATCTTATCACCGGAGCGGACCAGTTCGCAAGATGACAGCATAGCTTTGGCGTCTCTATTCTGGTGAATTGTTAGCAGTATTAGCCTTCCTAAATGAAACATGTCCTTGAGCGCGGATCTCATTACTGATAGATTATGGTAGGTTTGATGAACACCAGGGTAACCACTTTACTCTTTGTACGTTCTCTGCTGCTAAAAATCCATTTAAGAACTGGGATCCTGGATAACAGAGGCACTCCGCTTCCGGACTCACTTTTCTCGGTCCGTTCCATTCCACCAAGCACAATCATATCCTCGTTATGGGCTCTGATAATGCTTTCGAATTTACTTGTGCTGGTCGGAGGCGGCGCATTTGCAGGTGGCGTCCCAATGAAGTCCGATATTTCAACTTTGATTTTCATGGTCACCTGATCATCACCTGACACCACCGGATTAACAGTTATGGCAAGGTTTGCATCGACCTTATTAAATTGTTCTGTGAATACAGTTTGCGTATTTACAGATGAGAATACGTTTTGTGTCTTTGTGACATAATACCTGGTGGTACCAATGCTTAATGTTGCAGAATGACCATTGAGGGTGCTAAGCTTAGGTACCTGTCGCACTTCTGCGTTATTATTAGCTTCTAGTGCACTCAGTTTCATATAAAAGTTAGGTGTGACTCTCCCTATGTTGAATGTCTGGTTTGAGCCAATTCTTCCAAGAAACTCATTGATAGATCCTGATCCTAAGGTCATGTCTAGCCCTGATAAAATCTGGCCTTGCGTACGAACAGTTGAATCCGTGATACCTGCAGTAATGCCCGTCTTAACGGTATGACCTTTTCTGACATCTAAAAGTGTAATTTCTAGTAAAACCATAGGGACCAGCTTGTCAAGCTCGTGTATATAGCTTTCCACCTCAGAGATTTGCGGCGAAGCTCCGGAGATTAGTAACGTATTTTGCTCTCGGAATTCTTTAATTTCTAAACCCCGTTTCAGTTCCGCTGGAATCATCATCATAATTGTGTCTACCGACCTGTACTGAAGCTGTAAAACCTTGTTTCGCCTTAAGCCTTCTAGCCTTCTATCCCCAATGAGATACACCCCATTTTCAATTTTGTAGGTGTACTCTGTCCCATTGAACATCGCGGTTAGGAAGTTGTCAAAACTCATGTTATTGACTTTTGTACTGATGCTGCCTTTTAGTTCCGAATACAAAAAATAGTTTACGCCGATTTCATTTGAGGCAAACTTGACAAGATCGATTATTGGTGTATTTACTGCATTAATATTCAGAAGTTTTCCTTTTGCTTCAACAGCAAATCCGCCACTGACTCCACTCCCAGCCTGAGTCTGAGCCATTAGTTTGAAGCTTTTTCTCACATCGGTGTTTTTATCTCCATTGATGTAAAGTTCCTCATCATCTTTCAGCGCTTGAAAGACAAACACCTGATCACTGGTTTTGGTAAGTTTTAGCTCGTTTGCATATGCAAGCTTTTCAAGAGCAGTTTCAAAGGGAGCATTATTGAAATACCCCGTAACTAATTTGCCATTTAAGCCAAATGGCACCACAATATTTTTACCCGAGAGCCGGCTTATTTTGCGAGCTACATTTATCAGGCTATCATTATTCAACTCTAAAGACAAGGATCCACTTCCGGGCTCATAATTCACCGGAATATCCTTTTGGATAAACTGAGGTTTTACTACAGGGGGATTATAGGGGGCCACGGTGATAATTGAACCGATCACGTTTATATCCAGATCGTAATTCTTTGCAAGAAACAACAAGATATTTAATGCATTTTCATTGGTGACATTACTGACAACCTTGATGTTTAACATTGGATCAACATTGATATTTAGCTGGTTGGCTTGGGCAATGGCTCTTAAGAATTCTTGTATTGAAACCCCGGAAAGACCAGCTTGCACCTTCTGTTTCAGCCCTGGAACAAAGGCAGAAAGACCGACCAACCTTTTTTCGAGTGCATCCATTCGGTCTTCCTTGCTCTGCTGGGCTACTGCAGGCAGGTGAAGTAGAATCCCAATTACACAAAGCAGGATAATTCTGTAAGAGCGCTTAATCATTTTATATGTGATAGGATCAGTTTAATAATAGAGGATATATTTCCTCTAGTGATGTTTCTCCGGCAGCAAACAAGTCAAGGGCATTCTCCGCCAGAGATTTTATCCCTTTTGTTTTTAAAGCAGATTCCCCATTCATCTCTTCAGACTTTATAAGCATGGCTAGTTCATGATCAATAGGCAGGACCTCGTAAACTGCCTTTCGGCCTGAGTACCCAGTACTGTAGCAGTTGTCACATCCACCTGCAACAAAGTGCGTGTCAATTTTGTAAAATGGAATGAAGCTGTCAGGGTAACCCGAGCCATCAAAATTCTGAGATTTCTTGCACTTAGGGCAAAGCAGGCGTACCAGGCGTTGGGCTACCGACATATTCAGGGTGCTTGCCGTTAAAAAAGATGGAATCCCTATATCAAGTAATCTTGACACAGTTCCCCATGCGGAATTAGTATGAATAGTAGACAGAACCAGGTGACCAGTCATAGCTGCTCTGATGGCCATATTAGCTGTTTCAGGATCTCTTATCTCTCCTACCATGATCACATCAGGATCCTGGCGAAGGAAAGTTCTTAGTGCAGAGGCAAACCCTAACCCTATGTTCTCTTTTAGCTGAACCTGATTGATACCTTCCAGCGTATATTCAATCGGATCCTCAATGGTTAAAATATTTCGTGTAGACTTATTTAACAGCTTCAGGGTTGCGTAAAGGGTGGTCGTTTTGCCGGATCCGGTTGGTCCGCTTATAAGCACAATCCCATTAGGTCTTTGTACACCATCCAAATAGGCTTTTAGATCTTTTTCCGAAAGCCCAAGTTTGAGTAGGTCAATGTTTGTAGCGTCATTGTTTAAAAGACGCAGTACAATCTTCTCTCCATGTAATGTGGGAAGTATCGACACCCTGATATCGAAAGCGCTGGTTCCGAGTTTATAACTTATCCTGCCATCCTGAGGTAAACGCTTTTCAGCAATGTCAAGGTTTGCAAGAATTTTAATTCGGTTTATAATAGCTGGGTATTCTGAAACATTTACTTTATAGCGCTCAATAAGCAGTCCGTCTATTCTGATCCGTATCCGGCATTTTTCCTCAAAAGCTTCAATATGAATATCACTGCTTTTTAGCTTTTTGGCTTCCTGAATCAGCTTATCCAGAAAATTATCAGAAGCATTATCATGCTTTAAGTCTTCGATGCTACCTGAACTGTTTTCTTTAAGATAATACTGGTTCAGTAGTTTAGATAACTTATCTTCTGGTATAGCCTCAAGAATCACTTCCCTGCCGAGGATTACCTCCAACTCATCCTGCATATAGTGACTTTCAGAATGAGTATTTAATTTCGCTGCACTTTGGCCTATGTAAAGGCACAAAGCTGTTCCTTTGATATCGAAAGGAAAAACTCTATACTGCCAGGCAGTTTCGTTACTGAGTTCATGGAGCAGCTCAGGTTTATGCGCATGGGTTTTAACTTCTATCATTGCAGATATCTATTGAGCCAGGAAAGGTTATTGAAGGTGATTCCAATAGTTAAACTCATTAGGATCAAACAACCAAGAAAAGCGCTTTGGAGTCCTGCCAAGGGTACTGTAAAATGCTTCGGCTTTTGAAGCCTTGAATAAACGCCTGCCCCTAAAGCAATCAGTAAAAGGCTGGTTAAATAAAAGGCAAAAAAGTCTATAGGTGTAAAATAGAAGGCAACACTTACCAGCAATAGGATGTCGCCTGGTCCGATGTGCGCATTCAATAGGTTGATCAAACGACCATGACGGATGCTGACCATTAAGGTTGCTGAAATGTAGTTAAATGCAACAAATCCAATGTTTACAATAACCTCGATAGCAGTTAAATTTTTATTCAGAACAAACAGCGAAACAGCGAGCAGAGGGAAAGCATACCATGTTATTGCACGGTATTTAATATCCTGGTACGTCATTAGTGTAAGTATAAGGATGGTTGAGAGGTTAATACAGAGCGTGATCATCGAAAGTTAATCTTGAGTGACTTCTTTCAAATTCTTCTCCTGATCAATCTCCCAGACATTAAACGTCCCGTCCCCATCAAAGTCTACAACCGCCGTTGCACGAGCAAGAAAGTTTGTCGGAGTTGCAGTTACAACTTCAACACGGTAGTTTGCTTTTCCGTCTGATCCGTCAGTAGTTAGCTTTTCTTGCGTAAACCCTATTTCGAGAAGGTTGTTAGAGTATTTCGAATGCTCATAGTAGTACCCTTTTTCTAGCTGATGCACATGTTCCAGTTGCATTTTAGCTTCAGTGGATTTTGCTTTTGTAATAAGTGGCATTAAGTTCGGTAATGCAAGCAAGACTAAAATTCCAATGATCACTAGTACAACAAGAATTTCAGTAAGCGTATATGCGGGGATCTTTTTAGACCTGAGAGGTAATTTTTTTGAGAGCATTTGAAGTATAATGAATATGACAAAATTATGGTATTTTCTCAAAATTTCACGGTTATTCACAAGTTATTTTCATAAATATATTACTTAGAGGTCTTAAGGCTTATTCTAGCTGATTTTAGTACATTTTAGGTGGGAGTATTCTGTCGTAGGAGGCGGGACCACCTCTTAAAATATAGTACATTGATTGTTAGCCAGATTTCAAGTCTTTATATCAGATCATCAACAAGAATGCCCGTGACTTAAGGTGATACCTTGTCATACAGCACTTGGCAGCAGCTACTCTTTAGAAACTTTAGGCTTTTTTTGAACATAATAGATTCCCCTCTGAAGCACAGCAAAATATTTCCCCGGCTCAATAAAGATAATGATAGAATAAGTCAATCGAGTGTATGTTAATACTTGTACAAATATAGATTCTCAATTGAATTCACTTGAACTTATAAATTTTGTAGTACTATTTCCTAAATATTTATTAGAGTGCAATCCGGTTGCACTATGGGTACATAGCTTTGTAGCATACTTCTAAGAAAATGAACTTTAAGATGAACAAAAAGCTACTATTTACAATCATAGGTTTAATAACAGCGACAAACAGTCTTTATGCACAGTTAACTAACCTCAGTGTAGAAGGTACTTTCATACTCCGTGGTGCTAATATTGACTCCAGATTCGCAGCTGGAAATTTGAGTTATTTACCTAATTCTGGCAAAATGCTAATAGGCTGGAACCGGTCTGAGGGCGGTGGCGAAACTGATTTTATATCTAACCAATTTGATGGCATAGTTGGTGGATTTGCGTTCTATAATTATGATAACAGTGGAAAACAAAGCCAGCTCATGGTGATTCAAGGAAATGGCGCAGTTGGAATAGGGACCTCTAAGCCTGGAGCGTACAAATTAGCTGTAAACGGAAACATACATGCTAAAGAGGTTAAAGTAGACGTAGATGCCGTTAATTGGCCAGACTACGTTTTTGAAAAGAAATATGAAATGTTGCCACTTCCTCATTTAGAACAATTTATTACTAAAAATAATCATTTGCCTGAAATTCCATCTGCGAAAGAGGCAAGTGAAAATGGTGTAAATTTAAGCGAGATGAATATAAAGTTATTGCGAAAGGTAGAAGAATTGACTTTATATCTAATCGAACAAAATAAGAAGATTGAAGATTTGCAAAAACAAGTGAATCGACTTAAATAACCGAGGTCTGACCCTCAGCGTCAGTGCCCCTTTCCTCAAGCGGCGCTGACTGGACTTATCTAATTTATATCATTGTACATCATCTGGTGAATCGCGGAGGTTTTTCGCTAATTTTGCTGGCGTCATATATCCAAGCCCTTACTTAGGTATTCTGATATGTACCCATCCATACCTAAGTACGCTAGAAAAGGGGTATGCATTAAGGATCTCCTTGTGATAGCTTCTATTAAAGCGTTTTATGTCTTCCATTTGAGTTGGCTTACCTGGCTGCGTATACTTATTATAATGCATTGGTCTTTACACCAAAGTTCAAAATGATGACTGGTAAACTCATGTCCATTATCCACGCATAGGCAAACGGGGCACGCTAGTCTATTATCTATTCTAGTTCACAGATAATTCGTCGCAAAGAGATTGAGGAGCTGATCTCAATTGCTATTACTTCAAGTGAGCAGTTCTCCATCACTTTAAAAGTTCGGAACTTGTCACCCGAGCCTAGGCTCTCACTCACAAAATGCATACTTCACTTTTGGGTAGTGCTGTCTTGCTGTTCCAGTGGAATTCTCTTACACAGAGGTAATATGTGTTTACACAACGTTTTTGGATCATCTTAGCAACTTGTAGACCCTATGTACTTTTTATGGTTCCAACCTTTACAAAATCTGCGCAGATATGCATATAGTTTACAGAAACCATACATCTGATGTTTGGAAGATAGTTCATCCAAGGCCTTGATTACAGCTGATCATCCTTCTTACTAGTATAATAATATTGTGAGCGGCACATACCTGTTAGCATGTAGTCTCCGTGATGTTTAAACCGTGATCCAGTAGAATTTCCTGAGTAACTGTTTTTGTCCTGGAGCCCTAACCTTATTTTGAGATGATTTCCTTTTAAATTGCGTGATTGAGGTTTAAGTCGGCAAACATCTTCTTCGAGTTTTTCAGCCGGTTGAAATCGGAAGCTTCCATGCCCATAACAGCAACTCCACTAAAAAAATTCGATTTTCCCCAAAACACTCCTTCCTTTAGTTAATTTGATTATTCGACAGAAAGTTCGAGCTAACTAGTTTTTTTTACTTTCCAAATCCGTTATTCGCCTAGTAAGTTCAATGATTGATTTATTACCCTCAATTAGATATAGAGTAAGTTCTTCTATCTTCTCCTGTTGAGATTTAATGGTTTCTCCTAAACTTAGACCATTTAATTTGTTAAACTCCGCGGAAGGCATACCAGGCAGATGCTTATTTTGTTTTATAAATTGTTCAACTACTTGCAACGGTTGAATCTTATAATTATCGTCAAACACATAATCTGGCCAATTATTCGATTCCACCTTTATTTCCTTTGCTCGAATGTTGCCGTTAACTGACAACATTTCATTCGGAATGTGTGTTCCAATTCCAACATACCCATTAGGTTTAATTGTCATCTTGGGCACAATTGCAGGTCCAAACGAAAAATAAATTGAACCTTGGTCAACTTCACTGACCACGGAGTATATCCTAGCTATTTCCTCTCCGTTAAACTTTGAGAAAACTAGATCTCCCGCATCACTAGGACTAGCAGCAGAAGCTTGTAAGAACAGATTTGCTCCATTTTTGATTGTGACGGTTGATTCAAATGCTGTCACTTGTGCTGACGTAACACATGAAACACTTAGAAAAAGGAGAATTAGCAAGCTAGATCTATAATGCACTGTAACTTTCATGAGGTGATTAATTAATTATTTCGCCCAAGGTAGAGAAGACGAGTGCAATCTACTTGCACTAGAGATTTATTTAAATTAGTTTGAATAGAATATCAGTTGGCAAATGAGCATTCTATATACCAAGCTATAACAAGGTAGAGAACAATACACATGGTATTACCATTGATGATTAGAATGTTTTAACGGTGACCTCGGTTAGCCATTGACCGAATAGAGCATTTTGACTTGTTCAAAATTTAAATCGCTATTTGCATCTAAGAAATAGACCCTTATTTGATAGTGCATCGTATTTTTCTAGTTCGAGCTATTTAGATCTAGTTGATTCAGATACCTTCGTATAATAAGATACGTCATACATGGAAAAATATCACACTCTGAATATTAAAAAGATTTTAAAAGATTTTCAGCAGGCTGAAAAAGAAATGTTTAATAATATTGTTCGTTTAAAAAGCTTTATCGCCGATGAGGAAAGGCTCTGGATTGAAATTCAAAAGCTTGAATATTCTGTACTTATTGATCATAGGGTGATCGCTTTGTTAAGCGATAGTTTGCAATTAATTAATAACAAAGAACTTTTGAAATTAGCAGATTTGCAGGATATAAAACATATTCATCAACTGTTAGTAGCATACTATCCGGATAATATCCAATATCAAGAGGATTTAGTAGCATTTGTATACAATGTATTGGATGATGAAGCAGAAGCTTTATTGTTGATTGGAAAATTTGAGCGACAAGTAAAAATTACCCAAAACTATTTTAACAAAATAAAGAAGGAAGTACGTAACAGATAGCATTGATGGTTTACACTCATAGCTGGAGCAATAAATCTTGTTTAAAGGTAACTGCTTAACCTTTTATTCGGCAAATGCACCTTGTTGGTGTAATTTGCTGGTTCTTACCATGACTAATCAGGGGCATTCGCCAGAATGACTGAATCAACATTAAAGAAAGCCAAATCAATCGTGCATTTAGTTTATCATCAATCCATATATGTCTGAGAAGCTTGAGCATGCGTTATCAGTAACTGACCCTTATTTGATAGTCATTGCATATGTTAAAGTCAAGCATCAAATTAAACCTTAAGAAGGTTAAATTGCAAATGATATGCTCGGCAGCTTACTCTATTGTGCAACCTTTTTCTAGATCTTACGTCTTCATTACATGAACAGATTTCTTCTAATAGCTCTCTTTTTTTTTCCATGCATTATAAAAGCGCAAAGTAATTCACCGGTGATCGTTGATAGTGTCAAATCCTATTTAGACAAAAGCCTGCTTATTATTGAGGCCAATGCATTAAATAGTGAAAAGGTTAATTGGAAAGAATTACGTAAGAACGTTTATAGTAAGGCTTCGGGAGCAAAGCGCTATGAAGACATTTTATCCATATATCCTTATATATTCGAGCAAATTGATGACCATCATGGCAGCTTGAAATATAAAGACAAAACATATAGCTGGAATAAAAGCGATGGGATCAAGGTCAACAATACCATAAAAGCAGCTACAAAAAAATATTCATCTGTTCGTTCAGAAAAAATTGGAAGAGAAGTCGGGTATATCTTAATCCCCGGAAACAATGATTTTAGAGGTCAACATATGGATAGCATTAGTAGAGATATCAAAAATGCTATTGCCAAAATAAATGACAAGCATATCAAGGGATGGATCATTGACCTTAGAATCAATACTGGTGGAAACATGTATCCAATGATTGCCGGGCTAACAGAATTTTTGGGAGAAGGTAGAGTAGGGGGATTTGTCACCTCTACTCATCAACCTGATGGTGATTGGATAATTAAAAATGGTGCTTTCTATGTAGACTCCGTAAAAGTAACACCCGTAAAATATGAGGGCTATCCAATAAAGAAAGAGGTTCCTATCGCGGTTCTAATCAGCGGTAATACCGCAAGCTCCGGAGAGATGACAGCTATTACTACCATTGGCAGGCATAAATCAATACTAATTGGTGAGCCATCTGCAGGTTATACTACTACTAATTTGGGATTTAAGTTGAATGGATACTCCGGCCTTAACTTGGCTGTAGATTATGGCACAGATAGAAATGGAAAGGTTTACCCTAAGAATATCAATCCAGAGATCTTAATAACCGACGGTGATAATTTCGAAGATCTTGCCAAGGACCAAAAAGTCAAAAAAGCTATCTCTTGGCTAAGAGAGAACAACTAATCAAACCTGCTAAACCGCACCTCAAAATTCCACCGTATAATGATAGTTTCGTTTTTGAGAAAGATCAGGGTAATAATTTTCTTTTTTAGTCGTCAATATAATTTTAAGATGCAAAACATGGTATAGTAACACAAGCTAAACCTACCTAAAAACAGTTAATCAATTTTGGTTACCGCTTGATCTGTGTTTTGGTTTGATGATGCCCCTAACTTTGAGATTAAATGGGCAACTTTAGCATTATGATTTGTCAACGCGAAATCTAGAGGCGACCAACCGTAAATATCAACTGGATTAACATTACATTTTTTTTCCGCGAGATAGGATACAACTTCATATCTGAGATATGTGACCGCGTGAAAAAAAGCCGTTCGATTTCTTAAATCTCCAATTTCCATATTAGCACCGGCGTCAATTAGTGCTTTTACGACTTTAAGATGCCCTTTACGGCAGGCCCAAATTAATGGCGTGAAATGATACTGATCCTTCCCGTTAACCAAAGTACTATCTTTGATTAACGCAATAACTCTATCGATATCACCTTTACTCGATGCCCGAATTAATTTAATAATAGATTTATCAATGTCATTTGTTACAGGCTGTATCATATGTTAACGGCTTGGAGAGAAATGGTGTAGTTTATCAAAAATATGCTAAATAACCATCATACAACAAAAGTAATATCAGGATAAATTGGGTATGCCGCGTAATCCATATTAGTTTTCGATCATTATTCCCTCAATTCTTGATCTGGTAAAAAGACTAAGCATAAAGGCTGTCCACTCTCCTCCCCCAACCAATGATACGTTCCGTCATTATCAAGAACTCATTCCAATAATCAAACGGCATTTTCTAGTTTTTGATAATGAGTAAATGATAAATTCAAAAATGGTAATCCATCACCTTAGTCTCTTTAATTGATCCTTTCTTGAGACAAGTGATTAAATAGTTTTATCTTTAAAGATGTTAATAGATTGTAGTCTCACTAATCCGTCTCAATAATCTATGTATTATTTTTTTTTCTTATAACGTTTTTTATGAAAATTGGGTACGCCAGGGTCAGTACATTAGACCAGAACTTAGATTTACAATTGGACACACTGAAGCAATTCGGATGTGAACAGATATTTGAGGAGAAAATCTCCGGAGCTTCTAAGGAGAGACCTCAACTTATTAAGTTATTCAGCATACTAAGAAAAGGCGATAGTGTCGTGGTTTGGAAACTTGACAGACTGGGCAGGTCCTTAAGAGATCTGATTGATTTGATTTCAAAGATGAAGGATCTAGGTGTAACATTCGTAAGTATTCAAGATAGCATTGATACAAGTACGGCTACAGGTAGATTTACATTCAACATCTTTGCGTCTTTAGCTGAATTCGAGAGAGAGATTATAAGTGAGAGAACAAGAGCTGGCTTAGCTGCAGCGAGAGCAAGAGGAAGAAAAGGCGGTCGACCTCCTGGATATAGTAAAGAAATTATTAGCAAAATTAAGGCAGTGAAGGTTCTCTATGATCAACGAGATAAAACAGTGCAAGAAATTGCAGATGATCTTTCTATTAGTCGAGCAACAGCTTACCGATTTTTGAACATTGCAAATACATGGGCACGAGAAAAGCATATTTGAGCTAATAGCAGGCAAATGGAACTTTATAATACTCCGAAATTATTTATCGGATCGTTTATGGCTCTTATCAGCTCATATTGGCTCAGATATAAATCTTTTTATATAAATTTGTTTATGAGCAAAGTTAACGTACATACTCATACATTAGATTTAAACTGGAAGCTTATCAGCTTGATTAGTCATATCGGCCGTTTTGATGCGGCATGGCAAGCAATCGAACGAAGGGAAGGAAATACGCTAAAAGAACTTAAGTCCATCGCAACTGTAAGAAGTGTAGGAGCCTCTACTCGTATTGAGGGGTCCAAATTGAGCGATCAGGAAGTTGATGTATTGCTAAAGAACATGGATATTTCCAAACTCGAAGAACGGGACCAACAAGAGGTAGTTGGATATTTTGAGGCACTTGATACAATTGATGAAAGCCATGAATACATAAATGTGAGCGAGACGGGACTTAAAAACTTGCATAACCAACTTTTAAAATACAGTGAAAAAGATCAATGGCACAAGGGGAACTACAAGCAGCATACTAATGCCGTGGAAGCACATTTGCCAGACGGCACCAGCCAAATAATTTTTCATACTACGCCTCCAGGTTTCGCAACAGAAGATGCGATGCGGGCTTTAATAGAATGGCATGAGAACGACGCTGAAACTCACCATTTAGTAAAAACTGCTTTGTTTTGTTATGAGTTTGTCTCAATACACCCTTTTCAAGACGGGAACGGAAGATTAAGTCGTTTGCTATCAACCTTACTCTTACGGAAACATGGATACCAATGGATCAGGTACGTCAGCTTCGAGCATGAAATTGAAAGCAAAAAAGCAGATTATTACCGTGTATTAAGGGCATGTCAGGCACAACGACCAAATGAAGATATATCCGAATGGGTAACATTTTTCCTAGAGTGCCTGAGAAGCATTCAGGAGGCACTAATGCATAAATTGGAAAGCCACAAACTAGCGCAGTCGCACGCGCCGAAAGAAAAGATGTTACTTGCTATTATTGAAAGCAATTCAGGGATTAAAACCAGTGATATAGCGGCAAAAATGGGAACATCAAGTTCAACAGTAAAAAGAATGGTGGATAAATTGATCGGCCAAAAGCTTATAGAGCGACATGGTATCGGACCAGGATCATACTATACTATATTATAGTCGGCTCATCCTAGGTTCACATCGGCCCATATCGGCTCACTGACCAAACAACTACTTTCTCAACAGCCAGATACATCCTTATAAGAAAATAGATTTAGACTGTCTAATTTCAGATAAAGAGAAAATGAAGCAAATTTATTATCAAAAAAATACATTACGTTACCATAACTATTAACGCTCACTAAATATGGAAGTAAACAAGATCATAATTCATGAATTGATCAAACAACAAAAAATTCAGGAAGCCACTGTATTTTTATCAAGTGAATACCTTGCTCAAAGCGCTAAATCAGATAGACTTGGACTAACCCTAAACAATTCTTTTTCAAAAGATGATATTACACATGGAATCTTTAAGGAAGAAGGAAATGAATTCTTCCATTACTTCAATGAGTACAGGAATAGTATGCAACCAGAAAGCTTCCTAGACTTTACTAGAACTGTAACTGAAGAACTTCGAGGCATTATAGCAGATGAATATTGGGCCAAAGGGGGATTTCTAGTGTATGCTGAATATCAAATTAATAACACTCGCTTTGTTAGTATCTACTTGATTCGCGACGTAGAGGGCGTGTTGTTTCAGAAAAATGAGTCTGATCATACCTTTGCTATCAATACGACACAATATCTTGATACTAACAAACTCGCCATGGGCTGTAGAATCAATATAGACAAACTCGACAATCATGATAGCAATCACTTGTCTTTGATTAAAAAAGGTCAAAGCGACATCTCTGAATATTTTTTTAAATGGATAGGAGTTGATAAACCCGAGTCGAATAAAGAATTTACGGATAAACTCTTTACCATCATAAGTGGTCTTCCGCCGGCTACTAACCCGGATACAAACTTGCCTTATGATCTTAACATCATGCGTGAACTGGCATTTAACAGCATACGCTCTTCCGCCAGCAAGGTTATAAATCTTAGGCAGCTGGGTATTCAGTTATATGGTGATGACGAAATTCTTATTGATTTTGCACAACAAAATGATATAACTATAGATAGTGAATTCCGATATGACGCCAAAGCACTTGGCAGATTTAAAAAAATTGAGGTTAATAGGGACGGTATCCGATTAACGTTTTCTAGGGGAGATGCAAGGACAAAGGTTAGGTTTTCTGAAGAAGATCCAAGTCAGGTTATCATAGAATCTTCTCAGTTCGCGGCAGCATTAAGGAACCAGATTGCAAGTAATTAATGGACCAGCTCACGTATTTGCAAATAATCTTGGGACAACTCCAAGGGATCTCTTTTGATACAAAAAGACTTAGCATTTTATTTCCGCGATCGATTAACCAAACCGTCATTGCTGGTGTCGATACCGCGATCTTAGAAATTGAAACCAATTCCACAGAAGAGTCAGAGCTCGATATATCCAACCTTGACTTTTATTTTTATTTTAATGAATTAGACTTTAGGACGAGGACAAGCAATAAACGTTGGGATCTTTTGACATATATCCATTCAGGGAACATTATTTACAATCCTACCACTGGGCAGACCCATATAAATGGTTCTTTATCAAATTCTTACTTTTTAATCAGGAATAATCATCTATACTTTGAACTTTTGATTTTCCTTAAAGGCCATGAGCACCAAGAGGGTAAGATCCTCTATTTTGTTGATTATTTTAGCTGGGATAGTAGAATAATTGTTTTCACAACATTGAAAAAAGAGGGAAAGCTTTCTATAAACTTTACGGCAGCTGGGCTAGAGTTACAGAACGATATACGCCTTAAAGAGAATTTAGAACGGTTTAAGCTTGCTTTTGGGGAGTCAAGCAGAAACTTTCCCAAGTTTATAAAAAATGAGCTAATTAGCCAACTTTCAAAATATCACATTAATGATAGAATGCAAAAGCTCCTTGAGGAATTCGTTGCCATAATGAATATAGCGGAGCAAAACTTTGAAATTTACCTACATGATCTCTCCCTCGAAAACCTAAAGAAGGATTTTATAGAACACAAAAACAAATATTTTAACCAATCCAGAGAAATACTAAGTAAACTCACTAATCAAGTCATAGGCCTTCCCATCACTATTGCCGCTTCAGTTTTTAGCACATATAAAGTTTCGGATTCTGCCTCGACATTACTCACGATACTATTTGTTTTTAGTCTATATGCCATCTATTCTATATTTCTTTTGAAACTGCAAAAAGAAGACATCAGAGATTTAAAAAGAATGTTTGAAAAAGATTATGAATACATCAAAAATTCACAGTTCTTTCAAAAATTTCCAGACCAGCTGGCTGATTTTAAATTAGCCAGAGATCAAATCTCCAACCGTTTCCAACAACTAATAATAGCGATTAACATCTATTACATATTGTTTTGTGCAAGTGTTATAGCATTTATTATATATTTAATTATGCAATTAGCATTGGCATTTAGCATGCTGCTTTTATCTGGCTTAATCCTCTGTGTGCTTTTTATGTGCTTATATTTCGTGTTAATCAAATAACCCGGCTTATGCAGCATATTATTGTTTATAAGAATTATAGATTTAACTATGCAAGACAATGATGTAAAAGAAAATCTTTCCGATGGATTCGTTAGACTTCTAATGGCAAAAAATAGGCTAAAAGTTCACAAACCTGAGAGTGATGATGGCGTCGATTTAAACGTAGCGCCTGTTGATAAGTTTGAACGTGCAAACGGAAAATTTACATATACTGACTCCGACCGGTTTCTGGGAATTCAACTGAAATGCACAACTGAAGATAAGGTGAAACTAAAAAAAAATGGAAATTACTCCTATAACTTAAGAGTCAAGAATTACGAGGACTTAGTAAGAAATAAACAAAAAGAACCGAGATACAAAGAATTAATATTAGTTGTCTTTATCCTACCAAAGAATGAAGACGACTGGTTTAACATCTATGATGACTACATTCACTTAAGTAAGAACGCATTTTGGTATTATCCGAGTATAACTGATAGTTTAGAGAGAACAGTTTCAAAGGATTCTGATAGTACAATCACGATTGAAATTAAAGCCGTCAACAAGTTAGATATTGATTTTATGTCTATATACAATTCCTTTTATGAAGATTGAGAATAATATAAGTCAAATCGTCTCGTTGCTTGAAACACGCGGATGGTCTTTAAGCAATGACCAAAACAGCATGTTTGTAAAGCTATCCAATCATTTTCTTTTCGTAGACACCGTGGTTGTCAGCATTCCAACGAATGTAAAACTTTCTGATTTCCCAGAACAACTAAAGCAGAGTTTAAATAGATTGTGCCAAATAGAGCCTGAGTTAAAGAAAAATCACCTAGTAAAATCACTAGTTTGCCAAGCCAAAAACATGACTAATAAATTTTCAAAGATTAAATCTGAATGGATATTAGTTGAACCGGGTTCAAAATACATGGAACATGAAATTCCAAACTTATATGTTCCTGAAAAATCCTATGTTTGACGAAGAATCTTTCTTTAGCTCAAGCGGCCTAAAAACCGCGGACAAGCGAGTCGTTTGTCTGAGGGGAACTTTCTTTCAAGCTGGGTATATATTAATAATCAGCGGAGCTGTTGGGAGCTGCCTCCCGGCGGGGGTGTTTAATTCAACTCCGCGAAATGCTTCGTTCATTAAAACCGTCTTTTTTTAAATTCGGATATATCAAAGTGGAAGGAAGAATAAATTATGAGTGACGTCAAATTATTTGCATTATTTTGTAATGAAGGAATCTTTTTATAGTTGGGGTGAATATTCATTCCTATTCAAACAAAAAGCTCAAGATTTTAATGTTTCCCCAAGCATTATACTTGAGCTTTTAAATTATTCAGAGAATTTATATAATAAAAAGCTACCTATTATATACGATTTAAAGCATCTTTCATATCTGACAGGGTTTAAAGAAGAATATATTAAACGAGCTATAACAGGTTCCGGTAGTTTTTATAGATCTTTCCAAATTGCGAAGAAAAATGGCAAGTCCAGAACTATAACGGAACCGCTGCCAGGTTTAAAAGAAATTCAATATTGGATTTTAAATAATATTTTAAAGAAAATTGAGCCAAACAAATTGAATAATGCTTATAGTACAGGTAAATCTATCGTAACGAATGCTAAGTATCATACAAAACAAAACATTGTTTTGAATATGGACATTGAAAAATATTTTGATAATATTAAATATGCATATGTGTATGAGTTCTTTTTAAGTATTGGTTATAATCAACAGGTTTCTACAACTCTTTCAAAACTGGTTTCGTTAAATGATGGCCTACCACAAGGGAGTCCAACTAGCCCGCAATTATCGTCGATTTTGACAAAGCACATCGATGTCGAGCTTTTTGAATATTGCCTTGCTTCCAAGTTGAGGTACTCAAGGTACGCCGATGATATAACTATTTCAGGAGATTTTGCGATTGGTAGCGTTGTTGCTGCAGTGTCAACCACCTTAGAGAAACATGGTTATACAATTAACAAAATGAAAACTACTGCTAAGTTGCAACACCAAAGACAAATGGTGACGGGAGTCGTGGTCAATAAAAAATTATCTATCAAAAAAAGTTGTATAAAAAATCTTCGTCAGCAAGTATATTATATAGATAAGTTTGGATTGGAGAATCATCTTAAAAGAACGAAGGAAATACGGAGAAATCATTTGTTTCACTTGTTGGGCAAGGTAAACCATTATCTTTCAGTTAGAAAAACGGATAAAGAACTCATCAAAATAAAAGAAAAACTAAAGTATTTGGCTTCAAAAAGCAATATTTATTGACATCTTGTACTCTATAAAATCTATTTAAGTGTTCGTTGATATGTCCGTGTCATGAAATTCTTTTAACTGCTGCTAAGAGTATCTTCCAGAGCCCCCCTTAGAATTAAATCAGCAAAGTTGATTGATCTTGAATGACTATGTAGGATGAATGGCATCTTGATCGCCAAGGGGTTCCAAACGGCAATAACTCAAATACTCTATTAACTATAGTTGCAGAACGTGGGAATAAAGCTAAATTGTGTCATGGAACTTAACATTTGCTTATTTAGGCCCAGGTCGAAAAATATTCCATCATGTTATGGATACTGCCTCTATTTATTTGGCTGATTCATATAAACCTGAGAAAAAAATTCAGTCCAATGAATGAGTTTGCATTGATCAAAGCTTCATGACAAACAAGCTCCAGGGGTAAATTCTACCTCAATAAAGGATACCAATTGCATATATCAATCTATAGCGGGCCACCTGATCACCGATACGACTGGCCCATCTTCAAGTGATACGCTTGGCCCGGAATTACCGATATATACAACTGATCACCGTCATTGGGATATTTGACAATATTGAGTTTAAATAATGGTTCTAATTTTTAAATTGTTTGGTAGCGATCATCTGGTAACCTAAACTATTCACATGATGTTAAAAAGGTTATGGTATATCCCAGTTACATAAAATGCTCCTTATGTAAGTTATTTCACGATAATCTATGTTTCACACTCATTCACTAACGTCGGACCATGCGATTGGATGAATATATATGCATTTACTAGCTTCTTTAATAATATTAGCATTTTGGATAACTTTTTCATGGGATTATTGTTACATAAATGATAAACCTCGTAAATAGTAGGATATGGATGCCAAAAAGTACATCATAGTCAATGTTGCAGATCTTAAACTTGACGGCCTAATCGAAAATCATCTCAAACAGGTACACGGTGGTGAATTAATCATGAACAGTAAGGAAAGTGGCTCAAGTACAATAGTTTTGAAACCTTCGATCCTAAAGTACCAAGCAACTGAAAGCCACATAGACAACTATCTTACCTTCACGTCAGGGCAGCAAAAACGGAGGGTGCGGCGCAACAATTTGAGGAAATAATCTTATGGTGCATCACCATTTTCCCGTTTAGGCAATAAGTGGTTCGGAATTCGGTTCATATCCCTATGCGTTGGCCTTTTATCACCAAATTGATGTTTAGCCAAACCCATTTTGTATAAAATTTGTAACTCTCTAAATTCGACGTCTGAAAGAAAGTCAAATTTGATCTTAGCTTTGATCGCATTAACCGTGTCAAAAAGGTAAAATGAATTTTTGGGTAGTGACACTACGTAGTTCTCAATGTTTTTAAACCAATGTTTTGGCCTGGAGAAAATTATTAATAACGCCAACTGGTGCCTTTTTAAGGCATTTTGCTCCTCTTTAAATTGTTCAAAAAGCAAAGGTCCGATCTTATCAGAGGAAATATCGTTCCTGAAATAGCCGACAACATTTGTTGGATTCACCTGAATAATCCTGTTTATTTTTTCCTCTACTGTATTTCCGAAATCTCCCGACAATTGAAAACTTGCTCCCTCAATTTGTGCCTCTCCCTTAGATGCCAACACTGGTGCAAGTGCGAATAATACTATTGACATTTGCTCCCAAGCTCTCAAGATCTCTTTTAGTAATGCTTTTTTTAAAACTGGATCCACGTAGTCACTATTCCTTAATGCTCTTGAAGAAGCAGTGATATTTCTCATTAAGTTCATTACAGAATACTCTTCGAAAAATGCTTGTATGCTTTGGTTATATGGTCGGATTTGGTCATAACTTTTATCCGCATGTTGATCCTTAATTGCTTCTGGTAAACTAGAATTTATAACAGAATCGCTAATCTCATTCTGTGCCTTCATGACTTGTGCCTCTGTAGGATGCCAATGCATCAGCGCTAGAGGGTTTATAGATTCTGTAATTCCAACCTTTTGAATGACAGTGTCACATGTTTGTGCAATGTCTTTCTTTAAAATATTAATAGCATCATCTCGGTTTCTATCTATACCGGTGTAAAATTCTATGATTTCTGGAAAAGCCGTATATTTTTTTGACTCAAAAATGAAATCACGAAATTCCGGATTATTATGCATTCGTTTAGCCGCAAAATAGAAGACCCAATAGGATGACTTAAATACATAGTTAAGGCCCTTACTTATGATTATACTATTCTTGAATAAGACATCAAATACTAAATCAACCTCTAGTTCAATGTAGTTAACTTCACAAAATGCTTTTAACTCATCTATGAATGAAGCTCGCGAAAACTCGTAGAAATCATTACGAATCATTCCCTCACAGAAGCGTCCGAGGATATATTCACAATCCTTTAAATCCGGCTTAGATTTATATTTCGGAATTTCATCGGTAACAAATAGAACAATTAAAATCATTTCAAGCATGGCTGTTCTGTTTACAGGACTATTTTCAAAATGATTTTCGGATACTTTTAAAAGCGTCAAACAGTTAAAGGGAGTTCTATGAATATTTAAGACTTCAAGGTCAAATATTACCTTCGATAATACTGCATCTTCGTCTCCAATCAGTCTGACTTTGTTGTACTCCGCAACCATTTTCCTAAGTTGGTGTCTTGGAAGAGCCAAAAGATGTAATACTTCAAATTCCCTATCTATCTCAACATCGTTATCGTCATCGAGGAACTTAGCATCATCCAAAGTATACATCAGATAAATTGGTGTATTTGGATGTGCATCACTCAAGCTTTTAAGAAGCTTATATGAATTAGAGCTATTGCCATACCAATTATCTAAGATCACACAGTCTACATCATGAATTTCCATACCCAGCTTTTTAGCTTCGTTAGAAACTGCATTATGTATGTTATGAGGCTTATAGTCATCACCATTTAGATAAATCCAAAAATGATTATTCTCCCAAGCGGACTTTACAAGATAATGGGCTAAAGAGGTTAGCCCAAATTGAGGTGGACTTTTAATGATTGTTGACTTCGGATCAGAAATAAGGCTATCAACGGGTACCCTTTGACTGTAGTTTACGTCTGGGTTAGCCGAAATCTCGTTTGTAGTGCTTAAAATTGGTTCAACCCAAATTACTGGCTGTGAAGTAAATGTGCATAAAGCGGTGTTTAACCGATCTTTAAAATGATTGTATAGGAATTCTTTTTTAGTTAAGTCGAGTTTCCTTGATTCATTATCTTTATTGAATCTATCGTTTAAATATTTAATCAAATGGGTTCTAAGGTTGCCTTCGAACTCTTTGGACCCGGTATACTCAAAGTAAAGTCCTCCCAATTCACGTAGATGCGCCTTGAAATCTTGGATGTTTTGAAGCGAAACGAAGTCTAGACTATTACTGCTTCCAATGATTTCTGTGTTGAAATAGAACATGATATCTACATTCTTGTTCATTCTAATCATGTTGTAGGCATTATTAAATTCTTCAACCGTACCCGATTCAGCACCCTTGGTGGGACTACCAAATTTTTGGTGCATTATTCCAATAAATAACTGATACTCGTCACCCATTTGTTTAGAAATGATATCTTGACTGTATTCACCTTTGAAAGAAGGGTAAGTGTCAAATTCCCACTTTAACAACTCCAATCTGAACTTATGTACGTCACCTAAATCCCGGTTTAGATTGGCAATAACTAGTTCACATATTTTCCGTTCTTCTTGGGTGTCTGAAGGGGACGCTAAGAAGCATTTAATAATTTCAATGTTCACGATTTATCAAGGTTAGAAAACCTAATATAGTTCAATTAGTCATAATATTAAACTATGAATCCTCGATAGGTAGTAACAAAGTCTCTTACCCTGCATATCTATTGTGTTTATCAAAAAAGGGCCTTTAGTAGAGTAATAATACTATATTTAATATTTGTCCCTTATCAATATTAATCTCTCATGAATATTATACCAAAGATCTATAAAATTGATAAACAACACCGACAATTTACTGGAATCTCTAACACAGAGGATAGGCTTAGGGTTATCATCCGGGCAGCTTACGCCAAAATGGAAAAAATTCCAGGACAGGAGGACCTGGAGCTTATTCAGTTTCCAAAAGATGGGCGAATCTATTATCTATACCTCTATTCTGTAGCAGATAAACAATCTAAATGGGCTGCATTTCTTCCTGCCGAACTGAAAAATAATTCAGACATTTTTAACCAGACAAAACTCACTTTAGTACTCTTTGTAGAAACCGAACACAATCTTTATGCAGCCGTTGGAGGCAATGCTTTTCCAATAATCGTTAATTTCGTCGACTATTCTTTTGGGCTTGATATATATGACCGGATTATATCCATTGACAATGATGAGGCATTTGCCACCAAGTCAAGGCGCATAGTTGGCCAGCAGGTCGGCCTAAGTGAACAATTCAGAGATAACTATAAATTGATCAATTATCTCCAATTTGGAAAAATTCCCAAAGAACTGCATATAAAGCTAAGCGAGCACACCAGTAATGAATACTTTTCATTCTTGCTCAAAAAACATAATGAAAGGTTGAAAATCTCTGTGGGAAAAGCTTTTTGTATTCATAAAGAGGTAGATTTTAATACTTTACACCAAATCATATCCGAGCTTTGCACTATTAATGAACTAGCTCCCCAAGAGCTTTTAAGCTCCTATACTGAATTAAAGGATAAAATCCTTATTGAAGAGTTACAGCAACAGCTTAACAATAGAATCTTTAACTATATTCCAATCCTTCAACGGACAGCTAATACGATGTTTCAACATTTCGAATTTGACTTATGCAGTCCGAACAATATAGAAGCGTTTTATACCGCTGAAACCTATGTGCTTAAGGAAAAAAGCGAAGATAAACACGAACTGTTTGCGACTCTACTCGACAAGGACAAAATATTCAGTACTGTTGTGCTACGCGCATACGAATTGAATGGCGATAACGAGGTAAGCATTTTATTTTACCTCAGAGGAGTGAGAATCGAATGCTATCGCGGGAACAAAATGATTACGGCAAGCAGCTTTCTCTACCACCTTAACGCTGAATTTAACTTAAGAGGAACCCCAATTTTCCTGATTGATAACAAATGGTATCAGCTAAAGGATGCATTTGTCAAAAGCCTAGAAAAACAAACAGCAACAACATTTAAAACCACGAAACTTTCAGCAGGAATACTGGACATCACTTGGGATCTAAAGCCAAACAGCAGCCATCTAATTGATGAGGGCAACTATAATATACTCTATGATGGCCGTCCAAACTATTTTGTTCTTGACACGATTACCCCCGAAGGGATTGAACCATGTGATATCATTTTTGTTAATGCTACTGAAATCTATCTTATCCATGTCAAGCATAGTTTTACCGCTAGAGTCAGAGAGCTGACTAACCAAATCCTCATCAGTGCAAAACGTTTATCCCAAGCAAGTGCATCAAAAAACAAAACATATTTTGACACGTTGTACAACTCCATCCTCAGAAAAGGCAGGGCGGTCAATCATCTCTCATCTGATGAATTCGCAGAACTTTTCTATGAAAGAACACCAATATATGTGTTTGCCACAGCTTCTCAATTTGCTGACGATCCACTTATTTCCGATCACATAACCAGATACAATTCAAACATAGCTAGGTTTTCGGTAACAACTTGTGCAAGCGAGGTAAGAACCAACTATGGAGATTTCAAAACCTGCCAGATCCGAAGAACTATAAATAACGTTTCTGTACAATTAACGGTTGTGGAACAATCCATCGATGAAACAGATCTCGACTCACAAATAGATTTGTTTTGAAGAAGGTTAGAAACACTGTTCCTCGCACTTCCCACTGCTAAGCCTAAATTTCCAACTCTTGGTCTTCATAACCTAAGATCTGAACATTCAAAAAAATGGACAGTATTCATACCATATCTCCTATTTTCGTCCAGCTATATTTAAGCTTCAGATACAGCAAAGAGATAAAACCGTCTCAACAAACGAAAAGTAAATTCGTGTGGATGGGTTTAAATTTCCGCCGATTAGTAACAAGTCATGCATAAGTATCGCTGAGGGAATTGTCACTTAATAACACCAATTTTACTCAGCGCTTCTTCAACTAGAATTTGACTCGATCTGTTCATGAGCACTTCATCCTTATCTCTAAAGCTTCCATAAATGAAATCAAGAATTAGCGGACTTTTTTTTCTATGCTCATAAATTTCATCCTGCAGCTTTCTGGAATCCAAGCTAATCTCATCAACTGGAAAAAGAAGTAGTGCTTTCTCCCATAAAGAATTTGAATAATTGACTAATTGGTCTAATCGATTTGAAGCCTCTAGATTTTCATTGTGCTGCTTGATCGAAAACTGAAAAAATGGAATTAGCGCACTGACAATTAAAGTGAAATTAACAAGTGAAAGATCTGCAAAATACCCAGCTAATAATATCAAACCGAAGACAGCAATTGATGAGTATTTTAGAAAGTTCGAATAGTTTACCCTTAACTTGGAATCCCACCAGCAATTTGTACGTTGACATAAAATGCGCCCCACGTATAAAGGTAAACTAGATACTGCTGGAGAATACCAGTCTCGTATTTTTTCGATGTTGGATTTAATTTTGACATGAGCATCGTAATACAGTAGAACCTCCTCTACCTTGATATCATCTACTGTTTTAAGTGGCGACTTTGGAAGCTGGAGTACATCACAATCAAAAAGTTCTTGAATTTTAGCTGCTTTTGTCCTTTTTCGAGAGATGAGCGGCTCTAAGATTGCTATATCCACCAAAAAAGATATCACGCCATATATTGCTATCAAAACAGAAATCTTCGGGAAAATGCATGCAATTACTGAAAGAGAAATAGGGAGTACAACTGCAATGATTATTTGAAAACCATGAAATCTTTTCGCAGAACTATATAATTCACGTTGCGCAGCAAGTCTCTCCAGTTGTTTTTGTTCGTTTTGCTTACGAGCAATTTCATTCATCTTGCGGGAAATTTATCGTTAAAGAATAGGTTCCACCAGGCAAAAGCATTGTCTGGATTATCACGTTGTGCATTCGCTTTTTCGGCACGCGTCTTACCAGTACTTAGCTTTGATAGTGCAATATCTTTCTTTGCAGCTGTCCTACAAGCGGGGACCATGCCTGATATACCCATCGGATCACGAATGCTAGCCAAACTGTTGTCGAATAGTAAAGTCATTATTCGTTTGAGATCGATATCATAAATAATGGAGCTTTCGCCTTCAGCATACTTGGTTACTCTAAGTTCTAGATAGAAGGACGTGATTGGTACTGAGTTGTAGAATTTCCACGCTTTGACCATCTTTATAAGGGGCTTGAGTTTGCCATCCAAACGATTATTTTGACGGTTTACATACTCGTTATGAGCACCTGGACTTGATTGCATCCACCCTCCTTGGTAATCCGGGATATCATAAGAATATTTGTTACCTACGGGAGTTGAAACCAAACCATTCCTGGTAGCAGGAGTAACCTCCATTGTCTCAGATTTATAATAACCAAATGGAATCTGTACTGAAGGACTTTTAACTTCAATGTTAGGAGTTCTTGAAAATGTGTATTGTAATGCTTCCTTAAACTTGCGAAGAGTAAATGCTGAATCTGCCCAAAGTTTGGAGCCAGGACATATTGCAAAGTAATCGGTATCACTATAATGTCTAACACCAGTGCCATTTCCAAATGACCCAGTTTCAAATAGTGAAGAACATTCAAAGTTGTTTGATAAGCATCGATAAACTGAATCTTTGTGGAAGACAGCTTTGTCGTGTTCAGAAGGTAAAGGTTTGAGTCTTTCGATAAATGCATCGAATCCTTGATCGAGTGACTTTGGCATGAGAGGCGTTATTAAAAAGATGTTTGATCTGTTTTTGACGCAATGTCTGATCCAAATTTAAAAAAAAATATTAGAAGATAATGTAGGTATAATTTAGGCAACCTTCTTTATAAACCTATACTTATCAGTCGTATATCATATTTTGAGCCCAAAGTGAATGTGTAAAGCATAAGAATATAAAAAAATGGTTAGCAGTTTTAATTTTAATAGGAGACTTTCATTATTCTGGCTGAGCTTGGAAGATAATCTAGCCATTAGGTTTAATTTTCTAATGTAAGTAATGCGTTCTACAAACCTGTAGTGTTGTTGGTATAACTCGAGATTTTCCGTAGCTGGCAAAGAGAGAAGGATTTGTCTCACAAAACGAACTTTCTCTTTTGCCGTTGTAGTCATCCAGGTCATCAAGCGAAGGTTCTTTAAATATCAGTGGATTTAGTTTAGATTATACTGATCAGCGGTTATTTAAAATATTTAGGATGATACTACAATCGTAGCCCATGTTTTGTACTAGACTTTTCTGCTATCAATAACCAGGTTTGATGTTAATCCGCGCTTTTAAGATTATGAATAAAGTAAACACACAACGCTTAGAAGAAGATAATGAAGCGTTTAGATCCGAGATAGCTGCATCAAAGGCATTACTGAAGGAAAAAGAACGCTTGCAACGGGATTATGAAAATAGTCAAATTCGCTTTAAAACCGTGTTTGAAGAATCTGCCTTTGGTAACAAATTCATTAATTCCAATCTGGAAATTATCAAGGTAAATAAAGCCTTGCTGAAGTTACTGGGGTATAACAAAAAAGAGCTGTTGGGATCCCGGATCATTGATATCGCACATCCAGACTTTGTAGAACATTGGCAGAAGTTACAACATGCGCTGTGGATTGCTAATAAGCGCTCTTTTTCTATTGATACCTGCATTGTTAAGAAGGACAAGACAGTTATATGGTGCCACGTAACTTCTATACTTTTTAAGGATAACCAGGAAACTCTTGGGTATACAATTATCGAAGATATTTCAGAACGAAAAGCTTTAGAGCATAATTTGAAGGAGGCAAATAACCACCAATTGCTATTGCAGCAGCAGCTATTAGAAGCTACAATAGATGCTCAGGAGAATGAAAGGTCACATATAGCCGAGGACGTGCATAATAGTTTAGCGCAGTGGTTATATGCCATTAAGCTAAGTTTGGAACGCATTGATTTACAAGGTTTGGAACGAAAAAAGGAAAGTGATACCGCCATTCTAAAAGCTAAGGACATACTTTCTAAATGTATTAAGGAATGCAGGCGCATTTCCTATGAACTAAGGCCTCCCGCGTTAGAAGATTTTGGACTTAAACCAGCCATACAGGATATGTCTAAACAGGTCGAAGGATCCATTGACGTGGCTACACATGTTACGGGTTTACACGGACGATTACCCAAACACCTTGAAATCGCAATATATCGGATCGTGCAGGAATTAATAAATAATGTAATTAAACATGCGGCTGCTACCAAAGCTTCCATTAACTTATCATTTAAGAAAAAGCAGATAACAATAAGGGTAGAAGATAATGGAATCGGTTTTAACATGTTAAAGGTCAAAGACGGTGGCATTCGTATCCCCTCAATAGAGAATAAGCTTCATCTATTAAATGGGAAAATGGATATTTCAGCCAGAATTAGCGGCGGATCTATAATTACAATCCAGTTGTCAGATAAAAGGTTATAGCAATAGATTTGGCATGAATCGGTTTTAACCCTATGGATCATAGACTATAATTTAAGTTCAAGTTTGGGTGAAATATGTTAGGTCCTACTAAATAGCAGATAGATAGCCAGCATTTCTGTAGCTGGCAACAGGAGAAAGAGTCGTCTCAAAAAAGGAAGCTTAAGAGTCACCCCATCAGAGTTAAGCCAACTGATATCAGTAGGGATTATAGTATACCGACCTAAATTGATATATTTTCTTTTAGCTGTACCTTAATTAGGTAATCCCATATACAACAAAAGAGAGAATCCATGTTTTTTATAGTGTACGTATAGATATCATGATGCATTTATATCTATATATCGAACGCTAAATAATTTTTTAGCTAGCATACGCAAGATCGTCTTATAAAAAGAGGTATTTTTGATAGTAGTCATCTTAAGTCAGTTAACATGCGGAAATGTTTTTTCCACTATTTCCATAATTTCAATACTAGGCGGTATCCACTCATAGGTTTTCCAATTTGCATCTTCTTTCTGCTGCTCCGCTAGGTAAATTTGGTGACTATCATTCGGAGTATATATGCTGAGTTTTTCGTATGAAGTATGATCAGGAACCGGAGGAAAGAACTTTCCATGAAACTTGTATTTTTTTATGCTTTTTAAGTGATCCAAATTTGAAAAGAAATAGTCGAAAATTTCACTGTTCACTTCTACAGCTTTAATAATTGCATCGCTAACACAGGCTATTTCTTTTGAATAGTACCTGTTGTTTAGTTTCCAGTATATCTTTCCCCTTTCAAATCCCTCGTAAACACATGGCGCACCCACATCCTCGCCTGGCTTAAGATGATATACTATTTCACAACCTACACAGTATTGTTCATAAACTATAACAATATCAGAGCCCAGGTTTTTTATTTTCTTAAATTCTTGTCTTATAAAAGGATCTAAGTTTCTAGTAAATTTAACTTGCGCTGATGTGTTAAATGTCAAAGTAAAAAGCAGAAAATTCAAAAGTGATTTCATGAAGGATGTTTTTCGGTGTAACTACATGATGGGATACTTTCATGATTTCCATAATAAAATCGGGTTATTAAAATACTTTGAAAATATCTTCATATGGCAAGTCTTGGAGCAACCTAATATGCTGATTTATACTCTATCCATAAAAGGAAGGATGGTAACCAGCCAACATTTCCAAAAAACGGTGGAATTCTAGACAATCCCAAATACCAGGGAATATTGATCGCTTTAATTCTAGAAGCGTACACAAATCAATTCATCTTAAGCAAAGTCTCTGCGGTACGGATGAACAATTGCTTACTTGGCTGTATGCGACTAATGTGACCCTTAAGAAAGTAGAGGATTAATGCGGAATACCAGGAAATTTCTTTAATGGGCTAAAGTCTCCTTTGAATACGTCTAATTCAAAAAAGTTTCCATCAGCATCTAGATTAATGGAAATAAAAACCGGAACTTGATCGACATCAAATAAATCTACCTTCGCCAATTCTCTTGAATAAACCCTCTTATCCTCCCCAGGTATAACCACGCGTAAGCTTCCCATGCCTCCATCTTTCATTTCTTCAACTATCAGATCTTCCAATTTACTTATTATACACCCGCCTTCATCTGTATTCTTTATCATCCTTGTGATTAAAGAGACCTCCTCAAGTCTTAGTTTTCTTCTTACCATCTAACCTGCGTCATTTTGATTGTGTAACTTGAATGCTCAATAAAACAAGTAATTCCAATATATGGATTTGCCAGCTTGAATTATCAAAAAAATCGTCGTTTCAGGTAAAGTTCGAGGGTCTAGACATGAAACTATTGTCTTAAAAAACGAAGCTTACCAGCTTTCACATTAAGATTACCCAATTGGAAATGTCAATAGCATTACAGTATGCGACCTATATGAAATTACTTAAGTAAAATTTAGGGAGTGTAATTAACGCCTCTCAGAAGCCTCTATTCTCTTGAAGAATTCTGTCACCAAATTTAATATAAAGTTGTGAGAATGCCAGTCCCCAATTGTGGATTGGCATCGTCCACTTCTTACTGATGTTTTTAATGACCAGGTACATGAGTTTCATCAGTGCTTGCTCTGAAGAAAACGCACCCTTGGTCTTGGTTATTTTATGGATTTGCCGGTGAACACCCTCAATCGAATTGGTGGTGTAAATAATTTTGCGGATCCCCGCGTCGTATTCAAAGAATGCAGAAAGGTTCAGCCAGTTATCCAGCCAGGACTTACAACTCAGCAGATAATTCTTTCCCCATTTTTCTTCGAACTCCAACAACCTTTCATAACCCTGCTGTTCATTATTGGCCTGGTAGATAGGCTTCATGTCGGCCATCACTGCTTTTTTATCTTTCTCAGGAACATAACGCATGGAAGAGCGGATCTGATGAACGATGCAAAGTTGCACCCTAGTCTTTTGAAAGATAGCTTCAACTGCTTCAGGAAAGCCTTTTAGGCCATCGATGCAGGCGATCAGTATATCTTGCACGCCTCGGGTTTTTAGATCTGTTAACACCGAAAGCCAGAATTTGGCGCCTTCGTTTTCAGCTGTATACAGGCCTAGAACATCTTTTTTGCCTTCAATATCCACGCCCAGGACATTGTAGATCGCACGGGTTTCCACCACACCATTTACCCTGACCTTAAAAAACATACAATCCAGAAACACAAGGGATAAACCGCTTCTAGCGAACAATTGCGCCATTCCTGCACAGCTGGAAGCACACTGTCGGTAATTCGTGAGATCTCAGCTGCAGAAATATCCATGGCGTACATTTCCTGGATTAAAGCCAGTAAGATTAACCTGATATAAGATTACTACAACTCTGAAATAAACAAAGCTTGGCTTAATGATGAACCAGGCTTTGCTGTTAATAGTCTTAGCGGGCGCTAAGACCTGAATGGTTTTATTCCATTATTCCTATAACTTCCTTTCCTAAAATTGTTCCACCAAACAAGAATATGTAAATATTAATGCTTATAAAGAATACAAGAAAGGGGAAAACAATTAACATCCATATTTTAACAGTCCTATTTAAGGTGTGACAATGTGAAAACATATCTTCATAATAAGAAGCCTCCCTGCGAAAAAAATACATGTGGGTAAATACAAAAATAGCAAGGATGATTGCCCCCCAAAAGATAGAAGAACGTTTTATAGTATCTACATCTATTTCCGAAAGCACATTTCCTACTATTAAAAACTTTTCCAAAAAAATAAGAAAAGCCCCTACAAGAAAAAATTGAACTAAGGTCATGTACATAAAAGTTCTAAACACCGGATTATCGTTTTTCTCGCTGTAAGCATTATACATTCGATAGTATAAATATTTAAAAAATCTCATCTTTTTTATTTTAAATAGCTACTTCAAATTATATATCACACCCCCATTCAAACCTTGATTAATGTTATCAGAAACACTTTTACCGGTATAATAATATGATATACCCTCTAACGCAAGAGCTCCACCTCCAACAACAAGACCGGCACCAGGAATGAATGAAAGCCCTGTAACAACTCCTTGGTAGACATGTCCTGCATTAATTTGCTTATTTGATACTACGTCGACAACAATCGCTCCTCCTGCAACCCAAGGAGCTGCCTTAGCTATCCCACCACCAACTTTTGAAATCGTGCTTAAAGCTCTTGTGCTTGTTCTTGTTGCTAACCCTAAAGGAAGTTGAACAGTAGTTTGCGCTAAACGATAACCTGAAGATGCTTTAAGGGTAGTATTTGCACCTATATAAGCCTGAGCTAGGTCATTAGCCATAAAGGCCATATCCTTCCAGTTAGCTTCTAAAAATCCTGCCTCTCCCCCCTTGTTGGCATTAGGAAAAGACACTTCATGCCACGTGCCGAGCGTGCCGGGTGAATAATTAATATACCTGTTTAAAAATGTGCTTTCCTCTTTATATGAATGCGTTACTCCTCCCGGACCGTAAGTAAAATAGCCATACTCATTATTAGTTCTATTATATATAATTTTTTCCGCTTTGCTGTAATTATTATAAAGATTTCCGCCCCAGTCGGTAAACCCTTGTGCAATTCCTCCCTTATACGATGTACTTCCGTCCCATAGGCTCCAATCACTATTGTATATACCGTCCGACCAGTGTTTGCCTGAACCGGGACCACTTCTGCCTGCATAATCTCGGGCTAAGTCACCCAAAGGATCATTAAACATCAATGGGTTATTAAACGCATACTGGTAGGAAGTTAAGCTTTCGCTAGCCTCTGCTAACGGATCTACACTAACAAAACGTCCTAATGTTGGGTCATAGTTTCGGTAATGTGTTTCATAAAGGTCCGGTAAATTAGCAAAATCATTTTGCCATTCACTTCCACCATTGTACAGTTGTTTATTAGCAGCAGAAGGTAATGTACTACCAGGCATTATCAGACCAAATGGATAATAGCTATTCTCCTGCCTGACAACGGCTCCCCCATTAACCACATCGAAGCTGACTCGGACGTTTCCTTGTTGATCTTTATATAAATATGTTCTTTAAATACTGTACATTTTAATTCCAATTTTTTGTGGTATCTCAGAAACGAAGATTTCGTGGTTCTTAAAAAAGACGACGCAATACCAAATAACGGGGGTATCAGTTAAAGTATGGAATTTGAACCCTCAAGGTTTTGTCTCAAAAAACGAAGCTTAAGCTTCCTATCAGAGTTGAACCGTCTGATTTCGTTGTTACTATTGAATACCACTGTTTGTGCCTGGAGAGTTCCTGAGCGGAGCGGATCTTCCTCAGATTCGGAGAAAGCCTGTCGCCTGATCAGTCTGAAAGTAAAGCTATGAAATTATTGTAGGATTGACGAACAGCAGCTACTAGCTTTTTTTGCTCAGCTAATTCTGCTTCCAGTTGGCTTATCCGCTGTCTTTGTTCCTTTCCTGAAGCTTCCAGGGCCTGAATTCTTTCTTTCTGCTTTGGATAATTCACAATAAGCTTTTCAAGAGCTTTGGAGGCAGATATCTCGGAAAAGTCCGAGATGATAAACTGCATAGTATCGCAGATCTCCGCACTTGGTTTACGGAGTTTTATTTCTGACTAAGTTTTAGGCATAATATAGGATTTAAGGTGAAAGGATTATTGATTTTCTGCCTCATCCTCTTCCTCTTGAAACAGGTCGGCATCTTTGGTGACTACTTCCTTCACAATCATCGCCTGATTGATTTTAATACGGTATTTGTGATTATTCACTCCTTTGGCTTCAGCTATTACCTCATTATTCTTATCGGTATAGAAGCTAGTAACGACAATCAAATCTCCAGGCTTAATGATTCCATGTCCGTTGATAATATTAGCGGCTCCTGCTGCCGTAGAAACTTTATTTGCAGCTCTTCCGATTTTGATTCCTCGCATGGCGCCTTTCAAGCCTCCACCTAAACCAACTACAGATCCAACGGCAGATGCATTATCTGCTACCTTTGAAACCTGTTTAATTTTTTTGTCGTTGGCATCCTCGATGAAGAGAAAATTCGGTTGCCCTGCTACTGGTAGGCCAATTTTAAGGGAATCGTTAACCGATATCGTTTTATTATCAACGGTAACGAATGTACTGTCTCCATTAAGTTTTTGTGCTTTGACTACTGAAACTGTTAAAGTGGCCAGTGCTAGAAGTGTTAAAGTTTTCATAAAGTGAGAAATTTATAGGGTTTATCTTCTGAAATGTACTTTTTTTCAAGCCATTAGAGAACGGTCAAACTGTATT
>Ga0265798_10000302_pt1 | contig 88442 bp, 89 predicted proteins | sample P3T30metagenome_FD_192430 | JGI IMG/M metagenome (GOLD analysis project Ga0265798, IMG submission 192430) | Plant litter microbial communities from East Loma Ridge, Irvine, California - P3 T30 | ecosystem: Environmental > Terrestrial > Plant litter > Unclassified | place: USA: California... | reverse complement strand
TCCGAAACGATCGTCCAGCTCGCCATCGGTACCCCGATCGACCGCGCGGTCGAGGATGTGCGCGGCGCGATCCAGCAGATCCGCAGCGATCTGCCCGACGGCATCCTCGAACCGCAGGTGATCCGCGCCAACACCACCGGCAACGATCTCGCCAGCTACGCCGCGATCGGCACCGACATGACGGTTGAGCAACTTAGCTGGTACATCGACAATACCGTGTCGAAGGAACTGCTGTCCGTCCCCGGCATGGCCGCGGTCGACCGCAATGGTGGCGTCAGCCGCGAAATCCGCGTGATCCTCGATCCGCTCAAATTGCAGGCGCAGGGCCTTACCGCCAGTCAGGTCAACCAGCAGTTGCGGCAGGTGAACCTCAACGCCGCCGGTGGCCGGGCCGAAATCGCCGGCTCGGAACAGGCCGTGCGCGTGCTCGGCAATGCCAAGAGCGCCTATGACCTCGGGCAAACGCAAATCTCGGTCGGGGGCGGTCGCTCGATCCACCTCGCCGATATCGCCGACGTGCGCGATCTTTATGCCGAGCAGCGCTCGTCATCCGAACTGAACGGTCGACAGGTGCTGAGCTTCGACTTCCAGCGCTCCAAGACCGGCTCCGACGTCAACGTGTTCCACGCCGCCGTCAAGAAACTCGCCGACCTCGAAAAGCGCAATCCCAAGGTCAAGTTCAAGATGATCTTCAACTCGGTGAAATACACCGAGGCGCAATATCATTCGGCGATGGAGGCGATGGTCGAGGGCGCGTTCCTCGCGGTCGTCGTCGTGTTCATCTTCCTGCGTGACTGGCGTTCGACGATCATCTCCGCGCTGGCGATCCCGTTGTCGGCGATCCCGAGCTTCTGGTTGATGGATCTGATGGGCTTTACGCTCAACAACATGACGCTGCTCGCGCTGAGTCTCGTCGCGGGTGTGCTGGTCGACGATGCGATCGTGGAGATCGAGAACATCGTCCGCCACATGCGTATGGGCAAGACCGCGTATCAGGCGTCGATCGACGCCGCCGACGAGATCGGCCTTGCTGTGCTGGCGACCACCATGGCGATTGTCGCGGTGTTCCTGCCGGTCGGCCTGATGCCGGGCCTGGCGGGTCAGTTCTTCAAGAACTTCGGCCTCACCGTGGTCGTGTCGGTGTTGATGAGCCTTGCCGTCGCACGCCTCATCACGCCGATGATCGCCGCCTATTTCCTGAAATCGCACGGCCATGCCAGCCACGGCGAGGGCAAGGTGATGGACGGCTATATGGCGACGCTGCGCTGGACGCTGAAGCATCGCTGGTCGGCGATCGTCGGCGCCGCCGTCGCGCTGGCGCTGACGGTGGTGTGTTTCGCGATGATCCCGCAGACCTTCCAGCCGGACCGCGACAGCGACAGCAGCCGCGCGATGATCGAGATGGTGCCCGGCACCACGCTTGCCGAGACGCAGGTGGTGGTCCGCAAGGTCGCCGACTTCCTGAGCAAGCAGCCGGAAGTCGATTCGACCTATTCGCGGTCGCTGGTCGGTAGCGGTCGGGTCACCGCGATCCTCAAGCCGCGCGGTGAAGGCCGTGACGTGACCAGCGTGCAGTTCGAACGCTCGCTCGCGCCGCAACTCGCCAAGTTCGCGGATGCTCGCGTTTCCTTCCAGTCGGGCAATGGCTGGGGCAGCTCGGGCCGCGACTTCACCGTCACGCTGGGCGGTGACGATCCCGCGATCCTGCTCAAGGCCGCGCAGACGCTCGTCGCCCAGATGGCGAAGGTGCCGAGCCTCGTCGCGCCGCGCATCGCGGGCGATCTCGAACGGCCCGAAATCGTCATCCGGCCCCGCATGGATCTCGCCGCCAATCTCGGCGTGACGACCAGTGCGCTGTCGAACGCGATCCGCATCGCCACGCTCGGCGATATCGACCAGAACAGCGCGAAATTCTCGCTGTCCGATCGTCAGGTGCCGATCCGCGTCGCGCTGGCGCAGGATTCGCGTCAGAAGCTGTCGACCATCAAGAACCTGCCGGTGTCCACCGCCACCGGCGATTCGGTGCCGCTCGGCCTCGTCGCCGATATCGGTTTCGGCGCAGGCCCGACCAAGATCGAGCGCGTCGCGCAGCAGCGCCAGATCACCATCGGCAGCGATCTCGCGCCGGGCGTGGTGAGCGGCACCGCCACCAAGCTGGTGCATGATCTGCCCATCATGAAGGCCCTGCCGATGGGCGTGAAGGAACTCATCCTCGGCTCGTCCAAATGGCAGCAGGAGATGATCTCCAACTTCATCGTCGCGGTGTTCGCGGGCGTGTTCCTGGTGTTCGCGGTGCTGGTGCTGCTCTACCAGCGGCTGCTGCCGCCGTTCGTCAACATGGGCTCGCTGATCCTCGCACCGCTGGGCGGGCTGATCGCCTTGCTCATCACCGGCTACCCGGTGTCGATGCCGGTCTATATCGGCATGCTGATGCTGCTCGGCATCGTCGCCAAGAACTCGATCCTGCTGATCGACTTCGCGCTGGAGGAGATGAAGCACGGCGTGCCGGTGCGCGAGGCAATCCTCGACGCCGGCCACAAGCGCGCGCAGCCGATCGTGATGACCACGGTGGCAATGGTGGCGGGCATGATGCCGACCGCGTTCGGCCTCAACGGCGACACGTCGTTCCGCGCGCCGATGGGCGTCACCGTGATCGGTGGCCTCACCCTGTCGACCATCCTGACGCTGCTGATCGTGCCCGCTCTGTTCAGCCTCGCGGTCGGTGTCGAGCGCTGGGCGGGGCCGCGGCTTGGCCGGCGATTGCTCACCTACCGCCCCGGTGACGACGGCCAGCCGCTGATCGAGCATGACGACAAGCCGTTGCTGCCGCCGGCCCCGCACGCGGCGGAATGACGAAAGCCTGAGCACCGGACTTGAACTATCCGGCGCGCCGGGCTTTTCGTACCCGATGACGAAACCCCGCCGCCTGAGCACCGAAGCCGCCCCGGCGGGACTTGTCCGTATGCGGCTGATCGCGACCGGCCTGTTGCTGGCGATGGCGGCGGTGTTCCTCGTTTCGCGCACCTACGATCAGCGCTGGCCGGCGCTAGGCTTCGTACGTGCCTTTGCCGAGGCGGCGATGGTCGGTGGCCTCGCCGACTGGTTCGCGGTGACCGCGCTGTTCCGCCACCCGCTTGGGGTGCCGATCCCGCACACCGCGATAATTCCGCGTAACAAGGACAGGATCGGCGACACGCTCGCTGCCTTCCTGCGCGACAATTTCCTGATCCCGCGCGTGGTCGCGCGCCGCATGCTCCGGCTCGATGTCGCCGGTGCGGCCGGACTGTGGCTGGCCAACCCGCTCGCCCGCGACGGTCGCATCGCGCGCGGCGCGTCGGCGATGACGATCAGCATGCTCCAGGCGCTCGATCAGCAGCGGCTCGGCGGCATCGTGCGAGCGATGCTCGGCAAGCGGCTCGCCGACCTCGATGTCGCGCCGCTGCTCGGGCAGGCGCTGACCGCCGCCATCGCGGAGGAGCGCCACCTGCCGCTGCTCGACGGTATCGTGCGCTGGGCGGCCCGCATCCTGGAAGCGAACGACCATCTCATCCGCGCAATGGTGCATGACCGTGCCGGTTCGATCATGCGCTGGACCGGCCTCGACGAGACGCTCTCCAACAAGATCATCGCCGGCCTGAATGGCCTGCTCACCGATATGGCGGACAACCCCGAACATCCCTTGCGCGCCAAGGCCGATGAGGGGCTGGCCAGCCTCGCGCACGATTTGATGTACTCCCCCGAAATGCAGGCGCGGGTCGAAGGGATCAAGGCCGAGATCATCGCCAACCCCGCGATGCAGCGCTGGCTCGACGGCGTGTGGGAGCAGGCGCGCATCGGCCTGATGAACATGGCGCGCGATCCGGACCGGGTGATGCTTGGCCCGATCGGCGACGCGCTGCGTCAGCTTGGCGATACGCTCGGCCGTGAACCGATGCTGCGCGCGACCATCAACCGCTTCGTGCGCCGCGCCGTGGTTGGCATCGCGGCGGATTATGGTGACAATATCGTGCGGCTCGTGTCCGAGACGGTGAAGGGCTGGGACGCCGACACCATCACCAGCCGACTGGAGAATGCGGTGGGGCGCGACCTGCAATATATCCGCATCAACGGTACGCTGGTCGGCGGTCTGGTCGGCCTCGCGATTCACACGGTGGATGTGGCGCTGGGCTAGGTGCGTCGCATCTTCCGTCGACGGCACCAGATGCGTCAGCCGCAAAGATGCGCGTCACCGCTCGAAGTCGACCACCGTCCATCCCTTCAGCTTCGCCAACAGCCTTAGCGGCCCGTGCGCGTTGACCGCGAACGCCTCGTCCGCCCATTCCAGCGTCGGCGCGTCGGACACATGGTCCGTATAGAACCGGACGGTTGCGTCATCCCGCGCGATCCCCTCCCCCGCCAGCCACGCCTCGATCATCCGCAACTTGGCCGCGCCGTAGCAATTCTCGCCCTCGATTCTGGCGCGGACTGTGCCGTTGTCGCGCACGACACAGGTGCCGATCACATCGTCGAAACCAAGCCGCTCGGCGATCGCGCCCGCGTAGAACGCATAGGACGCGGTGGCGAGTACGATCCGCCGCCCCGCCGCGCGGTCCGCCGCGATTGCCGCCCGCGCGCCGGTGTAGACGCCGTTCGCGATCACGCCATCGGCGAAGTCGGCGACCGCGCGCGCGACCCGCGCATCCTGCCAGCCGTTGCCGAGCAGCAGGCGTTGCGTGATCTGCTTTAGCCGCGCGCGGTCCACCAGTTTCAGCGCGTAGCCAAGCGTCGCCACCCCGGCGAGCGGCAGCAGCGCCAACCGCCACGGTTTCTGCGCCCGCGCGCTCGCGATGAGAAACGAGGTCCAGGTCGGAGCATGGGTGATTGTCTTGTCGAGATCGTATATGGCGATGGCGTGCATCGTCTCACCCTAGCAACAGCGCGGCTTGCCGTTCCAGCCCGATTGTCGCAAAGAGGCGCGCGATGACCGATCCAGCCGCCTTCACGCAAGACCGCTCCGGTAATGGCGATGTCGTGCGCTTCACCGGCAGCCTGTCGCTCGCCCAGATCGGCAACCTGCCCGATCGCTTGCGCAGCTACGACGGCACGGTCGCCACGGTCGACCTGAGCGGGATCGAACGGATCGACACCGTCGGCGCCTGGCTGATCCACCGTTTCGCCGCGCAGCACGGTGCCAGGATCGAGGGGCTGGATCAGGACGGCCAGCATCTGCTCCAGCAGGTTGAAGCCGCCGATCAGCCGGTCGCGATACGCCCCACCTCCGTTGGTGGCATCACCCGCGTGATTGGCGAGGTTGGCGATGCCGTCGTCCTCACCGGCAGGACGCTGGTCGGGCTGGTCGGCTTCCTGGGCGCGACGATGATCGCCTTGTGGAACATCATCGTTCACCCTTCCCGCTTCCGCTTCAACGCGACCGTCACCCGGTTCGAGGTGGTCGGTGTCAAGGCGCTCGGCATCGTCGGGTTGATGAGCTTCCTGATCGGCATCGTAATCGCGCAGCAGGGCGCGGTGCAGCTCAGGCAGTTCGGTGCGGAGGTGTATACGATCAACCTGCTCGGTCGGCTCACCTTGCGCGAACTCGGCGTGCTGATGACCGCGATCATGATCGCAGGTCGCTCCGGCTCGGCGTTCGCGGCGCAGCTCGGCACGATGAAGCTGACCGAGGAAATCGACGCGATGCGCACGATCGGCGTCTCGCCGATGGAGGCACTGGTGCTGCCACGCGTGATGGCGGTGGTGGTGATGATGCCGCTGCTCGGCATTTACGCGTCGCTGATCTCGATCATCGGCGGCGGTCTGCTGTGTTGGGTGTCGCTCGGCATCCCGCCCGTCACGTTCGTGCAGCGCCTGCGGGAGGTGGTGCCGATGACCGACCTGTACGTCGGCCTCATCAAGGCGCCGGTGTTCGGCGCGATCATCGGCATGGCCGGCTGTTTCCAGGGCATGCTGGTCGAGGGCGATGCCGAACAGGTCGGCACGCGCACCACTGCGGCGGTGGTGCAGGGCATCTTCATGGTCATCGTGCTGGATGCGTTCTTCGCGGTGTTCTTCACCTGGGTCGGCTGGATATGAGCACGCGTCCCCCTGCCGACACGCCCGACGACGTGATCGTCGTGCGGGGTCTGCGCAACACGTTCGGCGATCAGGTCGTGCACGACGGGCTCGATCTCGAGGTGCGGCGCGGTGAGATCTATGGCGTGGTCGGCGGCTCGGGCACCGGTAAATCGGTGCTGATGCGCTCGATCATCGGCCTGCAAAAGCCCGATGCCGGCGATATCCACGTGCTTGGCGACCCCACGATCGACCGTGAGGAGACCGACATGGTCGACCTGTCGAAACGGTGGGGCGTGCTGTTCCAGGGCGGCGCGTTGTTCTCGACGCTCACCGTCGCGGAAAACGTGCAGGTGCCGCTCCGCGAATTCTACAAGAAGCTGCCGCCCGCGCTGCTCGACGAGATTGCTGCGTACAAGGTGGTGATGACCGGCCTGCCCGCTGATGCCGGCCCCAAATATCCGTCGCAGCTGTCCGGCGGCATGAAGAAGCGCGCCGGCCTCGCGCGCGCACTCGCGCTCGATCCCGACCTGCTGTTCCTCGACGAGCCGACCGCCGGCCTCGACCCGATCGGCGCGGCCGCGTTCGACGATCTCATCAAGTCGCTCCAGCGCACGCTCGGTCTCACCGTGTTCCTTATCACGCACGATCTCGACACGCTGTACGCGATTTGCGACCGGGTCGCGGTGCTGGCCGATCACAAGGTGATCGCGGTGGGGACGATCGACGAATTGCTCGCGACCGATCATCCCTGGATACAGGAATATTTCCGGGGGCCGCGCGGCCGCGCCGCGAACGCCACCTTGGAACATAACCAAGCGAACGAGCCTGCAGGGACGGAAAGCTGATGGAAACGCGCTCGAATCACGTCCTTGTCGGTACTGTCGTGCTGATCCTGATCGCCGTCATGGCGGTATTTCTGGTGTGGATCGCGCGCTTCGGCGCGGCGAGCGACAAGGAATACGACATCTTCTTCAAACAGTCGGTCGATGGGCTCGCCAAGGGCTCGGCCGTCGCGTTTTCGGGCGTGCCGACCGGCGAGGTGAAGGAAATCGCGCTCACCAACGATCCGCAGTTTGTGCGCGTGCGAATCAGCGTGAAGGACAATACGCCGATCCTGGTCGGCACCACCGCGACGATCCAGGGCAGTTTCACCGGCACCAGCACGGTCCAGCTCGACGGTGCGGTGAAGGGCGCCCCGCCGATCGCCTGCCCGGACACCAACCCGCAGCTCGATTGCCCCAACGGCCTGCCGACCATCCCGGCAAAGGCCGGCGGGCTTGGCGCGTTGCTCAATTCCGCGCCGAAGCTGCTCGAACGCATCTCGACGCTGACCGAGCGGTTCAACGAACTGCTCTCCGACAAGAACCAGCAGTCGATCACCGGCATCCTCGCCAACACCAACCGGCTGACCGGCGCGCTTGCCGATCGCGGGCCGGAAATCGCCGCGACCTTGGCCGAGATGCGCACCACGCTGAAACAGGCGAGCGACGCCGCCAAGCAGATCGGCGATCTCGCCGGATCGACCAACGTGATGATCAACGAGGACATCCGTCCCGCCACCAAGAACCTCGGTGCGACGGTGGCGGCGGCGCAGCACAGCATGGAGACGCTCGATTCCGCGATCTCCGATGCACGCCCCGGCCTGAAGGCGTTCTCGAAGGAAACCATCCCCGAGGTCGGCGCGCTCGTCCACGATCTGCGCAACATGTCGCAGGCGCTGACGGCGGTTGCCGAGAAGCTCGATCGTGGCGGCGCCAGTTCGCTCGTCGGCCAGTCCAAGCTGCCCGACTACAAGCCAAGCAAGTGAGGTCTTCGATGCGCCCCCTTATCCGTCCGATCGCGTCCGTGAAATCGCCCCTCGCCCTGCTTGCGCTGGCGTCGCTGTCGGGCTGCATCAGCTTCGCGCCCAAGCCGCCGCCGCAGTTACTGACGATCACCTCCAATACACCGGTGCCGAGCGGGCAGGACCAGAGTTCGGCGACGCAACCGACCATCATCATCCAGGTGCCTGCTGTTTCGCAGGCGCTCGCGGGGACGCGCATCCCGGTGCAGATCAACGACACGTCGATCGCCTATGTCGCCAAGGCGCAGTGGGTTGAACCGCCAGCGCGTCTGTTCGCGCGGCTGCTGTCGGACACGGTGACGACACGCACCGGCCGCGTCGTGCTGAGCGTCTCGCAATTCCGTGCCGACCCCGGCGCGCGGCTGTCCGGCGAGTTGCGCAGCTTCGGTATCGACGCGACGTCGAAGCAGGCGGTGGTGGCGTTCGACGGCTCGCTGATCCGCGACGACAAGAACGTCATCGACAAGAAGCGCTTTTCGGCCAGCGTGCCGGTCGGCGTTGTCGACGCAAATGGCAGCGCGGCGGCTTTAAACCAGGCAGCCAATCAGGTCGCGGTGCAGGTGGCGGACTGGGTCGGACGGTAACGCCGGGGTATTTCCCCTCGCCTTCCCCGACGCCAGCCCCGTATCGTACGCGGGAACTGACTTACTCCAGCATCGCGCGCAACGCCGGGCTGATCCACTCGCGCATGGCTCCCCCGTCGCGAAAAATGCAGCGCGCCGCCAGCGCCTCACGCACCGCGACTGCCTCCGCGGCGCCCGGCCCGAGCACGGTCAGCGCGCTTGCCCAGGCATCGGCGAGCATCGCCGTTTCGTGCAACACGCTCACCGCAATCGCCGTCTCGACGGGACGACCGCTGCGCGGGTCGATCGTGTGGCGCCCACGCACATAGTCGCCCGAGGTTGCCATCGCGAGGCCGTGCAGCGCCACCCGCAGCGGGGCCACGTCGATACCGCGCGGCACCTCAAGATCGACCCACCACGGGTCGAAGTCCGGCCGCACACCAAAGCCGCGACACTCGCCGCCGATCTCGACCAGCGCGTGAGCGACATTCTGCTCCCGAAGCAGACGCGCCACGGCATCGACCGCGTAGCCTTTCGCGATTCCCGACAGATCGAGGGCAACCCCGCCGGGCTGGTGCAACCACCCCGCCGCACGATCAAATGCAAGCTGATGCCAGCCCGACCTGCGCAGCGCCGCCGCGATCGCTGCCTCGGATGGGACTTCCGTATGCGGTCGCGCGCCGAAGCCCCATAGATCGACCAGTCGCCCGATCGCCGGATCGAACGCGCCGCCCGAACGCACGGCGATGTCGAATGCAGCCGCGACGACTGCGGCGAAGTCCGGCGGCAAGCGCGTCCAGCCGCCCGGCGCGGCGCGATTGAAGCGGCTGAGCAGCGATTCCGGCGCCCAATGGCTCATCTCCGCGACCAACCGCGCCAGCAATCGCTCGATCGCCGCCCGCAGTTCCATCACGTCGCAGCCGCCAGGAACGACGAGACGCACCCGCCATACCGTTCCCATCGTCTCGCCGATCAGATTGATCACCGCCGCGCTCCGGTCGATCCGCGCGAAGGCAGCCTCGTCGAAATCATGCGGGATCGCCAGGCGCATCGCCCGTCCCCTATGGCGCCACCACTTCGAGCGTGGCGGTGTAGCTCATCCGGCGCTCGGTCGCGCGCGGCTCGCTCGGGTGCGTGTCGGTGATGGTGGCGTTCATCCAGTACATGCCCGGCAGCGGCCACGTAATCGCGGCCACGCCGTCTGCGCCGGTCGTCACCTCGAATGCTCCGTCACGCTCGCGGAAGCGTGCACCGCCGGGGATCAGCGTGACCTTCAGGCCAGCGGCCAGCTTGCCGTCGGCGAGGAAGCGGAACCTCGCCGCCTCGTTGGAGACGAGTTCGTCCGGGTGCGTGACCGGCGCCATCTCCAACCCCTTGCCGGTCGTCTGGAACACGGTCGTGGTCGGGGCACCGGCAGTGACGAACACGTTGTTCTGGCCGATAACCTCGGTAACCTTGATGTCGGTAGCGTCGGCCGGGATCTCGGCGATGGTCGCGACACTCGGCCGCGGCTGGAAGCCGGCCGGGCGTGCTTCACCGCCGGTTGGGGCCGCGCCGATGGGTCGGCCTGCCGCGCCGGGTCCAGCCGAACCGCGCCGCCCACCGACCCGCCATTCGACGTCGCCGACTTTGAAGCTCCCCATCACCGTGGCCTGCGTGGTGCCGATCTTCCAGGTGCCCGGCTTGTCGAGCTTTACGTCGAATACCGCACGCGAGTGCAGCGTCGCCGGAGTTTCGGGCTGGACGATCGTGCCATCCGGCGCGACGATCTTAAGCGTCTCCAGCCGCAACGCATGATCGGCGACGAAGACGTCGTTCGAGACGCCGGCGTCGACCGTCACCCAGGCAGCGTTGCCCGAAACGCTCGTCACCGACGGAAGGAGCCAGAGGCGGTCGGCGAAGGCCGGCGATGCGAGCGACAGCAGCGCGGCCGATCCGGCGAGGCGGGGGAACAGGCGCATGATCAATCCCCTAGCGCGCGGCAACGGTGACGGCGCCAAGCTCGGTCTTGCCGGAGGTGCTGGCGGCCTTGGCCGAGATCGTGATCGGCAGCGACACCATTTCACGCCCGCCCGATTCACGCGCCGCCTCGACGAACAGCGTGTAGGCGCCGCTTTTCAGGTTCGTCGGCAGCGGGATCTTGTAGGTGCCGGGGGCGCGCGTCGCGCCACTCAGCCCATCGGCGGGCAGGTTGAGCGTACGCCCACTCTTGCGCCACCAACTGCGCACGTCGGCGAGCCACTTGGCGCCGCCGTTGTTCGGTTTCCTGAGGTCATACCATACGAACACCGTCTGCGGCGCGCCACCGCCGACCGGCTCGATCCAGGCCGCGACATAGGGCTTGTGATATTCGGCGACCGGCATCTGCGGCAGGGTAATGCTGATCGTGCCGGCGGTGGCGGGCGTCGCCAGCGCGCCGGCGAGCAGCAATGGTGTCGTACGCATCGGCAACCCTTTTAGTGGATGAACAATATGGTGAGAATGGCAGGCAAGGCGACGCCGAGCGCCACCATCGGCCATGTCAGCGGCCGACGGCGCGCGTGCAGCTGGAGCAGCAGCAGCCCGGTCAGCGAGAACAACACGCAGGCGCCGGCGAACACGTCGATGAACCAGAACCACAAAGCGCCGGTATTTCGGCCCTTGTGGAGATCATTCAGGTACGAGATCCAGCCGCGACTGGTGATCTCGGAGGACACAACGCCGGTCGCCCGCGTGATACTGATCCACGCGTCCCGACCCGGCCCGGGCATGGCGACATAAACCTCGTCGTCGGACCATTCTGCGCTTTTGCCACGCGCGTCGAGGTGGAGCAGCGGTGCAAGGTAATTGGCAATGGCGTCGGGCAACGAGGCATCGGCGGCATGCGGTTGCCCGAGCAGGGCGAGCAGGCGCGGCGGCAGGCTGGCATGGCTATCGGTCACGACAGGCTTCGCGGCGATGCTCGACGCGTGGTTTAGGGTGACGCCGGTAGCGGCAAACAGCATTATTCCGGCAAGCGAAACCGCCGCGCTGATCCAGTGCCAGCTGATGAGCTGCTTCATCCACCACGCGCGAAACTTCGGCTTCGGGCGGAACGCTCGCGCGGAGGCATTGGCATGGGTGCGCCTATGGTCGACCAAGCCCTGCGTCACGTAGCCGTTCATCCCGCCTTGCGGCGGGCAACGCGCCGCCAGGCATGCCCCTACTGTTTATGCGATTGCCTCGCAATAGCTAAATGGCAGCGAGTGGTGCGCTACTTGACCTGCTGCTTCTCCAGCTTTCGCGCCAACGTGCGCCGGTGCATACCGAGCCGCCGGGCGGTCTCCGAGATATTGAAGCCGGTGTCCGCCAGCACCTCGTGGATGCGTTCCCACTCCAGCGTCTTGATCGACGTCTGCCGCTCGCTGATCGGCGCGTCGATGTCGCCTGGCACCTTGTGGAACGCCGCCTCGATATCGTCGGTGTTCGACGGCTTGGCGAGATAGTGCGACGCGCCGAGCTTGATCGCCTCGACAGCGGTTGCGATGCTGGCATAGCCGGTCAGCACCACGATCAGCATCGCCGGATCATGCGCGTGCAGCGTCTTGACGCAGGCCAGACCCGAGGCCTGGCCGAGCTTGAGATCGACCACGGCGTAGCCCGGCCGATGGTTTAGGAGCAGCGCGTCCAGCGCCTCCGGATTGGCGGCGGTAAGCACCGTATAGTCCCGCCGCTCGAACGACCGTTTCAGTGTGCGCGCGAAGGCATCGTCATCCTCGACGATAACGAGCAGACGTTCAGCCGTCATGATCCTCCTCCCCATCGCTAGTGTCGTCGCCCTCGAACGCCAGCGATGCGACCGGCAACCGCATCGTCACCTCCGCACCGCCATCGGCGCGATTCCTCGCTGTCACCGATCCGCCAAGATTGCGCATCACATTGACCACCAGGAACAGGCCGAGGCCCCCGCCCGGCCGCTGCTTGGTGGACTGGTACGGCTTGCCGAGATTGGCCAGCATTTCAGGCGCGAAGCCCGGTCCGCGATCGCTCACGGTCAGGCGGATCGTGTCACCCTCGCGCGCGATCACCAGGGCGATACCGTGCGGCGACACCTCGGCGGCGTTGTCGAGCACGTTACAGATCACCTGCTTCAGCGCGGTGTCGGACACGATCGGCAGATCCGGGCCGAAGTCGTTGTCATAGTCGATCGGCGCAGTGCCGCGCGCCGCCCAATAGTCGACGAGATCGTCGAAAAAACCATGTACGCTGGTGATGGCGGGTGCCTCGCCCCGCGCCTCGCCCGCCGACATCAGGATGCCGGTGACGATCGCCTTGCAGCGTTCGACCTCGGCCTGCATCTCGGCCATGTCCTGCGCCAGTTGCGGGTCGCTGGCGAGGCGCGGCATCCGCCGCCAGTCGCCGAGGATCACCGCCAGCGAGGCGAGCGGCGTGCCGAGTTCATGCGCAGCACCCGAGGCGAGCAACCCGATCTGGATGATATGGTCCTCATCCGCCGCCCGCTGCCGCATATCCGCAACAAAGGCGTCTCGCGCGCGCAGGTTGCCGCTGACGCGGGTGACAAACAGCACCAGCAGCACCGCCACCAACGCGAAACACGCGAGCGCGCCGACGATGTGCAGCCCGAACGGATCGGTCGCAAGTTTCAGCGGCAGTGCAAGCGGGCTGAACCGCTGCATGAGCAGCGCGAAGGCGGCGGTGGTGACCAGCACCAGCGCCCAGCTCGACCAGCGTTCCAGCAGGATCGCACCAAGCACGACCTGGAGCAGGAACAGCGACACGAACGGATTGGTAGCGCCGCCGCTCAGCGACAGTTGCAGCGTCAGTGCCGCGACATCGAGCAGCAACGCGCCCAGCAACTCGCCGTTCGAGATCGTGCGGCGCTGGCGCACCAGATACAGGCTGAACAGGTTGAACGCGACCAGCCCGGCCAACACCGCCACCATCGCATGCAGCGGCAGCACCACGCCCATGCCGAACTGCACGACGAGGATGGTGGCGAGCTGGCCGAGCACCGCCAGCCAGCGTAGCTGGATGAGCAGCACCATGTTCTTGCGCCCGGCGGCATCCGCCGAAAGCACCGCGCTCATCAGCGCGGTGCGTGTCGATTCACGCGGCGGTGTCACCTCGATCGTCACCGCGACGTCGCGCGGCGCACGCGCAATTCCTCGCGAACCACGATGCGGACGCCGATCAGCAGCAGGATGGCGAGGCCGAACCACGTCAAGGCGTAGACGAGGTGGTTGTCGCTGAACGTCACCATCGTCAGCCCGCCGATCGGACCACCGCGTTCGGACGAGGCCGCGTCGGCATCGACGAAATACGGCGCGACTGCCCCGAGATGCTTCGCGCGCACGATGGCGGCGACGTCACGCGAATACCAATGATTGCCGGCGGGATCGTTCGAGCGGAGGAAACCGCCGCCCGGTTCGCTTACCCGCAGCAGCCCGGTGATGTGCATGGTGCCGCTGGGCGCCGGTGCCGCCAGATGCGCCACGAAGCCCCGGTTGACGAGGACGGTAAAGCCGCGCGCGCTCCTGAACGGCGAAACCGCCCAGTAACCGCCGCCCCGGGCTGTAACCGCCTTGACGAACACCTCGCGACCCGGCTGGTACGCACCATCGAGCGCAATACGGCGATACGCATCGGCGGCGGTGATCCCCGGCCAGGCGTCCGGCCCCGGCGCGGGCACCGGCGCGGCATGCAGCCGCGTGTCGATCTGCGCGATCAGCGCGTGCTTCCACGCGCGCCGCTCGACCTGCCACACCCCGAGCGCGACAAGAGCGGCTAACACCAGCGCCGCGATGCTGCCGAGCAGCACCAGCGTCGCCACCGATCGCGGCGGCCGTTCCACCGGGCCGCCGCTCGGCATCACGGCATCTGTCGCATGTCCTCGACGGACATCGGCATCATGTTGGTGTTCATGTTGTACATCACCCATAGCGAACCGCTCAGTGTGATTATGAGAACGACGAGCGTAAACACCAACGCCATCATGTTCCAGCCGCCTTCGGACTTGTTGTCCATGTGCAGGAACAGGATCATGTGGACGATGATCTGGATCGCCGCGAACGCCATGATGACATAGCCGGTCGCCTGGTTGGGGAGAACGTGGGTCATCACCAGCCAGAACGGGATGGCGGTGAGCACCACCGACAGGCCGAAGCCGAGCAGATAGCTGCCATAGGTGCCATGCGAGGCGCCGTCGCCGTGACGATCGTCATGGCCGTGCGCGACGTCCTGGCCGTGGCTGTGCGCGGGTGCGCCGTCCTGCGTGGTCATCGCAGCATTCCCATCAGATAGACAAAGGTGAAGACGCCGATCCAGATGACGTCGAGGAAGTGCCAGAACAGGCTGAGGCACATCAGGCGGCGACGATTGGCCTGGATCAGCCCCTTGCGGCCGATCTGCACCATCAGCGTGAACAGCCACACCAGCCCGAAGGTGACGTGCAGGCCGTGCGTGCCGACCAGCGTGAAGAACGACGACAGGAACGCGCTGCGCTGCGGCGTCGCGCCTTCATGGATCAGCGAGGCGAACTCGGTCAGTTCGATCGTGAGGAACGCCGCACCGAACAACGCGGTGACGAACAGCCAGATCTGCGTCTGCGCCACCTTGTTCTGGTTCATCGCCAGCATCGCGAAACCGTAGGTGATCGACGAGAACAGCAGCATCGCGGTGTTGAGCGCGACCAGCGGCAGTTCGAACAACTGCCGCGGGCCGGGACCGCCGGCGTAGCTGTGGCCCAGCACGCCGTAGGTCGCGAACAGCATCGCGAAGATGAGGCAATCGCTCATCAGGTACATCCAGAAGCCCAGCATCGTGCTGTAGCCCTCGGGATGCTCGTGCTCGTCGAGGTCGTAGAACACGTCGAGGTTCTCGCCGCCCGCGGTCATCGAATTTGCCGACATGTTATGCCTCCACCGCGAGCGCTTTGGTCCGCTCGGCTTCGGTACGCGCCACGTCCTCGGCGGGGATATGGTAATCACGCTTGTAGTTGAAGGTGTGCGCGATCGCCGTACCGATCAGCGCGACGAAGCTGATCGCCGCAAGCCACCAGACGTACCAGATCATCGCCACGCCGAACACGACGCTGATCCCGGCGAGAACGATACCGGCCCAGGTGCTGCGCGGCATGTGGATCGCCTTGAAGCCCTCGGTCGGACGCACCGCGCCGCGCTCCTGCATGTCCCACCACGCGTCGGTGTCGTGCACGACCGGCGTGAACGCGAAGTTGTACTCCGGCGGCGGCGACGAGGTCGACCATTCCAGCGTGCGGCCATGCCACGGGTCACCGGTGGTATCGCGCAGCTTCTCGCGGTTGATGATGCTCCAGCCGATCTGGATCAGCATCGCGGCGATACCGGCGGCGATCAGCAGCGCACCAAGTGCGGCGATGATGAACCAGATCTGCAACGAAGGATCGTCGAAGGTTCGGGTGCGACGCGTCACGCCCATCAGGCCCATCACGTACAGCGGCGCAAACGCGATCCAGAAGCCGGGCACCCAGCACCAGAAGGCGACCTTGCCCCAGAACTGGTCGAGCTTGAAGCCGAACATCTTCGGGAACCAGAAATTCACCGCCGCGAACACCCAGAACAGCACGCCGCCGATGATGACGTTGTGGAAGTGCGCGACCAGGAACAGCGAGTTGTGCAGCACGAAGTCGGCCGGCGGCACCGCGAGCATCACGCCGGTCATGCCGCCGATGATGAAGGTGCAGATGAACGCGATCGTCCACATCATCGGCAGTTCGAAGCGGATGCGGCCACGATACATCGTGAACAGCCAGTTGAAGATCTTCGCGCCGGTCGGGATCGAGATCACCATGGTGGTGATGCCGAAGAAGCTGTTGACGCTCGCGCCCGACCCCATGGTGAAGAAGTGGTGCAGCCACACGACGTAGGCGAGGATGGTGATGACCAGCGTCGCGTAGACCATCGACGAATAGCCGAACAGCCGCTTGCCCGAGAAGGTCGAGGTCACTTCCGAGAACACGCCGAACAGCGGCAGGATCAGGATGTACACCTCCGGGTGGCCCCAGATCCAGATGAGGTTGATGTACATCATCGGGTTGCCGCCGAAGTCGTTCGTGAAGAAGTCGGTGCCGACGTAGCGATCAAGGCTGAGCATCGCGAGCACCGCGGTCAGCACCGGGAAGGCCGCGACGATCAGGATGTTGGTGCACAGCGCGGTCCAGGTGAAGATCGGCATGCGCATCAGCGTCATGCCCGGCGCGCGCATCTTCACGATCGTCGCGATCAGGTTGACGCCGGACAGCAGGGTGCCGACACCGGCGATCTGCAACGCCCATATGTAATAGTCGACACCGACACCCGGGCTGTAGGCGATGCCCGACAGCGGCGGATATGCCAGCCAGCCGGTGCGCGCGAACTCGCCGACGAACAGCGACATCATCACCGTCACCGCGCCGCCAACCGTCATCCAGAAGCTGAAGTTGTTGAGGAACGGGAACGACACGTCGCGCGCGCCGATCTGGAGCGGCACCACGAAGTTCATCAGGCCCGTGACGAAGGGCATCGCCACGAAGAAGATCATGATGACGCCGTGCGCGGTGAACACCTGGTCGTAATGGTGCGCGGGGAAGATGCCGTCGTTACCGTGGAAGGCGATCGCTTGCTGCGCGCGCATCATCAGTGCGTCGGCGAAACCGCGCAGGAACATGATCAAACCGAGGATCATGTACATGACGCCGATCTTCTTGTGATCGACGGAAGTGAACCACTCTTTCCAGAGATAGCCCCACAATTTGAACCACGTCAGCGCCGCGACCAGCGCGATGCCGCCGACCGCGACGCCACAGAAGGTGGCGACGAGAATGGGCTCGTGAAGTGGCAGCGAGTCGATCGTGAAGCGACCGAAGATCGGGCTGATCGGAACGAACTGTGGGGCTGACATGGGTTTCGCTTTTTAAGAACGGGGTTGGCTGGCGGCAGCGGCAATCGCCGTTCCGACAGACGTTGCGGTCGGCTTGGGCAGGCCCGCGCCGGTCAGCAATGCGGTGTTCGACTTGGTAGATGGTGACGGCGTGGCGGCGGCGCCAGGCATCGGCATCGGGCCGTGTTTCTGCAGCTCATCCGGCGTACTGTCGGACGCCGCATCACGCCGCATCATATCATCCGCGCACATCGCACCGGGCTTGACGCACAGGTTGACGGCGGCGCGGAACAGGCTCGCATCGACGGCGGCGAAACGCTGGACCGGCACATGCTCGCTCGGCTGCTCGAGCTTCAGATACGTCGCACGGTCGAGTTTGGCGCCCGCCGCCTTGTTGCGCGCGATCCAGCCCGCGAAGTCCGCATTGCTCATCCCGTAGAACCGGAAGTGCATGCCCGAGAAACCCGCGCCGCTGTAGTTGGCGGACAGGCCGGCGTAATCGCCGGGCTTGTTGATCACGGCGTGAAGCCGCGTCTCCATGCCGGGCATCGCGTAGATCATGCCGGCGAGCGACGGCACGTAGAACGCGTTCATCACCGAGGAGGCGGTAATGCGGAACGCGATCGGCCGATCGACCGGCGCGGCCAGTTCGTTGACGGTGGCGATGCCGTATTCCGGATAGATGAACAGCCACTTCCAGTCGAGCGCGACGACTTCGACTTCAAGCGGCTTAGTGTTGGCGGCGATCGGCCGGCCGACGCCCATCCGCTCGATCGGGCGGTACGGATCGAGCAGATGCGTGCCGACCCAGGTCACCGCGCCGAGGCAGATGATGATCATCAGCGGCGCCGCCCAGATCACCAGCTCGAGCTGGGTCGAGTGATCCCAGTCCGGCTCGTAATGCGCGTCCTTGTTCGTCGCGCGGTAGCGCCAGGCGAACAGCGCGACCAGCGCGAGCACCGGCACGATGATCAGCAGCATCAGCACGGTGGCGATGATAAGCAGATCACGCTGCTGTGCAGCAACGTCGCCGGCGGGGTGAAGGACGACCATGTTGCAGCCACTGAGCATCATGCTCGTCGCCAAGATCATGATCGGCCGCAACATCGTGCGGACTCGGAATTTTGGAGCGCTTTCGGGCATGGAGTGGCGCCTAGCATGTGTCCCGCAGCGCAACATAGGACATTTTGTCCAATCCCGCAGATGCGAGCAATAATCGAGAGGCCGGGTTGACCGCGCGGACCCGATCCGCGATCGACTCGCCGTGCGTTCTTTGCGCGGCGCGCCGCCATACCGGAGTCGTGATATGAGTACGAAGACCATCGGCAACCAATCCGGCAGCGCCCCGCCCGGCGGCCACGGCACCGATGCGCACGCCGATACCGGCAAGCATGGCATCGCGCCGGCCGAAATCGCGATCGGCGTCATCATCGGGCGGACGTCAGAGTTCTTCGACTTCTTCGTCTATGCGATCGCATCGGTGCTGGTGTTCCCGGAACTGATCTTCTCGGACGTGGACCGGCTGACCGGCACCTTCTATTCGTTCGCCATCTTCGCGCTGGCGTTCATCGCGCGGCCGATCGGGTCGATGATCTTCATGACGATCGACCGGATCTACGGGCGCGGGACGAAGCTGACGATCGCGATCTTCATGCTCGGCGGCGCCACTGCGCTGGTCGCGTTCCTGCCGGGCAGCGAGCAGATCGGCAAGGCGGCCGGCATCCTGCTGGCGCTGTTCCGCATCGGCCAGGGCATCGCGCTCGGCGGCGCGTGGGACGGCCTCGCCTCGCTGCTCGCGCTCAACGCGCCCGAAAACAAGCGCGGCTGGTATGCGATGATTCCGCAGCTCGGCGCGCCGCTTGGCCTTATCGTGGCAAGTGCGCTGTTCGCGTTCCTCGTCTCGACGCTCTCGGCAAACGATTTCATCGAATGGGGCTGGCGCTATCCGTTCTTCGTGGCCTTCGCGATCAACGTCGTCGCGCTGTTCGCGCGGCTACGCATCGTCTCCACGCCTGATTATCGCAACCTGTTTGAAAGCCGCGATCTTCAGCCTGCACCGGTGCTCGACACCGTTACCAAGCAGGGCCGCAACATCATCATCGGTGCGTTCGCACCGCTCGCCAGCTTCGCGCTGTTCCATATGGTGACGGTGTTCCCGCTGTCGTGGGTGTTCCTGTTCACCAAGGCCAATCCGGCCCGCTTCCTGGAGATCGAGATCCTCGGCGCGGTGATCGGCTTCTTCGCGGTGCTCGCGTCGGGGCTGCTCGCGGATCGGTTCGGGCGGCGTTACGTGCTCGGCGTGTCGGCGATGGCGATCGCGGTGTTCAGCGGCTTCGCACCGCAGCTTCTCGCCGGCGGCGACGCGGGCGAGATCGTGTTCATGGTGCTCGGTTTCGCGATCCTCGGCGTCGGCTTTGGTCAGTCCTCGGGCGTGGTCGCGGCGAACTTCACCAGCCACCACCGCTACACCGGCTCGGCGCTGACGTCGGATCTGGCGTGGCTGTTCGGCGCGGCGTTCGCGCCGCTCGCCGCACTGGCGCTGGCGAGCCACTTCGGGCTGCTCGCGGCGGGCGGATACCTGCTGTCGGGTGCGCTCGGCACGATCATCGCCTTGTACGTCAACCGCGAGCTTGGGCAGAAATTCTCCTAAGCCTCGGCTGGTACGGTCACGCAGGCGGCCCGCTTTCCGACAGGAGGGCGGGCCGTTTGCGTTGGCGCATCCCAGATCCGTGCGGGGGCTAAGGCCGCCGCGTCATCCGCGCCAGCGCGGCGTCGAGCGTCGCGTCCTGCTTGGCGAAGCACAGCCGCACCACGGTCGTCACCGGCGCCTCGGCATAGAAAGCGCTGACCGGAATCGTGGCGACACCCGCCTCCGCGATCAGCCATTCGGCGAACGCGACATCGCCCATGTCCACGCCAGACGCCGCAAGATCGATGTTGACGAAATACGTGGCCGCGCACGGCAGCACCGCATAGCCGAGCCCCACCAGCCCAGCCGTCAGCCGATCGCGCGAGCGCTGGTAGCCGGCCCGCATCTCCTCGAAATACTTGCGGTCCTTGCCAAGACCATAAGCCGCGCCGGCCTGAAGATTCGGCGCGGTGGTGAAGGTCAGGAACTGATGCGCCTTCGCCAGCACGGCGGCGATATGCGGCGCCGCACACATCCAGCCGACCTTCCAGCCGGTCAGCGAGAAGATCTTGCCGGCCGAACCGATCTTGACGGTACGCTCGCGCATGCCCGGTTCGGCGATCAGCGAGCGGTGCTGCGCGCCGTCGAACACGACATGCTCCCACACCTCGTCGCAGATCGCGATCGCGTCGTGCGCCACGCAAAAATCGGCGAGCAATGCCCGTTCCGCAGCGTTCGCCAGCGTGCCGGCGGGGTTGAGCGGGCTGTTGAGGATCACCAGCCGCGTCCGGTCGCTCGCCACCGCCGACAGTGCTTCGGTGGTGATACGCCAGTGCGGCGGTTCGAGCCGGACCAGCTTCGCCACGCCGCCGGCCCGCTCGACCAGCGGGAGATAGGCGTCATAAAGCGGCTGGAACATCACCACCTCGTCGCCCGGCGAAACCAGCGCGAAGATCGCACAGGCCAGCGCCTCGGTCGCGCCCGAGGTGACGACCACCTCCTCCACCGCAAGGTCGAGCCCCTGATGCGCGCGGTAGTGATCCACCACCGCCTGCCGCAGCGGCGCGGTGCCGAGCATCGGCGGATATTGGTTCGACTCCTCGATCAGCGCGCGCGCCGCCTCGGCCAGCACGTCCTCCGGCCCGCGCCCGTCCGGAAAGCCCTGGCCAAGGTTGATCGCGCCGCTCGCCCGCGCTCGCGCCGACATCGCCTCGAAGATGGTGGTGCCGAGCTTGGTGTAGACGGGGTTCATCGAGATGCCTTCGGATGTGAGCTTGGTCGCGACGCGGCGTTACACGAACGGGGCCGTCAGGAAATCCCGCATCGTCCGTCACGGCCGACACGGGATCAGGGTGTCGCGATCGCCGATCTCGCGGCGGCCGAACCTGCCATGCCGCCGCACCCGCGTGCAAGTTGCCTCCGCGCGAGCAGCCGCTAAGGACAGGTGCATCATCGTCCCGATGGGAGAGACATCGTATGCCCAGCCTCGTCCTGATCCGCCACGGCCAGTCCGCCTGGAACCTCGAAAATCGCTTCACCGGCTGGTGGGATGTCGACGTGACCGAGCAAGGCGTGGAGGAGGCGCGTGCCGCCGGCCGGTTGATGGCCGAAAAGGGCATCGATTTCGACCTGTGCTTCACCTCGCTGCAAACCCGCGCGATCAAGACGCTCGATCTCGCGCTCGAGGAGATGCGCCGGCTGTGGTTGCCGGTCGAGAAGGATTGGCGCCTGAACGAGCGGCATTACGGCGGGCTGACCGGCCTCAACAAGGCCGAGACCGCCGCCAAGCACGGCGACGAGCAGGTCCACATCTGGCGCCGCAGCTTCGACGTGCCGCCACCGCCGCTCGAACCGGGCAGCGCGTTCGACCTGTCGTCCGACCGCCGTTACGCCGGCATCGCCATTCCCGCCACGGAAAGCCTGAAGGATACGATCGCGCGTGTGCTGCCCTATTGGGACAGCCGCATCGCACCGGCGCTGAAAAGCGGTCAGCGCGTGCTGATCTCGGCACATGGCAACTCGTTGCGCGCGCTCGTCAAGCATCTGTCGAACATCCCGGATGATGAGATCACCGGGCTGGAGATTCCGACCGGACAACCGATCGTGTATGATCTTGACAACGATCTTGTCGCAACCGACCGCTATTACTTGCGGGAGCGGTAACATTCTGGCGCAACTGGCGCCCGCCCCGTCTCTTTATTGCCCCATTATGGGGTGATTTACGGCCGGTTGGCAAGTTAGGTGATGGATTCGCGCGTCATTATTGGCCACATCAATGACGTCGCAATGATCCTAAGTAGTGCAGCGGAATGTTGTTGAAAGCCGCCATCTGTTACGAACGGGCATGACAGACATGGCCATCTCTTACCCGCCGACGCGTAGCGTCCTGGCGGCTGGGGTGGGCTTTCTGCTGCTCGCTGCGGCGACCGCGCTGGCAACTGCGGGACTGACCTCGCTTGCCGAGCTTCGTCATGTTCCGACGCCGCTGTTTCCGGCGATCGGCGTGGCGCTGGCCGGGCTGGTGATCGGCGGTCGCCGGTTGTGGCCGGCGGTCGTGATCGGCGCAGTTGCCGCGCTGTTGCTCCATCCCCATACCTACCCGCCGATGCTGGAGGTGCTCGCCAGTCTGGCCGGCGCGTCTGCGGCTTGGCTCGGTGCGAGCCTGATCCCGGCGGACGGCGATGCCCGGCTGTTACAACCGTCGCTGCTCGCGTTGCTCGCCGCTGGCGGTGCGGTGGTCATTACCTGTGCGGCCGGCGCCGTGCTCGGCGCGCTGCTTCGGGGCGCGTCGCTCGAGAGCGCCGATCCGGTGCGGGAGTTTGCGACGACGGCGCCGGTCCAGACCATCCTCGCGTTGGCGCTGCTGTTGTGGCCGGCCGGCGCAACCCGCCGCCCTGGGATCGCGCCGCTCCTGCTCGGCGCCATCGGGTTGCCGCTGCTCGGCCTCGCCACATTGTCGATCCTGAATGTCGAGCCGGGTAGCTGGGTCGCATTGCCGCTGCTGCTATGGGCGGCGATCGCCTACCGCCGCCATGCGACTGGTGCGGCGCTGATCCTGCTGGTGCTGAGCGGCGCGGCGCTGATCCTGTTTCACGCCACCGCCGGCGCAGCGCTCACGGCCGACCTCGTGCCGTTCCTGGCGCTGAGCGCCACCGCCGCGTTGATGATCGACGCGCTGGGCATCGCGCGCCGCGACGCGCTGCCGGTCGACAACCAGCGCAATGCGGAGATGACCGCGTTCGTCACCGATGCCCCGGTCGCGATCGCCGCCCTCGACGCCGACTTACGCTACCGCGCGGTGTCACGCCGCTACCTGCGCGATCTCCGACTGGAGAACGAACCCTCGATCATCGGCCGTCGCCCGGCCGAGGTGCTGGCGCCGTATGCCGCGCATCTCGGCGATGGTGCGGTGCGTGCGCTTGCCGGCGAGAAGGTCTCGCGCCCGGTCAGCAAGGTGCGGATGGCGGACGGCTCGTGCGAATATCTGCGGTCCGAATTGCAGCCGTGGCACGACAGCGACGGCGCAATCGGCGGCGTGATGGTGTTCGGCGAAATCGCGACGGAGGCGGTGAAATCACGCGCCGCGCTGGAGGAAGCCGAAACACGCTATCGGGCGGTGTTCGAGCAGGCGGCGGCAGGTTTCACCCGCACCGGGCTCGACGGGCGCTTCCTCGAAGTGAACGACCGCTTCTGCGAGATCGCCGGACATGACCGCAGCGCGCTGCTGACCAAGACCTACCGCGACATCACCCACCCGCTCGATCTCGCCGCAAGCGATGCGATGTTGCAGGCGATGATCGCCCGCACCGACGAGCGCTTTTCGGTCGAGAAGCGCTATTGCACCCGCGATAGCCGGGTCGTCTGGGTCACCCTATCGACGACCATGATCCGCGATCGTGACGGCGAGCCGCTCTACGCAGCCTCCGCCGTGCAGGACATTACCGCGCGCAAGGATGCGCTCGCCGCGCTCGCCAAGAGCGAATTACGGCTACGGCTCGCGCAATCGGCGGCGGGCGCCGGCCTGTGGGAGATCGATTTCGAGCGCAAGGCGATCATCGCCTCCGCCGACATGCTGCGCATGCACGGCGTCGCGCCCGATCGCACCAGTGGCGTACCGCTTCGGGAATGGCGCGCCTTGTTCGACAAGCCTACGCTGGACCTGATCGACAGCAGCGGCTTCGCCTCACGCGACGTTGCCAATCACGACATCGTCTATTCGGTCGTGCGGCCGGACGGCACCCAGCGCTGGATCCACAGCATGGGTCGCACCTATCGAACCACCGACAACACCAAACGCATCATCGGCCTCGCCATCGACGTCACCGCCGCGCAAGCGACGCAGGCGGAGGTGCGGCACGCCCAGGCGACGATGTTGCGCGTGTCTCACCTGAGCGCGATGGGCAGCGTGGCGGCGACGCTCGCACACGAACTGAACCAACCGCTTGCCGCGATCGTCAACTATATCGAAGTGTGCGTGCGCATCCTGAAGGCACAGGCCGATGGTCATCCCCCGCAACTGCTCGACGCGGTGCTGCAAGCGCAGACGCAGGCGATGCGCGCGGGCCAGCTTGTCCAGAAGATGCGGCAACTGACACCGAACAGCGCCGCCGCCCGGCGCCGCGAGCCGATCGGCAAGATCATCGAAAACGCCTATGCCGCGATCGCGCCCGACGCGGCTGCCGAAAACGTGACGGTGCAGCGGAACTACGATCATGGCGGCGAGGAGATCCAGGCGGACCGGCTTCAGATCGAACAGGTGCTGGTCGGCATCTTCCACAATGCCATCGAGGCGATGCGCAATTGCGAGACCAAGCGCATCGACCTTACCGTCACGCGGCGCGGCGAAACCCTGGTGATTCGCATCGCAGATACCGGGGCCGGCGTCGCGGCGTCGGCGATGCAGCAGGTGTTCGAGCCGTTCGGCGATCCGCGTGGCCGCGGCTCAGGACTGGCGCTGCCGGTGTGCCGCACGATCATCGAGAGCCACGACGGCAAGCTCACCGCCGAGCCTGCTCCCGAAGGCGGTGCTGCCTTCCTCATCACGCTACCCATCGCGCCGCCGCGCGATGGCGGCGCGCGGCGTGGCCTGCCCGATGCCAGGGCGCAAGCGTGGCCGACCAACCCGCCGGCCGATCCGCGCGAAACTACGGGAAATAGGCCGCGATAACCGCCAGCACCGCAGCCGGATCGAGCGCGTCGATCGGGATCTGCTTGTCGGGCTGCGCACTGTAACCCGTCATCGTGCCATTGCGATCGACTCCGATCGACACGACGCGGAACGCTTGATCTTCGCGCAGCACGGCGAGCGCACCAGGCACTGGAAAAACGTCGGGATCGACCACCAGCACCGCAGTCGCCGGCATGCCAGCGCCCAGTGTGGCGCGGCACATCCGCAAGCCGAAACTCGCCGGGCCTGCGGCGGGCGGCGCTACTATGGTGAGATTGGCCGGCGTCGCTGCGATCAGTCCGTCGGCAAGTGGCGCGCCGAATACCGTCAGCAGCGTGCGCGGGTTCTCCGGTGGCGTGGGCGCCGCCGGCAGTATCGGCGCACCGCTGTCGAGTTGCTTGCGCAGATCGGCCACGCGCTCGGCCGTGCGGCGGCGACGGCTCGTCTCGCCGGGTAGCCGCTCGATCCACGCATCCAGCGCACCGGCAGCGTGCGCGGTACGCACCGCCTGCGCCAGTGCGTCAAAATCGGCGACATCCATCACCGCGCAGATCGCGCGCAACGTGGTCGGGTTCCAGCGATCGGGTGTCTTCACCGCGTTCTCGATCCGCGAAACGATCACCGGCGGAAGGCCATAGGCACTCTCCAGCACCGCCAGCGGCAGGTCACGATCGGCCTGTCGGTTCTTGCGGAAGGCGGCGGCGAGCAAGATCGCCAGTTCCTCGGCCGGCGGATCGAATTCGAGTTGCTGGCCACGCTGCGCCACCCAGCGCGCCATGTCGAAGGCCGGATCATCGATATCGAGCAACAGATCGACCGTTGCGATACCGAGAATTTTGGCGATCGCCTGAAGCTCATCGGCGCGCGCCACCACCTCGCCGCGCTCGATCTTCGACAACCGGATGTAGGGGATCGCCGGAAGCGCCGCCGACAGCCCGAGCAGCGCGGAGAAACCATGCAGGCGGCGCTGTTCCCGCAAGCGGTTCGGAAAGACGATGCTGCGATAGGGATCGAGCGGGATCGCGGGCAGGTCGGAACCGGCCGTCGGGACCATTGCGGCGCGGGCGCGCGGCCCGCTGCGGCGTGCGGCTGCGTCAATCAACCCGGCTTGTTTGCGAACCGCCACTTCACCCTCCCGCCCCGGCGGCAGAAGCCGGTGCGCTGCTGCGGCATAATAGCAAGCGATCCCGGATGAAACAGGCGATTATCGTAGGCCTAGTGCGTCCGACCGGCATGTTGCGGCGCCGAAAGCCGCGCCCAGCGCCCATCCCCGGCAAACGGCGCAATGTCGACACACAGCGCGGCACCGCTCAGCACGGCGCCCACCCAGTCCGCCTCGGTCACCGATAGCTGATCCGGGCTGAACGCCACACCGGTGCCATCTGTCATCAACCCGACGCGGTGACGCGATGCCTCCGGCAGCATCGTGGCGAGCTGGCGCAGCGTGGCGTTGGCGGCATGGCAGACCGCATGCATCGCCGGGTCGCCGCTGCGAGCGATGCCCCTGCTGCGGCTACCATCGGCAGCGATCGTATCGATGCGGATCGCGACCTTGCCGGCGCGCACCGTCCGCTCGATCAGCAGCATCGTGCAGCCATGGGCGGCGATCATCGCGCGCGCGCCGGCGATCAGGTCGGCCGTCGCGATCGCCGGCATGGCCGGTGCCGGTTCGCGCATGCAAACCGGCCGATACCGCGAATCGTGTTGCGCCGAGAGATGCCGCATGCCGTGTCCTCCAAGTCCCTACTAGACCTTATAGGAGGAGTACGTACGCCAACAAAACAGCGGTTAAAAATTAGTTGAGGCGCGCGGTCCGTGGCGGGACGGCGTATTCACGCGGCAGGAAGGCGGCATCGGCGGCTTCGAAATCGGCCGGCACCGAGGCGATCGCCTTGACGCGGACCATCTGGCTCTGGCGCTGCGCCGGGCTCGGCAGCAGCGAGCGGCTGCGGTCGGCGGGGCGGGTACGCAGGTGGGCACCATCCTCGGCGAGTTCGCTGATGATCTTGCTGGCGCGGCGGGTGATCTGGCGCAGGCGCTCACGGGTCAGGTCGCTCGGCAGTTCGGCGGCTTCATCGGCGTTGAACAGGTGATGCTCGACGATCTCACGGTCGCGCTGGATGCGCTCCTCCAGCTTCGCGGTTTCACCCGCGTCGAGCGTCTTGGCGCGGGCGCCGGTCTTGGCGCGGGCACGCAGCAGATGGCTGGTGCCGACTTCGCGGAGATGATCGACATATGCGTCGAGCAGCGCCTGTGCGGTACCCTCGGCCATGAACGACGATGCGGCGGCTTCGGTCGAGGGAAGTGCGCTCTCGTCCTCGATCAGGAACTCGTGAACGCCGTCCTCGCCGTCCATGCCCATCGCCAGTGCATCGAGCGAGACGGTGGCGGCGGAAACCTTCTTCGCCGAGGGGCGCTGGTCGGCCATCAGGCGGAAGCGCAGGCCCTGCAGTTCGCCGCGGATCTGCCAGTTGACGAAGGTGGTGAACTTGGCCTTCTCCGGATCGTAGGCGGCAATGGCGCGGTGCACGGCGATCGCGCAGACCTGCTCGGCATCGTCCCAGTGTGCGACCAGGCCGTACTGGCGGATGAAGTGGCGGATGCGGGGTGCGATCAGCGTGAGGATGCGGGCGAACGCCTTGTCGACATTGGCGCGCTGGCGGTTGGTCTGACGGACCTCGCCGGCCGGCGTGTTCTCGATGACGACGGCAACGGCCACTTCCAGCAGATCGGTGGTCTTCGACATGATCTTCCCCTTTGCGTGTCGATGCATCCCGTCGCATCACCTGAGGACATTAATGCAGTTCGAAGATTTAATGGATCGTTGTTAATCCTATAGGTGTCACCCCGTACTCCTATATTACGTAGAGTCCCGCAGCGCCGGGGACTGCTGGGAGTGCGCCGCACCCGGTAAGCCGCGTGCGCCGGGCACGGAGCCGACCTGCCTCGCGATATCTTTCCTGCCAACCGCCATGACGCGCTTGCCCGAACTGTTCGGCGCGCGTGCTTTCGAGAGCAATCGCACACCCCTCGTTATAGACCGATTCGGTGTACTCGGCGTCGAGTCGCAGCGCTTTTATTACGACTGCGGTCAGGCGCGCGACGCGCCTGGCACGTCCGGGCTGGAAACCGCGACCGGCATGTTCGCCGGCAACCGCGCAAATCCGTTTCGCCACAATGCCGTAGTCAGCGGAGGGCCAGTGCAGGCCGAGCCCGACCTGGCGGTGCAGCAGCACGATCGCGCCGACCGAATCGGCATAGATGGTGTCGAACCGGGCCAGGAACAGGTTCGCCCAATGGTCGGCCTGCGCGCGTGCGACGCGGTCGATATCGGCCCCGTCTGCGCGGCACCGCGCGCCATCGGGACTGGCCTGGATCTGCGCGCGACAGGCAGCGACTACCGCCGGCAGCGCCCGCTCGAACGCCGGCGCAAAGTCGCCCAGCAGCGCACGATCGGCGGAGTCGAGACCGCAGAGGTCGAGGCCGCTGCTCTGGCGCGCGCGGATCGTCACGAGGGCAGTTGCGGGTGCAGGAGGCATGTCATCCTTTATAGGACGACCAGATCCGGCGCGGCTTTAGGATTGCAGCGCGGTCGCCTTGACGCCCGACAGGACGTAGCGTGCCGGGCGCACGTTGCGGCTGACGTGGCTCGCAAGCCACATGCGGTGCGCGTCGGCGGCATTGCCGGCGGCGGCGATGTCGCGCCCGGCCTTCGCGGTGCCGACCTGCGCGGCCAGCAACGTGCGCGCGCGGCCGCTGTCGAGCTGACCACGCAGGAACCGCGCGGCATCGCGCGGCCCCATGTAATGCGCGAGGTAGGCGGTCTTGCTGATCTCCTCGACGCTGCTGCCGACGGCGATGCCGCACTTCTTCAGCTTGTCGAGATTGCAGCGCGAATAATCCGCGATCGTCTGGATCGAAGCTTCGGCGTCATACCGCAACGCCAGCACCTTTGCGCGCGCGTCGGGCAGCACCTTGCCGCTTGCACACAACCAGCCGTTGCGCTGCGCGACGCTGTGCAGGAAACTGCCCGCCTGCTCGGCCATGCCGACCCAGGTGCCGCTGATGAACTGGCCGAGGCCGGCGGCGCTCGATCGCGGATTACGCGAGTAGACGTTCCAGCGCCCGTCGTGGCCCTTCGCCGCCTCGGCATCGATGATCGAAGCGAGCGAGGCGGCGGGGATGCCGCTGCGGGTGGAAGCCTTCTCCAGCGCGCCGCGGTGGCGTTCGTTGGCACCAAGCCCGTCGATCTGGCCGGGTTCGGGATCATCGCTCGGCGCGCCGGAGGCACCATGCGCTGTCGCCGGCCGTGCAGATGGCGCGGACACCGTCGCCGAACTGCGGTCGAACCGGGTTAACAACGATTCGAACCCGCGCGCGAGCGGCGGCGCGTCCGACACTGCCGAGGTGACACCGTCCGCGCCCCCGATCGCGGCCTGCCACAGCCGATTGGAGATCTGCGACTGCGCCTCGGCGTAGATCGCGCGCGCACGTGCCTCGCGGCTGGCGTGGGTGGCAGCGAGCGCGGCGCGCGCTTTTACGCTTGTATCGATATGGTGGCTCATGCGCGGCGCTCCGCGCGTGCGGTGGCGGCTTTGCGCGCGACGAAGCGGCCGAGCGCGAAGTCGTCGGCCGCGTTCTGTTCGGCGAGCGCGATCGCCGCGTTAGCCTCGTCGCGGAAGCGTTCGGCGGCATCTTCGGCGGCTTTCAGCTTGCCATAAGCTTCCGCCGCTTCGCCGCGCAGCCGGTCGAGCCGCGCCATCGCGTCGCGGCGTTGTGCCTCCAGCCTGGCCCGATCGGCGCGACGGCGCTGGGCGAAACCGTGCATCGGCATCTGCCAGTCGCCGGCAACGACGCGATATTGTGCGGCTACGTCCGCTTCGACGGCGGCAAACGCGGCGTCGATCTCGCCAAGTCGCGAGACTTCGCCGCTGATCCGCCCGCGCAGATCGTCGACCGAACGGCGCTGGAGCCGCACGACGGGGTCGACCGGCGTCTTCATGCCGCAGCCCCCGCGATCGCATCATCCTCGGCGAACAGGTCCGCAAGCGCGGTGAAATCGCCGCCGCCGCCGCCCTGCTGCTGCTTGCCCTGCTTGAGCATCTCCTCGATCTTGGGCGCGAGCCGCATCGCCGCATCGACCGCCGGGTTGGCGCCGGCCTTATAGGCGCCCAGCCGCACCATCTCCTCCATCTCGCCGAAGGTGGAGAGCAGCCCGCGCGCACGGATGCGCAACGCGTTCTCCTCCGCCGACTGGCAATGCGGCAGCGTGCGCGAGACGGATTTGAGGATGTCGATCGCCGGATAGCGTCCACGCTCGGCGATGCGGCGGGTGATGACGACATGGCCGTCGAGGATGCCGCGCACCGCGTCCGCCACCGGTTCGTTATGATCGTCGCCATCGACCAGCACGGTGAACAGCCCGGTGATCGAGCCATGCCCATGCAGCCCCGGTCCGGCCCGCTCGAGCAGGCGCGGCAGTTCGGCGAAGACGGTCGGCGTGTAGCCCTTGGACGCGGGCGGTTCGCCGTTGGCGAGGCCGATCTCGCGCTGCGCCATCGCGAAGCGCGTCACCGAATCCATCAGGCACAGCACGTTGAGGCCCTGGTCGCGGAAATGCTCGGCGATGGCGAGCGTGGTCCATGCCGCCTGGCGGCGCATCAGCGCGGGCGCGTCCGAGGTGGCGACCACCACGACGCTGCGGGCAAGCCCTTCGGGGCCGAGATCGTCCTCGACGAATTCCTTCACCTCGCGGCCGCGTTCGCCGATCAGGCCGATCACCGCGACGTCGCAATCGGTCCAGCGTGCCAGCATCGACAGCAGCACCGATTTGCCGACGCCCGATCCGGCGAACAAACCGAGCCGCTGCCCAAGACACAGCGGCGCGAACAGATCGAGCGCGCGCACGCCGGTATCGACACGGTGGCCGACGCGGCCGCGCTCGGCGGCGGCGGGTGGCTCGGCCTTCATCGAGCGCGGTTCGGCACCCAGCGCGAGCGGACCCTTGCCGTCCACCGGGCGGCCGAGACCATCGACCATTCGCCCCAGCCACGCATGGCTCGGCCGGATCGAAACCTGATCGGAAACGAGATCGACGCGTGCACCGCTGGCGATGCCGTGTGGATCACTGAAGGGCAGGCACAAGGCGGCGCCACGATCGAGCCCGGTCACTTCCGCCTCGACCGGGCCTTCGCCGGTGCGCAAGGCGACACGTGCGCCGATGCTGGCCGCGCCGAGAAACCCCTCCACCTCGATCAGCGCGCCGCGCACCGCGACCACGCGACCATGGTGACGCTCGATCGGCGCGGCGCGCAGCGCGCGTGCGGCGGAGGCGAGAGTGTGCATGGCTCAGGCGGCAAGCGGCGCGAGCACGCCGGTTTCGTAATCGATCAGCGCGCGGCAATCGGCGAGCGCACGGTAATAGTCGCTCATCCCGACATGATGCGCGAACGCGACGCACAGCGCCTTCGCTTGCGGCGCCTCCAGCGCGTTCATCAGATCGGCGAGCAGGGTCAGGATGCTCTCGCGGTGCGCGTCGCGGCCTTCCGGGTCGAGATAAGCGAGCATCGCCGCGAAATACAGCCGGCGCGCCGGCGTGTTCGCCTCCTCCGGGCTCATCACCTCACGGCCGCGCAGCAGCGCCACCTCGTTCTCGATGAACACTTCGGTGCGGCCGACCGAACGCAGCACCGCGCCGTTGATGACCAGTTTCTCGTCGTTGCGCAGCGTAATCTTGAGCATGTCGGTGTCGCCTGATGATCGTGTCCTTGCCTCCGTTATAGGAGGAGGATCGCCAGGGCGGCGGCGCAACTAGGAAAATTTTGCCGTTTTGGCGGCGGCCATTCGTCTTCCTACAATGCTTGTGAACGGGTGCTGTGCCCGGCCGCAGGAGTGAACCCTTGAGCCTCTATTCAGCCTTCTATGCCGGCGTATCCGGCCTGAACGCCCAGTCGAACGCGATGGCGACGGTTGCCGACAACATCACCAACGTCAACACGGTCGGCTACAAGGCGGTGGATTCGCAGTTCGTCTCGCTCGTCACCGACGGGCGTACCGACCAGACCTATACGGCCGGCGGCGTGCAGCTCGCGCCGCGCCAGCTCATCTCGAAACAGGGCCTGCTGCAAGCATCGTCGGGCACCAACGATCTCGGCATCGAGGGCAACGGCTTCTTCGTGACGCGCGCGAATACGCCAAGCGGCGAGACCGTCGCCTATACCCGCGCAGGCGCATTCGCGCCCGACGATTCGGGCTATCTCAAGAACAGCGCCGGCTATTACCTGCAAGGCTGGAAGCTGGATGCGAGCGGCAATTACGCCAACAACGGCACCGTCACCAATCTCCAGCCGGTCCGCCTCAGCGACCTGAGCGGCAGTGCGGCGCCGACCACCAAGATCGAGTTGCGCGCCAACGTGCAGTCGACCACGCCGACCTATGCCGGCACCTACGCCACCGGCGACATGGCGGCCGGCACCGCGACACCCGCCTTCACGCGCTCGCTGCAAGTCTATGATGGCCAGGGCAACCCACACAATATCACGCTCGGCATGGTGCGCACCGATGCGAATACCTGGCAGACCGAAGTCTATGCCGATCCCAAGAGCGACGTGACCGCGAGCGGCGGCATGCTCGCCAGCGGCACGATGAAGTTCAAGCCCGACGGCAGCCTCGACGTCGCCAATTCCTCGCCCGCGCTGTTCGGGTCGCTCAATCCGGCCTGGACCAACGGCGCGGCATCGCAGCCGATCAAGCTCGATCTCGGCACCGATGGCGGCATGGACGGCTTCACCCAGTTCGCCAGCGCCTCGGGCACGATAGCCTCGAACATCAACGGCGGGCTTGCCGGCAACGTCGCCTCGATCGACATTTCCAAGGCGGGCGTGGTCAGCGCGGTGTTCGCGGACGGGACCAAGCGTTCGGTGTTCCAGTTGCCGCTCGCCACCTTCGCCAATCCGGACGGGCTCACCCGCCTGCCCGGCAACGGCTTCACCGTATCGGGCGAATCCGGCAACATGCTGCTCAACGCCGCCGGCACGGTCGGCGCGGGCACGGTGCAGGAAGGCGTTCTGGAGCAGTCGAACGTCGATCTGGCGGGCGAGTTCACCAACATGATCCGCTTCCAGCGCGCCTACAGCGCCTCGTCCAAGATCATCACCACCGTCGACGAGATGCTGCAGGAAATCAGCAACCTGAAGCGCTGATCCGCACCGGAGCCGGGGACCACCTATAATGTCACTCAACGAAATCCTCGGCACCGCCATTTCGGGCCTCGCCGCGTCACAGGCGGGCCTGCGGAGCGTCTCGAACAACATCGCCAACATCAACACCGCGGGCTACGCCCGCGAAAAGGTGGCGATCACCTCCAACACGCTCGGCGGCGTCACCATCGGCGAGCCGGCCCGCGTCGCCGATCGCTTCCTGGAGGAAACGGTCTATCGCCGCTCCGGCGACACCGGCCAGGCGGAGGTCCAGTCTAACTACACGTCCAGGCTTCAGGCGCTGCTCGGCACGCCGGGCGACCCTTCCGGCCTGCCCGGCCGTATCGATGCGGTTTCGGCTGCCGCGATCGACCTGACCGGGACCGCCGGCGCGACGCAGAAGAAGGCGGTGTTCGTCGCGAACGTGCAGGATGCGATCACCGGCCTGAAGCAGACCCAGGCCGACACGCAGGCGCTCGCCGGCGATGTGGCGGGCGAACTCAGCGCGACGGTGGAGCGCGCCAACGTGCTGCTGAAGCAGATCGACGCGCTCAACGGTGCGGTTTCGCAGGCGCAGGGGCTGGGCCGCAGCAGCGCCGCCGCCAGCGACCAGCGCGCCGGCGCGGTCGAGGAGTTGAGCGGACTGATGAAGGTGACGGTGCGGACCCAAAGCGACGGCCGCATCACCATCGAGACACCGAACGGCACCGCGCTGCTCGACGGGCGGCTGCGCCAGCTATCGTATCCGGTCGGCGATCAGGCCGGCGCGCAATCGAGCTACCCGGCGATCACGCTGCGCTTCGCCGATGGTGACGGCGCCGCCGGCGCGGCCACCGGCGAGAAGCTCGACACCGGTACGATCGGCGGCAAGCTCGGCGGGCTCGTCGCCCTGCGCGACCAGACGCTGCCGGCGTTTCAGGAAAAGCTCGGCACACTCTTCACCGGCCTCGCCTCCACGCTCAACGCGGCGAGCAACGCCAGCACCACCGTGCCCGCGCCGAACAGCCTCGACGGGCGCGCGACCGGGATGACGGCGGGCGACCGGCTCGGCTTCAGCGGCAATGCCACCTTCGCCGTTACCGATACGGGCGGCAAGCTCGTCGCCAAAACCAACGTGGATTTCAGCACGCTGGGCACCGGCGCGACGATCGGCGATGCCTTGTCGGCGATCAACACCGGCCTGAACGGCGCGGCGACCGCATCGCTGGACGCGACGGGGAAGCTCACCCTCACCGCCGCCGCCAGCGGCAACGGCGTCGTCGTCGCGCAAGGCACCCCGGCGAGCGACCGTGGCGGCGCCGGCTTCTCGCAGTTCTTCGGCCTCAACGACGTGGTGCGCAGCGACACCGCGCCGCTCGTCGCCAGCGGCTTTTCGGCGAGCGACCCGAGCGGGTTCGCCACCGGCCAGACCGCCGAGATCGACCTGCGCGACGGCAATGGCCGCATGCTCGCCGCGCACGTGCTGACCCCGGCGAGCGGCGGCACAGTCGGCGATCTCGTCACCGAACTCAACGGCAGCGATCTTGGTCACTACGGCAGCTTCGCGCTCGATGCGAACGGCCGGTTCCAGTTCACGCCCAAGGCATCCGTCGGCGGTGCGGCGATCTCTATCCCGTCCGATTCGACCAACCGGCTCGGCACCGGCGTTTCCTTCACCGCCTTGTCCGGGCTGACCGGCGCGGCGGACGCACTCGCCAATGGGGCGGTGCGCATCGACCTTGCCGGCGATACGCGCAAACTGCCGATCTCGATGCTCGACCTCGGCGCACAGGTGGGCAAGCAGGCGCTCGGTACCGGCGACACCACCGGCGCGACCGCGCTCGTCAACGCGCTCGCCGGCACGGCCGATTTCGGCACCGGCGGCAAGGCGAGCCTCGAAACCTATGCCGCCAATCTGGTCAGCAGCGCCGGCGTCGACGCCAACCAGGCCGCCGGCCGGCTGAGCGTCGCCACCGCCAGCAAGACCGATGCGGTCAACCGCCGCGACAATTTCTCCGGGGTCAATCTCGATGAGGAACTGTCGCAGATGGTGGTGTTGCAGAACAGCTATTCGGCATCCGCGCGCGTCATCACCACCGCCAGCCAGATGTACGATACCCTGCTGAACATGATCAAGTGAGAGAGCCATCATGACCCGCGTCGCCACCATTCCGCTTCAGTCCATCCTGTCATCCGGCATCCAGCGCGCGCAGGCGCAGCTTGCCGTGTCGCAGGCGCAGCTCGCGTCGGGCAGCAAGGCGACCGACTATGCCTCGCTCGGCACCGATGGCGTGCGCTCGGTTTCGGCGCATTCGATGCTCGCGCGGCAGAAGGCGGAATTGACCGCCACCGCGCAGGCAAGCACCACGCTGTCGTTGCAGGACACCGCGCTCGGAGCGATCGACGGCAGCGTGACCGATCTGCGCACGCAACTGCTCACCGCGGTCGGCACCGGCCAGTCGTCGGGCCTGCAGAGCACGATCCAGACCGCGTTCGATCAATATCGTGCCGCGCTCAACACCAGCGAAGGCGGCATCGCCGTGTTCGGCGGATCGCAGACCGATACCGCGCCGTTCACGCCGACCAAGCTGTCCGACCTCACCACCACCGATGCGGCAGGCGCGTTCGCCAACGACCAGAAGCGCGACACCGCCCGCGTCGGCGAGGCGCAGGACCTGACCGTCGGCATCTTGGCGAGCGATGCCGGCGGCGGGCTGTTCGCGGCGTTCAAGGCGCTGGCCCAGGTGGGGACGATCGGCACCACCCTGACCGACGCGCAGAAGACCGCGCTGACCGATGCGATGAAGACGCTCGACACCGGGCTGTCGCAACTGCGCGACGTCAATGGCGAGAACGGCCGCAAGATGGCGCAGGTCGATACGCTCGACACCCGCGCCACCGCGCGCACCGCGCTGCTGACCAGCATCACCAGCGCCAACGAGGATGCGGATCTCGGCCAGGTCGCGATCGACCTCGCCACCCGCAAGAGCGCGCTGGAAGCCAGCTATTCGGTGTTCGCGCAATTGTCGCGGATGAGCCTGGTCAGTTACCTGCAATGAGGCAGAGCGTTACATCGCTAACGCAAGCTTAACTCACGCCGCCTACCTGCGGGCTCGATTTGGAAGTGGGCGTATCGATGAGCGAACGGAACGATGACGCCCGGACTGCGGCTGCCTGGACGGCGATCTGCCGGTCGCAGGCAGTGATCGAGTTCGACACCGCCGGCCACGTGCTGTGGGCGAACGCGATCTTCCTCGATCTGATGGGCTACACCCTCGACGAGATCGTCGGCCGGCACCACGCGATCTTCTGCGACGCAGATCTGATCCGCACCCATGCCTATGCCGCGTTCTGGGCCAAGCTCGGCAGCGGCGCATTCGACGCCAACGTCTATCGCCGCGTCGCCAAGGATGGCCGGGAGGTTTGGTTGCAGGCGACCTACACGCCGGTGCTCGACCGCGAGGACCGCCCGGTCAAGATCGTCAAGTTCGCAACTGACATCACCCGGCAGGTCAAGCTCGAACAGGAGGTGCAGCTTCGCCTCGACGAGGGCGAGCGTTTCCAGAACCAGCTACAGGATCGCAAGCAGCAGCTTGAGACGACGATGCGGGAGCTGTCCGCCATCGTGCAGGCGATCGGCGACATCGCCGCGCAGACCAACCTGCTCGCGCTGAACGCCACGATCGAGGCTGCGCGTGCCGGCGATGCCGGGCGCGGCTTCGCGGTGGTGGCGAGCGAGGTCAAGAAACTCGCCGGCGACACCCGCCAGGCCACCCAGCGCGCCGCCGACATGATGAAGCGCGGCACGAAGCGCGCGCTCGCGGCCTGACGGCTGCATGCGCGTCCGGCGCTACGCTCCGAGCAGCGGCGCCAGTTCCGCCAGCACCGCCGCACGGCGCGCGGCCGCATCCAGCACCACGCCGCCGCTGTCCCATCCGATCTGCGCGTCGCCGGGTGCCAGCGTGACATCCTCGATCACCACCAGCGCCAGCCGGCGACGGTCGCGGCTCTGCCGGTCGGCGATGCGCGCTTCTACATCGGCGACCAGATCGGGATGCACGCGGATCACCACTTCCTGCCCACGCGCGACTTGCCCGAGCACACGCGCGATCGCATCGTCGATCGCCTGCACCGGCGCGAGCGCGACCGCGTGGCCGGCGAGCATGTCCGCCGCAGCCAGCGCCACCTCGGCGGCATCCTGCGCGAGCGCGTCGAGCACCGCACCGTGACGCTCCGCAATATCCTCGATCCCGGCCTGGAGCGCATCGGCCGCCGACAGCAACGCCGCGTCCCGCTCCAGCCGCGCCTCGCGCAGCCCCGCCTCGAACGCCTCCGCCTGCGCCGTCGCCAGGGCGAGCGCGTGATCGGCGCGCAGTACCGCCATCTGCGCCTCGGCCGCCGCCAACCGCAGCGCGAGTTCGCTCGCCGATCCCGACAGATCGGGTTCGGCGATGGCGAACACGCGGTCGAACGCGAACGGGCGCGCCTGGAAGCTCATGTCGGCCATCATCAATACACCATCGCCTCATCGTCCTTGGGATCGACCAGCACGATCTCGCCGCGATCGGCGAGCTGCTTGGCGAGCCGGACGAGCTGTCCCTGCGCCTCCTCGCATTCGCGCGCGCGCACCGGACCCATGCCGGCCATGTCCTCGCGCATCATCTTGGCGGCGCGTTCGGTCATCGAGCTGAGGAACAGTTGCTTCATCGCATCCGGCGCGCCCTTCAGCGCCAGCGCCATCATGCGCTTGTCCGCGTTCTTGACGACGGTGGCGATCGCGGTCGGCAGCAGGTTCGACAGATCCTCGAACGTGAACATCAACGCGCGGATACGCTCGGCGGAGTCGGGCGACTTGGCGTCGAGCGCGGTGAGCATCGCTTCTTCGGTCGAGCGGTCGAGCGCGTTGAACAGTTCGGCCATGCTTTCGTGCGGATCGCGGCGCTGCGATCGCGACAGGTTCGACATGAACTCGCTGTGCAGCGTGCGTTCGATCTCGCCGACGATCTCCTGCTGCACCGACTCCATGCGCAGCATCCGCTGGATCACGTCGATCGCGAAATCGCGCGGCAGCGCCGCCATCACGCGCGCGGCATGTTCGCTTTTCAGCTTGCTCATGATGACCGCGACGGTCTGCGGATATTCGTTGCGCAGATACGCGGCGAGAACGGTTTCGCTGACGTTGGAGAGCTTGTCCCACATCGTCCGGCCCGACGGGCCACGGATGTCCTCCATGATCGCCTTGGCACGGTCCCCGCTCAGCACGTTGCCGAGCAGCCGCTCGGTCGTTTCGAACGATCCGTGCAGCGAGGAGATGGTCGATACTTCGGACGAGAATTGCAGCAGCAGGTGTTCGACCACCGGCGCCGCCACGTTGCCGAGATCCACCATCGCCGCCGACAGTTCCTTGATCTCGTCGACGCTGAGCTGTTCCCACAGCGCCGCGCCGTTTTCCTTGCCGAGCGCGAGCAGCAGTGCCGCCGCGCGCTGCGGGCCGGAATAGCGCTTCAGCTCCGGCGGTTCGATGATGGGCGCCGTCATCGGCATCTGCGTCCCCCGTGCGATCGAAAAAAGCTTTGGCCGCGCCATCCGGCAACGGTTTCTATACGCTATTATAGGATTACCGATGCGCGGTCGGTGAAAGGCGGTAAAGAAAGTGTCGATAAACTCTTCCAGCGGATTGATCGGGCTCTCCCTGTTATCGGGCGACACGAGCCTGTTCGCCTCGGCCTCGGCCGGCAGCGGCGCGACGACGGAATCGCTCGCGGTGCGCAAGGCCAAGGCGCAGTTCACGCTCGTCGCCACCACGCCGCCGTGGAAAGCCGCCGCGTCCAAGGCATCCGACAGTGCGCAGGTCGCCACCGTCAAGGCGATGAAGACGATCATCGACGCCACCACCGCGCAGAGCAGCACGCTGCCGGACGACGTGAAGACCAGCTTCACCGCGTACAAGGCGCTCGATTCGCTGCGCATCCTCGCGCAGGCCGCTACCTCCGCCACGCTCAGCGTCAGCCAGCGCGCCAGCATCGACAAGAGCTTTGCCAAAGGGCTGGCCGATCTCCAGACGTATCTCGGCACCGCGCCGACCTCGAAGCTCGATCTCGCCTTCGCGCAGCCGACCCGCCGTGCCGAGAGCGAGACGCTGCCATCGCTCGCCGCCAATACCGGCACCATCACCGGCAGCACCGTCGCCACCGCACGCGACGCGGCGCTGACCGGCATGACCGGCAGCGAACAGTTCAGCGTCGCGATCAAATCCGGCTCCAGCAACGCCACCGTGCATGTCGATCTGGCGGGCACGCAACAGCCGCCGACGCTCGATTCCGTCGCCGCCGCGATCAACGCCGCGATCGCCGCGATCCCGGCGAAGAACGCGGACGGCACCGTCGCGCTCGACGACACCGGCAATCCCAAGCCGCTCTACTCGGTCAAGTTCGCGCCCGTGAAGAACAGCGACGGCTGGACGATGGGCATCACCGCGCCGCGCCTCGAACAGGTTGCGATCACGCAGGACAATGCGCCCGACGCGCTGATGGTCTCGGTCGGCAGCAGCGCGCTCGACGCGCCGTCCGCGGTGCGGATGCTGCGCTTCGACGATCCCGCCAACGACGGCGCGCAACACAGCTATGGCAGCGTGACCGCGCTCGACAGCGATGCCACCGCGCGCGCCGCGATGCTCCCCTCGACGACGGTGGCGGTGAAGGGCGTGACACCACCCCCGCCTGCGCAGGTCAACGCCGCGCTCACCGCCAACGCGAGCGTCACCGCGCCCGATGGCAGCACCTATGTGGTCGGCACCGCCGCCGGCGATGTCGGCGGGCTCAACCTCGCCGGCAGCAAGGATCTGCTGCTCACCAAGCGCGACAGCGAGGGCAAGGTGGTGTGGGAGCGGATGCTCGGCGCCGCCGGCAGCGCGGAAGGTGCCGCGATCAGCCTCGCCGCCAATGGCGACGTGGTGGTGGCCGGCACCGTCACCGGCAGCTTCGACACGCAGAACAGCGACGGCGACGTCGTGGTCTCACGCTACAACACCACTGGCGAGGAGCAATGGTCGACGGTGGTGCGCGCGAACGGCGCCGACACCGCGAGCGCGATCACCACTGCGCCGGACGGCTCGATCTACGTCGGCGGCAAGGCGGCGAGCGGTGACGGCGACGCCTTCGTCGCGCGGCTGAACGCCACCGGCAAGGTGCAGGAACGCCGCGTTATCGACAGCGGCGGCAGCGACGGGGTGAGCGGCCTCGCGGTCGATGGCGACGGCAACGTCCTCGCGCTGATGCACGCGGGTACCGACACGCAGGTGCGCAAGCTGCAAGGCGGCGCGCTCGATACCGATCTCGGCCAGATCAGCCTCGGCACGGTCGAGGCGCGTGCGATCGCGGTCGGTGCCGACGGCACGATCGCGGTCGCCGGCGCGACCAGCGCGGCGGTGGCGGGCACGCAGACCAACGCGATCTCCGGCGGGCGCGACGGTTTCGTCACGTTGCTCGACACGGGGTTGACCAGCGCCGCCACGTCTTATGTCGGCACGTCCGCCGACGACCAGATCGACAGCATCGCGTTCGACGGCACCACGCTGTACGCGGGCGGCCGCACCACCGGTACGATCGGCGCGACCAAGACCGGATCGACCGACGGTTTCGTCGTCGGCATCGACACCGCGACTGGCGCGGTCGGCACTGCGCGCCAGTTCGGGCAACTCTCGACGCGCACCGATTCGGTGCAGGTCAGCACGGCAAAGGGTGGCGCGAGTGCGCTCGGCGCGATCGGCCTCAAGCTTGGGGTGCAGGGCGCGCGGGATTCGACTTTGCTCACCGCCAACACGTCGCTGCGCGCGGGCGACGAATTCTCGATCCAGGTCGAAGGCGGCGCGGTGCGCAAGGTGACGATCGCCGCCGACGATACGCTCACCTCGCTCGCCAGCCGGATCAACCGGCTGACCGGCGGCAAGATAACCGTCTCCACACCCAAGGTCGGCACCGGCAATGTGCTGCGCATCGAGGCGAAGGCTGGCGCGTCGGTCGAGCTGATCGCCGGCGCCACCGCCAAGGACGCGCTCGCCAAGCTGGGCCTGCCGGCCAAGCGGCTCACCGTGTCGGATCCGGTCGCAGCGGGCGCACCGAAAGTGCGGCCGGGCGGCACCTATGGGCTGGGCCTGTCGTCGGCGCTGCGCCTCGACAACGCCGCCGATGCCAAGGCCGCGCTCGGCCAACTCACCTCCGCTCTGTCGATCACGCAGACCGCCTATCGCTCGCTCTACTGGGATGCGACCAAGGCGGCGACGGTCGACGGCCCGACCGGCGGCGGATCCAGCGTGTCGGCCTACGACAAGGCCAAGCTCGCCAGTTATACCGACGCGCTCGCGCGCCTGACCGGCTGATCGTGACCAGCCTCCACGCTTTCACCTCAGGAATCTGACATGAGCCAGCAACTCCCCTCGCTCCTCGCCGGCATCGGCGATGCGATGCGTTATCTCGATACGCGCAAGGATGTGATCGCACGCAACATCGCCAACGGCGACACGCCCGGCTTCAAGGCGCGCGAAACCGCGCCGGCCAGCTTCGCCGGCATGGTGCAGAACGGCGCGCCCGGCGTCGCCGCGCCCACCGTCGAACTCAGCAGCACGATGGTGTCGCTCGGCGCGCGGAACGTGAAGGCTGGGAACATCGTACTCGACCATGACGTGACCGAGACCAAGCCGGACGGCAACAACGTGACGCTGGAAGACCAGTTGCTCAAACTCGGCAACATCCAGCAGGATTTCGCGACGCTCACCAACCTCTACCGCAAGCAGATGTCGCTGCTGAAAACCGCGCTCGGCAAGAACGAGGGCTGACGCGGGGGCTTAAGCAAATGCGGCAAACCGACTGAACAAACCCGCGCTCATGCGTTGTGTACCCGGTTGGCCTGCGCGACAGGCCGCACAATCGGGAGTTTCACCATGAAAAAGCTTATCGGGTTCGCCCTGCTCGCCGCCACCGTCGCCGCGCCCGCCGTGGCGCAGGACCACCGCGATCACCGCCGCCACGAGCGGACGTACCGCCAGGATTGCAAGCGCAGCAGCGGCACCACCGGCACGATCGCGGGCGGTGCGGGCGGTGCGCTGGCCGGCCATGCGCTGGGCGGCGGGACGCTCGGCACGGTTGCGGGCGGGGTCGGCGGTGCGCTGCTCGGCCGTCACCTCGACAAGAAGCACGACGCTGCGCAGAATCGTCGCAACGGCTGCTGATGGCGAAGCGGGGCCGGCGCGGCGACTTGCCGCGCCGGCCCCGCCCCTTGGCGTCGCGCTACGCCGCGACATCAACAACCGCGTCAGGCCGATCCGGCGTTACAGCCGGTAGTTGATCGACAGCGGCGCATTCGCCTCGCGAAGCGACACATGCCCCTTGGCGCTATACGCCTCGCTACGGCGGCCGGTCAGCCGCTGCATCTCCACGCCGACTGCCGCCATCATTTCGCCGGTCAACAGGATCTGGCGCTGGAGGACATCGGCGTTCACCGTCGCCGCATCGCGCAGGCGGCCGATGCGCGTGCTCAACACCGCGCGCTCCTCCTGCGGCAGCGCGTCGAGCCAGCCCGGCGACTGGCGGAACATATGCGCGGTGCCACCCTCCAGCATGTCGACCAGGCGGGACTTGGCGGAGGCAAGCTCGGCGATACCGGGGCAGCGGCCGTACAGCGCCAGACTGTCGCTTTCCTCTTCCATCACGCAGGTGAGCGAGTCGATCGTGTCGATCAAGGCGTCGAACGGCGTTTCGGGAGGCGTGGATTTGAGGATTGCACTCACGACTTCGATCCTTGCTGGAGTTTGATGATCTGATCCATCACGGCGGGGGCGAGGCCGATCCCGCCGACCTTGGCCATCTGCTTGCCGAGCTTTTCGGCGAGGATGCCTTTGAACATCTCTTCGCCGTGACCGCCGCCGAACTGCTCGTCGGTCTGCACGTTCTCAAGCATCAAACTTGTCATCTGGCCGAGGAACACCGCTTCGAAGTCCTGCGCGCTGTCCTTCGCCTTCTTGGTGGCGGCGAGCTGTTGCGCGTTGGGAACGGCGGCAGCCGGAGCGACGGGGTCCATCACTGCACCTCGATTTCGGCCTGGAGCGCGCCTGCGGTGCGGAGCGCCTGAAGGATCGTGATGAGGTCGCGCGGCGACACGCCCAGCGCATTCAGCCCGCCGACCAGCGACTTCAGCGATGCGCCCTCCAGCATCGCCAGCGACTTGCCGCCGCCATCGTCGACGTTGATCTGCGTGCGCGGCAGAACCTGCGTCGTACCACCCGACAACGGCGCGGGTTGCGAGGCGACCGGGTTCTCCGCCACGCTGATCGTCAGCCCGCCTTGCGCGATCGCGACCGGGCTCACGCGCACGTCGGCGTTCATCACCACCGTGCCGGACGCCTCGTTGACGACGACGCGCGCCGGCTGATCGACCTCGACCGGCAGATTCTCGACCTGAGTGACGAGATCGACCACGCCGCCGGGCGCGCCCGGCCTGGGTGTGAGCTGCACGGTTGCCGGATCGAGCATCTGCGCGGTGCCGGGGAAGTTGCGGTTGATCGCATCGGCGACGCGCTGCGCGGTGGTGAAATCGGGATTGCGTAAAGCGAGCTTCAGCGTGGAGGCCGAACGCAGCGCATACGGCACCTCGCGCTCGACGATGGCGCCGCCCGCGATCCGCGCCGAGGTCGCCACGCCGCGGCTGATATTGGCTGCCGCGCCCTGCGCCTTGAAACCCGACACCGCGACCTGCCCCTGCGCCACCGCATACGTGTTGCCGTCGAGCGCGCGCAGCGACGTCGCGATCAGCGTGCCGCCCTGCAAACTGGTCGCATCGCCCAGCGCCGCCACCGTCACGTCGATCGCCGACCCGGCGCGCGAGAACGCCGGCATCGTCGCGGTGATCGACACCGCCGCGACGTTCTGCGTCTTCATCTGCGCCTGGCGGATGTTGACGCCCATGCGCTCCAGCATCGCCTGCATCGATTCCTCGGTGAACGGCGAGTTGCGCATCCGGTCGCCCGTGCCGGCGAGGCCGACGACGAGACCGTAGCCAATCAACTGGTTGGGGCGGACATTCTCGAAATCGACGATGTCCTTGATGCGCGACCCCGCCCACGCAGGGGACGCGCAGAGCGCGGCCACGGCTGCGAAACCGCTCAACACTGTTCGAAGCTTGGCCACTCGCATCCTTCGTGCAAAACAATCGGCGTGTTCGCCTTCATCTTTCTTATAGGATGATCGGATAGAGGATGGTTGCGAACGGGAGGGTTTGGTGCGGATCGAGGGGCTTGGCGCGATATTGCCGCGGATGCTGGTGCAGGCGATCGGTCGCCCGGCGCCCGCAATGGCGACACTGCGCGACCAGACGCCCCCGCCCGACACCGCGCTGCAACCGAACGCGCTCGCCAACTCCGCGATCGGATCGGTGCAGATGCTCGTCGCGATGAGCGCCGCCACTCCGACCGAAGAACGCCGCCGCCGCGTGGTGCAACGCGCCACGCGCGGGCTGGACGCGCTGGCGGCGCTCGATGCAGCGACGATGGTCGGCGCCCCGCGCGAGGCGGTGGTGGAGAGCCTCGCCGACTGGTCGCGCGAGTTCCACGAGGCGGGCGATCCGGCGCTCGACGCGCTAATGGCGGAGATCGAGTTGCGGGTTCGGGTGGAACTGGCGAAATACGATCGCGAGGTTTGAGGGGCACGTGCAACGGCTTCTTGTTTACTTTCCGCGCCAATCGATGTGAGTTCCAGAGATGTTGAGCATTCTTCTTCTAGCGGCGGCACTCCCCGCGACCGCGCCGCTTACGCCGGCCGGCAAGTGGGAGGTCGAGTATGGCAAGGACATGTGCGTGCTTTCGCGCGCCTATGGCGATGAGAAGGGAGGCGCGATCCTCGCACTACGCCCGTATCCGATGTCCTCGCAGAGCGAGATTGTGGTGATAACATCCGGGCGATCAGCCGAAGTCGCGGGCGGAAAGGCGGAGGTGGCGTTGCTGCCCGGCATGCATTCCACGCAAGGCACATACTCCAGGTATCAGCTCGTCAAATCTCCAAGGTCGCTATCTACGCTGCTGATGAATGAAGATGCTTTGGCCGACGTGAGAACGTCTACCGCGCTTTCCATCCGGCTTGGAACGAGGGAATCCTACACCTTCGCGATACCCGCGATCGCGTCCGCGATGCGTGCGCTCGAGGCATGCCAAGCCGATCTGCTGAAAACCTGGGGGATCGATCCTGCGGAACGGGCCGAGGTCATCACGCCGCCAAAGGCCAATCCGGCGTCGTTCTTCGGACCGGACGCATACCCGGCTGCGGCGTTACGCGCCGGGCAACAAGGTCGCACCATCGCGGTCGCCGTTATCGACAAGAAAGGCACCGTGAAGACGTGCATCGTCGCTGCAACGAGCGGTAGTCCGACACTCGACCGAGCCACCTGCGATGTGCTGACCCAGCGTGGACGCTTTTCTCCGGGCCTGGATAAAGACGGGAACGCCGTCTCCGCGCATGTCGTCGTTCCGGTAAAGTGGGTTCTCCCGTAGCGTTACGATCGGTTACCCCTTCTTCCCCAGTTTCATCACGAAGCTGACGATCTCCGCCACCGCCGTGTAATGCTCCGGCTTGATCGGGTGGTCCAGCTCCACCGTCGCATACAGCGCGCGCGCCAGCGGCGGGCTCTCCACGATCGGTACGCCCGCCTTGGTCGCCACTTCGCGGATGTTGAGCGCGACCGCATCGACGCCCTTCGCCACCACCACGGGTGCCGCCATCGCCCCGTGGTCGTATTGCAGCGCGACGGCATAGTGCGTCGGGTTGACGACGATCACGCTCGCGGTCGGCACCTTGGTCATCATGCGCTGGCGTGAGCGCTGCATCTGGATCTGGCGGATCTTGCCCTTGATCTTGGGGTCGCCCTCGCTCTGTTTGTGTTCGTCCTTGATCTCCTGAAACGACATCATCATCCGCTTCATGAAGCTGCGCCGCTGGTACAGGTAATCCGCCGCCGCGATGATGACGACGAGCAGCGCCGCCGCCTTGACCATCGCCAGCACGAGGCCGGTCGCCGCCGCGCCGATCGACGCGGCGGGCGCGCCGATCAGCGTGTCGAGCCCGGCGAGGCGCGGCCACACCATCCAGCCGACCACCACGATCACCAAGACCAGCTTGGCGAAGGTCTTGGCGAACTCGACCAGCGCACGCATCCCGAACAGCCGCTTCGCCCCCGCCATCGGCGAAAGCTTGTCCCATTTGATCTTGAGCCGATCGGTGGCGAGGCGTGGCTTGCCGGACGAGAACATCGTCAGCAGCGCGAAGGCGAACAGCACGGCCAGCATCGGCAGCACCGTCATCGCCGCCTGCGCCATCAGCGCGGAGGCAAGGTGCTGCGCGCTGGCGGGGGTGATCGCGACATCCTCGCTATGCCCCCACATGCCCGACAGCAGCACGCCGAACCGCGACGCCGTCCACGTCCCCAGCATCAGCAGCACCGCGAGCGCGCCGACGAACATCACCGCATGGCGCGCCTCGGCAGCGGTGACGACGTCGCCCTTCTTGCGGGCATCGTCGAGCTTCTTCTCTGTTGGTGCATGCGTCTTGTCGTCGGACATGCCGCTATCCCCAGATTGACCGGGTCCAGGCGGACATCGCCTGCGCGAACCCGCCGAGCATCGCCGCCATCAGGAGCGCGGTGATCCCGAGCCCGAGCAACAGGTTGAGCGGTTGCGCGATGAAGAACACCTGGATCGCCGGCGCGAGCCTTGCGGCGAGGCCGAGCGCCACGTTGAAGACGATACCGTACACGATCAGCGGTGCCGCCAGCCCCAGCCCGAGTTCGGTCGCGCGGCTAACGGTGGCGATTACCAGTTGCGCGAAATCGGCGGAGGACGGCAGCACGCCGACCGGAAACATCGTGTAGCTGTGCACCAGCGCGCCGATCCAGACGTGGTGGACGCCCATGCTCATGCACACGATCACGGCGGCAACGCTCATCAGCTTGGACAGCACCGTCACCTGCCCGCCCATCGCGGGATCGCTCACCAAGGCGGAGGTCAGGCCGATCTGAAGGCTGATGAGCCCGCCCGCCATCGACACGGCGGTGAACATGATCTTGACGAGCATGCCGAGCGCGAGGCCGATCATCAGCTCGACCACCACCATCGCGGCATAGGCGGCCTGATCGTCCGGCGCGTGCGGCAGCTTTCCCGACAGCAGCCCGAACAGCCCCAGCGTCATGCCGAGCGCGATCAGCAGCCGGATACGCCCGGGCACCGCGTCTTCGGAAAACACCGGCAGACACATCAGCATCGACCCCACCCGCGCGAACAGCAGCAGGAACGCGGTGGCGAACGCGGGCAACTGGTTGATGAGGGCGAGACCCTGCACGCGTCAGCCCCCCTGCTCAGCCGGCAATGATGCGCTGGCTGATCTCGGCCATGAAGCCTGCCATCGCGCGGCCGATCATCGGCAGGCACATCAGCATGACGAGGCCGATGCCGAGCAGCTTCGGCACGAAGGTCAGCGTCGCCTCCTGCACCTGCGTCAGCGCCTGGAACAGGCCGATGACGACGCCGAGGATCAGCGACGTGATCAGCATCGGCCCGACGATGGTCAGCACCAGCAACAAGCCGGCGCGCGCGATCGCCATCGCATCGGCCGCATCCAGCCCGTGCATCAGATCTGCATCCGCATGATTTCGCCGTACGCGCTCACCACCCGGTCGCGGACCGCGACCACGGTGTCGAGCGCGGTTTCGGCGGCACCGATCGCGGTCACCACGTCGATGAGGTTGCCCTTGCCGGCGACCTGCGCCGCGCTCGCCTTCTCGGCGCCGTGCAGGCTGTTGGTGGCGGAACCGACCATCTGGCCGACCATCGCGCCGAAGTTCGGGCCCGCACTTTGGCTGCCACCGCTTTCGGTGAGCGGCGATGCGGACGGCAGCAGCGAGCCACCCTTTGCCCCGGAAATCGCACGGCCATAGGCCATGCCTGCGTCAAGTGCGCCAATCGACATGAATGCGTGTCCTTACTTGAGGAGATCGAGCGTGCGCATCGTCAGGCCGCGCGCGGCCTCGATCGCGTTGAGATTGGCTTCGTACGATCGCTGCGCCGCCTTCATGTCGGCGGTTTCGAGCAGCGGATCGACGTTGGGCGTCTGCACGTATCCGGTCGCATCGGCGGCGGGATTGCCCGGCTGATAGGTGCGCCCGAACGCGGACTTGTCGCTGGTCACGCCGGTCACCTGCACCTCGCCGCCCTTCTGCTTGCCGTCCAGCACCGCGCGAAATGTGGCGATCTTGCGCTGGTACGGCGCGCCGCCCGGGCTGCTCGCCACCGAATCCGCATTGGCGAGATTTTCTGCGATCACCTTCATGCGCACCGATTGCGCGCGTAGCCCCGAAGCGGAAATGTCGATCGAGTCCGAACCCATGCAGCTTGCCCCATCAGCGGTGCGGCCGTGTCGCCGCTCACACTGGTCTTATAGGCAAAATTTTCCCACCCCGGCCGATGCCCGCCAGATTTTTCCTATAACCTTATGGAACGGTTAAAGGAGCGGCATGTGGCCGGACTGAACGATATCGACGTCGAACTCGCGGTGATGCTGGGCTCGACCAGCATGCCGATCCGCCAGATCCTCAAGATGAGCCGCGGCGCGATGATCCCGCTCGACGCGCGTCAGGACGATCCGAGCGTGGTGCTGGTCAACGATCAGCCGGTCGCGCGCGGGCAGATCCTGGTGGAGGGCGACGTGATGTCGCTCGAAATCACCGACGTCATCCGTAACGGGCGCTGAGGCGATGGATATCTTCGCCATCATGCGCATGCTCGCCTCGCTGGGCGTCGTGCTGGGCCTGCTCGCGGGGGCGCTCTGGGTGGTCAAGCGTTTCGACGTGAAGCTGCCCGGCCGGATCGGCGGCGGCACCTCGCCGATGCGCCGCCTCGAAGTCGTCGAGCGGCTGAACATCGACCCCAAGCGTTCGCTCGTGCTGCTGCGGCAGGACGGCGAGGAACATCTCGTACTGATGAGCCCGGAGGGGCACGTCGTGCTCGAACGCAAGAGCCTCGCCGCCGAAGCCGCCGACGGCAGCGTGCCGCCCTATGCCGCGCTGATGGCGCAGGCGATCGAGCGGCTGTGGACGCGTCTCGCCGACGAAGCCGACACGCTGCGCCAGCCGGTGATCGCCCACCATGCATAAGCGCATCGTGCTGGGTGCGGTGTTGGCGTGCGCGCTGGCGCTGATGCCGTCCGTTGCGACGGCCGCGACGCAGGCGGCGGCCGCGCACGGGCCGACGATCAATCTCGGCGGCGAGGGCAACATGACCGGGCGCATCGTCCAGCTCGTGCTGCTGATGACGGTGCTGAGCCTCGCGCCCGGCATCCTGATGACGGTCACGTCGTTCACCCGCATCGTCGTCGCGCTGTCGCTGCTGCGCACGGGCCTCGGCGCACAGGGTGTGCCGCCCAACCCGGTCATCATCAGCCTTGCGCTGTTCCTGTCGTTCTTCGTGATGGCCCCGACCTTCAACAAGGCCTACACCGAAGGCGTGAAGCCCTATACCGAGGGCAAGATCACCGAGGCCGTCGCGTTCGACAAAACCACCGCGCCTTTACGCACCTTCATGCTCGGCCAGGTTCGCAACGAAGACCTCAAGCTGTTCGTCGATCTTTCCAACCAGCCGATCACCCCGCGCGCGGCCACGCCGCTGCCGACGCTGATCCCTGCCTTCATGATCTCCGAACTGCGCCGCGCGTTCGAAATCGGCTTCATGCTGCTGGTGCCGTTCCTGGTGATCGACTTGGCCGTCTCCGCCGTGCTGATGGCGATGGGCATGATGATGCTGCCACCGCCGAGCATATCGCTGCCGATGAAGATCATCTTCTTCGTGCTGGTCGACGGCTGGGCGCTGGTGGCGGGGTCGCTGGTCAAGAGCTTCCACGGCGGCTGACGCACCCGTAACGGTCGCATCGCTGGCACAGTCCTGCGCGTGCTGGCATAGCGCGCTGCCATGTTCACCATCGATTCCGTCCGCGCGATCTACCGCGGCTGGCTCAACCTCGTGATGGTGCGGTTGCGTGCGCCAGACGGCACCACGTTCGACCGCCACGTCGTCGAGGTCGGCCGCGCGGTGGCGGTGCTGCCCTACAACCCTGCGACCCGCATGGCGCTCCTCGTCTCGATGCCGCGCGCGCCGGTGACGTTGCTCGGGCACGCCGATCTGCTCGAAGCGATCGCCGGCAAGCTCGACAGCGACGACCCGGAGGAATGCACCCGCCGCGAGGCGATGGAGGAGGCTGGCGTCCGGCTCGGCGTTCTCGACCCTATCGGTCAGTTGTGGACGATCCCGGCGATCGCCACCGAACGGCTCGATTGCTACCTCGCCGAATATGCCGATGCCGATCGCGTCGGCCCCGGCGGCGGCCTGGCGCAGGAGCACGAGAACATCACCGTGCACGAACTCCCGCTCGCCGAGTTGTGGGCGCGCTACGAAGGCGGGCGCTTGCCCGATGCCAAGCTGGTGACGTTGCTGTTCGCGCTGCGCCTGCGCCGCCCCGACCTGTTCGGCTGAGCCTCGTTACGCGCCGCAACAGAGGTGCACGTGCGACCGGCGGCGAACGCCTCCGGGGGGAGGGCAAGGGTATCGCCGCCGGGTACAGGGGGCGGAAGCACAACGCGGCGGGACGGCGGTCATCGCCTGGACACGTCCTGTGCCGGTGCCACGATGCGGAGAGAACCGGCCGCTATGGGGAATAGGAGCGGCCGGGCAGCAGTCGCCCAAAAGCCGACGTTCCACTCCCCACCCAAGACCGATCATTTCAAAAAAACTCGTTGCTCAGCCGATTACGGCAACAGCAGCGAGCTTTGAAATCGTTGCGGGTCTGTAATTTTAGCGGCGATGATCATGCCGATCATGCCGATCATGCCGACCGTGATGCCGGTCACTGTTGTAGCCTGGATGGCCATCGCGGCAGGCAGAGACGGTAATGGCAGCGAGGGCCATTGTGGCGGCGAGAGCCGCAGCTTTAATACGCATAAAATTCTCCGTTACTGAACTTTCAACCTACTCTTACTGAGGGCGCAATGTTCCGAATGCGGCGATGCGGCTGTCGTAAAAGGGCCCCTCTCGCAACAAATAGAAGGGCGTGGATCGTCCCAACTCAGGCTGTTCCCACGCCTCCAGCGGAGCCGAACTGCTTAAAAGCCGACTGGCGGCTGCAGCGAGGAAGCCGCCAGTCGGCTCCCGCCCATATATTGCCCTTCAGGGGCAACATCACGATTCCTGATTGCGGTCATTCCCAGACGAAGATCGTCCGCAATTTGCAGCCGCTCGGTTCCTGCCCCTCCTCGAACAAACGGACGCGCTTGATCGCCGCCAGTTGCGGCGCACCGAAAGGGGTCGGCGATGTGAAATAGGCGGTTGCATGGGCACCGTTCCAGATCGCGACCCGATAACCCTGTTTTACCCGTTCCTGCGCAAACATGGCCGGTGTGTCTGAAGTCGGCGGGTTCAGCATCCGCCCCTTCGCTGGCGATGCCCAGCCTATGCCTTGAACCTTGAACGAGCCGAACGCGCCTTCCCACCGGAAGCTGCCGCTATGAATGCCGCTTTCCAGCGTTGTGACCCTCTCGCCCGCCCACAGATCGATGATCGGCGCATACCCACAATAGCGCGCTGGCCCGACGAGTTCACTCGCCTCGGCAGGTGCCGCTTCAGACAGGACAATGCCGAGCGCTATCGAAAGCGCCAGCTTCCCGACGGATATGGCAGAGCGATGCATTGCGAGGACGTTGCGCGCTCAAAATCGCTCTGTCCAGCAGCAGCGCTGTCCTTCCTTTCTATCACGAGATTGATCGTCTGCTATCGCAACCGCGCTGCCAAAAGCGGCCAAGCCGCTAACCACCACAATCAGACATTCCAACGGCGCAGCGGAAGCGCGTGTCCTAAGCGCCGCACGCGCGGCGGCTCACGCCGGCGCCGCCGCCGTCACGATCGCGCGGCGAACACCGTCCTTCGCCAGCGCCTCGCCCGCCGCCGCCATCAGCACCGCCTCGAACACCTTCAGGTCCGGCAGCACGTTCTGCGGCCCGCTCGCCATCGGTGAGCGATATGTTCGCATGTTGACCGCGTTGAGGAACAGCGGCAGCTTCTCCGTCACCTCCGCGCTCTTGTCCTGCGGCACCTCCAGCGACACATCGAAATTGGCATAGCCCGACAGCTTGCCGTCGCTCGCCACGATCGGCGCGAGGATCTTGCCGGCGGGCACGAACACCGTCGCCACCGGTGCGGCGCCTTTCGCGTGCGCCGACTGCGGCTTCAGGAACAGCATCGCCGCATAGCCGCCGCCCGCGCCGAACACGATGCCGCCGATCACCATCAGCAGCGGGATCAGGATCTTCTTCACAGGCGCACCCTTAGTATTTGAAGCTAAGATCGCGCGGCAGCGCCGAGGCGTCGGCGATCAGCACGATCGTGATGCGGCGATTCTCCGCGCGCTTGGGCTGGTCGGGGTAGAGCGGGCGGGTATCGGCGAACGCCACCACCTCGCCCATCCGGTCCGCCGACAGACCGCTCGCCACCAGCGCCGCGCGCGCCGCCAGCGCCCGCTCGCTCGACAGCCGCCAGTTGGCGTCGCCGCTGCCGCCGGCCGCATCGGTATGCCCCTCCACCGCAACCTGCACGCGCGAGGTGGCGATCTTGGACGCGACCCGCGCCAGCAGGCCGCGGCCATAGGCGTTCAACTGCGCAGTGCCGCCGTCGAACATGCTGTGTTTGTCGTTGTCCATCAGGTTGATGCGGAAGCCTTCACGCGTCTGCTCGACGTCCACCGTCTTGCCGCCGTCGCTGCTCGATCCGGCTACCGTGTCGAGCGCGACCTTGAGGTCCTGCGCCGCCACCCGCATCGATGCATCGGGCATGTCGGCGCTGCCGCCGCGCGCCACCCCCGCCGACGCCGCCTGGATCGCGGGGACGCCCGCCGCCGTGCTGCCGTCGCCGCGCATCGCCTGGGTGTGACCGCCCGCGTTCTGCGTAAGGCTCGCCCCGCTGGTCTGCCCTTGCGCCTGCGGCGAATTGGGCGGTGCCGGCGAGAAATACTCGGCAAGGCCCTTTAGCTTTTCCTTGTCCGGGCTGGAGATCAGCCACAGCAGCATGAAGAACGCCATCATCGCCGTCACGAAATCGGCATAGGCGACTTTCCACGCGCCGCCGTGGTGGCCGCCGCCGGATACCTTCTTAACGCGCCGGATGACGATCGGGCGCAGGTCGTTGCTTCGCGTAGCCATGGCTTAGCCCTCCGGTAGTGCGCGCGCGAGCCGCGCCTGCAAGCCGCCGAGACCCACTTTGCCAAGCGCCTCGTACGTCGTCATGCCGTCCGCCATCCGACCGAGCAGCCGCCCGCATTCGTCGACATGCTGCGAGATGATGTCGAAGTGCTGGAGCTTCTCCAGATGCTTGTCGATCATGTCGGCGTCGCAGACCAGCTCCTCGGCAAGCCGCTCGAGCAGGATGCGCACCTCGCTAAGTTCGTTCGCCATTGCGAGCATCAGCTTTTGCCGGTGGAGCGTTGTGGGCATATCGTCCTCAGAACAGATCTATGGCGCCGGCGAACGGCAGGTGCGGCGCCGGTGCGGGTAACGGACCGTCGTCGGCGCGGATCGAGCGGACCTGGCCCTCCCAGGGCCGGAACTCGACCCGCCGCGCGGTCGTGCCGCCAAGATCGCACGCGCCGGTCGCGATCCCCTCCAGCGCCATGAAGCGCTGCGCGAAGGCGGCATTGTCGCTGCCGATCCCGCCCAGCCCGGCGACGATGTTGGCGCCACCGAAAATCCGCGCGCGCAGCCGCTGCCGCACCGCGCCGCGGGCCATCATCGCGTTGATGAGCAGCTCCATGGCGTGGACGCCGTAGCGGGACATCTCGTCATCGCGCAGCAACTGCTCCACCCCCGGCTCGCCGAGCAGGAAATGGTTCATGCCGCCGACCCGCGCGACCGCATCGTGAAGGCACACCGCCACGCACGACCCGAGCAGCGTCGTGATGACGACACCCGGTTCGGTGACGACGGCGTGTTCGCCCTGTACGATCGCGATGCGGCGCACGGCTCAGCTCAACGCCCCGAAGACGCGCTCGATCTTCTCCTTCAGCGCGGCCGGCGCGAACGGTTTGACGACGTAGTTGTTGACGCCAAGCTCCGCCGCCTTCTGCACCACGGCGCGCTCCGCCGAACCGGTCAGCATGATGAAAACCGTCTTGCCGATCACCGGATCGCCGCGCACCGCCTCCAGAAAGGCGAGGCCGTCCATGTCGGGCATGTTGTAGTCCGAGATGATGAGGTGCACGCGCTCCTCGCGCACGGCGGGCAGCGCCTCGAGTGCGCTCGCCTTGTCGCGCACATCGCGAAAGCCGAGATCCTGCAGCGTGCGACGGATCATCGCGCGCATGCTGGTCTGGTCGTCGACCACCATCACCTTGATTGCCGATGCAGCCGGCATCTTAACGCTCCCGTTCGACGCGCTGGCAGGCCGACAGGATCGCCTTCGGCAGCGCATTCAGATGATGTTCGTGTTCGACGGCCCCTGCCTCGCGCGCGGCACGCGGCATGCCGTAAACGATGCAGCTCGCCTCATTCTGGCCGAGCGTGCGTGCGCCCGCATCGCGCATCGCGCGCAGGCCCTGCGCGCCGTCCGCCCCCATGCCGGTCAGGATCACGCCGGTCGCGCGTGCGCCCACTGCCGCGATCGACCGGAACAGATAATCGACCGACGGGCGGTGCCCCGACACCGGCGGCGCATCGCTCAATTTGATGCGACCGTGCGCCAGCCCCATGTGCCGTCCGCCGGGCGCGACATAGGCGGTGCCGGGCGCGACCACCGTGCCGTCCACCGCCTCGACCACGCGCATCGGGCACAGCCGATCGAGTCGCGCGGCAAAGCCGGCGGTGAAGGCGGCGGGCATGTGCTGGACGATCAGCACCGGCGGGCAATCGGCCGGCAACGCCGACAGCACGGAGAACAACGCCTCCACGCCGCCGGTCGACGCGCCGATCGCGATCACGCAATCGTCCCGCAGATTCGCCGCAGCCACCGGCCTCGCCGGACTCGGCGCACGCGGCCGGGCGCGGGCGGCGGCCTTTACCGTGTCGCGCAGCATCTGCCCGTCGCGCGCCAGTTCCCGCACGCCGCCAAGCGGCTTGGCGATGCAATCGACCGCGCCCAGCCGCAGCGCCTCGATGCTGACCTCGGCGCCGCGCGCGGTCAGTGTCGAACACATCACCACCGGCATCGGCCGCAGCCGCATCAGCCGTTCGAGAAAGGACAGCCCGTCCATCCCCGGCATCTCGACATCAAGCGTCAGCACGTCGGGATCGAGCGCCTTGATCATCTCGCGGGCGGCATGCGGCTCAGGTGCCCCGCCGACCACTTCGATGTCGGGATCGGCCGACAGCACCGCGCGCAGCACCGCGCGCATCGAGGCGCTGTCGTCCACGATGAGCACGCGCACGGGGGTGGCGGAAGCCAGCGCGCTCATGCGACGCGCCCGTCATGCTTGCGGTAGATCGTCTGCCCGCACGATTCCATCTGCGCGCACGCCGGGCCGACTAGCCGCTCGCTATGGCCGATATACAGGAACCCGCCCGGCAACAATTGCTCGACCAGCCGCGCCTCCAGGTCGGCCTGCGCGGCCTTGTCGAAATAGATCATAACGTTGCGGCAGAAGATCGCGTCGAACTGTCGCCGCATCGGCCACGGATCGAACAGGTTCAGCACCCGCGCGGTCACCAGGGCGCGTGCCTCGGCGGCGATCTCGATGCCGTCCGCTGTCGCCTTCGTCCAGCGCGTGCGGTGGGCGGCGGGGATGTGCTTGGCGGCGGCGGCCGGGTAGCGGCCGGCGGCGGCGGCAATCACCATTGCGGGCGACAGATCGGTGGCGAGCAGCAGCAGCTTGCCGCCCTGCGTCCACGCCGGATCGCGGCCGAGCAGCGTCATCGCGATCGTATGGACCTCCTCCCCGCTGGAACCGCCCGCCGACCACACCCGCACCGGCTCGCGCCGCGCCTTGTCCCGCATCAACGGCAGCGCCACGCTTTCGAGGTGATCGAAATGGTGCTGCTCGCGGAAGAAATGCGTGTGGTTGGTGGTCAGCGCCTCGACCAGCACCGCACGCTCGCCCGCGTCGCGTTCGACCAGCGCGATATAGTCGGAGAACCGCGTCAGTCCGTGCGTGCGCAGCCGCCGACCGAGCCGCGAATGCACCAGCGTCGCCTTGCTCTCCGCAAGGTGGATGCGGGCGTCGGTCTGCATGATCGCAGCAACACGCGCGAAGTCGGCGGGCGTCAGGTCGGCGGCGAGACCCCATGTCTCGCCGCCTGCCTGTGCAATCGGTGCGACGTAGCTCACGCGGCGAGATCCACCGGCCGCGACAGGCGCAGCGCTTCGAGATCGAGGAGCGAGACCATAACCGGCTTGCGTTCGGCCGCACCGTCACCGCCCCGCGCCGCGATCGCGATCAGGCCGAGGATCATGCTGTCTTCACCCGTGTCGACATCGGGCGGCGGCTGGATCGCACTGTCGGCGATCACGACGATGTCGTTGACTTCATCGACCAGGAAACCGGCATGCTTGCCGCCGATGTTGCACACCAGGATGCACGAGCGCGCGTGCAGCATGCTCGGTTCCCAGCCAAGCCGCTCGGCCAGGCCGACGACCGGCACGACGTTGCCGCGCAGATTGGTGACGCCCTTGATGTACGCCGGCACGCCCGGCAGCGGCGTCGGCTCTTCCCACTCGCGGATCTCGACAAGCGCGTGCATGTGGATGCCGAACGTCTGCCCACCCAGCGTGAAGGTGACGATCTTCTGTTCGCCCTGCGTCTCGTGCACGCTCATGCTGCCAATCCTTTCATCGTATATTTCGCCGCAGCGGCAGGCACCGCCGCCACCAGCGCATCGACATCCATGATCAGCGCGATCGAACCGTCGCCGAGGATCGTCGCGCCGCCGAGGCCGCGAATGGGGTAGAGGTGCCGGTCCAGGCTCTTGATGACGACCTCGCGCCGCTCCTCGATGGTATCGACCATCAGGCCGACGCGGCCGGCGGCATCGCTGTCGACCATGATGATGATCGACTCCTCGGGGCTGGGCGCGGCCTCGCGGCGCATCGCGAACAGGTCGCCGAGCCGCTTCACCGGCACGAACTCGCCACGCAGTTCGATCACCTCGGCGCCGGGCGTGACGCGGCGAACCTGCCCCGGCTCCGGCCGCACCGATTCGACCACGCTGGCGAGCGGCAGCACATAGCGCTGGCCGGCCAGGCGGATGATCATGCCGTCGAGGATCGCCAGCGTCAGCGGCAGGATCATCGTGAAGACGGTGCCGACGCCGGGCTGCGATTCGATCTCGATCCGCCCGCCGAGCGCCTCGACGTTGCTGCGCACCACGTCCATGCCGACACCGCGCCCGGAAATGTTCGACACCCTTTCCGCGGTCGAAAAGCCCGGCGCGCAGATCAACTGGTCGATCTCCTCGTCGGTGAGGACCGCGTCGGGCGCGACCAGCCCGATCTCGATCGCCTTGGCCAGCACACGCGCGCGGTCGATGCCGCGCCCGTCGTCGCGCACACGGATGATGATGCGCGCACCGCGCTGCTCGGCGGAGAGCGTGAGGCGACCCTCGGCGGGCTTGCCGGCGGCGATCCGGTCCGCGCACCGCTCGATCCCGTGGTCGACCGCATTGCGGATCATGTGGGTCAACGGATCGCCGATCTTCTCGATCACGCTCTTGTCGACTTCGGTATTCTCGCCGCTGATCTCAAGCGCGACGCGCTTGCTGGTTTCCGCGCACAGGTCGCGCAGCATACGCGGCACGCGCGAGAACGATTGGCGCAGCGGCTGGGCGCGCAGCGACATCACGTTGTCCTGGATCTCACGCGTCAATCGGGTCAGTTGCGGCAGCTCGGCGCGCTGCTGGTCGACAGGCGCAAGCCGGTCGGACAGGATCGAGTTGCGGATTACCAGTTCGCCGACGAGGTTGAGCAGCATATCGAGCTTGGCGACATCGATGCGGATCGTCTGTGTCTGCGAGTCGGACGTGCGCGCTTCGGTCGGCGCCGCGGGCACTTCGGGCGGCAGCGGCGGGCAGGAGTCGCACTCTATCGCCGCAGGCAGCGGCAGCGGCTGCGGCGGCGCGGGCATCGACGCCGGCGCGTCGCGCACGATCTCGATCACCGCGTCGGGCACGACGAAATCGAAACATTCGGCAATGTCCTGCTCGGTCACGGTACCGGGCATCGCGATCGTCCAGCCGAGATAGGCACCCTCGGGGTCGAGATCGCGCAGCGGCGGCACTGCGATCGGCGCGACGACGGTGGCGATGCCCCCCAGCCGTTCGAGTTCGCGCACCACCAGCAGCGGCTCGCCGCCATTGGCGAGCGCCGCGCGCGACGGCACGAAACGCACCCGCCAGCCCGGTTCGGAAACCGCTTCGACGGCAGGCGCGGTGAGATCGTCGAACAGGTCGAGGTCGACGCCGACCGGCACGAAGTCGAAATCGTCGCCAGCGGGCGCGACGACCGGCATCGCGACAGGCGCAGCCACCGGCGCGGGCACTGGCGCCGCGCCCCCGGTCAGCACCGTCTCCAGCGCGGCCAGCGCAACCGCATCGTCGGGAAGCGCCGCTTTGCCCTGCGCGGCGGCGACATGGTCGGACAGCACGTCCAGTGCCGCCAGCATCACCTGCGCCACCGCCGGCGTGGCCGCGATCCGCCCGGCGCGCACCGCGTCGAGCAGGTTCTCGAAGCTGTGCGAGAAGGCGAGCAGCGCGTCATGCCCGAACGCACCCGATCCACCCTTGATCGAGTGCACCGCCCGGAACACGGCGGCAACCACGTCGGCCGACGCCGCGCCCGCGGCCATCGCGGTCAGGCCCTGTTCGGCGCAGGCCAGTCCCTCGGCGCATTCCTCGAAGAAGATCGCCTGGATATCGTCGAAACCGTCGCTCACGGGCAGACGCGGCGGATCGCCGCCCCCAGCTTGTCGGCGTTGAACGGCTTGGTGATCCAGCCGGTCGCACCGGCGGTTCGGGCACGCGTTTTCTTTTCGTCGGAAAATTCGGTCGACAGCACCAGGATCGGGACCCCACGAAAACCGTGGATACCGCGCACCGCCTCGATCAGCCCGAATCCGTCGAGCCTGGGCATGTTGATGTCGGTGATGAGCAGATCGGGCGTCACCTCCTGGAAGCGCTCGAAGCCATGCTCGCCGTCGTTCGCGGTCTCGATGTGGAACCCTTGCGCGGTGAGCGTGGCCTTGAGCAGCATCCGCATGCTCGCCGAATCGTCGACAGTCAGGATGGTCTTGGTCACAGGTCGAAATCCTTTGCGAGCCCGAGCGCGCCCGTGAGGCCGAAGCCGGCGAGACGCGCGGCGAGCGCGGGATCGAGATGGTCGATGACGAAGGTCTGGCCGGTCGCCACCGCCTCGGCGCGCGCGGCGACGAGAAGTTGCAGAACCGCCTGGCCGATCGTCTGCGTGTCGGTGGCATCGACGACGATGCCGTCGCCCTGATCGGCGGCGATCACCAACCGGACGCGCAGATCCTCGGCATCCACCGTCAGGCAGTGCACCGGGAGGCGTAGCGGGCTGTCAGCCATGATGAGCCTCATGCCGGCTGCGCGTTGAGCGCGGTCTTGGCTTCGTCCAGCGCGGATTCGAGCTGCTGGAAGGTCGGCGCGCTCGCCGATGGCGTCATGCGCCGCGCGATCTCGACCGCGACCTGCGTCGGCAGCCCTTGCGCATAGCCGATGATCGCGGTCTTCGAGATCATGTACGGCTTGCTGTCCGCCTCGATCACCTGGAGCAGCTTCGACGCGAGCGGGCCGATCACGCAATAGGACAACAACACGCCGAGGAACGTGCCGCACAGCGCGCCGCCGATCATGCCGCCGAGGATCTCGACCGGCTGGTCGATCGATCCCATCGTCTTGATGACGCCGAGCACGGCGGCGACGATGCCGATCGCGGGCAGGCCGTCGGTCATGGCCTGAAGCGCGTGCTGCGGCTCCAGCTCTTCGTGGTGATGCCGGTCGATGTCGTTCTCCATCGCCTCGGTCATCTGGTTCGGATCTTCGAAATTGACCGTCATCATGCGCAGGTAATCGCAGATGAACTCGATAAGGTGGTGGTCGGCCAGCAAACGCGGGAAGCGGCTGAACAGGCTGCTTTCGTGCGGGTTGTCGAGATGTGGCTCGATGGCCGTCGCGCCGCCCTTCTTGAAGGTGGTCAGTACCTGGAACAGCAGCGTCAGCAGGTCGCGGTAGTCGCCTTCCTTCCAGCGCCCGCCCTTGAAGGCGCGCACCAGACCCTTGCCGGCGAGCTTCACCGTGTGCATCGAATTGGCGACGATGAACGCGCCGATCGCGGCGCCCCCGATCGCCATCATCTCATGCGGCAACGCCTCCATGATGACGCCGAGCTTGCCGCCGCCCAGCAGGTAACTGCCGAACACGCAGCCCAGAATGATGAGGAACCCGACACCGTTGAGCATGATCGCCCCTTAACCACCCAAGAAATGCTTCTGGTCGGATTATAGGAAAATATTGCCGCCCCCTCGCGCCGCGCGAAAGAAAGTACCGGCGGGTCCGGAAAAGCGTCGGCCCTGCTATTATGGGATGAGTTCTACGCGCAGGCGCCTCGATTTGGCGCGCCGGTGCACACAGCAGGAGTGCAGCACAGCTATGTCGGTCCATGCCTATCAGAAAGCGCGCAACATCATCGAGACGCCGCGCTCCACCGAACATCGCCTCATGGGTCAGGTAACCGGCGAGATGATCTCCGCCGCCGCCGCCGGCAAGAGCGGCGTCGCGCTGGCCGGATGCCTGCATCACAACCGAGAGGTGTGGTCCGCCTTTTCGAGCGCGTGCGCGGCACCGGGCAACGAACTTCCCGCAGCGCTTCGCGGACAGATCATCTCGATCGCGCTCTGGGTGGACCGGCATAGCAGTGCGGTGATCGGCGGGCGCGAGACGATCGACGCGCTGATTGACGTGAACCGCTCGGTGATGGAGGGCCTCGCCGCCAGCAACGACACCGCCGCGGTCGCAGCACGCGCCTGACCGGCGCCGAGTCGCGGCGGCGCGGTTTCGTTAACGAGATTGTTCCGGAGCGCATTGGTACGGAAATGACGGCGCGTCGGCAAAAGCGTAGAGGTATATCCATAATGGAGTTATCCTCGCTTGACCCGACCGCTCCGCCTTATCTCTTCGTGCCTTGTGCGACTCGTGGGGCAGCAACCAGGCTGCCGCGCCGAGACGCGTGCACGGCCTAGGTATTCTTACGCGGATGTTGGGTGCGGACGTTTCGATACATTCCCGACTCAGCGAAAGAAGCCAAAGTGACAGACCTTTCCTCTTTTCCGGGGCGCGCGGTCGTCGTCGCCTCGCCCGACGCCAGGATGCGCACGCGGTGCGTCGCGCAGCTTGCGCAGCGTGGCGAGACGGTGGTGTCCGCAGCGGATTTCAAGACGCCCGCGATCGGCGACGCGCTGCGGCGTAGCGCGTCGATCGCCATCGCCGAGGCGCTGCTCCCCGCCGATACGACGCAGTGGCGCGAGATCATCGAGGATCATGGCTGGTGCGGCCGCGTGCTGATCCTCGGCACGGCCGGCAGTACGGTCGATCCCGCCGCGATCGAAATGCCCTACCTGCCAGCGCCGTTCGATATCGCCAAGCTGGTCGCGCTGCTATAAAGCGGCCCGCTCAGTCGGGGGTGATCATCCCCGCCGTAAAGGCGAGGCGCAGCGCCTCCGACAGGCTGCCGACCTTGAGCTTGTCCATCAAATTGGCCCGGTAGATCTCGACCGTGCGCGGACTGATATCGAGATCGATCGCGATCATCTTGTTCGACCGCCCTTCGATCAGGCCCGACAGCACGTCTTTCTCCCGCGGCGACAGCAGCGCGATTAACGCCCGTGCCTGATCGATCCGCGCCTGCACGCGGCCATCCTTCTCCAGCCGGGAGAACGCCAGGTCGATCGCGGCGTTCAGCGCCTCGAACTCATAGGGCTTTTCGATGAAGTCGACCACGCCCGACTTCATCGCCGTGATCGCAAGCTGGATATCGCCTCGCCCGGTAAGAATGATGGTGGCGAAGCGGCCCGAGCCTTCAATCTCTTTCAGCACCTCCATACCGCTGACGCCAGGCATGTGGATATCGAGCAGCAGGCACCCCGGCAGTAGATCATCTTTCGCGCCAAGAAACGCGTCGCCAGTTCTGAAGCTTTGTATCACCGTATTGGAGGCGATCGATAAAAGACTGTGCAGCGACGCCCGAACAACGTCGTCGTCATCGACAATATAGATATTCCGGCTCGCCACCACAAACTCCCCTAGTTCGTGCCTGTGATATAAAGATATTTTTATCGGTATATCAATACGCTATCTCGCCATTGTGGCCAGGGTCGATGTAACCGGCAGCGTTACCGGCATTTGTAGACATCGCGCTCCGTGCGCGTGCGCTCTACCCGCAATGCCTCTCGACCTGTCAAAGCCATAGACGTTGTTCTCGTCAGACACTTTAGCCAACTCCCGAATCACTGGTCTAAGGCAGATCGCGGAGCAGTCAACAAGTCGTGGTGAAGGATTGACTAACCAACAGCTCACGAAGAGCTGATGTGGTACCGGCACTAATGGCGACTCTGCACATCGTTGCTTCGTGCGAGTTCAGACCAACCGCATGTGCGAAGGCCGCGCTACGCCGTTTCGCCGCCGGCTTCGGCGCATAACTGATACCCAAATGCTGCACTTGCACGTCGATTCGACAACCTAGATCAAAGATCTTCACGAAAAAATTTGAATCTTGTCCGGCAGATGGCGTATTCTGCGATCGGAATGCCAGACACGCGTAACCGAGTATCGGCCGAAAACGCCTTGTGGGAAACAGAAGCCCAACTCGCATTCGCAGCCGAGGCGAACGCGCTTGGCCTGTTCGAGTGGGATCTTAGCACCGGCGCGCTCAACTGGTCGCATGGCGACGAGGCGAGCCTCGGGCTGCAACCGGGCTCGGTCGGCGATTTCGAGAGCTGGAGCCAGCGGGTTCTGCCCGAGGATGTCGCGGCAACACAGGCGCAGATCGCCGAGGTCGCCGCGCGAAAGCTGGGCCGGTTCTCGTTCCGCTACCGGATCCGCGCGGACGACGGCAGCATCCGCACGATCGAAGGGGCGGCGCGCTGTATCTACGACGGGCGCGGCACGCTGGTGAGAACCACCGGCGTCAACATCGACGTGACCGAGCGGGTCGAGCGCGAAGCGGCACTGCGTGACCGCGAGGCGCAGCTCGCCGCGATCCTGGCGACGATGCCCAACGCGATGGTCGTGGTCGATGCGGACGGAGCGATCCACACGTTCAGCGCCGCTGCCGAGCGGCTGTTCGGCTATGCCGCAGTCGACCTGATCGGCCAGAACGTCGCCATGCTGGTGCCGGAAAGCGCGCGAGAGAGCCTGAGCGCGAGGTTCGACGCTTGCCGCGCCGGCTGTGACGTCGACGCCGCCGGCGCGCATTTCGAACTCGTCGCGCGTTGCAACGGCGGTGCGGAGATCCCGGTCGAATTCAGTCTCGCCGAAATGACGGTTGCGGGGCAGCCGCGCTACACCGTGTTCATCCGCGACCTGTCCGAACGCGCGGCGGCGGAACAGGCCGCCAACGATCTGCGCAACGAACTCGCCCAGGTCGGGCGCGGCGCGGCGATGGGCGAGCTGGCGGCGAGCCTCGCGCACGAACTCAACCAGCCGCTGTCCGCTACCGCCAATTTCCTGGCGGCGACGGTATTGCTGGTCTCGCGCGGCGGCGATCGCGACAAGGTCGCCGAGTTGGTCGCGCTCGCCAACGATCAGATCCAGCGTGCCGGCAGCATCATCCGCAACATCCGCGAGTTCATCGTCAAACGCGATGTCGAGATCGGCATCGAGCCGATCGAGAAGACGGTGCGCGATGCGGTTTCGCTGGTGCTGGTCGGCTCGGCCCGGGTCGATGTCGAGGTGCGTTACGCGTTCGAGCAGCCGGGGCAGTTCATGCTGGCCGATCGGGTGCAGATCCAGCAGGTGTTGGTCAACCTGCTACGCAATGCCGCCGAGGCGCTGCAGGACCAGCCCAGGCACCGTCGCACCATATTGATCGCGGTGCGCGGCAAACCGGGCGACATGATCGAGATCAGCGTCAGCGATACCGGCTCCGGTATCGACGTGCGGATTCTGGAGAAGCTCTTCACGCCGCTGTCCTCGACCAAGGGGAGCGAAGGCATGGGTCTGGGCCTGTCGATCTGCCGGCGGATCATCGAGGCGCACGGCGGTACGCTGAGCGCGGAAAACCGGTCGGCCGGCGGGGCTACCTTCCGCTTCACCCTGCCAGCGGGCAACTTCGAGTTGCTCGACGAAGAATAAGATACGCCCGCTCGCGAAGGCGAAGCGGGCGCAGGGCGGTTGCGACGATGCCGCAGACCGGAGCCTGCGGCATCACGCCGGCAATCAGGCCATGATCTTGTCGAGCGCCATGCAGAAATCCTTCATCTCGGCCGCCGAACCGACGGTGATACGGCTGACGGTCGGCCAGATCGGCCATGAACGGCCGATCTCGACGCTCTCCTTGCGGAACGCCGCCTGCACGTCGTGCGCCGGCTTGGTCTTCCAGTCGATCATGACCATGTTGGCCTCGGTCGGCTTCACCTCCAGTCCCTTGTACTTCTTGAGATGGTCGAGCGTCAGGCCGCGCGCGCTCTGCATCTCGGCGCGGCGCTGCGCGATCAGCGGCGCGGCGGTGAGGCTGGCGGTCGCGCAGGCGAGCGACGGCAGCGGCAGAGCGCCGGACTGCATACCGCCGTCATAGCGCATCATTTTCCCGAGATTGTCCGGGTTGGTCATGATGAAGCCCATCCGCATGCCGGCCATCCCGAAGATCTTCGAGAAGGTACGCATCACGATCACGTCCTTGCGCTTCGCGGCCAGGTACGATGCGGTCGGCACGCCGGCGAAGTGGGTGTACGCCTCGTCGATCAGCACCATCGCGTCGGCGGGCTTGTTGTCGAGCAGCCACTCGATGTCCGCCAGTGGCGTGATCGTGCCGGTCGGGTTGTTGGGCGTGCAGATATAGTAGAGCCCAGCATTGGGATCGGCGGCGAGCATCGCCTTGACGTCGTGCGTGTAGGTCTTGGTGAGCGGCACCGCCTTGACCGGCACCTTCAACCAGGCGGCGGTACGACCGGCCAGTTCGAACGTCGGATCGGCAGTGACGAGGCCGCGCGTCGGCGAGCAGAAGGTCACGACCGAACGGCACAGCGGGTCGCTCGACCCCGGCCACGGCGCGACGTGATCGTACGGCACGCCCTCGACCGCCATCACCGCCTTGATGAAGTCGCCGCGTTCGTCATGCGGGGCATAGCGGTTGCCGCTGGCGATGATCGCGGCGGCGGCCTTCTGGCCGGGCATGAACGGCCCGGTCCAGCATTCGTTGGCACCGATCCGCACCTTCGCGGTCGGCGCGGCATCGGGCACGCCGCCCGACGCGAACGCGGGACGGCCGAGCGTCGCCGCCGCCGCGCCAACCCCGAACAGGGCAGCGATCCGCGCAAGATCGCGCCGCGCGAAACCACGGCCCAGCAGGTCGTCCTGCACGTCTTCCTTCACCAGCATATCCGACATAATTCCATTTCCCCGATTGATTCAGTTTGAGACGATCAGTGTGCGTGCAGCGCCTTTGCGAACATCGTGATCGAGATCACGATGAGGTACAGGCCGAAGATCTTCTTGAGCGGCGCGGCCGGCAGATTGTGCGCGACCGCCACGCCGTAGGGTGCGGTCAGCACCGACATCGACGAGATCGCGAGCGTCGCGGGCAGGTTGACGTAGCCGAGCGACCCCCAGGGCAACCCCTTTTCGTTCAGCCCGGTAATCATGAAACCGATCGCGGTCGGGATCGCGATCAGCACGCCGATCCCGGCCGCCGTGGCGATCGCCTTGTGTATCGAGCGGCCGCACAGCGTCATCACCATGATCGCGATGCTGCCGCCGCCGATGCCGAGCAACGACGAGAACGTGCCGAGCCCCCCGGCGATCGCGACGCGTGGCGCGAGGCCGGGCATCGTGTCCGACACGACATAGTTGCTGAGCTTCGGGATCAGGAAGTTGACCGACATCAGCAGCACGCCGATCGCGAAGATCAGCAGCAGCACATGGCCGTCGACATGGTCCGCCAGCACGACGCCGATCGCGTCACCCGCCACCAGCCACGGCGCCCATGTCCGCAGCACCTCCATATCGACCGCGCCGCGCTTCGAGTGCGAGCGGAACGAGCGGATCGAGGTGACGATGATCGTCGCCGCCGACGTGCCGATCGCGACATGCGCATATTGCAGCTTGTCGCCGCCGAGCAGCGGCAGCAGGTACACCAGCGCCGGCACCACGATGAAGCCGCCGCCGACCCCGAAAATGCCGGCGGTGAAGCCCGCCGCAAGCCCCGCCACCAAAAGCGCCACCAGCGGGACGAGCCACGCCGTCATTGTCACATCCATCGACCAACAACCCCCTTTGTGCTGCGCCTGCGCGGTCTCACGGCAGCGTGTCCGGCCAGGGCGACCAAGCTGCGAAACGACCGAACAGTATCACGCGGCAAATTGTTTTCCCGTCACGACCTTCTTTTGCCGCACAGCAACAAAGTCAACTCAATATGTTTGCCTGACAAGAAAAGGCGATGATCTCACATCGGCTGTGGCGGAATCGGCACAGCCGGTGTTCGGGATGCGCTTGCCGTGCGCGCGGTCGCGCCATAGCGTCCGCACATGCCGATTTGCCTTGCCACGCTCGCCCTGTTCGCCGCATCGCCCGCGCCTGCCGATCCCGACCTGCGCCGTGAGCGCGCCGAGGCGTCGCGGGTCACCATCACCCGGGACGATTGGGGCATCGCCCACGTTCACGGGCGCAGCGACGCCGATGCGGTGTTCGGCGCGATCTACGCGCAGGCCGAGGACGATTTCGCGCGGATCGAGGCCAATTACCTGACCGCGCTCGGCCGCACTGCGGAGGCGGAGGGCGAGACGGCGCTGTGGGCCGATCTGCGCCAGCGGCTCTACACCGATCCTGCCGATCTTCAGGCGCGCTATGCCGCCTCGCCCCCGTGGCTCCGCACGCTGATGCAGGCCTGGGCGGACGGGCTCAACTTCTACCTCGCAACCCATCCCGCCACGCATCCAAGGGTGTTGACGCGTTTCGAACCTTGGATGGCGCTGTCCTTTACCGAAGGCAGCATCGGCGGCGACATCGAACGCATCTCGCTGAAAGATCTCGCCGCGTTTTACGGCGACACGTCGGTTGCGCTCAGCGAAGCACAGCGTGGCTTCCGCCCGGAGGAACCGCGCGGATCGAACGGCATCGCGATCGCGCCCGCCAATACCGTCGGCGGCCATGCGCTGCTGCTCATCAACCCGCACACCAGCTTCTACTTCCGCGCCGAACTCCAGATGACCAGCGACGCCGGCCTGAACGCCTATGGCGCGTCGACCTGGGGGCAGTTCTTCATCTATCAGGGCTTCAACGCGCACGCCGGCTGGATGCACACCTCCTCCACCGTCGATAACGTCGATGAGTTCGCGGAGACGATCGTCGGCCAGCGCTATCGCTACGGCACCGCACTACGCCCGCTCACCACCCGCGCCATCACCATCAAGGTGCGGCAGCCGGACGGCAGCCTCGCCGAACGGCGTTTCACCACATATGCCAGCCACCACGGCCCGATCGTCGCCAAGCGCGATGGCAAGTGGATCGCGGAGGCGCTGATGTGGAAGCCGGTGCCCGCGCTGGAGCAGAGCTGGCTCAGGACCACGACCAGCGATCTCGCCAGCTATCTCAAGGTTGCCGCGCTTCAGGCCAATTCGTCCAACGACACGCTGTTTGCCGACGCCAAGGGCGAGATCGCGTATCTGCACCCGCAGTTCGTGCCGATCCGTTCGGCGAAGTTCGACTATACGCACGCGGTCGACGGCAGCGATCCCGCGACCGACTGGCACGGGCTGCACCCGGTGGCGACCTTGCCCAACGTGATCCGCCCCAAATCTGGTTACGCGTTCAATACCAACAACTGGCCCTGGACCGCAGCCGGGCCGGACAGCCCCAAGGTGGCCGACTTCCCGAAATATATGGATCAGGGCGGTGAGAATGCGCGCGGCGAACACGCGCTGCTGCTGCTGCCCGGCCATCACGACTTCACGCGCGAGCGGCTGCTGGCGGCGGCGTTCGACAGCTATCTGCCGGCGTTCGCGCGGCTGATCCCGCAACTGCTCTCCGCTTACGACGCGCTCGCGCCCGGTGACCCGCGTCGTGCCAAGCTCGCCGAACCGCTCGCGGTGCTGCGTGGCTGGAACGATCGCTGGGGTGCCGATTCGGTGGCGACCTCGCTCGCGGTGTTCTGGGGCGACACGCTGTGGCACGAAGTCGGTCCGTTCGCGCAGGCCGAGCGGATCAACGTGCCCGACTATATCACCACCCGGCTCGCGCCCGCGCAGAAGGTCGATGCCTTTGCAAAGGCGGTGGCGCGGCTGTCCGGCGATTTCGGGCGCTGGCGGGTGCCATGGGGCGAGATCAACCGGTTCCAGCGGCTCGACGACAGCATCGCGCCGCATTTCGACGATGCCAAGCCAAGCTATCCGGTGCCATTCACGTCATCGCAATGGGGATCGCTCGCGTCGTTCGGGGCGCGTGCGTACGACAACACCAAGCGCTGGTACGGCACCAGCGGCAACAGCTTCGTCGCGGTGGTCGAGTTCGGTGCCCGACCCAAGGCGGTGGCGGTGATGGCGGGTGGCGAATCGGGCGATCCCGCCTCGCCGCACTTCGCCGACCAAATCGGGCGGTATGCCGGTGGCACGCTGCGGCCGGTGTATTTCGAGCCCGCAGACCTGATCGGCCATGTCGAGCGCGTCTACCATCCTGGTGGCTGATCGGCTTCGAACGGCGAAGACCAGACCGGAGCGATCATCTCACCCCGGCCTGGCCCCACCACCATAAATGGAGTGTCCTCCGCCTCGGCTGGCGTACCATCTTGTATACCAAAAGTATGACGTCATGGGTATATTTGTTGCTTCAGAATGGAGCACGTACCCGGTTTGAGTATAGCCTGGATCAACCTAAGCCGCAGAGCCTACGTGCAAATACATAGTCTGCGTATCGATCGGATCTATTGGTGCGCTGAGCGTTCTCGTCTTGATCCGCACTGCCACACCGTCAGGCTCATCTGATCCTGTTCGACCATCATGCGCTCTCCCGCCGCCATGCCCGGACCTGCGGAACGATCGGGTGCACCCGTTGTCACCTCCTCGCGGCAACTCGCGCGACGACGGCGCCCGGCATCGCAAATCTCATGCAACGATCAGCTTGCGTTCACATCTCGGCTGGCAATGGTCCGTGCAGCACCCTTGGATGGATCTGCCCGACATGTCGCTGACCGTTTCCCGCATGCTTCTCGCCGCCAGCACGATGACGCTGGCCTTCAGCCCGATCGCCAGCGGCATCGCCGCCGCCCAATATACCGGCAACGGCAACGATGCGCCGCCGACTTATGCCAACACCGGGTCTGCCGCACAGGATCGCCAGGCGCAGTCGAGCTACGACGACCGCGCGCCTCAGACGTATGACGATCGCGCGCCCCAGCGCTATGATGACCGTGCCCCGCAGACCTATGATGATCGCGCACCGCAGACCTATGCCAATGCGCCGCAGTCCGATCTGCCGCCGCCAGCCGATTACGATGGCACGCGCCCGCCGCCGCCACCCCCCGGCTATCAACCCGGTCCCGGCGATCTGGATCAACGCGACACCCGCTACGCCGCCAACGTCGAAACCTGGTCGCGCGACAATTGCGTCAAGGCACACAACAACACCGCCACGGGCGCAGTGATCGGCGGCGTGCTCGGCGCGCTGCTCGGCAACGGTCTTGCCGGTCGGCATGATCGCGGCGCGGGCACCTTCGCAGGCGCGGCGATCGGCGCGGTCGGCGGTGCTGCCGTCGGCAACAGCACCAGCAACGACACCAGCCCCGGCTGCCCGCCCGGCTTCGTCGTGCGCCGCGATGCGCAGGTCTACACCTATGCGGAACCCGACTACGAATATGCCGCGCCGGGCTGGTACCGACCGTGGGTCTTTGTCGGGGGGACGTGGGCGTATCGTCCTTACCCGTACCATAACTGGTATTACCGCACCTACCGGCCGTATTATGGGCACTACGGTTATTATGGTCGGCCCGGCTACGGTCGTGGGCCGCGTTGGGGCGGCCGTTACCGGCGCTGAACCCCGGGCGGACGCGGGCCGCCCCGGCGGCGGCCCCGATGTTCGCCCGAAACGACCATGCGCGGCGCGGTGTCGACGCGGGGGCACCGGCTCACGCCCGTAATGCCGAGGTGGGCTTGAGCGATGGGCGCGTTTCACCGCCGCGTCCGAACGCCTTCCCGCAGCGCACCCGCACCCGCCTCTCGCCATCCCGCAGCGTTCGGTCTGGCCACCCGCACAGATTCCTCTTGCCATTCCGGCGTGTTCCCCGCTTCGTTACGCGGCACAAGGGGACGACATGTCGCAGGCAACACGGATTTTGCTGTCGCTGGTCAGCGGCCTGCTGATCGGCATCGCGCTGGTCGCTGTCGATGCTCGGCTGGCGGTCGGCCTGACCGAGTTCACGCAGCCGGTCGGCCTCGCCTGGCTGCACGGGTTGCAGATGGTGATCGTACCGCTCATCGTCGGGCTGCTGGTGACCGGCGTCGGCGCGGCGGCGGATGCGGCGCGCGCGGGCAAGCTTGCGCTGCGCGCGGTGCTGACGATGGTCGTCATCCTGTGGGCTACGACGATCCTGTCCGCCATCGTGACACCGCTGTTGCTCGATCTGTGGCCGCTGCCGTCCGCCTGGTCGGATGCGCTGCGCAAGGCGCTGAGCAGTGCGCAGCCGGTCGGCACGGTGCCGACGCTCGGCCAGTTTTTCGAAACGATCGTGCCGTCCAACGTGGTCAGCGCGGCGGCAGGCGATTCGTTCCTGCCGCTCACCGTGTTCGCGCTGGCACTGGCGTTCGCGATCACCCAGCTTGCCCCCGAACCGCGCGAGCGGCTGTCCGCGTGGTTCCAGGCGATCACCGACGCGCTGCTCATCATTATCGGATGGGTACTGAAGTTGGCGCCGATCGGCGTCGGCGCGCTCGCCTACGGGGTTGGCGCCCGGACCGGTGCCGCGGCGTTCGGTGCGCTCTTGCACTATATCGTCACGGTTTCCGCCATCGGTTTCATCGTGCTGCTATCGGCCTATCCGGTGGCGATGGTGTTCGGGCGCATACCGCTGATGCGCTTCGCGCGCGCGGTCGCGCCCGCGCAGGCGGTGGCGATCTCGACACAATCCTCGCTCGCGTCGCTGCCGACGATGCTGGTCGCCTCCGAGCAGCTAGGCGCGGCGCCCGCCTCCGCCGGCATCGTGCTGCCGCTCGCGGTGGCGATCTTCCGCGCGACCAGCCCGGCGATGAACCTCGCCGTCGCGCTGTATATCGCGCACTGGCTGGGCGTGGCGATCGGGCCGGGCGCGCTGCTGGCGGGCGTCTGCACGGCGGCGATCACCACGATGGGATCGGTCAGCCTGCCGGGCACGATCAGCTATTTCTCTTCCGTCGCGCCGGTGGCGATCGCGATGGGCGTGCCGATCGAGGCGCTCGGCCTGCTGATCGCGGTGGAGACAATCCCCGATCTGTTCCGCACGGTCGGCAACGTGACGATGGACGTGGCGATCACCGCCGGGCTGGGGCGGCGGGCGGCGGCGTAACGCCGCCCGTCCGGTCAGAACGCCGGCTTGGGCGTTCGCTCCGCGTTCAGCTTGTCCGCCACGTAGCGCTGGCCGTTCTCGCCCTTGAAGATCTCGAACGCCTCGGTCGCCTCGAACAAGGCGGGGAAGTTCTTGCACCCGTAATTGCGGGGATCGATCGGCGCCTGCCGCTTGGCGGTGCTGCCCGCCGCCGACATCGACGCCCAGCCGTCGTCATAGGCCGACGCCTCGACCGCACCGCGCAGCAATGCGACCAGCTTGGCGTCCTTGGCAAGCGGTTCGTGGGCCTTCTTGGCGGCGGGCTGATCCGCCGCTTTGTCGCCCGCCTTTTCCGATGCTTTCTTGCTGGTCTTGGGCTTGGCCGCGGGTTCCGCCACGCGCTCCTTGGCGGCGCTCCCCTCCAGCGTATCGAGATACAGGAAGGTCGTGCAGGCGTTGACGAACGGCGACGGCGTCTTGCGCTCGCCAAAGCCGTAGACGTCGTGGCCGTTCGCCTTCAACTGCATCACCAGCGGCGTGAAATCGGCGTCGCTCGACGCGATGCAGAACGCGTCGGGCTTCTGCGTGTAGAGCAGCTCCATTGCATCGATCACCAGCGCGATGTCGGTGGCATTCTTGCCGGTCGAATAGCTGAACTGCTGGATCGGGCGGATCGCATATTCGTGCAGCTTCTCGCGCCAGCCCTTCAGGCCCGGGCTGCCCCAGTCGCCATAGGCGCGGCGGATGTTGGCGGTGCCGTATTTCGACAATTCCGCCAGCATCGCCGCGATGTTGGCGTGCGACACGTTGTCCGCATCGATCAACAGCGCGATGCGGCGATCTGGCCCCGGTGAGGCGGGCTGGTCCTGATTCAAAATTAACGTCCTTTAATTGACCGGCGCGGCGGGAAGCCCCAAGCGCTGCCGCGATGAATTTCACACCTCATAACAACAATGCGCGCGCCTGGCGCGCGCTGATGCTCGCGGCCTGCGCGGGCGCGCCCGGCCTCGCGCACGCGCAGAATGTCGACCCGGTGACGGGCGACATCGTCGTGCTCGGCCGCGGGCTCGATCTGCCGCCCGGCACGCCCGCCTACGGATCGGTGGTGATCGACCGCCAGCGCCTCGCCAACGATGCGTCGGGCCGGGTCGAGGACGTGCTGCTCGACGTCGCCGGCTTCCAGCAGTTCCGCCGTTCGGACAGCCGATCGTCCAATCCGTCCAACCAGGGCGCGACGCTCCGCGCGCTCGGCGGCAATGCGTCGAGCCGCACGCTGATCCTGCTCGACGGCGTACCGGTCGCCGATCCGTTCTTCGGCTACATTCCGTTCAGCGCGATCGTGCCCGACCGGCTCGGCGGCATTCGCGTGACGCGCGGCGGCGGATCGGGGCCGTTCGGCGCGGGCGCGGTTGCCGGCACGATCGAGATGACCAGCGCCGGCCGCGCCGATCTGCCGGTGCTGTCCGGACAGGCTTTGTACGGCAGCCGCGATTCGGAACAGGTCAGCGCCACGCTCGCGCCCTCGGTTGGCGGCGGCTTCGTCGCGCTGTCCGGCCAATTCGAGCGCGGCGACGGCTTCCAGACCACGCCCGAGGATCAGCGAACGCCTGCGACCGTCCCCGCGCGCTACCGCGACTGGTCGGGCGGCCTGCGCGCCGTCGCGCCGATCGGGCCGGATACCGAGGTGCAGTTCCGCGGGCTGGTGTTCGGCGACAACCGCACGCTGCGTTTCCAGGGTGCCGACTCCGCATCATCGGGCGAGGATGCTAGCGTACGCCTCGTTTCGCGCGGACGCTGGCAGGTCGATGCGATCGCCTATGTGCAGGCGCGCAACTTCGCCAACAAGGTTATCTCCTCCTCCACCTTCAAGCTCACGCTCGACCAGCGCAACACGCCTTCCACCGGCGTCGGCGGCAAGATCGAGCTGCGCCCGCCGGTCGGTGGCGATCACGTGCTGCGCGTCGGCGGCGACTTCCGCCTCGCCGACGGGCAGTTGTTCGAGGATGCCTATAGCGCGACCGGCACCGTAACCGCGCGCCGCAACGCGGGCGGCAACACCAGCGTGGCGGGCCTGTTCGTGGAGGACGACTGGACGCTGGGCCGGCTCGTGCTGACCGGCGGCGGCCGCGTCGATCGCTGGACGATTACCAACGGTTTCTTCCGCCAGCGCAGCACGGCGGGCGTGCTGACCACCGACACACTGTATCCGGACCGTGACGGCACCGAGGCGACCGGGCGCGCCGGCGCCTTGCTGAAACTCGGCGCGGTCGATCTGCGGGTGGCGGGCTATACCGGCTTCCGCCTGCCGACGCTCAACGAACTGTACCGGCCGTTCACCGTCTTCCCGGTGACGACGCAGGCCAACGCCAACCTCGCGCCCGAGCGGTTGCGCGGGGTGGAAGGCGGCATCGACGCGCGCCCGCTACCCGGCGTCACTTTCAGCCTCACCGGCTTCTACAACCGGCTGGAGGATGCGATCGCCAATCTGACGATCACTACCAACCTGCGGATGCGCGGCAACGTCAACGCGATCGTCGCAAAGGGGCTGGAGGCGACCGGCGACTGGAAGCTCGGCGCGGTAGATCTGTCGGCGAGCTATGCGTTCAGCGACAGCAAGGTCGATGCGCCCGGCATGGCGTTCGACGGCCTGACGCCTGCGCAAAGCCCACGCCACACCGCCAGCGGCACGCTCGTCTGGGCGCCGCATACCGGCTGGGCGTCGGGGTTCCTCGCCTCGCTGACCGCACGCTATGTCGGCAAGCAGTATGAGGACGATCTCCAGACCGACGTGCTGCGCGCCGCCACCACGCTCAACGCGTTCGTAAAGGTGCCGGTGCACAAGGCGGTCGCGGTGATCGCCCGCGCGGAAAACCTGTTCGACGAAACGGTGGTGACGCGCAATCAGGCCGGATCGATGGACCTCGGCACGCCGCGCACCTTGTGGATCGGCGTGCGCTTCGGGGGTTAGCGTACATCCAGCGGCGCGGCGTCACCGCTTTACCGCGTTCTTCCGTCGCGTTTCCCAGCCTTTGCGCGCCGCCGCGGAGCGCTGCTCGGCCGAGCCAGATGCGTGTGCCCGCCCGCCGCGCGACGATGCCTCGTGCGTATCGGGCTTGCCGCGCCCGGACCCGGATTTGTTGCCCCCGCCGGAGTCCTTGTTCACCGTCGCCCAGGCGCGCGCTTCGGCCTCCTTCTCGGATACGCCGCGATCCTCGTAGCCCTGCTCGATATGCGCGGCCTTGCGCTTTTGCTTGTCGGTATAGGCGTCCTTGTCTCCACGCGGCATGTCGGTTCTCCTTCACTTCGGAAAACGCATGAGCGCGTGACGCGGTTCACCCGCTACCCAGTTCCACCCCCTGCCCCAGCGTTGCGACCAGCGCCCTGATGTCGCTCGATTCCGCCTCCCCCGGCGCCCAGCGCCCGGCGTAGAACGCGACCAGCCGGTTGACGAAGTCGAGCTTCAGCACCACGCCAGGCGACAGCCGGAACGGGTAGAGATCCGGCTGGCCCATGCTGCGATTGATCTCGTTGATCGCAAACGCGAACGGGATCCAGTGGCCGGTCAGCGTGGCGGTGTCGGCGGTATAAGGGTCGAAATCGATCACGCTGTCGGGCGTGTCCGGCACCGCAGCCGGCATAGCATCGAGCCGCGTGCCGAACCCGCCGATCGTCGCCAGCGTGTCGACGATGTGCGAATGGTGCGCGAACGTCTCGGCAAAATCCTCCCACGGATGCATGGTCGCATAGGCGGAGACATAATGGTCCTCCCAACCACCCGGCGGCGGGGTTGCGTAATGCGCCTGCAACGCCGCCTGGTAATCGGCACGCTCGTCACCGAACAGGGCACGAAACGGCATCAGGTCCGGCCCGAACTGCACCAGCCGCGACCAGAAATAATGGCCGATCTCGTGCCGGAAATGGCCGACCAGCGTCCGATACGGCTCGCCCATCTCGCGGCGGATGCGCTCGCGCTGGGCGTCGTCCGCCTCGACGAGGTTGAGCGTGATGAGGCCGTTGTCGTGCCCGGTATAATGCTGCGGCGAAGCACCCTGCTCCGCCGCCGGATCGTACAGGAAATCGAAGGCGAGACCGTGGATGTTCTGCGCCTTGGTCTCCAGCGTCAGGCCCAACCGCATCAGGCCGTGCAGCACGCGGCGCTTGGCATCCTCGATCCGGGCCCAGCGTTCCAGCACGCCTGCCACCGCAAGATCGGGGATGATGCGATTGTGGCGGCAGGCGAGGCACATTCGGTTGGGATCGTCGGCGTCGACCACCCAGTTGCACACCCCGTAGCGGGCATTCGCGCACGGCAGCACATTTGTGGACACGCGGTGCGCATCGCGCCAGATGCCGCCCCGCGTATCGAAATGCAGGAAGCCGCCGCTGACGGGCGCGAACCCCAAGGCGTGCGCGCAACTCGGGCAGACGCGCGTCTCGAAGTGGAGAAGCTGGCGGCAGTTAGGGCAGGAATACGCGGCCACGCGCCGTCTCCTATGCGAGGTTAGCTTCAACGCCGGCGACGCGGCGGCGGTTTCGCCGTCACCCGCGACGGCCACGATTTAGATGTTGCATAGCAGCAATGCATGGCGTCTGTTCGGGTTTATGCTCAAAGCCGGCCTGCATCACCTCACCGCGTATCGATACAACCGGCCGATCCGGCTCGGCCCGCAGGTGATCCGCCTGCGTCCGGCGCCGCACAGCCGCACCAAGGTGCCGAACTACGCGCTGAAGATCGAGCCGGCCGGGCATTTCCTCAACTGGCAGCAGGACCCGCATTCGAACTGGCTGGCACGGATCGTCTTTCCGGAGCCGGTCGATCATTTCTCGATTCAAGTCGATCTGCTCGCCGATCTCGACGTCATCAATCCGTTCGACTTCTTCGTCGAGGAGTATGCCGAGACCTATCCCTTCCAGTATGACGAGACGCTGAAGACCGACCTGGTCGCGTATTTCGATGTCGAGCCGCAGGGCGCGGGCTTCGAAGCGCTGGTCGCGCAGCATGCCGGCCATCGCGGCCGCACGATCGACTTCCTGGTCGACATCAACGCCAAGATCCAGGAACGCATCGCTTACATCATCCGCATGGAAAGCGGCGTGCAGACGCCGGAGGAAACGCTCGACGTCGGGCAAGGCTCGTGCCGCGACAGCGCGTGGTTGCTGGTGCAATTGCTGCGCCGGCTCGGGTTCGCCGCCCGATTCGTGTCGGGCTATTCGATCCAGCTCGTCGCCGACGTCGAGCCGGTCGAGGGGCCGAAGGGCGTCACGCAGGACGTGGTCGATCTCCACGCCTGGGCGGAGGTCTACGTGCCCGGCGCAGGCTGGATCGGCCTTGATGCCACCTCCGGCATGTTCGCGGGCGAAGGCCACATCCCCTTGTGCGCAACGCCGCATTACCGCTCGGCCGCGCCGATCAGCGGCATGGCCGAACCCGCCGAGGTCGAGTTCCATTTCGAGATGAGCGTCTCGCGCATCGCCGAGGCGGTGCGGATCACCCGCCCGTTTACCGACGAACGCTGGGCGGCGTTGAACGCGCTCGGCGAACAGGTCGATGCCGATCTGGCGGCGCAGGACGTACGGCTCACCATCGGCGGGGAGCCGACCTTCGTCGCGGCGGACGGTGGCGAGGCGGGCGAGTGGAACGGCGACGCGGTCGGCCCGACCAAGGCGGGTTACGCCGACACCCTGATCCGCGAGCTGCGCGCGACCTTCGCGCCGGGCGGCCTGCTCCACCACGGGCAGGGGAAATGGTATCCCGGCGAAACGCTGCCGCGCTGGGCCTATGCCGCCTATTGGCGCGACGATGGCGTGCCGGTGTGGCACGACGCTGCGCTGATCGCGGGGGAAGACGGCACCGGCAAACCGCCGGTCACGGTCGAGATGGCCGAACGCTTCCTCGACCTGCTCGCACAAGGGCTCGGCCTGCCCGAAGGCCATGTCGTCCCGGCGTTTGAAGACCCTGCGACATGGGCGCTCAAGGAAGCCGAGCTGCCCGTCAACACCAGCCCGCAAGACTCCAAGATCGACGATCCCGAGGCACGCACCCGCATGGTCCGGGCGTTCGAACGCGGGCTGTCCACCCCGGTCGGCTACGTGCTGCCGGTGCAGAAATGGCAGACGAAACAGCAGGGTAGCTGGCTTACCGAGCAATGGGCGCTCCGGCGGGGCAAGCTCTATACCGTGCCCGGCGACAGCGCGCTCGGCTACCGGTTGCCGCTCGGATCGCTGCCTTACGTACCGCCGTCGCAATATCCCTATATCAACGCGCGCGATACCAGCGAACCGCGCGAACCGCTCACCGACGTGCGCACGCAGCGCCCCGAAATCGCGCCCGCCCCGGCGACTGAACAGCGCATCACCGAACGCGCGCCCGTTTCCGGCGCGCAGCCGCAGGAACGCGTCGAGCAGGAGATCGTCGCCGGTGCGGTCCGCACCGCCGTTACGGTCGAGCCACGTGGGCATTTCCTGTCGGTGTTCGTGCCCCCGGTGCGCGAGATCGAGGATTATCTCGAACTCATCGGCGAGATCGAGGCCGCCGCCGCGCGGCTGGGCGCGCCGGTGCGGATCGAGGGCTATCCGCCCCCGCCCGACCCGCGCCTGAAGGTGCTGAAGGTCACGCCCGATCCCGGCGTGATCGAGGTCAACGTCCACCCGGCGGCAAGCTGGGCCGAGACAGCCGCGATCACCGAGACGCTGTACGACATCGCCCGCCGTGGCGGCATGACCGCGGACAAGTTCATGCTGGACGGCCGTGCGATCGGCACCGGCGGCGGCAATCATATCGTGCTGGGCGGCCCATCGCTGTACGATTCGCCGTTCGTGCGCCGGCCCGATCTGCTCAAGAGCTTCGTGCTGTACTGGCAGCGCCATCCGTCGCTCAGCTACCTGTTCTCCGGCATGTTCATCGGCCCGACCAGTCAGGCGCCGCGCATCGACGAGGCGCGGCACGATGGCCTCTACGAACTCGAGATCGCGCTGTCGCAGGTGCCCAGCCCCAACGACGGGGGCGAGCAAGCGCCGGCGTGGATCGTCGACCGGCTGTTCCGCAACCTGCTCGTCGACGTGACTGGCAACACGCATCGCACCGAAATCTGCATCGACAAGTTCTTCTCGCCCGACGGCCCGACCGGTCGGCTCGGCCTGGTCGAGTTCCGCGCGTTCGAGATGCCACCAGACGCGCGCATGAGCCTCGCGCAACAACTCCTGCTGCGCGCGCTCACCGCGTGGTTCTGGCGCGAGCCGCAGCACGGGTCGCTCACCCGCTGGGGCACGACGCTGCACGATCGCTTCATGTTGCCGCATTTCGTGTGGGCGGATTTCCTCGACGTGCTCGGTGATCTTGGTGGTGCCGGCTACGCGTTCGATCCCAACTGGTTCGAGGCGCAGCGCCAGTTTCGCTTCCCCGTCCACGGCGCGGTCACGGCTGGCGGCGTCACTCTCGAAATCAGCCACGCGCTCGAACCGTGGCATGTGCTAGGCGAAACCGGCGCGATCGGTGGCACGGTGCGCTACGTCGACAGTTCGACCGAGCGGTTGCAGGTCAAGGCCGGCAACCTCACGCATGGCCGCCACGTGCTGACCTGCAACGGCCGGCGCGTGCCGATGGTCGGCACCGGCGTGCCCGGCGAGGTGGTCGGCGGCGTGCGTTACAAGGCATGGGCGCCGGCGGACTGCCTGCACCCGCGCCTGCCGGTCAACGCGCCGCTCACCTTCGACGTGATCGACACGTGGAACGGCCGCTCGCTGGGCGGCTGCGTCTATCACGTCGCACATCCCGGCGGGCGCAACTACGACTCGGTGCCGGTCAACGCCTACGAAGCGGAGGCGCGGCGCAAGGCGCGCTTCCAGGATTACGGCCATACCCCCGGCATGGTGCCCGTCCCGCCCGAGGAACTGCCGACCGAGTTCCCGCTGACGCTCGATCTCAGGCGGCCGGCGTACCTGCGCTAATCGAGGCTCGCCACTCGCGTGGCGAGCCTTTCGACTACACCAGTTCCAGCGCCACCGCCGTCGCCTCGCCGCCGCCGATGCACAGGCTGGCCACGCCGCGCTTCAGCCCCCGCGCCTCAAGCGCGCCGAGCAGCGTCGCCATGATCCGCGCGCCCGACGCGCCGATCGGGTGGCCAAGCGCGGTCGCGCCGCCGTTGACGTTTAGCTTGTCCGCCGGAATGTCGAGATCGCGCGCGGCGATCATCGCCACGACCGCGAACGCCTCGTTCACCTCGAACAGATCGACATCGGCGACGCTCCATCCGGCCTTGTCGAGCACTTTCCGCATCGCCGGCACCGGCGCGGTGGTGAACTTCGCCGGTTCGTGCGCGTGGCCCGCCGTCGCCACCACCCGCGCGACGATCGGCAGACCAAGCCGCTCTGCCACGCTCTGCCGCGTCATCACCAGCGCCGCCGCACCGTCCGAAATCGACGAGGCATTCGCCGCCGTGATCGTGCCGTCCTTGGCGAAGGCGGGTTTCAGCGACGGGATCTTGTCCGGCTTGGCGCGACCGGGCTGCTCGTCCACCGCCACCACGCTCTCGCCGCCACGCAGCTTGACGGTGACGGGCGCGATCTCGGCCACGAACGCACCGCTGGCGATCGCGGCGTTGGCGCGCGTCAGCGAGCGTACCGCATAGTCGTCCTGCTCGACGCGGGTGAACTTATAGTCCCCCGCCGATCGTTCCGCGAACACGCCCATCGCCGTACCCGGCTCATAGGCATCCTCCAGCCCGTCCATCGCCATCGTATCGATGATGACGTCGTGCCCGAAGCGCGCGCCGCCGCGATGCTTGGGGAGCGCATACGGCGCGTTGCTCATGCTCTCCATCCCGCCGGCGATCGCGACGTCGATCGCGCCCGATGCCAGCGCCTCATGCGCCATGATCGCGGCCTGCATGCCCGATCCGCACATCTTGTTGATCGTCGTCGCCTCGACCGAATCGGGCAGTCCCGCGCCGATCGCGGCCTGCCGCGCCGGCGCCTGTCCTAACCCGGCAGGCAGCACGCAGCCCATGTAGATGCGCTCGATCGCATCACCCGACACGCCAGCGCGCTCGACCGCGGCAGCGACCGCGATCGCGCCCAATTCGGTCGCCTTCAACGGGCTGAGCGCACCCTGGAACGCGCCCATCGGCGTGCGCGCGTAACTGACGATGACGACTGGATCGGTGGCGGGATCGGACATGACACTTCCTCTCAAAAGCAACTTACAGGGCGCGCGCGATCACCATGCGCTGAATGTCGGACGTACCCTCGTAGATCTGGCACACGCGCACGTCGCGGTAGATCCGCGCCACGCCGAACTCCTCAAGATACCCATAGCCGCCGAGCGTCTGGAGCGCACCCGACACCACCGCCTCCGCCGTCTCCGAGGCGACCAGCTTGGCCATCGATGCTTCCTTCAGGCAGGGCAGCCCGACATCCTTCATGCTCGCGGCGTGCAGCACCAATTGCTTTGCCGCCTCCAGCTTCGCCGCCAGATCGGCGAGCCGGAAGCCGACCGCCTGATGCCGGATGATCGGCTGGCCGAAACTCTGCCGATCCTTGGCATAGCCGATCGCGATCTCCAGCGCCGCCTGCGCCATGCCGATGCACTGCGCGGCGATGCCGATCCGCCCGACTTCGAGATTGGACAGCGCGATGCCGTAGCCCGCGCCTTCCGCACCGAGCCGCAGATCGTCGCCCACGAACACATCGTCGAAACGGATCGCGCACGTATCGGACGCGGCCTGCCCGAGCTTGTGCTCGACCTTGTCGACGCGGTAGCCGGGGCTGTCGGTCGGCACGATGAAGCCGGTGATGCCGCGCTTGCCCGCGCCCGGATCGGTCACGGCATAGACGATCACGATGCCGGCGATGCTCGCCGACGTGATGAACTGTTTGCCACCGTTCAGCCGGTAGCCGCCCGCCACCCGTTCCGCGCGCGTCCGCATCGCCGCCGCATCGGAGCCGGCGTCGGTTTCGGTCAGCGCGAATGCGCCGAGCATCCGCCCGGCGATCAGATCGGGCAGGAAGCGCGCCTGCTGCTCCGGGCTACCGTCCTTGACGAGCCCGGACACGATCAGGCTGTTCTGGATGCTGACGATGGTGGACAGCGCACCATCGGCGGCGGCGATCTCGATCAGCGCGAGCGCGTAGGACATGTAATCCGCCGCCGCCCCGCCGACCGCCTCGGGCGCGGTCATGCCCATCAGGCCGAGCGCGGCGACCTCCTCGAACAGCGCGCGCGGATAGCCCTTCGCCGCCTCAAACGCGGCGCTATGCGGGCGAATGCGCGTCTGTGCGAAGTCGCGCACCGTTTCCTGGATCGCGCTTTGCGTGTCGTTCAAGATCATGGGGTTTCCAACGCAACCTACTCGTGAGTAGAATGCCTTCTTACCGGTTTGCGGTCAAGCAGGACGCCCATGAACACGCCCTTCCCCTCGCCCGAGCAACGCCAGGCCGACCGCGCCGCGAAGCGTCACGCCGTGCTGGCGGCGGCGGTGGCGATGTTCAATGAACGCGGCTTCCACGCGACCTCGCTCGACGACGTGGCGGCCAGCCTCGGCATATCCAAGCCGACGATCTACCATTACCTCGGCAACAAGGATCAGGTGCTACTCGAATGCCTGACGATGGGTCTGCAGCAACTGATCGCCGCCGCCGACGCCGCGCACGCCACGCCCGGCACCGGTCTCGACCGCCTGCAAGCGTTCCTGCGCCGTTATGCCGAGGTCAACATGGACGCCTTCGGCGCCTGCGTGATCCGCACGCCCGAGGAAGCGCTCAGTGCGGACAGCGCGGACCGGCTGCGCGCGATGAAGCGCGAGATAGACGCCGCGATGCGCGGATTGATCGCGGAGGGCATGGCGGACGGCTCGATCGCCGCCGCCGACCCGATGCTGCTCGCGTTCACGCTGGCAGGCGCGCTCAACTGGCCGGCGCGGTGGTACGACGCCGGCGGGCGCCTCTCCGCGCCGGAGCTTGCGGCCGAACTGGTCGATATCCTCACCGCCGGCCTCGTCCCGCGCTGAACCGGCGGCGGCGTCACCGCCGCAAACAGAACGGTTGCGCACCGGCCCGTTGCCGCCCACGATGCGGCGATGCGGGCCCGCGAACATTTCAACAGCATGGACGGCCTGCGCGGCATCGCCGCCGTCGCCGTGCTGGTGTCGCATATCGAGCTGATGCGCGCGCGCAATCTGCCGTCCCACATCCAGTATTTCCCCGGCCAGATGGCGGTCGACATCTTCTTCGCGCTGTCCGGCTTCGTGATGGCCTACACCTATCACGGCCGGACGGTGGACTGGCGCACGTTCCTGCGGGCACGCTTCGCCCGCATCTACCCGCTGCACATCGCCAGTGCGCTCGTTATCCTCGTGATGAACATCGCCGGCGCACACCTGACCGGGGATAGCGACCCGCGGCTGATGAGCCCGCAGGGCGCATTCGAGCAATTGTTCCTGCTCAGCGCGCTACCCGGCTTCTCCGCGTTCGTCTGGAACATGCCGTCCTGGTCGATCTCGATCGAATGGTGGCTGTACCTTACGCTGTTCCCGTGTCTCGCCGCGCTCACCCGCCGGACGCCCTTGGTTCCCGCCGTGGTGGCTTTGCTCGCCGTCTGCACGGTGTTCGCGCTCTACCTCAACGCGCATTTTCTGGAGGGCGGCACCACCCGCAGCTGGATTGCGTTGGGGCGCGGCGCGTGCGGCTTCACGCTCGGTTGGCTGGTGTGGCGGATCTGGCGCGAGACGAACTTCACGCCGCCCGGCTGGGCGACGGATGCCGCCGCGCTGGCGATCGCGCTGACGTGGTACGTGTCCAACCACATCGGGTTCGGCCAGGGCTGGTATGCGCTCCCGCTCATTCCGGTGCTGATTCTCGGCCTCAGCCGTGGCACGGGCCGCGTCGCGCCGCTGCTCACCACGCCGCCGCTGGTGTGGCTCGGCAAGGTGTCGTACTCGATATACCTGACCCACATGATCGTGCTGATGCCGCTCCAGATCGTGTTGCGGAAGGCGCATCTGGCGCAAAGCATGGCGGCCTGGGTGCTGATCGCGGTGCCGGCCACGCTGTGCCTGTCGGCGGCGTCGTACCGCTTTTTCGAGGCGCCGGTGCGCGACCTGATCCGCGCGCTGCCGGTTCGCCGCCTGGCGGCACAACCAAGCCGCAGCTAGGCGCCCACCCCCGCCTGCCGCAGCAGCGCCTGCGCGCGGGCGAGGTGCGGCCGATCGAGCATCCCGCCCGCATCCGCGATCGCGCCCACGCCGGGGTTGGCCGCGAACAGATCGACGATCCGCTTCGCCGCCGCAATCTCCTCCGCACTCGGCGAAAAGGCGGCGTTGATGATGTCCACCTGCGCCGGATGGATCGCCAGCATCCCGCAATAGCCGTCACGCCGCACCTTCTCCGCACGCGTCCGCAAGCCGTCGAGATCGCGGAAATCGCCCTGGATCGTCTCGATCGCCGCCACGCCCGCCGCCGCCGCGCCGAGCAGGCACAAGCTGCGCGCGAGTTCGTAGGTGAAGCCGTAGCCGCCATCGTCGTTGCGGTTGGCGCTCGCGCCGAGCGCATCGGCGAGATCCTCCGCGCCCCAGGTCAGCGCCACCACGCGCGGCGCGCCGGCATAGTCGCCGGTACGGAACATCGCCGCCGCCGTCTCGGTGACCAGCACGATGACCTTGGTGGCGCCGGCGTCGATCCCATGCGCCGCCTCGAATGCCGACAGATAATGGTCGAGCCGCTCGACATCGGCGCGGCCGTTGGCCTTCGGCAGCATGATTCCGCCCGGCCGCCCCGGCATCACCGCCGCCAGATCCGCCAGCGTGTGCGGCCCGTCGAGCGGGTTGACCCGGACCCACAGCCGCTTATGCCCATCCGTCTGCGTGGCAAGGAAGTCGCAAACGGCAGCGCGGGCGCGCGGCTTCTCGGCCTCCGCCACCGCGTCTTCCAGGTCGATCAACACGATGTCGGCCGCGCTGGCGGTGGCCTTGGCCATTTTCTTCGCGCTGTCGCCGGGCGCGAACAGCCAGGAGCGCGCGCCGAACACCTCCGCCGTTGCCGTCATCTGCTTCCATTCCCTGTGCGCGCGCGTGATATGATCGGCGACGCCGTCATCCCGTGTGCATCTGCGAGCATCGCCACGGAAGCACAAGCCGTCATAATGGCCAGGCGCGGTGCGCTACCGTATCGCAACGGGGAACAACCTACCGCCCGTGCGTTCTGGTAAAGGGCGCCACCACGCGACCGCTTACGCTGGATCGATCAATCGGCTAGCGGTACGTATCCGCCTGTAAATTTTCCCGGAGACTTCGCCATGCCGCTTTCTACCTCGATCACGCCTGTCATTCTGTCCGGCGGATCGGGAACGCGACTTTGGCCGATGTCGCGACCGGAGCGCCCCAAGCAGATGCTCGCGCTGACCGCGCAGGAGACGATGCTTCAGCTCACTGCCATGCGCGCCAAGGGCGAACATTTCAGCGGGCCGATCGTGGTCGCCAATGCGCGTCACGCGGATATGGTCGATGAGCAACTCGATCACATCGGCGCGGACGCGCAGGCGGTGATTCTGGAGCCGATCGCGCGCAACACCGCGCCCGCGATCGCATTGGCCGCGCTTGCTGCGGAGGCGTCGAGCCCGCTCCTCGTCATGCCGTCCGACCATGTCATCGCCGATGTCGCTGCGTTTCATGCCGCGATCCAGGCTGCGCTGCCGCTGGTCGCGGATGGCTGGCTGGTCACGTTCGGCATCGCGCCCGACGCGGCCGAGACCGGTTACGGTTGGATCAAGGTCGGTGAGGAAATCGGCGGTGGCGTACACCGAGTCGCGCATTTCATCGAGAAGCCGCCGCGCGACAAGGCGGAGGCGATGCTGGAGGCGGGCGACCACACCTGGAACGGCGGCATCTTCCTGTTCCGTGCCGACACGTATCTCGACGCACTCTCGACCCATGCGCCGACGATGCTCGCCGCCTGCCAGCTGGCGATGGCCAAGGCCAAGCACGACGGCAAGCGCATCTTCCCGGACGTGGAAGCGTTCGCCGGATCGCCCGACAATTCGATCGACTACGCGGTGATGGAAAAGGCCGAGCGGGTTGCGGTCGTGCCGGTCAGCATGGGCTGGAACGACGTCGGCAGCTGGGATGCGCTGCACGCGATCAGCGATCTCGACGCGGCTGGAAACGCGCATTCGAGCGGCGCCGCCGGTGAGGTGATCGCGATCGAAACGACGAATTGCCTGGTGCGGACCGACGGCGTGCGTGTCGCCATCGTCGGTGTGGACGATCTGATCGTGGTGGCGAGCGGCAACGACGTGCTGATCCTGCCGCGTGGCCGCAGCCAGGAGGTCAAGAAGCTGATCGAGGCGATGAAGAACCAGCAGCCGGTCGAGTGAGGGTGCAACAACGATGAGCGCCTACATCATCTTCATCCGCGACGAGCCGGTTCACGATCCGCTCGAGATGGCAGAGTATGAGCGGATGAACCGCGAACGCGGTAGCGAGGGCTTCCCGGTCAAGCGGCTCGCCTTTTACGGCGCGGTGGAAGCGCTGGAGGGCACCGCACCCGATGGCGTCGTCGTGCTGGAGTTCCCCAGCGTTGAGGACGCGCGGGCGTGGTATCATGGACCGGGCTACCAAGCGGCGATGCAGCACCGTCTGAAAGCTGCCGAGTATCGGGTCATGATCGTCGAGGGCGTGTAGGCAGGCGGACCGCCGTCGGCGTCTTCCGGCGCTGACCCGGGTTCGTCCGCGAAATGATGACGGCAAGCGCCGATCTTCCTTTGTGAGACTTTGCCCAGCACCGTGCAGATGAACGCGGTGCGGGGGTTACGCCCCCGCGTCGTTCAACCGGTCGAGCTGCTCCGCGCTCAGCACCAGCCGCGTCGCGCCGAGCAGATCCTCGACCTGTGCGACGCTCGTGGCGCTGGCGATCGGCGCCACCACGCCCGGTTGCGCCGCGAGCCAGGCAAGCGCGATCTGCGCCAGCGTCGCGCCGGTCTCCGCCGCAACGCCGTCCATCGCGGCGAGAACGCCCGATTTCTGCGTGATGAGGTCGGCCATGCCGCCGCCGCGCGCACTTTTCTTCATGTCGTCGGCCGAGCGGTACTTGCCGGTCAGGAACCCCGAGGCGAGCCCGTAATAGGGCACCGCACCGATGTTGTGCTCGACACAGTAATCCTGCAGCTGCCCCTCGAAATGGTGGCGGCTGACGAGGTTGTACTCCGGCTGTAGCACCTGAAAGTGCGGGATGCCTGCCGCGCGCGCGGTGTCCACCGCCGCCTTCAGCCGCATCGCGTGGAAGTTGGACGCGCCGAGCGCGCGAACCTTGCCGGCCTTGACCAGCGAGGCGAAGGCCTCCGCCACCTCGTCGAGCGCGGCGTCGGTATCGTCCTTGTGGGCGTAATACAGGTCGATCGTGTCGACGCCGAGACGCTTCAGCGACGCCTCGCAGCCGGCGACGATCGCCGCGCGCGACAGCGGCGAACCGCTCTCGACCGGCATCATGCCGACCTTCGTGGCGATCAGCACCTTCTCACGCTTGCCCGACGCTTTCAGCCACGCGCCGATCATCGTCTCCGATTCGCCGCCCTGATTACCCGGCACCCAGCGCGAATAGACATCGGCGGTGTCGATCATCGTGCCACCGCCATCGACGAACGCGTCCAGCACGGCGAAGCTGGCACCACGATCGGCGGTCCAGCCGAACACGTTGCCGCCGAGCACCAACGGCAGGATGTGGAAGTCGGTCGCGCCCAGGCGCCGGAGTTCGGGCTGCCGTAGTTCGGTCATTCGCTGGTATCCTGCCTATTATCGTCGACGATGGTGGCGGCGTTGGCGTCCATGCTGTTGGCGTCGAGCATCACCGCCGCATCGTCGAGCTGCTGCGCCTCGCTCCCGCTCATCGCGCCGGGCGTGCCGTTCGATCCGCACGCGACGAGCCCCAGCGGCAGCGCGAGCGCAAGTACGGGGGCGGGGACGCGGCGCACCCTGATCAATCCTCGACCGTGTTGCCGGCATCCTTCAGCGCCTGGCCGGTCTTGTCCTTGGCCTTGTCGGCGGCGTTGCCGATCGCGTCGCCGGCATTGTCCATCGTCGCCTCCGCTGATCCGAACGCCTTGTCGGCGGCGGCCTCGGTGCTGTTGGCGGCGGTGCGCATCGTCGCGTTGGCGTCGGCGGTCGTGGTGTCGGCGGCCTGCGCGCTTTCATCCTGCGCCTTCTGGCTGCATGCGCCGAGGCTGATCGCGCTGGCGGCGAGGACGAGGAGAAGGGTCTTCTTCATGATCGGACAGGCTCCGGCAGTGAGGATGATCGATGGATATCGAAGGCCGACAACGCGTGCAATCGGCGGAAAGGTCCGCCGGGATGGCACTGCGTCGTTTACCGC
>Ga0265798_10000301_pt1 | contig 88894 bp, 80 predicted proteins | sample P3T30metagenome_FD_192430 | JGI IMG/M metagenome (GOLD analysis project Ga0265798, IMG submission 192430) | Plant litter microbial communities from East Loma Ridge, Irvine, California - P3 T30 | ecosystem: Environmental > Terrestrial > Plant litter > Unclassified | place: USA: California... | reverse complement strand
GACGATCACCACCCACATCAGGATCAGCGCCAGGATCACGAACATGCCGAACGGTTTGCGCCAGGTCGGTGTCATCGTGTGATCCATCCTCGTTCGGTGGCGACCGCGTGGAGCGGCATGTCCCACGGGTCGGCAGGCAAGCTATCGACCTGCTGCACGCTCCAGGCCACACCGATTCGCACCGCGTTCGGAAATTCCGCGAAGGCGCGGTCGTAATAGCCGGCGCCTTGGCCGAGCCGGTTGAGCGCGCCATCGAACGCGACCAGCGGCGTCAGCACGATGTCGGGCGCCAGTGCGGGGGAGGCGTGGTGCGGCTGCTGCAACCCGAACGGGCCGGGCGCGAGATCGTCCTCCGCATCGTAAGCGAGGAACCGCATCGGCTCGGCGCGGGTGGTGACATGCGGCAGCACGATCGCGCAGCCCCGCTCGACGGCGGCGCGCGCGAGAAACATCGGGTCCGCCTCGCTGCCGATCGGCACGTACGAAGCGACGGTCGCGGCATGGGAAAGCAAGGCGGTGAACGCCTCACCGGGTTCGATCCGGGTCGGAGAGGTGGCAAAGAACGCATCCCGCGTGGCCCGCATCCGCGCCCGCAGCGCGTGCTTGTCGAGCGTCATGGGCAAACCGGGCGGAAGGTGGCGGGACCGCCGTGGCCGTTTGCCTGAATATCCTCTGACGCCGTTAGCATCAGGTGGGGATCATGTACGACAGGCCAGGGCCAGCGCAGGGACAACCCCCTAGGAAGTATAATCGCCTCAGGGATGTTCGGTAAGGCTCGTACCGGGCAGTGCCCGCCACGAAGCAATCTAGGCGTTCCGCGCGGGTTTCTCAAGAGCATCGGCAAGCTCCTCAAGCCATTCGGCGACGCCGGTCAGCGCCTGCGATTCGGTGAACCCCGTCGGTGGCCGCCGTTCCGCCTCGTCCAGCGAGTCGGCCAGCATCAGCGCGACGAACATCATGGTGCGCTCGTTGCTCATCCCGCCCGAGGCGCGCGCGGCGTCCGGCCAATGCGCGTCGAGCATCGCGCCAAGCTTGCGCAGGTGCGGCTCCTCGCCCTCGCGACAGGCGACGACATGGTTGCGGCCGCCGATGGATAGGGAAACCTCCGCCATCAGTCTTCGGCGGTTTCGTGCGCGGCGTCGTCGTCGCCAGCGGGTTCGCCGGCCATCACCGTATCGAGATCGCGAATCGCGGCCTCGATACGGACGCGCAGCGCTTCGTGACGTTCGGCGAGCGCGGCATGCGCGCGTTCGCGATCCGAGACCGAGGCTTCGATACGGGCGATGGCGCGTTCGATCCGTTCGACCGCGGCAGGGGTAGTTTCTTCTGCCATTGCGCGGCGATAGCACGCATGGCGGGTCCCACAATATTGGAATTGCCGCGCCCCGGTTGACGCCAGCCTCCGCCCACCGCAAAGACCGCCGCGAAACACGGGAGTCGGGCGCGACCGCCTGCTGCACTGGCAGGACGCCTCCGCCCCGGCGACGAGGAGCACGTGCTATGACGGTTAAGGTTGCGATCAACGGATTCGGGCGGATCGGTCGTCTGGTGGCGCGTGCTTTGATGGAGCGTGCCGACACCGGCCTCGAACTCGTCGCGATCAACGATCTGGCCGATGCCAAGTCGAACGCATGGCTGTTCAGCCGCGACAGCGTTCACGGCAAATATCCCGGCACCGTCGTTGCAGAGGGCAACGATATCGTCATCGACGGCAAGCACATCCGCGTGACCGCCGAGCGGGATCCCGCCAACCTGCCGCACGCCGAACTCGGCGTCGACATCGTGCTCGAATGCACCGGCTTCTTCACCGACAAGGCAAGCTGTCAGAAGCATCTCGACGCGGGCGCGAAGAAGGTTCTGATCTCGGCGCCGGGCAAGAACGTCGATCTGACGGTCGTCTACGGCGTCAACCACGACAAGCTCGAGGCCGGCCACACCATCGTCTCGAACGCGTCGTGCACCACCAACTGCCTCGCGCCGGTCGCCAAGGTGCTGAACGATACCGTCGGCATCGAACGCGGCCTGATGACGACCGTCCACGCCTATACCAACGACCAGAAGATCCTCGACCAGATCCACCCCGATCTGCGCCGCGCCCGCGCCGCCGCGATGTCGATGATCCCCACCACCACCGGCGCCGCGCGCGCCGTGGGCGAGGTGCTGCCGGAACTGAAGGGCAAGCTCGACGGCTCGGCGATCCGCGTGCCGGTGCCCGACGGCAGCCTCGTCGACCTGAGCTTCATGCCGAGCCGCGAGACGAGCAAGGAAGAGATCAACCAGATCCTCAAGGATGCGTCGGAGAACGGCCCGCTCAAGGGCATCCTCGCCTTCTCGGACGAGCCGCTGGTGTCGATCGATATCGTCCACACACCCTACTCGTCGACCATCGACAGCCTGGAGACGGCGGTAATGGACGGCAAGCTGGTCCGCGTGGTCAGCTGGTACGATAACGAATGGGGCTTCTCCAACCGCATGATCGACACCGCGGGCGCAATGGCGAAGTTCATCTGATGACGGTTCTCACCCCGATGGTCCTTGACCCGGCCGTCGGGGTGACCGGTACGCTCGCCGGCATCGCCCGCCACCGCGCGCGTCGTGCCGCGATGGAGGCGATCGACAATGCGGAGGTCACGTTCGCCGGCGGCATCGTCGGGGATTTCCGCGGGCGGATGCGCGGCAAGCCGTATAAGCGGCAGGTCACGTTGATCGAGCGCGGCGACTGGACGGCGGCGCTGGCCGAGGTCGGACAGGCGATCGACTGGATCGAACGGCGCGCGAACCTGCTGGTCGACGGGTTCGATCTGCCGCAGGTTCCCGGCACGTTGCTCGGCATCGGCGCGGACGTGGTGCTGGAAATCATGTGCGAGACCGACCCTTGTCCGCGCATGAACGATCTTGCGGCTGGGTTGGAGGCGGCGATGCGGCCGGACTGGCGCGGCGGTGCCTGCGCCCGCGTGGTGCGCGAGGGCACGATCAGACTAGGCGATACAATCGAGAGGCTGCGATAATGGCGAGAAACTTCAAGACGCTCGACGACATGGGCGATGTCGCCGGCAAGCGCGTGCTGGTGCGCGAGGATCTCAACGTGCCGATGGCGGAGGGCGCCGTCACCGACGATACCCGTCTGCGCGCCACGGTCGCGACGGTCGGCGAACTCGCCGACAAGGGCGCGGTGGTTCTCGTTCTCGCGCATTTCGGCCGCCCCAAGGGGCAGCGCAATCCGGACATGTCACTGGCGATGGTGGTGCGGCCCTACTCCGCCGTCCTCGGCCGGCCGGTGCGCTTCATCGACTGGGACGGCGCGGCCGAAGCCGTCGCGATGATGCAGCCAGGTGATATCGCGGTGCTGGAGAACACCCGCTTCTTCGCGGGCGAGGAAAAGAACGACCCTGCGCTGGTGGCGGACATCGCCAAGCTCGGTGACCTGTACGTCAACGACGCCTTTTCCGCCGCGCACCGGGCGCACGCCTCGACCGAGGGGCTGGCGCATGTCCTCCCCGCCTTTGCCGGCCGCGCGATGGAGGCGGAACTCGATGCGCTCGACAAGGCGCTCGGCAGCCCTGAGCATCCGGTCGCGGCGGTGGTCGGCGGCGCCAAGGTGTCGTCCAAACTCGACGTGCTTAAGCACCTCGTCACCCAGGTCGATCATCTCATCATCGGCGGCGGCATGGCCAACACCTTCCTTGCCGCGCGCGGAGTCGATGTCGGCAAGTCGCTGTGCGAGCATGATCTGGTCGGCACCGCCGAGGAGATCTTCGCCACCGCCGAGGGCGCGAACTGCACGATCCATCTGCCCTACGACGTGGTGGTGTCGAAGGAGTTCGCGCCAAACCCGCCGTCCCTGCGCACCTGCAACGTCCACGAAGTCGCCGCCGACGAGATGATCCTCGATGTCGGCCCGGCCGCAGTCGAGGCGCTCGCCGATGTGCTCAAGAATTGCCGGACGTTGGTGTGGAACGGCCCGCTCGGCGCGTTCGAGACGCCGCCGTTCGATGCCGCGACGGTCGCGCTCGCCAAAACGGCGGCGGCGTTGACGGTGGGCGGTTCGCTCGTCTCGGTGGCGGGCGGCGGCGATACCGTCGCGGCGCTCAACCAGGCGGGCGCTGGCGACGATTTCACCTTCGTCTCGACCGCGGGCGGCGCGTTCCTCGAATGGATGGAAGGCAAGGATCTGCCCGGTGTCGCGGCGCTCGCGCGCTGATAGCGATACCACCGCCATCGCCGCGAAAATGGCGGAAAACCGCGCTTCCGCATTGTCGTACCGACGCTGCGCAGTTATGCTGCGCCGCAACCGAACAAGGGATTGAGCCAGCATGAACACCGCCGAGATGACCGCCAAGATCGCCGCCGGCCAGGGCTTCATCGCCGCGCTCGACCAGAGCGGCGGGTCCACGCCCAAGGCGCTCGCCGGCTACGGCATCGCGGAGGGGTCGTATTCGGGCGACAATGCGATGTACGCGCTCATCCACGACATGCGCAGCCGCATCATCACCGCGCCGAGCTTCACCGGTGACAAGGTGATCGCCGCGATCCTGTTTGAACGCACGATGGACGGCATGATCGCCGGCAAGACCGCCCCGGCCGCGCTGATCGAACGCGGCGTCGTTCCCTTTATCAAGATCGACAAGGGCCTCGAAGCCGAAGCGAACGGCGTGCAGTTGATGAAGCCGATGCCCGATCTCGACGCGCTGCTCGCGCGCTCCAAGGCGCTGAACGTGTTCGGCACCAAGGAGCGTTCGGTGGTGAACCTCGCCAACCGCGAGGGCATCGCCGCGATCGTCAAGCAGCAGTTCGAGATTGGCCAGCAGGTCATCGCCGGCGGTTTGATGCCGATCCTCGAACCCGAGCTCAACATCAAGAGCCCGGAGCGTGCCGAGGCCGAGGTCATGCTGGTCGAGGAACTGCTCAAGGCGCTTGAGTCGTTCCCGGGCGAAGACAAGGTCATGCTCAAGTTGTCGCTGCCGGAGAAGGCGGGCCTCTACGATGCGCTGGTCGATCACCCTCGCGTGCTGCGCGTCGTGGCGCTGTCGGGCGGCTACGCTCGCACGGAGGCCTGCGCGGAGCTTGCCAGGAACCGTGGTATGATCGCCAGCTTCAGCCGCGCGTTGCTGTCCGACCTGCGCCACCAGATGAGCGACGAGCAGTTCGACGCGGCACTATCGGCGGCGATCGACGAGATCTACGACGCGTCCGTTCATAAGGTGCCGCAGCCGGCCGCCGCTTGAGCTCTGCGATGCGGGGAGGGCGCGTTGCCTGCTGTCCCCGCTTCGTAGCGTCAGTTTGCGTAGCGTAAGTACGCCACGAAGGAAGCCCGATGACGACGTTGCTCGACACCCCGGTCAAGACGATCGACGGCCGCCACACCAGCCTTGCGGATTATGCCGGCGATGTGCTGCTGGTCGTCAACGTGGCGTCAAAATGCGGATTGACCCCGCAATATGAGGCGCTTGAAGGGCTCTACCGGCGATATCGCGATCGGGCTTTCAAGGTGATGGGTTTCCCCGCCAACGATTTCGGCGGGCAGGAGCCGGGCGGCGATGCCGAGATCGCCGATTTCTGCACATCTACCTATGATGTCGACTTCCCGATGTTCTCCAAGATCATCGTCACCGGCCCCGGCAAGCACCCGTTCTACGCCGCGCTGATCGCTGCGGAACCGAACGCGGCAGGCGACCCGGATACATTCCGCCAGCGCCTCAGAGGCTATGGCATGCAGCCGACGCAAGCTCCTGAAGTCTTGTGGAATTTCGAGAAGTTCCTCATCGCTCGCAACGGCACGGTCGCGGCGCGTTTCGCGCCTTCCACGACGCCCGACGATCCCGCCTTGACCGCCGCGATCGAGGCGGAACTGGCGAAATAGAATAAACCGCCGTAGAGCGATGCGATGACAGAAGACGATCCCCTCGGCCCGCTCGACCCCGATTTCGCAAAGCAGTTTCGCCGCGATGATCGGCGGCCGCCCTGCCAGTTGTACCTGATCTCACCGCTCCAGGTGGGCGGCGCGTTCCCGGACCGGCTGGCACGCGCGCTTGATGCCGGCCCGGTCGCGGCGTTCCAGTTCCGGGTGAAGGACGTCGACCAGCACGAGGCCGCGCGCATCGCCGAGCCGCTGCTACGCATCTGCGCCGATCGCGAGGTCGCGTTCATCGTCAACGACAGCATCTCGCTCGCCAAGCGGCTCGGTGCCGACGGCGTGCATCTCGGGCAGGAAGATGGCGATCCGCAGGAGGCGCGCAGCATTCTCGGGCCGAGCGCGCAGATCGGCGTCACCTGCCACGACAGCCGCCACCTCGCCATGGAAGCCGGGGAGGCCGGCGCCGATTACGTCGCGTTCGGCAGCTTCTACCCGACCACGACCAAGCTGGTGAAGCACCATGCCGACCCCGTCATTCTGAGCTGGTGGGCGACGATGTTCGAAGTGCCCTGCGTCGCGATCGGCGGCATCACGCCTGCCAATGCGGCGCCGCTGGTCGCGGCGGGCGCGGACTTCCTCGCGGTTTCGGGCGCGGTGTGGGGCGGGGACGAGGCTGCTGCGGTAAAGGCGTTCGCGGCGCTGCTGGGCTGATCTACACGCGGGTGGAGCGCGGGGCGGTGTTCTTCAAGACAGGTGGATTGCGTCCTGAGCATCTTGGTGCCGCGTTTCGCCGATGTTGACGCGGATCGGCCCACCGCCGTGCGAGCGGCGATAAACTGCGGCAGCGTCCAAAGCTGCGCTCAGCGAAGGGTACGTTTTGCCGCGCACGGTCACCAGACCATCGGCGCGGATTTGCACCCACGACCAGCGAAATGTCCCAAGCGGCTCACGGGAAGCAACCGGACCGAGCGCGAAAAGCACCTCGTAGCTGGTCAGCCCCTCGTCCATCTTATTGAAACGCAATCATTTGCCTGACAGTTCCGATGCTGCGTTTCGATACTTGCCCTGCGCTCGCGGCAGCGTTGGGCTTGTTACCGCGCCAGCGTGCAAATAGCGATCATTGTTTACGCGTAACGAAATTTCGGCGCGCTCGCAACCGTTGCGGCGCGGAAACAACCGCGATGTCTGTCGTTGTTGCAACCGGACTATTCAGGATGCTCAAATGACACGCAGAACGATCGTGCTGGCCGCTTGCCTTGCATTTGGCGCTTCCGCTCCGCTTGACGCAGCTCCGGCCAAATCGAAACCTGCGCCGGCTCTGGATCAGGCGATCCTGCATGTGCAGGTGATCCTCGACCGTCTCGGGTTCTCGCCGGGCGTGCTCGACGGCAGACCCGGCATGTCGCTGACTGCCGCATTGAAGGGCTTTCAGCAATCACGCGGGCTGAGTCCCAGCGGGACGCTCGACAAGCCGACGCAAGCGGCCCTTCAGCAATATGCGAACACGTCAGGGACGCAGAGCATCACGCTGACCCGCGAAATCCTCGCCGGACCTTTCACCAACCCGTTGCCGAAGCGCCCGCCCGACCAAGCGAAATTGCCCGAACTCGGCTATCGCAACGCGATGGAAAAAATGGGGGAGATGTTCCACACTACCCCTGCGGTGCTGGTCGCGCTCAACAGCGGCGATACCAGGCTCGCGCCCGGGGTTAAGATCACCGTACCGGCGGTCGTGGCTGCCGACCGCAACTATGACGCGAAGCTGCCGGAGAAATGGCGCCAGACGCTGAGCACCCTCAACGTCGACGCGCAGCAGCCGCAAGGCGCGAAGGTGGTGGTCGACAAGTCCGATTCGGTGCTGCGCGTATACGATGCGGGCGGCAAGCTGATCGCACAATTCCAGGCGACGATGGGCAGCAAGCATGATCCGCTGCCGATCGGCACCTGGAAGATCCTCGGCCCCGCCTACAATCCGCCGTTCCATTACAATCCGAAGCTGTTCTGGGATGCCAAGAAGGGTGAGAAGAAGGCGACGCTGCCACCTGGCCCCAACGGCCCGGTCGGGGTGGTGTGGCTCGATCTGTCCAAGGAGCATTACGGCATCCACGGTACGCCCGAACCGACGACGATCGGCCGCGCGGAGAGCCATGGCTGCATCCGCCTCGCCAACTGGAACGTCGCGCGGCTCGCGATGATGGTCAAGCCGGGGACGCCGGCGATCTTCCAGGAATAACATGCGTACGGGCTGGCTGATCCTGATCCTGCTGGTCGCACTGGTCGTGGCGGGGTGGCTGGCGTTGCTCAACCTGCCCGACGCGCCGCACCGGGCTGCGCCGACATCGAAGCCGACGACCGAGGTGGTCGAGGTGGTATCGGAAACGCGAATGGCCCGACCCGTACAGGGCGGGGCGGCGGGGCTGCTCGCCGTCCCGGTGGCGGGTGTGGCCCGTGATGCGATCACCGACACATGGGGTGACCCGCGCGAGAATGGCGCGCGCGAACATCACGGCACCGACATTCCCGCGCCTGCCGGCACGCTGGTGACCGCCGCCGCGCCGGGGACGGTCGAGAAGCTGTTCCAGAGCGGCGCGGGCGGCACGACCATCTACGTGCGTTCGCCAGCGCGCAAATGGACGTTCTATTATGCGCATCTCTTGGGCTACGCGCCGGGGCTGCACGAGGGGCAGGCGGTGCGAACCGGTGATCCGCTCGGCTATGTCGGCGATACCGGCGATGCGGGGGCGGGCAACTACCACCTCCACTTCGGCCTGACCCGCACCACGCCGGATCAGCACTGGTACGAGGGCACGGATGTCGACGCGTTTCCCTATCTGACCGGCCTGCGGGTTGCCGGATCGGGCGGCGGCGGCTAAAGGCCGCAGCCTTCGCTCTTTCCACAGGTATACCCAATGAAGATCAGCGGCGTGGACATTCGTCCCGGCAATATCATCGAATATGAAGGCGGCATCTGGAAAGCCGTCAAGATTCAGCACACCCAGCCCGGCAAGGGCGGCGCGTACATGCAGGTCGAGATGAAGAACCTCATCGACGGCCGCAAGAACAACGTGCGCTTCCGCTCGGCGGAGACGGTGGAGCGGATCCGGCTCGACACCAAGGACTTCCAGTTCCTGTTCCGCGACGGCGACGCGCTGACCTTCATGGACAAGGACAATTACGAGCAGATCACGCTCGACGCCGGCATCCTCGGCGATGCGGCGGCGTTCCTCCAGGACGGCATGGACGTGGTGATGGAACTGTACGACGAACGTCCGATCTCGGTCGAGCTACCCTCGCAGATCGAAGCGACGATCGTCGAGGCCGATGCGGTGGTGAAGGGGCAGACCGCCTCCTCCAGCTACAAGCCGGCCGTGCTCGACAACGGCGTGCGCGTGATGGTGCCACCGCATATCGGCGCTGGCACGCGGATCGTCGTTGACGTGTACGAGCAGACCTACGTCAAGCGAGCAGACTAAGACGGATAGCGCAGCTATCCGCTAGGCTACCGCTCGGTCGGCGAGCGCAGTTCGGCCGACGGCGTGGGCTTTGCTCGCGTCGCTGCCAGAGAATACCCTGTCCTTGCGGGCAGGACAGAAGGAACCACCATGCCATCCCATTCCGGCCTCCTCACCGTCATGGACCGCGCCGCGCGCAAGGCCGCACCACGCCTGCGCCGCGACTTCAACGAGGTTCAGCACCTTCAGGTCAGCCGCAAGGGGCCGGCCGACTTCGTCTCGATGGCCGACCAGCGCGCCGAACAGACGATCTACGAGGAGCTGAGCAAGGCGCGTCCGGACTGGGGCTTCCTGATGGAGGAGCGCGGCGAAATTGCGGGCGATCCGTCCAAGCCGCGCTTCATCGTCGATCCGCTCGATGGCACCACCAATTTCCTGCACGGCATTCCGCATTTCTCGATCTCGATCGCGGTCGAGGAGCCGCTCGCCAACGGCAAGCGCGAGGTAACGTCGGGCATCGTCTACCAGCCGCTCACCGACGAGAGCTTCTGGGCGGAAAAGGGGCGGGGTGCCTGGGTGCAGGAGCAGCGCCTGCGCGTGTCGTCCCGGCGCGACCTCGCCGACTCGGTGATCGCGACGGGTATTCCGTTCCTCGGTCACGGCGACTTCGCGCAGTGGAGTCGCATCTTCGGCGCGGTCGCACCCGAAGTGGCTGGCATCCGTCGACTCGGTTCTGCCGCGCTCGACCTTGCCTGGGTCGCGGCGGGCCGGTTCGACGGCTTCTGGGAATCGAGCCTCAAGCCGTGGGATGTCGCGGCCGGGCTGTTGCTGGTCAAGGAAGCGGGTGGCTTCGTCACCGATTTCCGTGGCGGCGACAAGATGATGGAGCGCAACGAGTTCCTCGCCGCCAACGATGGGCTGCAATCGCGCCTGCACAAGCTGATCGCCAGCGCGCTGCGCTGATCTGTTCGGACCAGGTTTGCCGGTCTGAAGTCTCTGTCCGCATCAGCATCTCCCGGCCGGTGCGGACATTGTGTTTGTAGGAAAAAATGGCTGATTTCCGTTAAGTTGCGATTCATTCTCAAGCGCTCGACCCTTGCTCGACGCAGGGCATCGGCCTAAAGCGCAAGGCATCCACTTCGCACTTGCGAGAAACCCATTGTTCGATCCGCTGCAATATCTGCCGATCCTGTTGTTCCTCGGCGTGGCGCTGGCGCTTTCCACCGCCTTCGTCGTGCTGCCCATTATCGTTGGGCGGCTGACCGGAACGCACAAGCCAAGTCCTGAGAAGCTCAGCGAATATGAGTGCGGCTTCCCCGCTTTCGAGGATCCGCGCAGCCAGTTCGACGTGCGCTTCTATCTGGTCGCGATCCTGTTCATCGTCTTCGATCTGGAGGCGGCATTCATTTACCCCTGGGCGGTCAGCGTGTTCACGCTGGGCTGGACGGCATGGTTCGCGATGATGCTGTTCATCGGGGAGCTTGCGCTCGGCCTCGTCTATGCCTGGAAGAAGGGAGCTCTCGAATGGGAGTAGAACTCACCCGCGACGCTGGACCAAACCCGGTCGTGCAGCCCGATCAGACGTTCTTCGACGGGCTGAACGGCGAACTGACCGACAAGGGTTTCCTCGTCACCTCGACCGAAGAGTTGTTCCAGTGGGCGCGCACCGGATCGCTATGGTGGATGACGTTCGGCCTCGCGTGCTGCGCGGTTGAGATGATCCACGTCAACATGCCGCGCTACGATCTAGAGCGCTTCGGTGCGGCGCCGCGCGCCTCGCCGCGCCAGTCGGACGTGATGATCGTTGCTGGTACGCTGTGCAACAAGATGGCCCCGGCGCTGCGTCGTGTTTACGACCAGATGAGCGAGCCGAAGTACGTCATTTCGATGGGCTCGTGCGCCAACGGCGGCGGCTATTATCACTATAGCTACTCGGTCGTGCGTGGCTGCGATCGCGTGGTTCCGGTCGACATCTACGTGCCGGGCTGTCCGCCGACCGCAGAGGCGTTGCTCTACGGCATCCTGCAGTTGCAGCGGAAGATTCGCCGCTCGGGGACGGTGGAACGGTGAGGGCGCCCGCACCCGCCTATAGCGCCAACGACGGCGTGATCGACGCGGCGATGGCTGCGCTCGGCGGCAAGCTCGATTTCGCGACCGAACTGGTTGGCGAGGTGTCGCTGCATGTCGTACGCGACAGTCTCGTCGAGACGATGATCGCACTGCGCGACACGCCCGGCCTCGAATACCAGCAGTTGATGGACATCGCCGGCGTCGACTATCCCGACCGCGGTGTCGAGCGTTTCGAGGCCGTGTACTGCCTGCTGTCGCTGACGCGCAATCACCGCATCCGCGTCCATGTCCGCAGCGACGATACCCAGCCGGTGCCGTCGGTCACGGGCATCTGGCCGGTCGCCGGTTGGCTGGAGCGCGAAGTGTATGACATGTACGGCGTGCTGTTCTCGGGCAATTCCGATCTGCGCCGTATTCTGACTGACTATGGTTTTCGCGGTCATCCGCAGCGCAAGGACTTCCCGCTCACCGGGTATGTCGAGATGCGCTATTCGGAAGAGGCCAAGCGCGTGGTGTACGAGCCGGTTCGGCTCGCGCAGGATTTCCGCAATTTCGACTTCATGAGCCCGTGGGAGGGTGCCGAATACATCCTGCCGGGTGACGAGAAGGCGGCTTTGCCCGAGGCAAAGGGTGCGCCCACCCCGCTTAAGGCCGACGCGATCCAGAAGGCCGATGCGGCGCAGTCCGCGAAGGTCGCGCCGACCGAGGCGAAGACGACCGAGAGCCCTGCGCAAACCGGCGCGGGCAAAAGCGAACCCGATGCCGTGCCCAAGCCGCAGAACCCGGCGGTGGTCCCGACGCCGGGCGAGGGACAGAACCAATGAGCGATTACCTCCAGGCGCGCGAAGGTGTGATGGACGCCGCCGATCCGACGATCGGCGACATCGACATCCAGAACTACACGATCAACTTCGGCCCGCAGCATCCTGCCGCGCACGGCGTGCTGCGGCTGGTGCTGGAGCTTGACGGCGAGATCATCGAGCGGGTCGATCCGCACGTCGGTCTGCTCCATCGCGGCACCGAGAAGTTGATCGAATACAAGACCTACATGCAGGCGCTGCCGTATTTCGACCGGCTCGATTATTGCTCGCCGATGTGCATGGAGCACACCTATGTGCTGGCGGTCGAGAAGCTACTCGATCTCGAAGTGCCGATCCGCGCGCAATATCTGCGGACGTTCTTTGCCGAGCTGACGCGCATCTCCAACCACATGCTCAACCTCGGTTCGCACATCATGGATGTCGGCGCGATGACGCCGAACCTGTGGCTGTTCGAGATCCGCGAAGATTGCATGAACTTCTTCGAGCGTGCCTCGGGCGCACGCATGCATGCGGCGTATTTCCGGCCCGGTGGCGTGCATCAGGACGTGCCGCTCAAGCTGCTCGCCGACATCGGCGAATGGCTCGACACGCGTCTGCCGCGTCTGTTCGACGACGCTATCAGCCTGGTTGCCGACAACCGCATCTTCAAGCAACGCAACGTCGATATCGCCACGGTCAGCCGCGAGGATGCGATCAAGTGGGGCTTCTCCGGCCCGATGATCCGTGGATCGGGGCTGGCGTGGGATCTGCGCAAGTCGCAGCCTTATGACGTCTATGCGAAGATGGACTTCGACGTGCCGGTCGGCACGCGCGGCGATTGCTACGACCGGTTCATGGTCCGTGTCGAAGAGGTGCGTCAGTCGGCACGGATCATGCGGCAGTGCCTGAACGAGATGCCCGACGGGCCGATCGCCAGCTTCGATCGCAAGGTGGTGCCGCCCAAGCGCGGTGAGATGAAGCGCTCGATGGAAGCGCTGATCCACCACTTCAAGCTCTATACCGAAGGCTTTCATGTGCCGGCGGGCGACGTCTATGTCGCGACCGAAAGCCCCAAGGGCGAGTTCGGCGTGTATCTGGTCGCGGATGGCTCGAACAAGCCGTATCGCTGCAAGATCCGCCCGACTGCGTTCTCGCACCTTCAGGCGGCGGATTTCATGTCGAAGGGCCATATGCTCGCCGACACAACCGCGATCCTCGGCGCCATGGATATCGTGTTCGGCGAGTGCGACCGGTGAGCATGGATCGCCTGCAAACAGCGCAGCGCATGATCGCGCTGTACAACGCCCAGGACGCGGACGGTTATGTCGAGCACATGACCGACGCGGCGTGCGAGGCGAATTATCGCGGCGCCGTCGTGCGGGACGGCAAGGAAGGCGTGCGTGCCGGTTTGACGGCGATGTTTGCGCAGTTTCCCGGGAACAAGGCCGAGATCCTGCAATCCTATGAGCTCGGCGAAACCGTCGTCCTGCACGAAAACGTGGCGCGCGCGCCCGGCGGCGAGACGTTCGAAGTCATGTCCATCTATTCGTTCGTGGGCGACAAGGTCGACCGCGTGGAGTTCATCCGCTAATGGCCGACGCCCCGAAGATCCCTGACGAAGCCGAAACCCGCGCGCGCTGGGGCGCGTTTGCGTGGACGGCCGAGAATCAGGCAAAGGCCGACGAGATCCTCGGCCGCTATCCCAAGGGTCGCGAACAATCCGCTTCGATCCCGTTCCTCGATCTTGCGCAGCGGCAGGTCGGTGCGGACACCAGCACGCAAGGCTGGTTGCCGGTGCCGGTGATCGAGTATGTCGCGCGCCAGATCGGCGTGCCCTATATGCGCGTGTACGAGGTCGCGACCTTCTACACGATGTTCAATCTCGCGCCGGTCGGCAAGTATCACGTGCAGGTCTGCGGCACGACGCCGTGTCTGCTCGGCGGGTCGGATGACGTGCTGGCGGCGTGCAAGAACAAGGGCTTGTCGAAGGGGCATACCACGCCGGACGGTCTTTTCACGCTGACCGAGGTCGAGTGTCTCGGCGCCTGCGCCAACGCGCCGATGGTGCAGATCAACGACGACAATTTCGAAGACCTCGATTACGACAAGACCACCGCGATCCTGGAAGCACTTGCCGAGGGCAAGGCGCTCACGCCAGGGTCGCAGATCGGCCGTCGCGATTCCTGCCCGGCGGGTGGGCCGACCAGTCTCGTCGCGATGGTCGACGAAAACCATGATTATCGCGGGGAGTGGGTCTGATGCTCGCCGACAAGGACCGGATCTTCACCAACGTCTACGGTTTCCAGCCGTGGAACCTCGACGCTGCGATCATGCGCGGCGATTGGGATAACACCAAGGACCTGATGGCGCTCGGCCAGGACGCGATCATCGACGTCATCAAGGCGTCGGGCTTGCGCGGTCGCGGTGGCGCGGGCTTCCCGACCGGCATGAAGTGGAGCTTCATGCCGAAAGAGTCGAAGGACGGCCGGCCGAGCTTTCTCGTCATCAATGCCGATGAGTCCGAGCCGGGTTCGTGCAAGGATCGCGAGATCATCCGCCACGATCCGCACAAGCTGATCGAGGGCGCGCTGATCGCGGGCTACGCAATGCGGGCGCGCGCGGCGTACATCTACATTCGCGGCGAGTATATCCGTGAGGCTGAGGTGCTGTTCGCAGCCGTCGCCGAAGCTTATGACAAGGGCTTGATCGGCAAGAACGCCAGCGGCTCCGGCTACGACTTCGACGTATTCGTCCACCGCGGCGCGGGTGCGTACATTTGCGGCGAAGAGACCGCGATGCTCGAAAGCCTCGAGGGCAAGAAGGGCCAGCCGCGCCTCAAGCCGCCGTTCCCGGCGGGTGCTGGGCTGTATGGCTGCCCGACGACGGTCAACAACGTCGAATCGATCGCGGTCGCCCCGACGATCCTGCGGCGTGGTGCGGCGTGGTTCTCGAGCTTCGGCGCCGAGGGCAACAAGGGCACCAAACTGTTCCAGATCAGCGGCCATGTGAACAAGCCGTGCGTGGTCGAGGAGGCGATGAGCATCCCGTTCCGCCAGTTGATCGACGAACATTGCGGCGGCATTCGCGGCGGGTGGGACAATCTGCTCGCGGTGATCCCGGGCGGTTCGTCAGTGCCGTTGGTGCCGGCCGCCGAGATCATGGACTGCCCGATGGATTTCGACGGCCTGAAGAAGGTCGGCTCGGGCCTCGGCACCGCCGCGATCATCGTCATGGACAAGTCGACCGATATCGTTCGCGCGATCAGCCGGCTGTCGTACTTCTACAAGCATGAGAGCTGCGGCCAGTGCACGCCGTGCCGCGAGGGCACCGGCTGGATGTGGCGCGTGATGGAGCGGATGCGCACGGGCGATGCCGATATCTCCGAAATCGACACGCTGTACCAGGTCACGAAACAGGTCGAGGGCCACACGATCTGCGCGCTCGGCGATGCTGCCGCGTGGCCGATCCAGGGCCTCATCAAGCATTTCCGCCCCGAGATGGAGCGTCGCATCACCGCCAGGAACGGCGGCGGCGAGGCTCCGATGATGGAAGCTGCCGAATAATGCCGATAGTCAAAGTCGATGGCGTCGAAGTCGAAGTGCCGCAGGGCGCGACCGTGCTTCAGGCGTGCGAGATCGCGGGCAAGGAAATCCCGCGCTTTTGTTATCACGAGCGCCTCAGCATCGCCGGCAACTGCCGGATGTGCCTTGTCGAAGTGAAGCCGGGTCCGCCCAAGCCGCAGGCCTCCTGCGCGCTGCCGGCCGCCGACAAGCAGGAGATCTTCACCAATTCTCCCATGGTGAAGAACGCGCGCGAAGGCGTGATGGAATTCCTGCTCATCAACCACCCGCTCGATTGCCCGATCTGCGATCAGGGTGGCGAGTGCGATTTGCAGGACCAGAGCCTCGCCTACGGTCGCGGCCACTCGCGCTATGACGAGAACAAGCGTGCGGTCACCGAGAAGTACATGGGGCCGATCGTCAAGACGGTGATGACGCGCTGCATCCAGTGCACGCGCTGCATCCGTTTCGCCGAAGAAGTCGCCGGCGTGGAAGAGATCGGCGCGCTGTATCGCGGCGAGAACATGCAGATCACCTCGTACCTCGAACACGCGGTTTCGAGCGAGCTGTCGGGCAATGTCATCGATCTGTGCCCGGTCGGGGCGCTCACCTCGAAACCCTATGCCTTCGAAGCGCGCCCGTGGGAGTTGCGCAAGACGCTGTCGATCGACGTGACCGACGCGGTCGGCACCAACATCCGGCTCGATTCGCGCGGCCGGCAGGTGTTGCGTTCGCTCCCCGTCATCAACGAGGACGTCAATGAGGAGTGGGCGTCGGACAAGACGCGCTATGTCGTCGATGGCCTGGTGCGGCGCCGGCTCGACCGGCCGTATGTACGCAAGAACGGCAAGCTGGTCGCGGTCGAATGGGACGAGGCGTTTGCTACGATCAAGGCGGTGAACGCCGGGTCGAGCGTGGCGGCGATCCACGGCGATCTGGTGGACTGCGAAACGATGTTTGCCGCCAAGGCGCTGGTGACGGCAATGGGCTCGGCCCTGCTCGAAGGTCGTCAGACCGGTATGGACTATGATACGTCCAGCCTCGCGGCGGTGACGTTCAACACCACGATCGCCGGCGCTGAAATGGCTGACGCGATCCTGCTGGTCGGCACCAACCTGCGCTGGGAAGCGCCGCTGGTGAACACGCGTATTCGCAAGGCGATCAAGCGCGGCGCGAAGGTGTTCGCGATCGGGCCGGAACTCGACCTGACCTATAAGGTCGATTGGCTCGGCAACGATCTGTCGCTGCTCGGCAAGTTGCCGGACGCGGTGCTGTCGGCGTTCGAGGGCGCGGCCCGGCCGATGGTGATCGTCGGTGGTGCGGCGCTGAAGGGCGGCCATGGCGCGACGCTGGCGCTGGCCAAGACGCTCAATCTGGTGCGCGACGGCTGGAACGGCTATAACGTGCTGCATGCTGCGGCGTCGCGTAACGGCGGGCTGATGCTCGGCTACGCGCAGAAGGGCGGCATTGCCGACATCGCGGCGGCTGCACCAAAGCTGGCGTTCTTCCTCGGCGCGGACGAGGTGGATTTTTCGAAATTCGCCGGCACGTTCAAGGTCTATATCGGCCACCACGGCGACAAGGGCGCGGCGGCGGCGGATGTCGTGCTGCCGGGCGCGAGCTATGCCGAGAAGTCGGGCACCTACGTGAACCTCGAAGGTCGGGTTCAGCGTGGCGACCGTGCGGTGTTCCCGCCGGGCGACGCGCGTGAGGATTGGACGATCCTGCGCGCACTGTCGGCGGTGCTAGGCTATACGTTGCCATTCGATACGCTTGAGGAGTTGCGCGCGGCGATGGCGGTCGATACGCCCGACCTCGCCACGCTCGGCCTCAAGACGTTCGCCTGGAACCCGCCGTCGCTCGACGCGGCGGGCGCCGGCGAGATCAGCTATCCGATCAAGGACTTCTACTTGACCAATGCGATCTGCCGGGCGAGCCCGACGATGCAGCGCTGTTCGGCTGAGATTCTGCACGGCCAGGACTTTGCGGAGGCGGCGGAATGACCTCGTTCTTCACGTACCGCCTCGGCTGGGGCTTTGGCGTCTCGTGGTTCGTCGCCACGCTGATCGACATCCTCATCATCGCGCTGCCGCTGATGCTGGCGGTGGCGATGATCATCTACGTCGACCGCAAGATCTGGGCATCGATGGCACTGCGGCGCGGACCCAACGTGGTCGGGCCGTTCGGTCTGCTTCAGTCTTTCGCGGACGGCCTCAAGGTCTTCCTGCAAGAGACGATCATCCCGATCGCGGCGAACAAGACTTTGTTCCTGCTCGCGCCGATCATTACCTTCACCGTCGCGCTGATCGTGTGGGCGGTGGTGCCGTTCGCCAAGGATGCCTCGGTCGCCAACATCAACGTGGCATTGCTGTACGTCCTCGCGGCCTCGTCGCTTGGTGTCTACGGCATCATCCTCGCGGGCTGGTCGTCCAACTCGAAATATCCGTTCTACTCGGCGATCCGCGCGGCGGCGCAGATGGTGAGCTACGAAGTCGCGATCGGCTTCGTGCTGATCTCGGTGGTGTTGTGGGCGGGCAGCTTCAATCTCGGCACGATCGTCGAGGCGCAGAAGGGCTATCTGTTCGGCTGGGTGAACGGCAACTGGATCAACCCGCTGCTGTTCCCGATGGCGGTGGTGTTCTTCATCTCGTCTCTCGCCGAAACGCAGCGCGCGCCGTTCGATCTGACCGAGGCGGAAAGCGAGCTCGTCGCCGGGTATCAGACGGAATATTCGTCGATGAGCTTCGCGCTGTTCTGGCTCGGCGAATATGCCAACGTCATTCTGATGTGCGCGCTCAACGCGACGTTGTTCTGGGGTGGGTATCTGCCGCCGCTCAACATTGGCTTCCTGTATCTGGTGCCGGGCATCATCTGGCTGCTGATCAAGATGGCGGCGTTCTTCTTCCTGTTCAGCTGGGTTAAGGCGACGGTCCCGCGCTATCGTTACGACCAGCTGATGCGGCTGGGCTGGAAAATCTTCCTGCCGCTGTCGCTGATCTTCGTTTTCCTCGTGTCGGGCTACCTCATGCTCGTGCGGGTTGGAGTACCGGCATGACCATCGGCCAACTTATCAAATCCTACACCTTGTGGGAGTTCGTGAAGGCGCACGCGCTGACCCTGAAGTATTTCTTCAAGGCGAAGGCGACGATCAACTATCCGTTCGAGAAGAACCCGTTGTCGCCGCGTTTTCGCGGAGAGCACGTGTTGCGGCGCTACCCGAACGGCGAGGAGCGGTGCATCGCGTGCAAGCTGTGCGAGGCGATCTGCCCTGCGCAGGCGATCACGATTGAGGCGGAGCCGCGCGACGATGGCAGCCGCCGCACCACGCGCTACGACATCGACATGACCAAGTGCATCTATTGCGGTTTCTGTCAGGAAGCATGCCCGGTCGACGCGATCGTCGAGGGACCGAACCTGGAGTTCGCCACCGAGACGCGCGAGGAACTGATCTACAACAAGGCCAAGTTGCTCGAAAACGGCGATCGCTGGGAGAGCGCGGTCGCGGCGAACCTTGCCGCCGACGCGCCGTACCGTTAATGCGCAGCCACAGCGATTCCATGCCGTCCGTGCTCCCGCACGCGCAGCCGACATCAACGGATGCGGCAACGGCCTTCCCACAGACACAGGCGAACGGGGGTTCGAAGTAACATCGTGATCCAGGCCTTCGCCTTTTATCTCTTTGCGGCGATCGTGATCCTGTCGGCCGTGCTGACGATCACCGCGCGCAACCCGGTGCATGCCGTGTTGTGGCTGATCCTCGCCTTTTTCAACGCCGCCGGGCTGATGGTGCTGGTCGGCGCCGAGTTCATCGCGATGCTGCTTGTCATCGTGTATGTCGGCGCGGTCGCGGTGCTGTTCCTGTTCGTGGTGATGATGCTCAACATCGATTTCGCCGAATTGCGGGCCGGCTTCGTCCGATACGCGCTGATCGGGTTCGCGTTCGCGGTGGCGCTTGCCGCCGAGATTATGATCGCGTTTGGTGCCTGGAACGCCGGCACGATCGAACTCGCGCGCCGCGCCGCTCCGGCACCGACGACGGTGCCGAATATCGAGGCGCTCGGGCTGCTGCTGTATTCACGCTACCTGTTCGTGTTCGAGGGCGCCGGTCTGGTGCTGCTCGTCGCGATGATCGGTGCGATCGTATTGACGCATCGTGAGCGCAGTGGGGTTCGCCCGCAGAACATCAGCCGCCAGAACGCACGCCGTCCGCAGGATGCCACGCGCAACACGCGGCCGACCGTCGGACAGGGGATCGAATTGTGATCGGCCTTACGCATTATCTCGTCGTCGCGGCGATCCTGTTCGCGCTGGGCGTGCTGGGCCTGATCGCCAACCGCAAAAACCTGATCGTCATGCTGATGGCGATCGAGTTGATCCTGCTGGCGGTCAACCTCAACCTCGTGGCTTTCTCTGCGTTCCTGCATGATCTGGTCGGGCAGATCTTCGCGATGTTCGTGTTGACGGTGGCGGCAGGCGAGGCGGCGATCGGTCTTGCGATCCTCGTCATCTATTTCCGTGGCCGGGGTACGATCGCGGTCGACGACGTCAACCGGATGAAGGGGTGATACCGGCGTGACTTCGATCCTCTTCATTGTCTTTCTGCCGCTCGCGGCGGCGATCCTCGCGGGCTTTTCGAACAAGGCGTTCGGAGCTGCTTTCCCGAAGGCGGTCACCACCGGTGCGCTGTTCCTGGCGTGCGCTTTGTCGTGGCCGGTGTTCATCCACTACCTCGGTGGCGGCGAGCCGATCATCACGCCGGTCCTGAGGTTCATCGAATCCGGCGACATGCACGTATCATGGTCGCTGCGCGTCGATGCCTTGACCGCCGTGATGCTGGTGGTGGTGACGAGCGTCTCCGCACTCGTCCACCTCTATAGCTGGGGCTATATGTCGGAAGATCCCGACCAGCCGCGCTTCTTCGCTTATCTGTCGCTGTTCACCTTCGCGATGCTGATGCTGGTGACGGCGGATAACCTCGTCCAGATGTTCTTCGGCTGGGAGGGCGTCGGTCTCGCCTCGTACCTGCTGATCGGCTTCTGGTTCCGCAAACCCTCGGCCAATGCCGCCGCGATCAAGGCTTTCGTCGTCAACCGCGTCGGCGATCTTGGCTTCATGCTCGGCATCTTCGGCACCTTCCTGGTGTTCAAGACGGTTTCGATTCCCGAGATCCTGGCGGCGGCACCGCATATGGCGGGGTCCACGATCGGCTTCTTCGGCTACCGCTTCGATACGATGACGGTGCTGTGCCTGCTGCTGTTCGTCGGCGCGTGCGGCAAGTCGGCGCAGCTCGGTCTGCACACCTGGCTGCCGGACGCGATGGAAGGCCCGACTCCGGTGTCGGCGCTCATCCACGCGGCGACGATGGTGACGGCGGGCGTGTTCATGGTGTGCCGCCTGTCGCCGATGTTCGAGACGTCGCCGTTCGCGATGCATGTCGTGATGACGATCGGTGCCGCGACCTGCTTCTTTGCCGCCACGTGCGGCCTGGTGCAGACCGACATCAAGCGCGTGATCGCCTATTCGACGTGTTCGCAGCTTGGCTATATGTTCTTCGCGGCAGGCTGCGGTGCTTATGGCGCGGCGATGTTCCATCTGTTCACGCATGCGTTCTTCAAGGCGCTGCTGTTCCTTGGTGCTGGCTCGGTCATCCATGCGATGCACCATGAGCAGGACATGCGCTATTATGGCGGCCTGCGGAAAAGCATTCCGATCACGTTCTGGGCAATGATGGCGGGTACGCTCGCGATCACCGGCGTCGGTATCGAGGGCGTGTTTGGTTTCGCCGGTTTCTACTCGAAGGATGCGATCATCCTGTCGGCTTGGGCCGCCAACCAGCAGGGCGCCTCGATGGTCGGTATTCTCGTCGCGCTGCTGACCAGCTTCTATTCCTGGCGCTTGATGTTCCTGACGTTCTGGGGCAAGCCGCGCTGGGCGCAGTCGGAGCATATTCAACACGCCATCCACGACGCGCACGGCCACGGCCACGGCGATCACGCGCATGGTCATGACGATCACGGCACGCAGGCGGCACACGCTCACCATGGTGAGGATGCCGAGGAAGGGCAGGGGTCTTCCCCTGATCCGCACGAACCGGGCGCGCATGAATTGCCGGCGGGCACTGGCGGATATCATCCGCATGAAAGCCCGTTTCCGATGCTGATCCCGCTGATCCTGCTGTCGGTCGGCGCGGTGTTCTCAGGCTATGTGTTCCACCCGTTCTTCGTCGATCCTGCCGCTGGCGACAGCTACTGGCATGGTGCGGTGGCGTTCCACGCGCATCTTTCCGAAGCGGTCGAGGAACTGCCGACGTTGGTGAAGTTGGCGGCAACAATAGCGATGCTGATCGGGCTGGTCAGCGCGTGGTACGCCTATATCGCGAAGCCAGGTCTGCCGTCGGCAATGGCGAAGCAATTGAGCGTGCTGTACGACTTCCTGCTGCATAAGTGGTATTTCGACGAGTTGTACGACCTGATCTTCGTCAAGCCGGCATTCGCGATCGGTCGCTGGTTCTGGCACCGTGGCGACGAGAAAACGATCAACCGGTTCGGGCCTGACGGTTCGGCCTGGCTGGTATCGCTCGGCAGCCGCGCGGCCGGCCGATTGCAGACCGGATATCTCTACACCTACGCGTTCGTCATGCTTATCGGGCTGACCGCAGCGATGACCTGGGCGATCACACGATGAGCGGTTTCCCCATTCTTTCCGTAATGCTCGCGGTCCCGGCGCTCGCCGCGATCGGGTGCCTGTTCCTCAGTCCTGCCGGCGCGCGTTGGCTCGCGCTGGCGGCGACGTTGGTCGACTTTGTGCTCGGCGTGGCGCTGTGGGCGAACTTCGACATCGGCGGCGCACAGTGGCAGTTCGTCGAGAACGCCGGCAGCATCGGGGTGTTCGACTGGAAGCTCGGCATCGACGGCTTTGCGCTGATGCTCATCATGCTCAGCGTGTTCCTGATGCCGATCTGCATCGGTGCGAGCTGGGTCGCGATCGAAAAGCGCGTCCAAGAGTATATGGCTCTGTTCCTGTTTACCGAGGTGCTGATGATCGGCACGTTCGCGGCGCAGGATCTGCTGCTGTTCTATATCTTCTTCGAGGCCGGCCTGATCCCGATGTATCTGATCATCGGCATCTGGGGCGGCGCGAACCGGATCTACGCATCGTACAAATTCTTCCTCTACACGCTGCTCGGTTCGCTGTTGATGCTCGTCGCGATGCTGTGGATGATCCATTACACCGGCACGACCGACATCCCGACGTTGCTCAAGACCGACTTCCCGCGCACCGCGCAAACATGGTTGTGGCTCGCATTCTTCGCCTCGTTCGCGGTGAAGATGCCGATGTGGCCGGTCCACACCTGGCTCCCCGACGCGCACGTGCAGGCACCGACTGCGGGTTCGGTAATTCTGGCCGGCGTGCTGCTCAAGCTCGGCGGCTACGGGTTCCTGCGCTTCTCGGTGCCGATGTTCCCGGAAGCGTCGTCGCAACTGACGTGGCTGATCCTTGCGCTGTCCGGCATTGCGGTCGTCTACACCAGCCTTGTCGCGCTGGTGCAGTCGGACATGAAGAAGCTCATCGCCTATTCGTCGGTCGCGCATATGGCGATCGTGACGATCGGTCTGTTCGCCTTCAACCGGCAAGGGATCGAGGGCGCGATGATCATGATGCTGAGCCATGGGCTCGTATCGGGCGCGCTGTTCCTGTGCGTCGGCGTGATCTACGACCGTCTGCACACCCGTGAGATCGATCGCTACGGCGGCCTTGCCATCAACATGCCGAAATATGCCGTGCTGTTCCTGTTCTTCACCATGGCGTCGATCGGCCTGCCCGGCACCAGCGGCTTCGTGGCCGAATTCCTGAGTCTCGACGGCGCCTATCAGGTGTCGAGCGTGGCGACGGCAGTGTGCACGACGGGCATCATTCTCGGCGCCGCTTACATGCTTTACCTGTATCGCCGCGTCGTGTTCGGCGATCTGACCAAGGACGATGTGCGGGTGATGCCCGATCTTTCGGTTCGTGAACTTGCATTGCTGGCGCCAGTTGCGGCCGTCGCGTTATGGATGGGTGTCTATCCCGAAAGCTTCCTCGCGCCGATGCGCAAGGATGTCGGTACGCTGGTCGCGCGGGTCGATCGCGCTGCTCCCGCTGGAGACTCGCGACCGACGATCGGGCATGCGGCCTTGGCGCCCGCGCAAGTGGAGGCGCATAAATGATCCCGTCGATGATGCTCGCCGCCGCGACGACCGTGGTGCACGCTTCGCTGCCAAGCGCTTCGCTCATGATGGTGATGCCGGAAGAGGTGCTGTCGATCGGATCGATTGTGCTGATGCTGGTGGCCGCCTGGGGTGGCCAGGGTTCGACCCGACTGATCTCCTGGGCTTCGGTTGCGGTTCTGGCTGGCGCGATGATCGCATTGCTCGGGCCGGCGTCGAGCGGCGGCGTCGCCTTCGATGGGCTGTTCCGGGCTGACGCGTTCGCGGCGTTCTCCAAGGTGCTGATCTACGGTGCCAGCGCGGTGGCGATCCTGATGGCGCCGCGCTTTTTCCAGCAGACGAGCGGCGACAATCTTCGCCCGGAATATCCGGTGCTGATCCTGCTTTCCGCCTGCGGTATGGGCATGATGGTATCGGCGGGCGATCTGCTGGTGCTGTATGTCGGTCTCGAGTTGCAGAGCCTTGCCGCCTATGTGCTGGCCAGCTTCATGCGGCGCGACACGCGTTCGGCCGAGGCCGGGCTGAAGTATTTCGTGCTGGGCGCACTGGCGAGCGGCATCCTGCTTTACGGCATCAGTCTGGTGTATGGTTTCAGCGGTACGACGCTGTTCTCCGGCATCGCCGAGGCCTATGCGGGGATCGCGCCGGGAACGCACAATTACGGGCTGATGTTCGGGCTCGTGTTCGTGTTCGCGGGGCTGGCCTTCAAGATGAGCGCCGTGCCGTTCCACATGTGGACGCCGGACGTTTATGAAGGCGCGCCGACGCCGGTGACCGCTTTCTTCGCTTCGGCCCCGAAGGTCGCAGCGATGGGCCTGGCGGTGCGCGTGGCGGTGGAGGCGATGGGTCCGGCGGTCGACGAGTGGCGGCAGATCGTGATCTTCGCGAGCCTCGCGTCGATCATCTTCGGTGCGGTCGCGGCGATCGGCCAGTCGAACATCAAGCGGCTGCTGGCGTATTCGTCGATCAACAACGTCGGCTTCGTGCTGGTTGGCCTTGCCGCCGGCACGCAGGCGGGTGTCGCGGCGGTGTTGTTCTACCTGACCGTGTACGTCGTCATGACACTCGGTGGCTTCCTCGTCGTGCTTCAGATGCGCGGTGCGGATGGTCAGCCGGTCGAGACGATCAGCAGCCTGTCGGGCATGTCGCGCACGCGGCCGGGGCTAGCGCTGGCGATGGCGATCTTCATGTTCAGTCTTGCCGGAATTCCGCCGCTGCTCGGGTTCAACGCAAAGCTGGCGGTGTTCAACGCAGCGGTCGAGGCGGGGCTATACCCGCTTGCCGTGGTCGGCTTCGTCGCTTCGGTGATCGGCGCTTATTATTACCTCCGCGTCATCAAGGTGATGTATTTCGATGAGCCGGTTGGCGAAGGGTTTGCGAAGAGCGGTGACGTCGTCGAGGGTGGGCTGATCACGGCAGCGGCGGTGTTCGTGTCGCCGGTCGGCTGGGTGCTGCTCGCGCCGCTCGGGCTGGCGACGATGGCGGCGGCCAAGGCGCTGTTCTGAGCAGTCTCGGTATGGTGGCCGTACGAGCCGCGCAGGCCAAGGGTCTGACGCGGCTCGGCCTTCCCGCTGGCTGGTGCGCGGTTCTGAAGCGTTCGGTTGCATGGGCGCTCCGACTGGCGCCGCGCGGAAGCGGGACGGCGGAAGGTCGGCTTGGAACGGTCGCCGCCGGTGGCGCTCGATGACGATCCGCACGATCGCGGAAACGGGCTCGACCAACGCCGATATGCTCGCCCTTGCACGGAGCGGCGCGGCGGAAGGCCTTTGGCTGCGGGCGGAACAGCAAAGTGGCGGGCGTGGACGGCAGGGGCGCGCATGGATCTCGCCAGCGGGCAATCTCTACGCAAGCACGTTGGTCAGGCTGCGGCCGAGCGATCCCGAAGCGGCAACGCTTGCGTTGGTCGCGGCGGTGGCGCTGCAAGAAGTCGTTGGGGCCTATCTGGGCACTCCGACCGCGGCCGTTCTCAAATGGCCGAATGACCTGCTGGTAGACGGTGCCAAGCTGTCCGGCATCCTGCTCGAACGCACGGGTGAGGCGGTCGTGATCGGCGTTGGAGTCAATATGGCGCATCATCCCGGCGGGCTCGACCGGGCCACGACGAGCCTGGCCGCGCACGGCGCGATGGTCGATCCAGAGCGTTTCCTGGAAACATTGGCGGATGCGTTCGGGCGTTGGCTTGGCATCTGGCGTGGGCAGGGACTGGCGCCGGTACGTACGCGCTGGCTCGATCGTGCGCACCCGCTTGGCGCCCCGCTGACCGCACGCTTGCCGGACGACAGTGTGGCCGAGGGGCTGTTCGACGGGCTCGATAGCGGCGGTGCGCTCGTCCTGCGCTTGGCGGATGGTAGCCGACGTGTCATTCACGCTGCGGATATTTTCCTGCTGTGAGGCTAAGGTGTCAGCCCGCGACGAGGAGGGGGGAAGCGAATGCTGCTCGCGATTGACGCCGGCAACACCAATGTCGTCTTTGCACTGCTCGACGCAGGCAAGATCCGCGCGCGCTGGCGGATCGCCACCGATGCGCGCCGCACCGGAGATGAATATGCGGTCTGGCTAAGCCAGTTGCTCGCGCTTGAGGGGTACGAGCGCAAGCACGTGAGCGGCGTCATCATCGCCACGGTCGTGCCACGCGCGCTGCATAACCTTCAGGTGCTCGCGCAGAAATATTTTGGCACCGATCCGCTGATCGCGGGGCAGGGCAAGGCGGCGTGGCCGATCCCGCTGGATGTCGAAGAACCACAATCGGTCGGCGCCGACCGCGCACTGAACGTGATGGCGGCGCATGCGCGCCATCCGGGCGATCTCATCATCATCGACTTTGGTACCGCCACCACCTTCGACGTGGCCGATTATCGCGGCGCCTATAAGGGCGGCATCATCGCGCCGGGCATCAACCTGTCGCTCGACGCGCTGGTCACCGCCGCCGCGAAACTGCCGCGCATCGCGATCGAGGCTCCCCCGTCGCAGAGCGTGATCGGACGCGATACCGTCAGCCAGATGCACATTGGCATCTATTGGGGCTATGTCGCGATGATCGAGGGATTGGTGGCGCGCATGAAGGTCGAGATCGGCAGGCCGGCCAAGGTGATCGCGACCGGTGGCCTTGCTACCCTGTTCGAGCGCAATACTGACGCTTTCGACGCGATCGAGCCCGATCTGACCATACAGGGGCTGGCGATGTTGTGGGATCGCGCCCATATGCCATCGTGACGGAACAACAGGCCAGCCTCGCGTTCTGGCCACGTCTTGCCGACGTGCGCCGATCTTTTTTCGCGCTTCCTGCGCATGCAGCCGCCGCGACGGGACACAGACCCTCGGGCATAACCTACATCCTAACGGCGTTCGCGCCGCGTAATTGAAAGAATAGAACCTTAGTGACGACCCCCAAGAACGAACTGCTTTTCGTTGCCCTCGGTGGCTCCGGCGAGATCGGAATGAACGTCAATCTCTATGGCTGCCAGGGCAAATGGCTGATGGTCGATTGCGGCATCACCTTCGCCGACCCGGCCTATCCGGGCATCGAACTGATCCTGCCGGACCTGCAGTTCATCGAGGAACGCGCCGACGATCTGCTCGGCATCGTGCTGACGCACGGGCATGAGGATCATATCGGCGCGTTGCCGTATCTTGCCGAGGATCTCGGCGTTCCGCTGTACGCGACCCCCTTCACCGCGGGCCTGATCCGCGGCAAGCTGGAGGAGGAGGGCAACGCCAAACGCGTCAAGCTCAACGTTGTCGACACGACGCAGACCTTGCAGCTCGGGCCGTTCGGCGTGGATTTCATACCGCTGTCGCACTCGATCCCCGAGATGAGCGGGTTGTCGATCGCTACGCCCTACGGCCGTGTGTTCCACACCGGCGACTGGAAGCTCGATGCGTCGCCGGTGATCGGCAAGCCGGCCGCACCGGAGCAACTGAGCGCGATCGGCGATGGCGGCGTGCTCGCGCTGGTGTGCGATTCGACCAACGTGTTCAACAACGACCCTTCGGGGTCGGAAGCGGACGTGTTTGCCGGCATCGCAGAGGTGGTGGCCAAGGCCAAGGGCCGCGTGCTCGTGACGACGTTCGCATCCAATGCGGCGCGTCTCCACACGTTGGGCGAGGTGGCGAAGCAGACCGGACGCGCGCTGTGCGTTGCGGGGCGTTCGCTCGACCGCATCCTGAAGGTTGCCAAGGCGACCGGCTACCTCAAGGACTTTCCGGCCACGGTCGATCCCGAGGCGGCAATGCGGCTGCCGCGTGACAAGGTGATGATCGTCGCCACCGGCGGCCAGGGCGAGGACCGCGCGGCGCTGTCGCGCGTCGCTTTCGGCAGCCATCCGATCAAGCTGGACGGGGGCGACACGGTGGTGTTCTCCTCAAAGCAGATCCCCGGCAACGAGGTCGCGATCGGTCGCATCCAGAACCAGCTTGCCGCCAAGGGGATCGTGATGATCACCGATCGGCAGGCGCACGTCCACGTATCCGGCCACCCCGGCCGGCCCGAACTCGCGCAGATGTACAAGTGGTTGCGCCCCGAAATTCTGATGCCGGTACATGGCGAGATGCGGCACCTGATGGAGCAGGCGCGCTTTGCCCTGTCCGAAGGTGTGCCGCAGGCGATGGTCCAATCCAACGGCGAGATCGTGCGGCTGGCGCCGGGCAATCCGCAGAAGATCGGTCATGCGCCGATCGGGCGACTGGTGCTCGATGGCGACGTGCTGTTGCCCGGCGATGGCGGGACGATCAACGAACGGCGCAAGCTCAGCATCAACGGGCAGATGTCGGTCGCGGTGGCGATCGGTGGGCGCGGGCTGATCGGCACGCCGCAGGTGCGCTACAATGGCCTGCCGGTCGAGGAGGACCGCGTGCCCTTCCTCGAGGAGACCGTCAGCGCGGTGATTGCCGCCGCCAAGCAGCCGCCCAAGGACCGCGAGAAGCTGCGCGAGGCGATCCGCCTCGCCACGCGCAAGGTAGCGACGCGGTGGACCGGCAAGAAACCGATCGTGGACGTGCTGCTGATCGAGGCGTAACCACGCCGTCGGCGCGCGGAACGGAAAAAGGGACCAGAAGATGCGGTGGACGTCGGCGCTTGCTATCTGGTTCCTGTTCTGCGCGCTGTCGGTGTTTTTCGTGCTGCCGTTCGGCGTGCGCACCGCCGAGGAGGCGGGCGTCGAGCCGGTGCCCGGCCAGGCCGAAAGCGCACCGCATGAATTCCGGCCGCTTCGCACCATCATCCGCGTGCTGATCGTCGGTACGGTGCTGTGGGGGCTATTCCTGCTAAATTACCATTTCGAGTGGGTCACGCCGCAGATGATCGACGTGCTCGATACCTGGAACGACGCCGCTTCCTCCTGAGCCGCGACGCTGACGCGCAGCCGGAAATGCCACCCGGAACCGGCACCCCGCGACACTCTGCGACAATTGTATGATTGACAGGAAGGCCCGTTCCGAGACGGTAGCGGCAACGAAAGCTACCTGCGGAAACACCATGATCGAGGCCGAGCCTACCTCCCCAGCCTACCGGGACGACACCGTGGCCGATGCGCCGCGGCCGATCGGTCGGCGCGGGCGCGTGTTGAGCTGGATCGGCGGACTTGCCGCGCTGGCGCTGCTCGTGCTGGGTGCGGTGTGGCTCTCGCACTCGGGTTCGGGCGACCAGCGTGGTGGACCGGGCGGCGGTGGCGCCCGGCGCGGCGGCGGCGGCCGTGGCGGTGCGCAGACCACCACGGTCGGCACGGTCAAGGCGGTGCGCGCCGATCTGCCGATCGTGGTCGAGGCGCTCGGCACGGTTACCCCGGCGGCGACGGTGACAGTGCGACCGCAGGTGTCGGGCACGATCACGCAACTGCTCTACCGCGAGGGGCAACTCGTCCGTAAGGGACAGACGCTGGCGATCATCGATCCGCGTCCGTATCAGGCGGCGCTGTTGCAGGCGCGGGGCGCGCTGATCCGCGATCAGGCGCAGCTTGCCAACGCGCGCGTCCAGCTCAGCCGCTACCAGACGTTGCTCGGGCAGGATTCGATCGCGCGGCAGGATGTCGACACGCAGGCGGCCACCGCCAAGCAGCTCGAAGGCACGATCGCGATCGACCGCGGGCAGGTGCAGCAGGCGCAGATCAACGTCGGCTATACCCGCGTCGTGTCGCCGGTGAATGGTCGCGTCGGCCTGAAGGTGGTCGATGTCGGCAATTACATTGGCGCGGGCGACGCCAACGGCATCGTCGTGGTGACCACGCTCCAGCCGATCGACGTCGAGTTCGCGGTGCCGCAGGATCAGGCGCCGGCGATCGGCAAGCGTATCGCGCAAGGGGCGGAGATCCCCGCCACCGCGCTCGACCGAACCCGCACGCAGACGCTCGATCAGGGGCGGTTCTCCACGCTCGACAACCAGGTCGACACCACCACCGGCACGATCAGGGGCAAGGCGCGCTTCGCCAATGCGGGCGGCCAGCTGTACCCAAGCCAGTTCGTCAACGTTCGGCTCACCGTCGATACGATCGCGGGAGCCGTGACGATCCCGCCCGCCGCGGTGCGATCCGGGCAGGATTCCAGTTTCGTGTGGCTGCTCAAGCCCGACAAGACGGTCACGCAACGCAAGGTCAAGACCGGCATCGCCTCCGCCGACAAGGTACAGGTGGTGAGCGGCCTCAACGTCGGCGACACGGTCGTCACCGATGGCGGCGACCGCCTGGACGAGGGCGCCAAGGTGGCGCTGCCCGGCGACAAGCCGGCGGCGGGCGCGGGCGGTGGGCGTCGCCGCCACAAGCGCGGCTGATCGGCACCACCCATGAGCCCCTCGCGCATTTTCATCCTGCGGCCGGTGGCGACCGCCCTGCTGATGGTCGGCATCGTGCTGGCCGGCCTGGTCGGCTTTCGCATGCTGTCGCTGTCGGCCTTGCCCGAGGTCGATTATCCGACGATCGAGGTGACGACGCTCTATCCCGGCGGCAGCCCGGACGTGATGAGCCAGACCGTCACCGCGCCGCTGGAACGCCAGTTCGGCGAGATGCCGGGGCTGACGCGGATGGCGTCGACCAGTTCGGCGGGTGCGTCGGTCATCACCTTGCAATTCGGCCTGAACGAAGGCCTCGACGTCGCCGAGCAGGAGGTGCAGGCGGCGATCAACGCCTCGTCCGCGCTGCTGCCGGCCGATCTGCCCGCGCCGCCGGTCTACGCCAAGGTCAACCCCGCCGACGCGCCGGTGCTGACGATCGCGATCAGTTCCAAAACGATCCCGCTGACGCAGGTGCAGTCGATCGTCGATACGCGGCTTGCGCAGAAGATCAGCCAGATCAGCGGTGTCGGCCTCGTCAGTCTCGCCGGCGGGCAGAAGCCGGCGATGCGGATCCGCGCCGACACGCAGGCGCTGGCGAGCTACGGCCTGTCGCTGTCGCAACTGCGCACCGCGATCGACAACGCCAACGCCAACAGCGCCAAGGGCAGTTTCGACGGCCCGAACCGTTCGTATCAGATCAACGCCAACGACCAGCTCGAGACGGTCGACGATTACAAGAACCTGATCGTCAGCTATTCGAACGCCGCGCCGGTGCGGCTTTCGCAGGTGGCGCAAGTGATCGAGGGCGCGGAGAACACCCGGCTAGGCGCACTCGCCGGCACCACGCCCGCGATCATCCTCAACGTCCAGCGTCAGCCCGGCGCGAACGTCATTCAGACCACCGACGCGATCAAGACGCAGTTGCCCGAACTGCTCAAGAGCCTTCCCGCCGGGCTCGACGCCAAGGTGATCGCCGATCGCACCACCGGCATCCGCGCCTCGGTCAGCGATGTCGAGTTTGAGCTGGTGCTGGCGGTCGCGCTGGTGGTGCTGGTGATCTTCTTCTTCCTGCACTCCGCGCGCGCGACGCTGGTGGCGGGGCTGGCGGTGCCGATCTCGCTGATCGGCACGTTCGGCGTGATGTACCTGCTGAACTACAGTCTCGACAATCTGTCGCTGATGGCGCTGACCATCGCGACCGGCTTCGTGGTCGACGACGCGATCGTGATGATCGAGAACATCCAGCGCCATATCGAGGAGGGTGTGCCCCCGTTCGAGGCGGCGCTGAAGGGCGCGGCGGAAATCGGCTTCACGATCATCTCGCTGACCGTTTCGCTGATCGCGGTGCTGATCCCGCTGCTGTTCATGGGCGATATCGTCGGGCGTCTGTTCCGCGAATTTGCGGTGACGCTGGCGATCACGATCCTGATTTCGGCGGTGGTGTCGCTCACCCTGACGCCGATGCTGTCGGCGCGCTGGCTGAAAAGCCCGGCTGACGAGAAGCCGAGCCGCGTCGCGCAGCGCTCCGCCGCGCTGTTCGGCGCGGTCGAGCGGCGGTACGAGAAGGCGCTCGGCTTCGTGCTGGATCGCCGCTTCGCCACGCTGCTGGTCGCGATCGCCACGCTGATCCTGACGGTGCTGCTGTACCTCGTCATCCCCAAGGGGCTGTTCCCGACGCAGGATACCGGCCAGTTGCAGGCGCGGCTCGTCGCCTCCACCAGCGTTTCGTACGACAAGATGGCGTCACTTCAGGCGCAGGCGGCCAAGGCGATCCTTCAGGATGCGGATGTGCAGTCGCTGTCGTCCTTCGTTGGCGTCGACGGGTCGGACAATGCCACGCTCAACTCGGGCAGCATGTTCGTGAATTTGAAGGAAAGCCACGGCAGCCAGGCCGACGTGATGCGCCGCCTGACCCAAGCGGTCGATCAGATTCCCGGCGTGACGTTGTACCTGCAACCGACGCAGGATCTCACCATCGACGCGGAAAGCGGCCCGACCCAATACCGCCTGTCGATCGAGGGATCGAACACCGCCGACGTTACCGCCGAGGCCAAGCGCATCGCCGCCGCGCTGCAATCGGTGTCGAAGGTGCGCAACGTCACCACCGATGCCGGCGCGCAAGGCTCGGCCGCGTTCATCAACATCGACCGCGATACCGCCGCGCGGCTCAACATCACCGCGTCGAGCGTGGACGATGCGCTCTACTCCGCGTTCGGCCAGCGTATCGTCTCGACGATCTTCACCGAGACGACGCAGTACCGCGTCATCCTCGAGGCCGCGCCCGGCCTGCTCACCGATCCGCAGTCGCTCGGGCTGCTCCACCTGCAAGCGTCCGGGGGCGCAACCCCGCTCAGCGCGATCGCGACGATTCGTGAGGGCAGTTCGCCGCTTCAGGTCACGCACGTCGCGCAATTCCCGGCGGCGACGATCGGCTTCGATACCGCGCCGGGCGTGTCGCTCGGCAGCGCGGTCGATGCGATCAAGGCGAAGGTCGCCACGCTGAACGTCAAGCGCGGCATCACCACCACCTTCCTCGGCGCGGCGGGGGCGTTCGCCAACTCGCTGACCAACCAGCTCTACCTGATCCTCGCGGCGGTGGTGTGCGTCTACATCGTGCTGGGCGTATTGTACGAAAGCTTCATCCACCCGATCACGATCCTGTCGACCTTGCCCTCGGCGGCGGTCGGCGCGCTGTTCGCTTTGTGGATCACGGGGCATGATCTCGACGTGATCGGAATCATCGGCATCGTGCTGCTGATCGGTATCGTGAAGAAGAACGCGATCATGATGATCGACTTCGCCATCGCCGCCGAGCGTGACGAGGGGCTGCCGCCGCTGGAGGCGATCCGTCAGGCGGCGATCCTGCGCTTCCGCCCGATCCTGATGACGACGCTCGCCGCCTTGTTCGCCGCGATCCCGCTGATGATCGGCATGGGCGAGGGCGCGGAGCTGCGCCGGCCGCTCGGCATCGCGATCTTCGGCGGGCTGATGGTCAGCCAGCTCCTTACGATCTTCACCACGCCGGTCGTCTACCTCTATTTCGACCGCGCGCAGCAATCGCTCGCCAGGCGCGGCTGGGGTGCGCGTGCGCCAGAGGTCGGGCCGGAAGCGCGCCCGTGAACCTGTCGGCACCTTTCATCCGGCGGCCGATCGCGACGATGCTGCTGACGATCGGGCTCGCGCTCGCCGGCATCGCCGCGTTCTTCTCGCTGCCGGTGGCGCCGTTGCCGCAGGTCGATTTCCCGGTCATCAGCGTGTCGGCAAGCCTCGCCGGCGCCAGCCCGGACGTGATGGCGCAAAGCATCGCCACCCCCCTCGAACGGCGGCTATCGACGATTGCCGGCGTGAACGAGATGACCTCGTCCAGCTCGCTCGGCTCGACGCGGATCACGCTGCAATTCGATCTGTCGAAGAACATCGATTCCGCCGCGCGTGAGGTGCAGGCAGCGATCAACGCCGCGCGCGTCGACCTGCCGGCCACGCTCCGGCAGAACCCGACCTATCGCAAGGTCAATCCCGCCAACCAGCCGGTGATCACGCTCGCGCTCACCTCCGATACGAAGACGGCGGGTCAGATCTACGATGCCGTGTCGAACATCATCCAGCAGCGCATGTCGCAGATCCCCGGTGTCGGCGATGTGGAGCTCGGCGGCGGCTCGCTGCCGGCGGTGCGGGTATCGGTGAACCCGTACCAGCTCAACGCCTACGGTATCGCGATGGAGGATGTCCGCGCCGCGATCGAGGCGTCCAACGCCAACCGCCCGAAGGGGGTGGTCGAGGGCAAGAACGGCCGCTCCTGGCAGATCTACACCAACGCCGCCGGCAAGAGCGCGGCGGACTATCGCCCGCTGGTGGTGGCTTGGCGCGGTGCGGCGGCGGTACGATTGGGCGACATCGCGACGGTCACGGACAGCGTCGCGGATACGCGCACGCTCGGGCTGTTCAACGGCAAGCGCGCGATCGTCGTCAACATCACGCAGCAGCCGGGCGCCAACCTGATCCGCATGGTCAACCAGATCGACGCGGAACTGCCCGCACTTCGCCAGCAACTGCCGCCAGACATCAAGCTCGACGTGGCGATGGACCGCACCAGCTCGATCCGGGCGTCGCTGCGCGAGATCGAGATCACCGTGCTGGTCGCGCTGATCCTCGTCATCATCGTGGTGTTCGCGTTCCTGCGGGACTTCCGCGCGACGATGATCCCGGCGGCGGCGACGGTGATTTCGCTGCTCGGCACGTTCGGGGTGATGTATTTCCTCGGCTTCAGTCTCAACAACCTGTCGCTGATGGCGATCACGGTGGCGACCGGCTTCGTGGTGGATGACGCGATCGTCGTGCTGGAGAACACCACCCGCCACCTCGAACAGGGCATGAACCGGTTCGAGGCGGCGCTGAAGGGCGCGTCGGAGGTCGGCTTCACCGTCCTGTCGATCAGCGTCAGTCTGGTTGCGGTGTTCATCCCCTTGCTGTTCATGGGCGGCATCGTCGGGCGGCTGTTCCGCGAATTCGCCGTTACGTTGTCGGCGGCGGTGCTGATCAGCCTCGTCCTTTCGCTCACCACCACGCCGATGCTGTGCGCGTGGTTCCTCAAACCCCCGCAGCATGACCGCAAGCCCGGCCGCGTCTCGCGCACGCTGGAGCGCGGTTATCAGCGGCTGGAGCGCGGCTACGAACGCGCGCTCGACTGGGCATTGGCGATGAAGCCGCTGGTGCTGCTGCTGCTGCTCGGCGTCGTGGCGCTGACCGCGTGGCTGTACGTGGTCGTGCCCAAGGGGTTCTTCCCGCAGCAGCAATCGCCCTTGCTGTTCGCGGGCGTACGCGCCGACCAGAGCGTGTCGTTCCAGGATATGCAGCGCAAGCTGAAGCAGGTCGTCGGCATCATGCACCATGATCCGGCGGTGCAGAACGTGGTTGGCTTCACCGGCGGCAGCCGTGCCGGCAGCGCCTTCATCCTGCTCTCGCTGAAGCCGGTCGGCCAGCGTCATGGTGCCAAGGAGCCGGACATCATCACCCGGTTGCAGGGCAAGCTGCAACCGGTCGCGGGCATCCGCATCTTCCTCGCGCCGACGCAGGATCTGCGGATCGGCGGGCGGCAATCGAACTCGACCTATCAATATACGCTCGTCGCCGACAGCACCGCCGCCTTGAAGGAATGGTCGCAGAAACTCGCCACCGCGCTCGGCACCCGCAAGGAACTGAAGAACGTCGACAGCGACTTCTCCGAGAACGGCGTCGAGAGTTTCCTCACCGTGGATCGCGACACCGCCTCGCGGCTGGGCATCACCTCGCTCGACGTCGACAACGCGCTGTACGATGCGTTCGGCCAGCGCAGCGTGGCCAACATCTACGAGGATGTGAACCAGTATAGCGTCATCCTCGGCTGGCCGGAGGGGATGGCGAGCGGCCCACAGGTGCTCCCCGACGTGCGCGTGCCCGCGCATGCCGACGCGGTGATCGCGACCGGCCCCAACGCCACCGCGACCAACAATACCACCACCACGGCGAGCAGCGCGACGACGCTGACCGGCGCCACCGCGACGACCAGCAGCACCGGCAAGTCGGCCTCGCAGGCGACCGCGGCGGTGCCGACCAACCCCGGCCTGCGCAGCCCCTCGACCGGCTCCGCGCTCAGCAACACGCCGCGCACGATGGTGCCGCTCGATGCGATTGCCGCGTTCGGGCAGGCCGCGACCGCCGCCAGCGTCAACCACGACGGCACCGAGGTTTCGACGACGATCTCGTTCGACACCGCACCCGGCGTCGCACTGTCCACCGCGCAGGACGCGATCGCCGCCACCGAGGCGCAGATCGCGATGCCGACCACGGTGCACGGCCGCTTCTCAGGGCAGGCGGCGACGTCGCAGCAGACGCAGGGGCAGCAGCCGCTGCTGATCCTCGCTGCGCTGGTGACGATCTACATCGTGCTCGGCATCCTGTACGAAAGCCTCGTCCACCCGCTGACGGTGCTGTCGACCTTGCCCGCTGCCGGTGTCGGCGCGGTGCTGGCGCTGATGCTGTTCGGCATGGATTTCTCCATCATCGCGCTGATCGGCGTGTTCCTGCTGCTCGGTATCGTCAAGAAGAACGCGATCCTCATCATCGATTTCGCGATCCACGCGCAGCGCACCCGCGGGATCAGTGCGGAGGCGGCGGCGCGCGAGGCAAGCCTGCTGCGCTTCCGCCCGATCCTGATGACGACGCTTGCCGCCGCACTCGGCGCGGTGCCGCTGGCGATCGGCTTCGGCGAAGGCGCGGAACTGCGCCAGCCGCTCGGCGTCGCCATCATCGGCGGCCTGATCGGCGCGCAGTTGTTGACGCTGCTCACCACGCCCGTCGTCTACATCTATCTCGACCGCCTGACGTCGCGCCGCGCGCACGCCCGGCGCTCGAAACTCAGCGAGCAACCCGCATGACCCTATCCGTCCGTTTCGCCCTCCTGCCGCTGCTGGCGCTCGCCGGCTGCTCGCTCGCGCCGCATTTTGCGCGGCCGGAGGTCGCCTCGTCCGGCGCGTGGAAGCCGGTCGACGGCTGGCAGCCCGCCAACCCGTCCGATCAGGCGCCGCGCGCCGACTGGTGGAGCGGCTTCGGCGACGCCACCTTGGATGAGCTGATCGTGCGCGCGCATGCCCACAACCAGACCATCGCGCAGGCCGCCGCAACCTATCGACAGGCCCGCGCCACCACCCGTGAGGCGCGCGCCAGCCTGTTCCCGACCGTCTCCGCAACCGGATCGGTCACGCATTCGGAGAGCGGCGGATCGCGCACCATCGTCACCAACGGCGTCGCCTCGAACGGGGGTGGCAGCGCGCAGACCAGCTACAGCGCGGCGCTGAGCGGAAGCTGGCAGCCGGACCTGTTCGGCCAGATCACCAACACGGTGAACAACGCGCGCGCGACCGAGCAGGCCCGCCGTGCCGATCTCGCCTCCGCGCAGCTCGCGATCGATGGCGAACTCGCCACAGATTACCTCGCCTTGCGCGCCAGCGATGCGCAGATCGCCAGCCTCGCCGCGACCGTCACCGCCTACCAACGCTCGCTCACCATCGCGACCAATCGCTACAATGCCGGCATCGCCCCGCACAGCGATGTGTTCCAGGGTCAGTCGCAACTCGCCACCGCGCGATCGGACCTCGAAGGGCAGAAGCGCACGCGCGCGCAGTTCGAGGATGCGATCGCCACGTTGGTGGGTGAGAACGCCGCCGCCTTCGCGCTGCCAGCGGCGGCGAACTGGACGCCGGCGACGCCCACCGTGCCGGTCGCGGTGCCGTCGACCCTGCTCGAACGCCGCCCCGACATTGCTTCGGCGGAGCGGCAGGTCGCCGCCGCCAACGCGCAGATCGGTGTCGAGCGCGCCGCGTTCTTCCCGGTGCTGAATCTCAGCGGCAACGGCGGCTTCAACAACAATACGTTGTCCGGGCTGTTCAGTTCGGCCGCGTCGCTGTGGTCGGTCGGTGCATCGCTCGCGCAGACGATCTTCGATGCCGGCGCGCGCCGCGCGCGGGTGGCGGCGGCCCGCGCCTTTTACGACCAGGCGGTCGCCAATTACCGGCAGGTGACGCTCACCGCGTTCCAGGACGTGCAGGACAATCTCGCCGCCACCGCGATCCTCGCCCGGCAGGAGGCGCTGCTGCGCGAGGCTTCGATCGCGGCGGATCGCAGCGAGGCGTCGGTGCGATTCCAGTATCAGTCCGGCATCGTCGTCTTCACCGACGTGGTGAGCGCGCAGGCGACCGCCCTGTCGGCGCGGCGCGCGCTGATCCAGATCCAGTCGGACCGGCAGACGACGGCGGTGGCGCTGATCCAGGCGCTCGGCGGCGGCTGGCAGGACGACGTGGTGGCGCGACCGTAGCGCGTCGCGCCAACTTCTACCCCGCTGGCGCGCGCGGCAGCACGAAGTCCGCCGGTGCCAGCGCACTGCGCGCGAAGAACGCCGCCCGCACCGCGCCGTGGAAGAAGTTCACCCGGTTCATCCGCATGCCGATCGCGGCGCGGCCCGGGCCCTGCGGGTCGAAGTGCACCGGAACCTCCAGCTGCACCACGCCATCGACATAGGATCGGTAGGTGGTGCCGTCATAGCTCTGCGCGACGTGATACCAGCGACCGACCGGGAACCGGTTGGCCGGCACGATCAGCGTCTGCTTGGCGTGGCCATCGGTGGTGAACGCGTCGAGATACCAGCGATCGTCGATCACGCGGATTTCGAACAGGATGCGCGTCTTGCTGAGCCCGGGTGCCGAGCCATCCTCGGTTTCGAGGTGAAGCCAGCGCTGCTCGAACGCGCCGCCGTCCGGGCGGAACAGCGCCTCGATGGTGAAGGTTCCCGCGCCGGCGAGCGGATGACGGTCGATCAACAGGGCGTCGTCGACCCCGTCGAACACCGTCGCGCGTCCCCACGGGCTGCCGGTGAGCGTCGGCGTGCCGACCAGCTCCGGCGTGCGTCTGCCGATGCTCCGCAGCGTGTCGAACACCCACAGCTCTCCCGCCGCCCTGCGCCGCGCACGGGCGACACCGGGCAACAGCCCGAGGGACAGCGCCGCCGTCGGTACCGCGCCCATCACCACGTCTCGCCTGCGCATTCTGCTTCCTTCCATAGTCACTTCGCCGCCCGTTAGCGTGGCGGAATACTTTCGATGTCGATGAGATGTGGTTTGGATAACGGTATCAGGTCACGACATCCTGCGACGCGGTTGCGGCAACTCCGCAGGGCACCCGCGATCACGTTCCAGGCTGGATGTAGGGGATGCGCGCGAACAACTCGCGCTGCCAGCGGCGCGGGTCGTTCTCGACCCGGCTGGTCACGTCGAACACCATCGTCGCGCGGGTCGGCACGTCATATCTCGGCCATTCCACCCGCCCGGCATGATTGGGATCGCCGGTCTTCGCGAACGCGACGAAGCTGTCCTGCATCGCCGCCGAGGCCGCCCGCGCATCCGCCCCGGTGCCGGTCTGCGACCCTGCTGCGCCGAGCGTGCCGAACACCAGCGGAATGTCCATCGTGTGGAACGCGCCCCGCCGTGGGTCCGTGCGCGAGCCGAAATCGACCTGATACACCCAGGCGGGCGCGCGTGCGCGGGCGCGCTCCTCCGCCTCGATCACCTGTCCGCGCCAGCTTCGCCCGGCGGTGGAGGCGGCGTAGAACACATCGGCGGGCGACCACGTCGGGAAGTGCTTGCGATATTCGCCGACCACCCATTCCGGCAGCACGTCGATGCGCAATTCGGGCGCGAGCCGGTCGGGCAGCGCATCCCATGTCAGTGTGCCCAGCGTGTCGGGCGAGACGAACGCACGCGTTTCGTCGTGCACGTTGCCGAGGATCAGCGGGATCGGCAGCCCGATCGGGTTGGCATCCGGCCAGAACGGGTGCCGCACCAGCCACTTCATGTCGAGCACCGGCGCGAACGAAAGTCCGCCCGCCATCACCGGATCGCGCGTGGCGAGCGCCTCGACCAGCCTTGGCGCAGGCAGGTCGAGCAACGGCTGGAGATTGCCGGGCTTCACGCCGAGCGCGTCGAGATAGGCGCGCGCACGGTCGGTCGCGTGGAGCGGGCCCTGCGCCATCACCTGTTGCCCGCTCATCGTCGCGGCGCGGTGGAACAGGCCGGTCGCGGCGGGCATACCGGTCAGCGTGGCGATCTTGGCGCCACCGCCCGACTGGCCGAACAGCATGACGCGGCCCGGATCACCCCCGAACGCAGCGATATTGTCGCGCACCCATTGCAGCGCGCAGATCAGATCGAGCTGTCCGGCGTTGCCGCTGTCCGCGAAACGCGGATCGAACCGTGCGAGGTAGAGATAGCCGAACGCGTTCAGCCGGTGGTTCACCGTCACCACCACCGCATCGCCCCGGCCGGCCAGCGCCGCACCGTCGTTGAGCGGATCGGTGACGCTGCCGTTCGCATACGCGCCTCCGTGGATGTAGAGCATCACCGGCAGCTTCGCGGCGGCGGGCTGCGGGTTGGCGGTCCAGACGTTGAGGTACAGGCAATCCTCGGACTGCGGCTGGTACTTGCCGGTTTGCGGGCAGACCGGGCCGAACGCCGTCGCGGCGCGCGGTTTGCCCGGCGTGGCATAGGGGCGCGGCGCCCGAAAGCGTTCGGCGGTGGCGTAGCGGATGCCGCGAAAGCTCCACACCGGATGGGCGAGGCCATCGCTCTGCCCGGCGCCGGTGAAGATCCCCGATGGCGCGACGATCCGCGCCGCCTGCGTGACCGCGCGCGCGGCACGCGGCAGCAGCGCGAGCGCCGCCGCGCCGGCCCCGCCGCCGATCAGCGAGCGCCGGCCGACCTTTATGTCGAGACGTTCGATTGCGGTGCCCGCCATAGCCATCTTCCCCTCACGCCCTTTTGCAGGCCTGGCACTATGGTGACCGGTGTCAGCGGGTTTGGCAACTCTGCTCGACCCAGCGACCTGATTACGCCACCGAAAGTTGACACCGGTTTCCAAATCTTGGCATGATGACGACAGAACAGGAGAGGGTGTGAGCCGCGCCGTTCCGCGAACCGTAGCTGGTTTGCTGACGATGCGGCATCGTCGCCCATCCATTGGCGAGGGGAGAGGCCCGTGAAAACCGCTGGATATGAGGGCGCGCAACCGCTGCGCGCGACACGTCGCGCCGCCCTGTCGGCGTGCGCCAGTCTGCTTGCCATCGCCGCGATGCCGGCCGCTGCGCAGGCGCGCGCGGCAGATGCCACCGGATTGCTGTTCCGCGTCTCCGCCGACAAGAGCATGACCGCCGATGTCGCGGCGGGCGATCCCGTGCCCAACTTCCGCAGCGGCATCACGGTCGTGCCCGATGGCGCGATCGGCGGTGCGGCACGCTGGGCGGACGACGGCTATGTCGCGTGGCGCGCGCCCGGCAACATGCGTGCGGCGCGCGGCACGCTCAGCTTCTTCTGGCGCGCGCGGCAGCCGGTGGGGGAGGCGCCGTTCGTGATCTTCCGCACCGGTTTCGCCGATCATAGCAGTTGGGACATGGCCTTCCTGCGGATCGACTGGAACGGCCACGGCTTCGACGGCTTCGTGACCGACGCCAACCTGTCGCGCGTGCGCGTGTCGTGGACGATGCCGGACCTGCCCGCGCCCGACGCGTGGCATCACATCGCCTTTGCGTGGGACGAAACGGCAGGCGTGCGGCTGTATGTCGACGGCAAGCCGGTCGCGCGCAAGGATCAGGTGGCCGATCTCGACGCGGGGCTCGACCAGTTCGGGCTGGCGGGGCGGGTGATGTCGCCGCATCAGGTGCAGAGCCGTTACAATTTCATGCGCGGTAGCGACCTCGACGAGATTCGCGTCTACGATCACATGCTGGGCGATGCCGGTATCGCCGCGCTCGCCGCCAAGGGCGAACCGCCTGTCGATGCGCCCGACGACGCGCGCCAGCGCCGCACCGCCTGGCTGCACCGCTACGGCTGGGATCACGCCGTCCCGCCGCCGCTGGTCGACCCGGTCACCCGCATCCGCAAGGTCGAGTTCGCCGACGCGAAGGACTTGAAGGAGTGGATGTGGAAGGGCGTCGACGGCATCGCCGAGACGACGTGGCCCGGCGTCTACAACCGCTCGCGCCTGCCGGGTCGCGACGATTATTTCGAGCTGCCCGACTGGAACGTCTATGTCGAAGGCGGCAAGCGCTACGACCTGACCGTGCCGCCGGGCGAGACCGTTAACCGCGTCGAGATACGCGGCGCCGCCTATGGCACGCTGGAATGGTCCGGCAAGACGCTCGCCACCCGGGCGAAGGGCGTCGTGCGCAGCGTCGACAGCTTCGCACCCCGTACCGGCGGTACGCTGTCCTTCGTCAACCAGATGCAGGAACAGCCGATCCAGGAGCTCTGGGCCTATGACGTCGGCGCCGGCGTGGAGCCCGCCGGCAGCTTCAAACTCTCCTATACGATCAACGCCGACGCCGCACCCGACATGGCCGCGCTCGCTCCGCTCAACGCGTTCATCGCCGGCCGGTTCGCGCCCGACGAGCGCTCGACCGTGCTCGCGCTGCCGAGCGCGGGCGTGAAGGCGGCGATCGGCGCCGGTGCCGCCGGTGCCAGCGGCACGGTGCAGCGCGGGGCGCACGCAATGCCGATCGTCCACATCCTGATCCCGTCCAACTTCGCCGACGCCGATGCCGACAAGCCGCTCGCCCGCGCATGGGATTACGGCTGGCAGAACGTGCATGATGGTCTCGACGGTATTGCCATCGATCTGCCCGCGATGAAGCTCACGCCCGATGCGCATGGTCTCGTACCGCTCAACATCCGCGTGAAGGATCCGCTGTGGCCCGGCCGCGACATGATCGACGTGTCGGTGTCGGTGCGTCCGGGCGAGGCGCGCACGCTGTGGCTCGATCTGCGCGACCGTATCCTGCCGAAAAACAGTCTTTGGCTCACCATCGCCTCCGCCGCGCCGGATTTCGACGCGCACAGCTTGTCGGGTGCGAAGCTTCGCCTCGTCTTCAAACCGCGTGCCGAGGCGCTGGCCGAACATGTCGCCGACCGGTTCAACCAGGTGAAGGACAATTGGGGCTTCCTCGTCGAGGAACATACCGCCTCCAAACGCGAGGGCCTCTACGCGCGCGTGTTCGCCGACATCAGCGACCTGCTGCGCGTCGATCCCGACAACGCACTGGCGCGGACCTATTGGTCGGACATCGACTATCGCCCGGAGAACGCACCGCCGGTCACGCTGGCGACGGCACCGGCGGGTGTGCCGTTATGGGCGTTCCGCCAGCTCGAAGATCTCAAGCTTTCCAAGCAGTTCGTCGACTGGTGGATCGACAAGCGGCAGGTGCCGTACGGCGATTTCGGCGGCGGCATTTCCGACGATACCGACCTCACCGAACAATGGCCCGGCCTCGCGCTGATGGGGGTCGAGCCGGACCGGATCAACGCCTCGCTGCGCGCGCTGTCCGACGCGGTGTATCGCAACGGCATGATCGTCGATGGCCTCGGCTACATCACCACCGACGAACTCCACACCTATGAAGAGGGCATCAACTCCAACGGCGAACGGCTCTACCTCAACTGGGGCGAACCCAAGGCGGTCGAGCGGCTGATGGATACGGTAAGGGCGATGCGCAAGGTGCTGCTGGTCAACCCGGCCGGGCACATGCATTTCGCGTCGAGCTGGTACGGCGCGCGCAAGATCTACCGGGACGATCCGTGGTCCTGGCAGAAACCGTACGCTTTCAACATGTTGCAACCGGCGATGCTGGTCGGCCTCTACAACGGTAACCCGACCGCCACCGGGCAGGTGACCGGCGTGATGGACGGCTGGCTCGCGCACGGCAGGCAGGGTGCCAACGGCAACTGGAGCTTCCCCAACGAGATCAACTGGAAGACCGATGCCGAGCGCGTTGGCGACGGTGGCGGCATCGAAACGCCGATGCAGACCGCATGGGGTGCGTATCGCCTGAGTGGCGACGCCAAGTATCTCCGCCCGATCGCGGCGCGCGTCGCCAAGGCCGGCACGGGCACGCTGGCCGCGATCAACGAGAATGCGCTTGCGCTTGCGCCACAGGGTGCCGCCTGGCGGCAGACCATCCTCGGCAAAGCCGGCAGCGATCCGTATTCGCGCTATGTCGGCTGGCAGGCGAGCGGCGACCTCGCCGCGCTCGAACGGCTGCACGCGGATTCGATCACCACCAAGACGCAGCGGCTCTACATGATGACCGAAGGGCATTGGTGGAGCGACCGCGTCGAATCCGCGATGGATATCCTCCAGCGCGAGCGGCTCGGCGGTATCGCGCTGGTGCGAGGGCAGGAATGGCCCGGCCACACGGTAAGCTGGCGCTTCGCGGAAGCCGGCGGGGCCGAGCAGGTCGCGATCCTGCTGCCCGGCGCCACGCCCGATCACTTCCGTGTACTTGCCTATAACCGGAGCGATCACGCGCAGCCGGCGCGGATGACCGGCTGGGACGTGACCGCCGGCACATGGTCGATGACCCGCGCGACGAGCGCCGACTCCGGCAAGACGCTGGCGGCGACCGGTCCGTCCACATCGCTGACGCTGGAGCGAAGCGCCGGTGTCGATGTCGCGTTTGCGCCGGGTACCACCACGGTCTACGATTTCCAGCTCACCCACCCCGGTGCGCCGGTGACGGAGCGCGCCGATCTCGGCATCGGCCTGGATGACGTGACGGTGCGGGGCGCGCGCGTTAACGTGACGGTGCACAGCCTTGGTGCCAGCCCGGCGCCGGGCGGCACCGCCAGCCTGATCGACGCAAGCGGCCGCGTGCTGGCGAGCGCGACCATCCCGCCGCTGGCCGCACCGCTCGATCTGCTGCCGAAGACGGCGGCGGTGCGGCTGTCGATCCCCGCGCATGCGGCGGGCGCGATGTCGGTACGGGTGGCGCTGGCCGGCGATGCGCCGGAGGTGACGATGCTCAACAACGTGGTGCCACTCGTGCAGTAGCGACCGCGCGTGACCGAACCGTCTTGCGAGCCCGGCGGCATTGCCATAGTCCTGTGACACACCCGGCGACCGTGCCGGCCGGTAACGGAGAAGCCGCTTGGTAAGTCTGCAAAAAGGCCAGTCGGTACGGCTGGAGAAATCGGGCGGCGGGACGCTGACGCACGTCGCGATGGGCCTGGGTTGGGATGTGCGCAAGGCCAAGGGGCTGCTCGGCCTGTTCGGCGGCGGCGGTGGCGATATCGATCTCGATGCGTCGTGCCTGATGTTCGACGCGCAGCGCACGCTCGTCGATCAGGTGTGGTTCCGGCAGCTTTCCAGTCACGACGGCAGCATCGTGCACAGCGGCGACAACCGCACCGGCGCGGGCGACGGCGATGACGAGACGATCAACGTCGATCTCACGCGGCTGCCGGCCACGGTGCAGACACTGGTGTTCACCGTCAACAGCTTTACCGGCGACAGCTTCGACCGGATCGCCAACGCTTATTGCCGCGTGGTCGATACGACCAATGGCAAGGAACTGGCGCGCTATGACCTGACCGGCTCGGGCGCGCATACGGGCCAGGTGATGGCCAAGCTGTCCCGCTCCGGCGGCGGCTGGGAGATGAAGGCGCTGGGCGAGCGCACCACCGGCCGCACGTTCAAGGACATGATGGGCAATATCCTCGCGACGCTGTGATGCGGCGGCCCATGCTCCGGAGGACGATCGCATGACCGATCTGCAACGCGGCGGCAATGCGCCCGTGTCTGCATCCGCGCTGACGATCACGCTTGCGTGGCCGCAGGCCGGCGGTGTGGCGGTCGACGTCTCCGCGTTTCTGCTCAACGCCGCCGGCCGGGTGCGGGGCGATGGCGACATGGTGTTCTACAACCAGCCGGAGGGGGCGGGCGGCGCGGTGCGCTTCGCCGCGTCGGCAGGGCAGGGCCGGTTCACCGTCGAGCCCGCAGCGCTGCCCGATACCGTCGAGCGGATCGTGTTCTGCGTGACGATCGATACCGCCGGCGCGCGCGGGCAGACGCTGGCGCGGATCGACGGCGCGGAGATCACCGTGGCCGCATCCGGCACCGAACCCGCGCTGCGGTTCCGCCCGGCACTTGGTGAGGCGAGCGAGGCGGCGATGGTGTTCGGCGAACTGTACCCCCGCGCCGGCCAGTGGAAGTTTCGCGCGGTCGGCCAGGGCTTCGACGGTGGCCTCGCGCCGCTCGCGCGCTCGTTCGGGATCGACGTGGCGGACGCTGCCGCGCCGGTCGCACCCGCTCCGCCGCCGCCGACGCGCACGGTCAGCCTCGCCAAGGTGACGCTAGAGAAGCGCGGCCAGACCGTCAGCCTCGAAAAGCGCGGCAGCAGTTTCGGCGAGATCACCGTCAACCTCAACTGGTCGCGCGGGCGGCGCGGGCTGTTCGGCGGTGGTGCGATCGACCTCGATCTCGGCTGCCTGTTCGAGCTTGCCGACGGTCGCAAGGGCGCGGTGCAGGCGGTCGGCCGCGCGTTCGGCTCGTTCGGGCAGGCGCCCTTCGTCGCGCTGTCGGGGGACGATCGCACCGGCGACGTGTCGCAAGGCGAGACGCTGCGCATCAACGGTGCGCACTGGCCGGACATCCTCCGCGTCGCGGTGTTCGCGACGATCTATGCGGGCGTACCCAACTGGCAGCAGACCGATGGCGTGGTGCTGGTGACGATGCCGGATCAGCCGCCGATCGAGGTGCGGTTGACGGAGGGGCGGAACGATCACCGGCTGTGCGGCGTCGTGCTGATCGAGAATGACGGTGGCCGCGTCCGCCTGACGCGCATCGTCGATTACATGCGCGACCAGCGTAAGCTCGACGAAACGCTGGGCTGGGGCCTGCAATGGGTCCATGGCCGCAAGGATTGAAGGCCGCGTCACGCGGCAAAACCGGGGGGTAGACGTGTTCAAATATTTCAAGGGATCGCTGATCTTCACCGTGCTGTGCCTCGCGATCGGCGCGGTGCTCGGCTGGGAGATCACGCATGACATCGCCGGCACGCTCGGCGTGTTGTGGATCATCCTCGTGCTCGGCGTGCTGGAGACGTCGCTGTCGTTCGACAACGCGGTCGTCAACGCGACCGTGTTGCGCGACATGGATGCGAAGTGGCGCCGCCGCTTTTTGACATGGGGCATCATCATCGCCGTGTTCGGGATGCGGATCGTGTTCCCGCTGGTGATCGTCGGCATCGCCGCGCACCTCGGCCCGATCGACGCGATCAAGCTCGCCGCGACCGACCCGGTCAACTACGAACGCATCATCACCGGCGCGCATATCGGCATTTCCGGCTTCGGCGGCGCGTTCCTCGGCATGGTCGGGCTGACCTTCTTCCTCGACGAGGACAAGGACCTGAACTGGATCGGCCTGATCGAGCGGCCGCTCGGCGCGCTGTCTCAGATCTCGGGGCTGGCGATCGGCCTGGTGCTGCTGGCGCTGTACGGCATCTCGCGACTGATCGCGCCGGCGGACGCGATGACCTTCATCGCCGCCGGTATCTTCGGGCTGGTCGCGTACATCGCGGTGCAGGCGATCGGCTCCGTGCTGGAGAACGACGACGACGATGCGGAGGGTTCGGGCGGGGCGACCGCCGCGACCGCAGCGGTCGCCAAGGCGGGGCTGGCGGCATTCCTGTATCTCGAAGTGCTCGACGCGAGCTTCTCGTTCGATGGCGTGATCGGCGCGTTCGCCTTGTCGAACAACCTGTTCATCATCGCGCTCGGCCTCGGCATCGGTGCGATGTTCGTGCGGTCGATGACGGTGATGCTGGTCGATCGCGGCACGCTCACCGAATATCGCTACCTCGAACACGGAGCCTTTTACGCTATCGTCGCGTTGGCTGCGATCATGCTGCTGTCGGTTCGCTTCGAAATTCCGGAAACCGTGACCGGGCTGATCGGCGCGGCGTTCATCGGCCTCGCCTTTCTCGCCTCGGTGCGCAGCAATCGGGCGGAGGCGCGTGACGTCGTCACCGCCACCGGCGACCATATCCACCGCTAAGGAGCCATCATGTCGGTCAGTCTCAGCAAGGGCGGCAACATCAGCCTGTCGAAGGAGGAGCCGGGCCTCACCAGCATCCTGATCGGCCTCGGCTGGGATACGCGGATGAGCGACGGCGCCGACTTCGATCTCGACGCCAGCGCTTTCCTGCTCGGCCCCGGCGACCGGGTGCGCGGCGATGAGGATTTCATCTTCTACAACAACCTGCGCTCCAGCGACGGCGCGGTCGAGCATACCGGCGACAACCGCACCGGCGCGGGCGACGGCGATGACGAGGCGATCAAGGTCGATCTCACCCGTGTGCCGGCAGGCGTGCAGAAGATCGCCGTCACCGTCACCATCCACGAGGGCGAGGCGCGGCGGCAGAGCTTCGGCATGGTGTCCAACGCGTTCATCCGCATCGTCAACGACGCGACCGGCCGTGAAATCTCGCGCTACGATCTCGCCGAGGATGCCTCGACCGAGACGGCGATGATCTTCGGCGAGGTGTACCGCCATAATGGCGAGTGGAAGTTCCGCGCGGTCGGGCAGGGGTATAAGGGTGGCCTTGGTCCACTCGCACGCAATTACGGCGTTCACGTCGGTTGAGTTTTGGGGCTGATACGGGAGACACGACATGGCAGTTTCACTCACCAAGGGCGGTAACGTCAGCCTCAGCAAGGAAGTGCCGGGGCTGACCGCGGTCAGCGTCGGGCTCGGCTGGGATACGCGCATGACGGACGGCAGCGCGTTCGATCTCGACGCCAGCGTGTTCCTGCTCGGGGACGGCGGCAAGGTCGGTTCGGACGAAGATTTCGTGTTCTACAACAACGCGCGCGGCGGCGGCGGCGCGGTCGTCCACCAGGGCGACAACCGCACCGGCGCCGGCGACGGCGACGACGAAGTGGTGATGGTGTCGCTCGACAAGATCCCCGCGCAGGTGCAGCGGCTGAGCTTCGCCGTGACGATTCACAAGGCGGACGCGCGGCGGCAGAATTTCGGCATGGTCTCCAACGCGTTCATCCGCGTGGTCAATGCCGAGGGTGGTGCCGAAATCGCCCGCTACGACCTGTCGGAAGATGCCTCGACCGAGACGGCGATGATCTTCGGCGAGGTGTACCGCAGCAGTGGCGAATGGAAGTTCAAAGCGATCGGTCAGGGTTTCGCCGGTGGCCTCGGCCCGCTCGCGCGGTCGTTCGGCGTCAACGTCTAGCGCAGCGGATCGTCCTTGCCGTAGCGCGTCTCGATGAACTTCAGATTGTCGGCGAAACTGTCGAGATCGCCCTGCGCGAGCGTGCGCGACAGTGCCTCGACCCGCTCGATCATGCGTTCGAACCCCTGGTTGAGGTTGTAGCTGGCGGACCGACCGGTCTGGCGGAAGATCTCGGCGCGGTGCGCGGGCGGGATCTCGGCGTAGCTTTCGACCAGGCGGGGCAGGTGGCTGTCGCGCATCTGCCGCACCTCGGTCAGCGCGGAAACCATCAGCGCATCTCCTTGCGAGCGCGCCTCGACATCCGCGATCAGCCCGAGCAGCCGTGCCACCAGCGGTCGCGAGGCATCGGGCAGGCGCGGATCGTCGGCGGATACGGCGGGCGCCGGCGGCTCCGCGCGCGGTGGCGCCGGCGCGGGACTTGCCGGCCCGTTCAGCCACACCGCCAGTTTATCCAGAAACCCTGTCACCGCACACTCACGTCAACCCGCTCGCACTGTCGTAGAGCATCGGGGCGGAGCCGCGCTAGAGCCGTTTTCGCGGTTATCGCGAACCCGGCGACCGCCCCGCCGCCTCCGCCGCCGTGATCGCCGCCCGCGCCTGCGCCAGCGCATCGTCGAGAATGCGGCGCACGTCGCGGCGATCCCCGCCCGCATCCCGCGCCGCGTCGACGGTCCGGTCGAGCGCGGCGCTTTGCTCGGCAAGGCGCTGGCTGCCCGCGATCGCCTCCCGCGCGGCGATGGCGGTGCGCAACGCTGCGACGCTGGTGTCGCGCGCGCGTGCGAGGGTGTCGGCGAGCGCCCGCTGGCTCTCCGCGATCAGGCCAAGCGTCAACACGCCCTGCTGCGTGACGGCGGCCTGCGTGAGCAGATCCTGTTCGCGCGCCAGCAACCGCTCCACCACCGTCTCGCGCAGAAACCGGGCGCGCTCCGGGCGATCGACCGCGAGTTCGCGCGCGGCGGCTTCCACCGCGCCGCCACACGCGCGCACCAGCGCGAGCGCAGCGTTCAGCGCCGCCGCCGCCGCACTCAGCCGCGTGCGATCGGTGTCGAGGCCGATCAGCGACAGCGCCACCGCGTCCCGCTCCCGGTCAAGCGTCTCCACCAGCGTGGCGATGTCGATCTGCGGCTCGGCCTGAACTCTGCGACGGAAGAACGAAGCTTGCGGCGGGGGCGCATCGACGCGCGCGATCAGCGCCTGCAACGCGGACAGGCTCGCCTGTGCGGACCGGCTTGCGGTCACACCACGATCCAGCCGCGCGCTCGCCTCCGCCGCCGCTGCGATCGCCTGCCGACCGAGCGCGTCGACACGCGCCAGCACCGTGGCGTCATCCGCCGCCAGCCACTGCCGCAGGGCGAGACGCGCCTCGGCACGCATGTCGGGAGTGGAAACGGTCAGATCGTTCATCATAGCGTGATAGCCGCTTGTGCGGGCGCTTGCACCCGCCGCGCACGCCTGTGCGTTGGTGCGCGCGCATGACGATCCTCATCCCCGTCCTCGGCGACCAGGTGTCGCATGATCTCGCTTCGCTCCGCGATGTACCGCGCGGCGAAGCGGTGGTGCTGATGATGGAGGTGGCGGAGGAAACCACCTACGTCCGCCACCATAAACGCAAGATCGCGCTGATCTTCTCCGCCATGCGGCATTTCGCCGAGGAACTGCGCGCGGCCGGCTGGACCGTGGATTACGTGCCGCTCGACGATCCCGACAATTCCGGCAGCTTCACCGGCGAGGTCGCCCGCGCGGTCGAGCGGCACCGGCCCACCAGGATCCGCATCGTCGAATCGGGCGAATGGCGGGTGAAGACGATGATCGACGGCTGGTCGAAACGCTTCGGCATCCCGGTCGAGGACCTCGACGACGACCGCTTCATCTGCGGCATCCTCGAATTCCAGACCTGGGCGCAGTCGCGAAACGATCTGGTGATGGAGTTCTTCTACCGGGAGATGCGCCGCAAGACCGGGCTGCTCATGCAGCCGGACGGCAAGCCGGAGGGCGACCAGTGGAACCTCGACAAGGATAATCGCGCGCCGCCGAAACGCGGCCTCAACTACCCCGAGCCGATGCACTTCACCCCCGACGCGATCACGGACGAGGTGCTCGCGCTGGTGGCGAGCCGCTTCGCCGGCCATTTCGGGCGGCTGGAGAAGTTCGCGCTCCCCGTTACCGCCGATCAGGCGCGGCAGGCGCTGACCCACTTCATCCGCACCGCTCTGCCCGATTTCGGCACCTATCAGGATGCGATGGTGACCGGGCAGGACTGGCTGTACCACTCTTGGCTCAGCCCCGCGCTCAACCTCGGGCTGCTCACCCCGATCGAGGTCGCGCAGGCCGCCGCCGACGCCTATGCCGCCGGCGAAGCGCCGCTCAATGCGGTCGAAGGGTTCGTTCGCCAGATCATCGGCTGGCGGGAATATGTGCGCGGTTATTACTGGCTGGAGATGCCCGATGTCGCCACCGCCAATGCGCTGGAGGCGACCCGCCCGCTCCCCGAATTCTACTGGACCGGCGCCACCGACATGCTGTGCATGGCCGAAGCGGTGCGCAACACGCGCGACCACGGCTATGCGCATCACATCCAGCGGCTGATGGTGCTCGGCAATTTCGCGATGCTGGCGGGGGTGCGCCCGCAGGAGGTCGCCGACTGGTTCCTGGTCGTCTATGCCGACGCCTATGAATGGGTCGAACTGCCCAACGTGATCGGCATGAGCCAGCATGCCGATGGCGGGCGGATGGCGACCAAACCCTATGCGGGGGGCGGCGCGTATATCAACCGCATGTCGGACCATTGCGGTCGCTGCCGCTACGACGTGAAGCAGAAGACCGGGCCGGATGCCTGTCCGTTCAACGCGCTGTACTGGGATTTCCTGGCTCGCCACGAACGCCGCTTCCGTCGCAACCGGCGGATGAGCAATATGTACGGCACCTGGGACAAGATGCAGCCGGAAGCGCGCGCGGCGTACCGCGACAGCGCGGCGGCGTTCCTCGACGCGCTGGAACCGGCCGCCCCGGGCTGGGCGCGTTAACCGATCAGCGCGACCTGCGCGGGCGAGAAACCGTGACCGATCAGCGTCTCGCGCTCCGGCGCGGGGATCGCGCCTTCCACCCGCGCGAGGATCGCTGCCCGCCGCAACGCCTCTAGCCGGGCATTGGCAAGCGGCGCGACCGACCTCACCGCGAACGCCCACGCGAACAGCCGCGCGAAGCGGCCCGGCGTGCGCACGCTGCTGACCGTCTCATGCGCGGCGAGTTGCAGGACGAGCGCCTCCTCCGCGTTGAACACAGGCGTGGTCTGCTCGAAGGAGCGTTCGCCCGCTGCGGGTGCGGCCATATCGCGGAAGTGGTACATGTTGTGGATCCGAAACTAAACTGTGGTGCCGATAACCGATGCTGCGCTGCAAAAACAGCCACAAGTCGGAAACGGAGCGTATCGTTTTGTATACCGTCTCAGGCGCCGGGTGGATTACCCTGATCGCGGTTGCTCGGCAGCGGCGCGTGGATGGTGGCGCAGATTTCACGCAGCGCGGTCTTGAGCCCTTCTTCCAGCGTGGGGTGGTAGAACGGCAGTTCCAGCACGCCAGTCGCCGTCTCGCCGCGCTGCACCGCCCACGCGATCAGGTGGCCGATGTGGTCCATGCCCGGGCCCACCATCTCCGCGCCGGTCAGCCGCCCATCCGGCCGCGCGGCATACAGCCGCACCAGTCCCTCCGCGCGCGCCTCGATCCTGGCGCGACCCTGATCCTCGAACGACGCGCAGCCGATCACGCTATCGTCGTCCGCGGGCGCGCCGATCACCGCGACCGGCGGGTCGGTGAAGGTAATCGCGAACGGCACGCAGCGTTCCTCACGCGTCACCTTGGGCCAGGTCGCGGCATTGGCGCCGGCGATCGCGCCTTCGTCGGATGCTTCGTGCAGCACCGGCACCATGGCATCGGCATCGCCGGCGATGAACACGCTCGACGTTCCACATTGCAGCGTTTCGGGGTCGAAAGTCGGCACGCCATGATCGTCAAGTTCGAGGCCGGTGGTGTCGAGCCCGAGGTCCGCCACGCTGGGCGGGCGCCCGGTCGCGACCAGCACGCGCTCGAACCGCGCTTCGCCCGCGGCAGGACCGTCCCAGCGCAGCACCGCCGCATCGCCTTCGCGCGTGGCGCTGATCTCCACGCCGATATGCACCGGCATGTCGCGCGCGATGATCTCGCGCAGGGCCGCCGCGACCTTCTCGTCCTTCAGGCTGGCCATCGTCTCGCCCTTGTCGAGCAACGTCACCGCGACACCCAGCCGCGCGAACGCCTGCGCCAGTTCCAGCCCGATCGCGCCCGCACCGACCACCGCAAGCGAAGCCGGCAGATCCTCGAGCTCGAACACGGTCTCGTTGGTGAGGACGAGATCGCCGAGCCTCGCGAACATCTCCGGCACCTTCGGCCGCGATCCGGTCGCGATCACCACCGCCTTGGCCATGACGCGGCGCCCGTCACCAAGCCGCAGCGTGGTCGCGCCCTCGAACGTCGCACGTGCCCGCACCTGCACGCCGTCCGGCAGCGCGGCGATGGTCTCGCACGTCGCGGCGACGAACGCGTCGCGCATCGACCGCACCCGCGCCATAACCGCCGCACCATCGACCCGGGTCTCGCCCACGACGATGCCGAACACGTCCGCACATCCGACACCATGTGCGGCAGCGGCGGCGGCGATCAGCAATTTGGAGGGCATGCACCCGACCGAGGCGCAGGTCGTTCCGCCGAAGGATTCGTCGATCAGCAGCGTCGTTGCGCCGGCCTTGCGCGCGCTCCGCTCCGCAGCGAGGCCGGCAGTGCCCGCGCCGATGACGGCGACGTCGCAGGAAAGATCGGTGATGGTGTGTTCCTCATCGGCAGAACGCCGTTGCCAAGCCAAAAGCGACGGTAGCCGGCAAAGTTCCTGCGATGGCGTCCGTCGGGCTGGCGGATACCGACACGTTCGGGCACGTTTAGGACGCGTCGCAACGAGATAGGGACCGCATGCCCCACGCCAGCAACATCGTCCTCTGCGACGGCCCGGATAGCCCGCACGCATTCGACATCGTGCCGCTCCAGCCGCGTACCGGCACACTCGATGCGCTGTGCCCGGTGTGCAAGGGCCACGGCCAGTGGAATACCGAGATCGATCTGGTCAGCTTCCGCTGCAAACGGGCATCGTGCGGCCGCTGCTATGGCGAAGGCTGGATCGAAACCGGCAATGATCCGATCGGCTTGCCGGACATCGAGATGACCGCGGGCGGCTATCCCAAGTGGACGATCCGGTATGTGCCGCACGAAGACGCCGATCTGCCAAATCCCGCCGCGCCGGGCCTCGCCGAGACCTGATCGCGCGGTTAATTCCCATTCCCTTCAAGCGAGACGATCATGGCCGAGGATAATACCGCCAACCGCAACCAGCCCGAAGGTTATGTCCCGCCGGAGGTCTGGACGTGGGACACATCGAACGGCGGGCAGTTCGCCAGCATCAACCGCCCGATATCAGGCGCGACGCACGACAAGGAGCTACCGGTCGGCAAACATCCGCTGCAACTCTATTCGCTCGGCACACCCAACGGCCAGAAGGTGACGATCCTGCTCGAGGAACTGCTCGCCGCCGGCCACGCTGGCGCCGAGTATGACGCCTGGCTGATCGAAATCGGCAAGGGCGATCAGTTCGGCAGCGGCTTTGTGGAGATCAACCCCAACTCGAAGATCCCCGCACTTGCCGATCACACCACCGATCCGGTTACCCGTGTGTTCGAAAGCGGTTCGATCCTGATCTATCTCGCCGAGAAGTTCGGCGCGTTCCTGCCGACGACAGGACCCGCCCGCACCGAGACGTTCAACTGGCTGATGTGGCAGATGGGTTCCGCGCCGTTCGTCGGTGGCGGCTTCGGGCATTTCTACGCCTACGCGCCGTTCAAGATCCAGTATGCGATCGACCGCTATGCGATGGAGACGAAGCGCCAGCTTCACGTGCTGGACACCCACCTCGCCGGGCGCCGGTACCTTGCCGGAGACGACTATACGATCGCCGATATGGCGGTATGGCCCTGGTACGGCGGGGTGCTGAACGGCGCCTATAACGCCCAGACGTTCCTGAATGTCGCCGAATATGCCCACCTCGCGCGCTGGTCCGATCTCGTCGGCGGGCGGGAGGCGGTGCGGCGTGGGCGTATGGTCAACCGCATGACCGGGCCGGGCGCTTTCCTGCGCGAGCGGCACGACGCCGGCGACTTCGACGCGGCGCATAACGCTCCCGCCTGATCCGATGGACTGGAGCGGTGGCACGGTGCACGCCGTGCCACCGCGATCGGTCAGGCGATGCCGGCGCCGCCTGTCACGCCGTAGACCTCACCGTTGATGAAGCTGCCCTCCTGGCTGGCGAGCAGGACGTAAACGGGCGCTAGCTCGACCGGCTGGCCGGGGCGGCCATAGCTGCTTTCCGACCCGAATTTCTCGACCGCTTCCGGTGGTTGCCCGCCCGAGGATTGCAGCGCGGTCCAGAATGGTCCCGGCGCGACGACGTTGGCGCGAATGCCTTTCTCGAGCAGCTGCTTGGCGAGCGCCTTGGTGTAGGCGACGATGCCCGCCTTGGTCGTGGCGTAGTCGAGCAGGATCGCCGAAGGTTCGTACGCCTGGATCGACGCGGTGGTGACGACCGAAGCGCCTGCCGGCAGATGCGGCACCGCGGCCTGCGCGATCCAGTGCATCGCATAGAGGTTGGTCTTCATGGTCTTGTCGAAATCGTCCGACGTAACCTTGGAGATATCCTCCCGGTTCTGCTGGCGGCCGGCGTTGATGACGAGGATGTCGAGCCCGCCGAGCTTCTCGACCGCCTGCGCGACCAGTTCGCGGCACCATGTTTCATCGGTGATGTCACCGGGCAGGTCGACCGCGGTGCGGCCCTCGGCCTCGATCAACCCGATCACTTCGGCGGCGTCGGGCTGTTCGGCCGCGAGGTGCGAGATCGCGACGTCGGCGCCCTCGCGCGCGAACGCGATCGCCACCGCGCGGCCGATGCCGCTGTCGCCGCCGGTGATGAGTGCCTTGCGGCCTTTCAACCGGCCGGCGCCGACGTAGCTGGTTTCGCCGTGATCGGGCCTTGGGTCCATCTCGCTCGCGAGACCGGGAACGGGCTGCGGCTGGCGCGGAAACGGTGGCCCGGGGTACTGCGTGCGGGGATCCTGCATGGTGAAACGGTCGCTCATGCGTAACTCCTTGATTGTCCGCTGCTTCAGCGGATGAGCGCGGCTGCGGTTCCCGGCGGGTCGGCGTGTTTGCAGTGTCGCGGCGCGCGACAGGGGCGACGTACCGCTGGCTTTGCGGCCCGGTAATTTTTCTTGTTACGCGGCCCGCGTCACGCCGATTACAGGACCGGGCAGAAAAAGATCAAACAGGGACTCCACTCATGACGACTCTCCGGCCGCTGTTCGCCGTCGCCGCATCGAGCCTCGCGCTCGCCATCGCGACCAGCGCAGGCGCGCAGACCGCGCCTGCCACCGAAAGCACCAATGCGCCGGCGGCACCCGACGCGGCGCCATCGGGACAAAGCGATATCGTCGTAACCGGCACGCGCACCACCGGCCGTTCGCGGCTCGACAGCGTGTCGCCGGTCGACGTGCTGAGCGCGGCGACGTTGCAGCGGCAGGGCACCACCGAACTCGGCGCCTCGCTCTCCGCCGTGGTGCCGTCGATCGATTTCCCGCGCTCCTCGGCGGTGGACGGCACCGACTCGATCCGCCCCGCCACGCTGCGCGGCCTGTCGCCGGACCAGACGCTGGTGCTCATCAACGGCGTGCGCGCGCATACCTCGGCGCTCCTCAACACCAACGGCTCGGTCGGGCGTGGCTCGGCGGCGGTCGACCTCAACACGATCCCGAGCGTTGCGCTCGACCGGGTCGAGGTGCTGCGCGACGGTGCAGCCGCGCAATACGGCTCGGACGCGATCGCCGGCGTGGTCAACCTGCGCCTGCGCGAGGCCCGCAGCGGCGGCGGCGCGACCGTCACCTACGGCCAGTCGATCACCGACGTGAAGACCGCGCGCGGCGATCGCCACGAAAGTGACGGCGAGACCGTTACCGTCAGCGCGTGGCAGGGCGTCGGCCTCGGTTCGGACGGATTTCTCACGCTGTCGGGCGAATATCTCGATCGCAATCCGACCAGCCGTGGCGACTTCGATCCGCGGAAAAGCCCGGTCCGCGTGCGCTCGCGCTTTGGCGATCCGGACGTGAAGCAGTACAGCGTCTACGCGAACGCCGGCAAGCCGCTCGGCGACAGCGGCTTCACGCTGTACGGCTTTGGCGGCTATCAGCATCGCGACAGCGTCAGCGCGGCCACGCCGCGTATTGCAGGGGGCACCGGCGCGAACGCTAATGCCAGCGCCGACGCGCTCGCCGCGATCTACCCGGACGGCTTCCTGCCGCTCATCCTGGTCGGTTCGGAGGATCTGACCGCCACCGCCGGCCTGCGCGGCGACATTTCCGACTGGAAGGTCGATCTCAGCGTCTCCTACGGCCAGAACAAGCTCAACTTCCTGACGCTGAACTCCGGCAATGCGACCTATGGCGCGGCCTCGCAGACCAGCTTCTTCGACGGCGAGATCACCTACGATCAACTCGTCAGCGGCCTCGACGTGTCGCGCGAACTGCCGCTCGGCGACGGTACGCTCAACGTCGCGTTCGGTGGCGAATACCGCCGCGAGGGCTTCCAGATCGGCGCGGGCGAACATGCCTCCTATGATCGTGCGCCCGGTGCCCCCACCAACGTCGGCTCGGGCGCGCAGGGGTTCCCGGGCTTCCTGCCGTCGAACGAGGTCAATCGCCACCGCGACAACGTGTCGGGCTACCTCGATCTCGAAGCCAAGCCGATCGAGGGCCTTACGCTGGGCGCGGCGGGGCGGCTCGAGCGCTATTCGGATTTCGGCACGACCGTGAACGGCAAGCTCTCCGCGCGCTATGACTTCGCGCCGTGGCTGGCGCTGCGCGGTACCGTGTCGACCGGCTTCCGCGCGCCATCGCTCCAGCAGCAATATTACACCTCGACTGCATCCGTGCTGACCACCGGCACGATCGTCGAGACCGGGCTGTTCCCCTCGACCAGTGCGGTCGGCCGGGCACTCGGCGGCAAGGCGCTGGAGCCGGAGAAAGCGGTCAATTACTCGGCCGGTTTCGTCGTTCGCAAGGGCGGGTTCGACCTGTCGGTGGACGGCTATTACATCAAGATCCGTGACCAGATCGCGCTGTCGGAGAACCTCAGCGGCCCGGTCGTCATCCAGCGGTTGCGTGACGAGGGTATCACCACCGTCACGGCGGCACGCTATTTCCTCAACGGCATCCGCTCGCGCGCGAAGGGCATCGACGTGGTCGCGCATTACCGCGCGCCGACCGACAGCCTCGGCACGTTCGACCTGACCGCAGCCGCGAACTTCAACGACGTGAAGGTCACCAAGGCACCGCCGGCGGCGACCATCACCTCTTCGACCGGCAGCACCACGCTCGCGGTGTTCAGCCGCCAGCGCATCGTTTCGTTCGAGGAGGGCACGCCGCGCGAGAAGGTGGTCGGCACGATCGACTGGTCGCTCGACAAGCTCGGCGCGACCGCGCGCGTATCCTACTACGGCGATGTCACCCAGCCGAGCAGCACCGGCTTTGCCGAGGACGACATCCACACCGGCAAGCACGCGCTGTTCGATCTCGAACTGCGCTACAAACTGCTCGATCGGGTGAACCTCGCGGTGGGCGCGAACAATCTGCTCGACGAATACCCCGATTACGTGAAGCTCGCCTCGTCGCGCGGCACGGTGCTGAACAGCACCGGCCTGGTCGGCTTCCCGTATTATTCGCCGTTCGGGTTCAACGGGCGCTACGTCTACGGCCGGATCGGCGTAAACTGGTAACAGGCGAGGGGCGGGCGCTCAGGCGCCCGCCCCGGATTGTTATTTGGTCACTCGGCGTTGGCGGTTGCAGCGCACATCACGGACGGTGTCACGCTTCGCGGCCGCTGGTGCGACTTCACGCTGCCATGCGCGAGGTCGCGCAGCGCCGGTTCATCGTCGATGCAGAGCCAGCCACGCCCGGCACTGACCAGATTGGCGTCGCGTAGCTGCTGCATCATTTTGTTGACCTGTACGGCGCTCAGTCCGAGCGCCTGCGCTAGCACGCGTTGACCGATCGGCATGTCGAAGCGGCCAGCCACGCAACGCCCGGTCGCATCGACGCGGTCGCGCAGTTCCAGCAGCAGGCGCGCGAGGTTGCGCAACGCCGAGCCGTCATTCAGCCAGGCGAGATGATCGAGCAGCCGTGCGCGATACTCGTGATCCGCCGCGTCGATCCATGCGCGTGCGGTCGGTGCGGCATCGGCGGTCAGCGTAGTCGCATCGACGCTGCACAACCGCGTCACCGCGATCAGATCGCAGTCGTTACCGCCGCCGCCGATCGCCGGGGTCAGGGCGTCGCCAGGCAACAGGAACAGGAAGATCACACGCCGCTGGTCACTCGTCGTCCGGCACCATGCCGCCCAACCCGAAGTGATGATGCGCGGCGCGCTCAACCGCACGACGGTGCCCGAGACATGCTGCTCGGCGCTGCGCCACAGGCCGCGAACGGTCGCGGACTCCCCCGCATCGCGCGCGCTGTCGAGCTTCAGCCGGTGCAGGACGCAATCGAGGTGCGGGCGTTCCAGACGTTGATCGCGGACATTCACAGAATACTCCCTCTCCCCGCCGGGTCGTTGCCAGCGGCATGTTGGATTGGGAGAGTAACGGATCAGGCGTCGTTACGGATGCACTGCAAATTGGTCGATTACAAAGCGATCGCAGGTTCGTCCCGATCCGAGCGCGGGCGCAGCCACACGCGATGTCTTGAAGTAGACTTTGGTTCCGCGAAAGGTCCGCTGAGAACCAGTTTTTTCCAGCGTTGTTAAGCCCCTTTAACGCTCATCGATTAATCTGCGTTATCGGCCCGGCGGGCGGTATCTTTACCCGGCAGAACGGTTGAACATCGTGTCGCTTCCAAGGGAAACGCCGATGTCTCCGCCGTACATGACTGATGAGGGTAGCGGCGCTGCCTACGGTCTACCGGCCGTTTCTCCGGCTGCTGCGATCGACGGGCGCATGAACTCGCTTGGTGCGGCACACCGCTCGATCGCGGTGCCGGCCGGTGTCGGCCAATTCTGGAAGAAGCTGCTCGCCTTCGCGGGGCCGGGATATCTGGTCGCGGTCGGCTATATGGACCCCGGCAACTGGGCTACCGATATCGCCGGCGGGTCGGCGTTCGGCTATGCGTTGCTGTCGGTCATTCTGTTCGCCAGCATCCTTGCGATGTTCCTGCAGGCGCTGTCGGCCAAGCTCGGCATCGCCAGCGGGCGAGATCTCGCGCAGGCGTGCCGCGACACCTATTCGCCCCGCGTCAACATGGGCCTGTGGGTGCTGTGCGAACTTGCGATCATCGCCTGTGATCTCGCCGAAGTGCTCGGCACCGCGATTGCGCTGAAACTGCTGTTCGGTTTGCCACTCGTCGCGGGTGTGTTGCTGACCGGGTTCGACGTGTTGCTGATCCTCGGGCTGCAGCAACGCGGTTTCCGCAAGCTGGAGGCGATCATCATCGCGCTGCTGGTGGTGATCGGCGGCTGCTTCGCGTTCGAACTGGCGCTGTCGCGGCCGGACATGGCGGCGGTGCTGCACGGCTTCGTGCCGTCCACCAGGATCGTCAGCGATCCGGCGATGCTGTACGTCGCGATCGGCATCCTCGGTGCGACGGTGATGCCGCACAACCTGTATCTCCACTCCTCGCTCGTGCAGACGCGCCGCTTCGAGCGGACCGACGCGGGCAAACGCGAAGCGTTCAAGCTTGCCGCGATCGACAGCACCACCGCGCTGACGCTCGCGCTGTTCATCAACGCGGCGATCCTGATCCTTGCCGCATCGACCTTCCACGTTGCCGGTCGCTACGACATCGCCGATCTCGGTGATGCGTTCCACCTGCTGTCGCCGATGCTCGGCGCAGGCGCCGCCAGCGTGCTGTTCGCGGTGGCGTTGCTCGCCGCCGGGCAGAACTCGACGGTGACCGGCACGCTCGCCGGGCAGATCGTCGCGGAAGGGTTCGGCGGCCTCGTGCTGCCGGCCTGGTTGCGCCGATCCGCCACGCGGTTGCTCGCGATCGTGCCGGCGGCGGTTGTCATCATCATGGTCGGCGATGGCGGCGCGACCAAGCTGCTGATCGCCAGCCAGGTCGTGCTCAGCCTGCAACTTCCCTTCGCGGTGATACCGCTGGTGCGGATGACGAGCGATCGGCGGATGATGGGCGCGCTCGTCAATTCCCGCGCTGTCACCGCGATCGCCTGGGGCGTCGCGGCGATCCTCATCACCCTCAACGGAGTGTTACTATGGAGCCTGGTGTGATCCGTTAAGTGCTTGATTTACTTAATTTTCAGGAGAGCGAAGTTATGACCGACGAAACCAAACACGCCATCGAGGTTCTAGACCGACGGGTTGACCGGCGCAACGAACGGCGCGATTTCTTCAAATCCGCGTTGGGTACGCTCGCCGTCGCCGGCGCAGGTGCTGCCGCGATGACGATGGGCAGCCGCGCGCAGGCGGCCGACGTGACCGACGCGGACGTGCTGAACTTTGCGCTCAACCTCGAATATCTCGAGGCGCAGTTCTACAGCTACGCGGTATTCGGCACCGGCCTGCCGCTCACTCAGCAGACCGGCACCGGCAAGCAGGGCATCGTCACCGGCGGACGCAAGGTCGTGTTCACCGATCCCATCGTCGCCGCCTACGCCAAGGAAATTGCCCAGGACGAGACGCAGCACGTCGCGTTCCTGCGCACGCAGCTCGGCGCATCGGCGGTCGCGATGCCGGCGATCGACATCGGCACCGATCCGAACGGGGCCTTCAGCAGCGCGGCACGCGCGGCAGGTCTGATCGGCGCGGGCGAGTCGTTCGATCCGTATGCGAACGATGAGAACTTCCTGCTCGGCGCGTTCATCTTCGAGGACGTCGGCGTCACCGCCTATAAGGGTGCGGCACCGCTCATCACCAACAAGACCTATCTCGAAGCGGCGGCCGGCATCCTCGCGGTGGAGGCGTATCACGCTGCGCTGGTCCGTACCGTGCTGTACGCGAAGGGCGTGCAGACGCCGTCGCTGCGCACCTCGGCCGACAAGATCTCGGACGCACGCGACAGCCTGGATGGATCAAGCGATCTCGATCAGGGCATCTCGCCGATGATGATCAACGATACGCCGGCGTCGAACATCGCGCCGCTCGATAACAATGCGATCGCGTTCAGCCGGTCGACGGGGCAGGTGCTCAACATCGTCTATCTCAACAACAAGGCGGTTTCGATGGGCGGCTTCTTCCCCGCCGGTGTCAACGGCACGCTTAACACGAGCGCCGCGAACTGATCCGCTTTACGCCATTAGGAGTTGACCCGATGAACGACCATGAACACACGATCGAACTACTTCGTACCGGCGAAAAACGCCGTGAGGAGCGCCGCCGCTTCATGCGCACCGCTGCCTCAGCCACGATCGCGGCCGGCGGTCTTTCGCTGCTTGCCGCGTGCAGCGGCGACGATAACAACTCGACCCCCACGCCCAGCCCGACGCCAACGCCGACCCCGACTGGCGCGACCGGCACCGTGTCAGACGCGGACATCTTCAACTTCGCGCTGAACCTCGAATATCTCGAGTCACAATTCTATCTGATGGCTGTCTACGGGTCCGGGCTGTCACCGGCGAACCTTGGCGGCACCGGCACGCAGGGCACGGTAACCGGCGGCCGCAAGGTCACGTTCACCGATCCCGTCGTGGCGCAATATGCACGCGAGATCGCAGCGGACGAGGCGGCGCACGTCAACTTCCTGCGCGCCACACTCGGCACGGCGGCAATCGCGCAGCCGGCGATCAACATCGATGGCGGCGCGACCGGCGCGTTCACGGCGGCGGCGCGTGCGGCCGGCCTGATCGGTGCGAACGACACGTTCGATCCGTATGCCAGCGACGAGAACTTCCTGCTCGCCGCGTTCATCTTCGAAGATGTCGGCGTGACGGCATACAAGGGCGCCGCACCGCTGATCGCCAACAAGACCTACCTCGAGGCCGCCGCCGGTATCCTCGCGGCCGAGGCATATCATGCCGGTCTGTTGCGCACCGCGCTGTACAGCAAGGGATTGCAGACGCCCTCGCTACGCACCTCCGCCGACAAGATCTCGGATGCGCGTGATAGCCTCGACGGGTCGATCGATGACGATCAGGGCATCACCGGCGACGCGACCACGTCGAACATCGTGCCGGCGGACAGCAACGGCATCGCCTATAGCCGCACGACCGGCCAGGTGCTGAACATCGTATATCTGTCGAAGTCGTCCTTGGCAGCGGGTGGGTTCTTCCCGGCCGGCGTCAACGGCAACATCCGCACCAGCGCCGCCAGCGGCTGATGCGGGCGGGGCGCCGTCACCCGGTCGGGTGATGGCGCCCGCGTCTTATTCGCCTGCTTTGTAACCGGGCGATGGCACCATCGCCACGCGCAGCGACGATTTGTAAGATCCGAGATCGACCAGCGACACGCGGCCAAGGCCGCCACCGGCCTGCGTATTCCACACCGCAATCGCGATTGTGTTGATGCCGTTGGGGTTGAGGATGCCGGTCGGGATCGGGAAGCGGTGCTGCGGCCCGAGTTGATTGACGTAATTGCCCATTTGCCAGCCGTTGACGAAGATCGTCGCCCGGTACGGTCGCGTGGCATCATCGGTGATGTCGAGCGCGATCGAACTATCCTGTCCCTTCGGCAGCGCCAGCCGCGTGGTGCTGCGATACCAGGTTACGCCCGCCTTCGTGGCGGATGCCGGTAGTGACGCTGGCTGCCAGCCACGATCCGGGAAGCCGGGGAGCGACCAGCCCGAACGCTCGCCGAACAGCCCACCGTTGTTCATTGGACCGCGCACGGTGTCGACCATAGCCTCACCGCCGCGCACGCCCTGCAACAGCCACGTAATCGGCCCGGTACCACCGCTCAGCGCGGCGAAGGTCAGGCCGCGCGCGGTGCGGTTGTCGCTGCCGTCGTCGTAATCTTCCTCATGCCCCATGTTGACGGTGAGCACCGACAGCACGTTGTCGGCGCCTGCCTTCACCGCGCCGGCCGGGAAGGTGAAGGTCTTCTCCAGCGTCTCGCCCTGAACGCTGCCGAGGAACTGCCCGTTCAGCCATGCCGAGACCGCGCCGGCCTTGCCGCCGCTGATCGCCTTCAGCGTCACGCCCGTCGCACCGCCCGCCTGGAAGTGGCCGCGATACCAGATGTTGCCGGTGTGGAAGCCGTAATCGTCGGCGAACAGCACGGGCAGCGCCTCGGGTTTGGTGATGCTGGTGGTGACGGTGCGATCGGCCGTGGTCCATTCGCTGTCGTCGAAGCCGGGTTCGATCTCCGGCGCCTCATCGTGCATCCGCCAGGTGAGCGCGGGCAATTTGATCGGCCGCGCGGTGGGCAGCGTCGCGGCGATGCTGCCGCTCGGCGTCGGGCGGGCGTGGATCGTCGCACCGTTCCAGCGGACGGTGCCGGTGTCGGCAAAAACCTCGACAGCGCCATCGCTGCCGATATCGCCGGACAGATCAAGCGTGTTGCCCGAAAGCGTAGCCACGCGCAGCAGGTGCGTGCCGCGCACCAGCACCGCGCCCGCCGCTGTATCGCGCCGCCAGAACGTCGCCGCCGCGTCCTTGTCGGCGATCAGCAGCAGCAGCGGCCGCGCGAACCCCGCGCCGGAGATGCGGACGCGCGTGACACCGCCGTGCGTGTAGTTGAGGCGCAGGTCGCCGTTCGACCAGTCCTGTGCCACGGTGCCGTCCAGCACCTCCACCGTGGGCCTCGTCGTCGCGCGCAGCACCGTTTCGCCCGGCTGGCCAGCATCGCCGTAGATCAGCGCAACCTCCCGTCCGGCGATCAACGCGTGGGTCATCAACTCCGACGTCGAATAGACCAGCGTCGTCGGCCCAAGTGCATAGCCAGCAAGCAGGATCTTGCCCTGCCGGCCGTTGAGGGTGATCGCGGTATCGGGCGCCTGTGGCACGCGCTTGTACCGGTGTCCTGCCACCGAGAGATCGAGGTGAACGCTGTCGGTCGCATTTGCGGTCGAGTCGGCGTGGCGGAGATAGTGGAACTGGGTGTCCGTCTCGGGATTGCGGCGCGCGACATCGATGATCGCTTCATTGTCCAGCCCGGCCGAGCGGGCGCCAACCGTCATCGTCAACGGCGCGACCGCATGCGTGAAATAGCCGATCCGTTTGTCCTCGGCATATTTCGCGTCGAACTGGCGCCCTTCGGTGATCGCCGCGCCGTAATCGTAGGACGTGTAGTTCTGCGGGATCGCCTGCCAGCCCCAACTCGTGCCGCCGTACACCATGTAGAAATTCTGGAGCGTCGCGCCGGCGGCGATGTTCTGCTTGTAGAACACGCTGGCGAAGCGGTCGTTAATGAGCGTGGCGCATTTCGCGTAGCCGGGGCCACCCCACGGATCGAACGCGCCGCCTTGGAACTCTGGCGTGATGAGCGGTTGATCGGGCACGCGTTTGATCGCCATGTCGGGTACCGGCTTCCACACGTCCGGGTGCGAACAATCGAAACCTTGCGGGTAATAGTCCCAGCCATCAACCTTTAATGCGCCGGTGCCAGAGACGAAATTGGCATCGTGGTTGCCGATCAACGGCACGGTGATGCCGTGCGCCGTCGCCTGCGTTTTCAGATGCTCCATATAGGCGCGCGCGCCCGGCTGATCGCCGCGGTAATATTCGTTCTCGACCTGATAGGCGATCACGCTGCCCCGACCATCGGAATATTGGTGGCGGGCGATGATCGCGTCGATCTTCGCCATCCATTCGTCGGCAAGCGCGAGATAGGCCGGGTCGTCGCTGCGGTTGCGGACCGCCTGGCGGGTCAGCCACAAGGGGAAGCCACCGCTGTCGACCTCGGCGTTGATGTACGGGCCGGGGCGCGCGATGACGTACACGCCTTCCTCGGCGGCGATGTCGAGCAGACGGTCCATGTCGCGCACGCCGGTGAAGTCGTACACGTCCTGCGCCGGGCTGTGATAGCCCCAGGAGAAGTAGATCGAGGTGGCGTTGAAGCCTGCCGCCTTCATCTTTTGCAGGATGTCCCGCCACAAGTCCGGGCTGGGGAGGCGATAGGGGTGGAACTCGCCCGACCAGATGTAGACACGCTTGCCATCGAGCTTGAAGCTGTAGCCATCTAGGTCGATGCGGTGACTGGCCGGCGTGGGCGTGGGCGTGGGCGTGGGCGTGGGCGCCGCAACGCACGGTGTCGCCAACAGAGCCGCGCCAGTCAGCAGCAGCGGCCGCGTCCATCTCGCCATCATCATTCTCCCCTGTACAACTGGCGGAACCGCGCTCTGCCATGCCGCCTGCGTCGTCAGGCTAGGCAATACCCTGACAGGGTGGAATGGCAAGGAATGGGCATCGTCGGAACAATGAACGGCGTTGAACGATCATAATCCCCAGATGTCGGTTTGTAAGGATCGGCTCGCAACGTCAAAGGACTGATCGTCATGGCCCGCTGCACCACGAACGAGGCGATTGCGTTGTTTCTCAACCGGCTCGCGCTCAGATCGCCGCTTGGCGAGGAGGAACGCGCCGCCGTTCTGAACCTGCCCAAAGTGTCTGAGATCGATGATGTCGAACGCGACTTCGTGCACGTCGGCGACCGCGTGAACCACGCCTGTCTAGTCGTCGACGGGCTGGTCGCGCGGTTCGCGCAGATCCAGGACGGCGCGCGCAGCTTCGTCGCGCTGCACATTCCGGGCGACATGGGCGATCTGTTCTCCGTGGTCGAACCCAACGTCACATGGGCGCTGCACGCGCTGTGCCCGACGCGAATCCTGCGCATACCGCATCATACGTTGCGCGAACTGGCCGAGCGATACCCAGCGCTGGCGATGGCGTTCTGGCGCGACACCGTTACCGACGCCAACATCCTGGCGCAGTGGACCGTCAACATCGGCCGCAAGGATGCGCTCGCCAGTGTCGCCCATCTGCTTGCCGAGATGGCGATGCGGCACCAGGCGAACGGGCTTGGCAACGAAAACCAATATGTGTTCCCGATCACGCAGGCGGACCTTGCCGACGCCGTGGCGCTGACGCCGGTTCACCTCAATCGCGTGCTGAAGCGGCTGCGCGAGGAGAATATCGCGATCAAGGAGGCGAATTCCGTCCGCATTCTGGATTTTCAGCGGCTCGCCTACGTCGCCGAGTTCGATCCGGCATATCTCCAGCTCACCCGCGATGATCGCACGTGAGAATCGTGCTAACGCACATCAAGCGCTGAAACCTACGCGCGGGAGGTGCATTTTTTGTGCATGCCGCGCTTCCATCTTCACATCCATAACCACACTGGCGATACGCTCGACCAGGAGGGCAGCGAATATCGTGATCTTGGCATGGCACGCGACAAGGCGATTGCGGGTATCCGCTCGTTCCTGAGTGCCGAGTTGCTTGAAGGAACAGTGGATCTGCGCGGTTACCTCGACATCGCCGATGATGACGGCACCGTGCTTGAGCGGATCGACTTTCACGAAGCGGTCAAGATCCACGATATTTGAACAAAGCGCGGTTGCGGCCCGGCCTTCTGCGCTAATATCGACCGGTCGGACGATCTTGCCAACCGCGCAACACGCGCGGCCCGATGCGGTGCGGGTCTCTGACGCCGCGAGTCGGCTACCCAGGGACGACCTAAACCATGTTAAAACAACAACATATGATATCATTGTCGTAATTTAAAGTTGGCAACCTAACGAACCGCCGCGCGCTTCTTGGCTGAACAAGGAGGTGACAATCATGTTCATGCACAACAAGCGACTTCAATATACGGTGCGCGTTTCCGAGCCCAACCCGCGGTTGGCCTGCATGATGCTCGAACAGTTCGGCGGTGCCGACGGCGAGCTGGCGGCGGCGATGCGCTACTTCACGCAAGGCGTCGGTGAGGAAGATCCCGGCCGCCGCGACATGCTGCTCGACATCGCGACCGAGGAACTCAGCCACCTCGAGGTGATCGGGTCGATCATCGCTATGCTCAACAAGGGCGCGCGCGCCCAGCTCTCCGAAGGGCAACTGGCCGAGGCGGAACTGTTCGCCGTGGTCGGTCAGACCGGTACCAGCGCCAAGGAATCCTTGCTGTTCGGCGGCGGTCCCGCGTTGATCGATTCAGCGGGCGTGCCGTGGACAGCGGCGTACGTCGACACCCGTTCCGAGCCGACCGTCGATCTCCGCTCGAACATCGCGGCGGAAGCACGCGCGAAGATCGTGTACGAGCGGCTCATCAACATCACGGACGACCCCGGCATCAAGGACGCGCTCGGCTTCCTGATGACGCGCGAGGTCGCGCACCAGAAGTCGTTCGAGGCGGCGCTTTACTCGATCGAGAACAACTTCCCGCCCGGCAAGCTGCCCGGCATCGAGGAATATGCCAACGTGTACGTCAACACCTCGCAGGGTGAGGGCGACATGACTGGGCCGTGGAACTCGGGCGCGCTTTGGGATCGCATCGACGACCTTGAGCAGACCATGCCGATCGACGGCGGGGACGGCCTTGCCACGGTGAAGCTCCAGTCCGATCAGCGCGCCGCGCTCGACCAGATGATGGCGCGAAATCAGTCCGACCCCTCTGCCGATCCGATCACGGGGGCTGACCTCGGCGCCGGGCCGGGCGCTGGGCGGACCCGCGAAGTCGACAGCGTATCGTAACGCGGTAGCGTAGCGACCAGATGGCGGCGATCACCGGAAACGGTGGTCGCCGTTCGCTTGAGGCGCAGGGTGCATCGTCTTGGCGGCCCGCGCGTTCTCTTGCGGTGGCCCGAACGGGCTTTGACATGAGAGGACATCGATATGGCGGACACACCCCAGAATAGCGACGACGGCAAGCAGCCGGTGCAGGCGAACGGCGCTGGAACGCGGCCAGACACGCACGGCAAAGCTGACGATGTCACGGCGGGCGAGATGCAGGGCGGTGAATCGGCCGGCGGCGCATATCCCAATCCGCACACCGGCAAGGATGACGGCGGCAAGTCGCCGGGTGACTTCCTCGGCCACGGCGGCCAGACCGAGCAGTCCTATCATGGCTCCGGTCAACTCGGCGAGCAGAAGGTCGGCGATCAGAAGAACGCACCTTCGCGAGAGTAATAGGTTGTCGAGGCGCGGCGCTCGCGTGCGCCGCGCCGACATTACAGCGGAGATCCGTGTCGGCAGCGGTCGAACTCGACCGGGTCGTGCGCGCAGATCAGGTCCACACGACTGCGCTCCGTTATCGAAAGCTCGCGCAACCGCGCCTGATTGGCGAAACGGTGTTCGCGGCTGACTTCCATCATCGTCTGATAACCGCGCAGGCCCGGCGTGCAGTGCCGTTTCGCCTCACGCATTTCGCCGCGGTAGAAATAGGCGTCGCCGGCATGGAGCAGCCACTTGTCCCCCCGGTCGATCGCAACGCCGGCATGGCCCCAGGTGTGCCCAGGTAGGGGGACGAGCAGAATTTCAGGGGGCAGTCCCTCCAGCCCACGCACGGCATCGAAACCGAACCACGGCTCACCGGTCGCGCCGTACCGCCGCCAGGTGTTTACCCCGTCGAACTGTGCGGGGCGATAGCGGTTGCGCGTGACGAAACCGGTGCGCGGGCCAGTGGCTTCCTGGAACTCACGGTCGAGCAGGTGGATGCGCGCGTGCGGGAAGTCTTCGAGGCCGCCGGCATGGTCGAAGTCGAGGTGGGTCAGCACGATGTGCCGCACGTCGCTGGCAGCGAAACCAAGCGCCTCGATCTGGCGGATCGCCGTCTCCGCCTCGCGCAAGCGGATGTTGAGCAGCCCCCGCATAAACCGCGTGATGCGCGCGGGCGGCGCGTGCGGGCGATGAACGTCTTTCAGGCCATAGCCTGTGTCGACCAGCACCAGCCCATGCGCATCGGTCTCGATCAGCAGGCAATGACAGACGAGGTGGCCGAGCAAACTGGCGCTTCGCCCGTCGAACAATGCGCCGCCGAACGGACAGTCGGTTCCACAGTTGAGGTGGTGAATACGCATCCGGAACTCCGCAGCCATGCTCGAAATATCCAACTTACCGGCTGTGGCCGCGTTCCGTTTATCGGTCTCGTTCCGTCGTAAATCTGACGAACTTGCATTTATGATCTATGATAACTCATGCACATGACTGAGCAACGACTGGGAATTCTCAACATCATCGGCAAACGCCTGTTCAGCTAGGCGGCTTGACGCTGCGCGCGACCGGCGGAAGCGACGCGCGGCCGATGACGGCTTTTGCGTGGTGTTGGTAACCTGCTTTGTTTCGAACGTCCTTCCGTCCGCTTACATTGGCAGGCCGAAAGGAGAGCAGATGCCGAGCCGTGTCGAAGCCACGAAAACGGCGGCGCGGGCGATCGCCGGCCGCGAACCGCACCCTGGAGCAAGCGCCTATGTTCTCATGTTGCGGGACGAACTCGCCCGCGGGCTGAAGGTGCTGGGCTCTTTCACGAGCGGCGACTTTACGGTCGAGATCGGGCAGGGCGCGGATTCGATCTGGGCGGTCGTGCGTCGGCCGGGACGCGGTGGCCTCGCGATCCGCGCGGCGTACATGCCTGGCGGGTTCCGCCGCGTGCGCAAAGCCAGGCCGCAACCCGGCGAGGCGCTGCGGCTGGAGGCGGAGAGCGTCGCCGGCAGGCACCGGCTGTGCTTCCAGAGCAGTGGCGCCGATCTCCACCGGCTGCGCGTGAAGTCCTGGCTGACGCCTTCGCACCCGTTGCTGGTGCCGTTCCAGCCGCGCGACCTCTATCCGCTCGACGCCGATGACGATCCGACTGCCGCGCACGGCCATGTCGAGGCGGCGCAGCGCGGGCCGAACACCGGCCTCATCTACGTCTCGCTCGACGCCCCTGCCTTCGGCCACGTCCTGTATGTGCAGGATCTGACCGCGTTGAACCCGTATTTCCTCGCCACCGATACCAAGCCGATGGGTGCGGTCGGCGGGGAGTGGCCGGAACTCGGCTATTTGCCGCCAAGCCCGTCGCAAAGCGGCACGCCGCCGACCAAACCGCTGTCGGCGGGCGAGGACATCATGATGTCCGACGCGATCGTGGTGCTGCGCGATCTCGCCGCCACGACCGAGCAGGAGAAGGCGCGCCAGTTCGTGCAGATGCTCGGCGACGCCTATACCGGCATGCGCCTGCCGCCGATCACCTACCGCGACTGGGTGGCCCGTGCCGAGCAGACGCTGAAGGATCTCGACCGTGCGCCAGAGGTGACGTGCGACGCATACGGCCATCGCTACGTGCGCCCGTACACGGACGCCGAATATCCCGACTCCATGGTGCAGATGGCGCTGGTCGCATCGCTGCACGATTATGCGCGCTGGAGCGGCAAGCCGGTCCCGTTGGGTGAGCAGTTCGCCGCGGGCATGGAGAAGTTCTTCGATCCCGAACTCGGGACGTTACGCCGTTATCTGCCCAACGTCGGCGACGATAAGGACGCGGACGCGGTGGATTCCTGGTATCTCTACCACCCGTTGCGCAACCTTGCGCAGATGGCGCTCGACGGCCAGGATTGGGCGCGCGACCTGTTTCTGCGTTCGGTGGAATACGGCATCAAGGCCGCGCATCATTTCAAATACAACTGGCCGATCCAGTACAACGTGCTGGATTTCTCGGTCATCACCGCCAAACGCGGTGACGAGCAGCACGGCCAGACCGACGTTGGCGGCTTTTACGCTTATGTCATGCTGCTCGGCTTCGAGTTGACCGGCGAGGTGCGTTTCCTTGACGAGGCCAGGGCCGCGATCGACGCGGCGATTGGGATGCGCTTCGAGCTCGAATATCAGGCCAATCTCACTGCCTGGGGTGCTGCCGCCTGTATGCGGCTGTGGCGTATCACCAACCGCGGCGAATACCTCGGGCAGAGCTATACCTATCTCGCCAGCTTTCTGCACAATTGTGAGATCTGGAACTCGGAGATCGGTGCGGCCGCGCACTACGACAATTTCTTCGGAGCCACCGCCCTGCACGACGCGCCGTATATGGCGATGTACGAATGTTTCGACAGCTTTGCCGCGTTCGAGCGGCTGCTGCTCGACAGCGGGCCCGAGTTTGAGCCCGCAGCGCGGATGCTGGTGAGCGAATATTGCAAATACGTGCTGCATCGCGGTTGGTTCTATTATCCCGATGCCCTGCCGGAAGGTGTGCTGGCGACCGAGTTCCGCAACGGCCATGTTGACCGTAAGCTCTCCTTTCCGGTCGAGGATCTGTATGCCGATGGACAGGCGGCGGGACAGGTCGGGCAGGAGATATACGGCGGAGGTGCGCCGTTCGTGTTCGCCTCGCGCGCGTTCCACCGCGTCGAGGATGCGCCGTTCGAGCTGTTCTGCAATCACCTGCTCGCGGTGCAGGAGCGCACCGGCGAGCGTGCGCGCAGCCTCACCCTGATCGGCGGCGAAACCTGCACTGCCCTGCTGGCGGTGGTGCGGCGTGGGCGCAAGGCCCTGCCCAAATGCAAGCTGACGCTGGTCGGCGGTGACAGCGTGCGGCCGTCGTCGATGCAGGACGATCGTATCGAGTTCCACGTTCCCGCCGATGCACGGGTTGTCCTGAGCTGGAGTGAAGCGTGACACTGGAAGGCAAGCGAATCCTGTTGACCGGCGGCACGACGGGGATCGGCCGCGCGATGCTGCTCGCGTTCGCGCGCGCCGGCGCGCGCGTGTTGACGCTCGGTCGTGATGCTGATGCGTTGGATGAGGCGCTGTCGGCCGCTCGGCAGGGTGGTGGCGACCTGCACGGCCTGACCGCCGATCTCGCCAAACGCGAGAATATCGAGCGCATCTTCGCTGAGGTCGATGTGCGGCTCGGCGGGCTCGACATCCTCGTCTCCAACGCCGCGCTCGGTGCCGATCCGATCGACGCGATGGCGGACGACGACTGGCGTTACGTGATCGATGTCAACCTCGTCGGCGCGCTCGCCTGCGCACGCGGCGCGCTCGAACGGCTGGGTGACGGCGGGCAGATCCTCATCATCGGCTCGATCAGCGCCGACATTCATGCGCCGGGCGAAAGCGTCTACTCGGCCACCAAAGCGGGCTTGCAGGCGTTCGCCGAGACGTTGCGCAAGGAGGTCGCACAGCGTGGCGTGCGCGTCAGTCTGGTCGAGCCGGGCACGGTCGGGTCCGACATGCAGGCCGCCGACGCGGAGGAACAGCGTGCGGCGATCGCCCGATCGGAAATGCTGCGCGCGGACGACATTGCCGAGGCGGTCGAGTTCATCCTCAGCCGCCCGCCGCGTGTCGAAGTGGTGATGCTGCGGATCGAGCCGCGCATCCAGGCGCTGACGTGACCCGGCTGATCGCCGGCGGCTACGCCGAGGCGGGGGCGCGTGGGCTATATATGCTCGACGCCGAAGCCGCGCGGCTGACCGCGCGAGGGGTGCTCGCGCCGGTGGTCAACGTGTCGGCCGGCCTATGCCTGCCCGGCACCGACCGCTGGTTCCTCGTCGACGAACGCGCCAACCGGATCGTGCTGCTCGACGCCGGCGCGGGCTGGCGCGAGCTTGCGTCGGTCGATTCCGGCGGCGAGGGGCCGTGCCACCTCGCCTACGACGTTTGCGCCGACGTGCTGGCCTGCGCCAACTACGACAGCGGCACGATCGCGGTGTTCCGGCTCGATTGCGGCTTTCCCACCGAGCCGCCGGCCTTCTACCAGAACACGGGGTGCGGCCCGAATGCCGATCGTCAGGAGGGGCCGCATGTGCATTGGGTCGGGTTCGGCGCGGGCAGGCGGCTCTACGCGACCGACCTCGGCGTCGACCGCGTGCTATGCTTTTCCGTAACGCGTGAGGGGCCGGGCGCGGCGCAGATCGCCTATGTAGCGCCGCCCGGCTCCGGCCCGCGCCAGATCGCGTTCCACCCCACGCAACCGGTCGCGTTTCTGGTGAGCGAACTTGCCTCCACGCTGTCGGTGCTGGACATCGCGGCGGACGGTGCGCTGACCGCACGCGCGATCCTGTCGACCTTGCCCGCCGGAGCAGAGGGCGACAATCTGGCCGGCGCAATCGCGTTGAGCGCGGACGCTATGCGCATCTACGTCAGCAATCGCGGCCACGACAGCATCGCGACCTTCGCGATCGCTCCCGAGGGCGATGCCAGCCCGATCGGGCACACTGCGACCGGCGGCAGCTCGCCGCGTTTCGTATTGCTGGACGACGACCGGCTGTTCGTCGGGCATGAAAGGACCGGCGGCGTCACCGTCCTTCCGCTTGCCGAGGATGGATGCCCGCTTGCCCCAATCGCCCGTGGCGACGTGCCGGGCGCCGCGTTCCTGGGCGTTCTTCCGACATGAAGGCCGGGTCTGACCGCGAAGAGCGGTGACGGGACATCATCCGCAGCAGACCGGATGAACCCTGCATCCGTATGGCGGCGTCCACGGCACCGGGGCAGGGTACAGGCCGCGCGATGGCGCGGGAACGCGACGTCAGCTTCGCCGGTCGGTGCTGGTGCCGCATAACCTGGATTAAGAAGTTTTCGGTAAGGCGCGTGAACGCTCAGCCCGCCGGTTCGTTGGTCTTGTGCAGTGCCATTTGCGCTGTCTTGGGATTTGAAGATCATGAACCTCGCAGATCATGCCTGGGCGATCGTCATCATCGGTGGCCCGATCCTGCTTGCCGCAGCGATACTCTGGTCCAAACTTGCCAATCGTAGGCGACCGGCGCGCAATCCGGTGTCGGAGCGTGGCAGCCGCGATCTCTACCGGCGCCTCGATGCGGAAGCGCAGGCCGACGAAGCCCGCGAGGATGCAGCCTCCATGCCGTCACCGGTGCAGGCGCCAGCCGTGTCTGGCGAGCAGGAGCACCCTAATCTGTCGACCGAGCACCAGCGTGAGGGTGATGCCAAGCGACCGTCCGACCAGCTCGACCGTGGCCAGCCGGCAGCACCGGACGGCGGCCGCAAAAGTTCGTTGACGCGCGAGTCCTGAGCGACGGTTTATGGGTACGGAGACAACGGGCATGATCGCGGATGCCGGCCGGGACTTCGATGTGGCGCTGGTGCTCGGCGGCGGCAATGCGCTCGGTGCGTATCAGGGCGGCGCATATCAGGCGCTGCACGAACGCGGGCTGGAGCCGGACTGGGTGGTCGGCGCGTCGGTCGGCTCCGTCAACGGTGCGATCATCTGCGGCAATCCGGTCGACCGCCGGATCGCGCAACTTGAAACATGGTGGAACGTGTCGAACGTGGCCGTCGCAGACGCCCGTCTGTCCCCCGCCATGTACGACGAGGCGCGCCGTACTGGTGCCGCTTTGGGGACGGTCGCGACCGGGCAGACCGGCCTGTTCGCGCCGCGGCATCTGTTCGGGCCGACGTGGAACCCGTTCGGCAACGTCGAGCCGGCCAGCCTCTACGATACCGTGCCGATGCGCGCGTCGCTCGAACAGGCGATCGACTTCGATCGGCTCAATGGCGACGCGCCACGTTTCTGTGCCACGGCGGTGGATATTGAGACCGGTGAGGATGTGATCTTCACCGCGGGCGAGCAGCGGCTCGGGCCGGATCATCTGCGCGCGAGCAGTGCTTTGTTACCGGCATTCCCGCCGGTCGAGATCGACGGGCGACTGCTGGCGGACGCAGGCGTATCCGCAAACCTGCCGCTCGACACCGTGCTGAACACGCCTCCGGCGCGACCGCTGCTATGTATCGCGGTCGACCTGCTACCGCTGCGCGCGCCGCGCCCGCAGACGCTGGGCGAGACGGTGATACGCATGCAGGACCTGATGTTCGCGACGCAAAGCCGGCGCGCGATCGCCGCCTGGCAGGCAATCTACGCGGCGCGCGGCGACGATGCAGCACGCGTAACGTTGCTTCACCTCGCATACTCTGGCGAAGGGCGGGAGGTGAGCGGTAAGGCGTTCGACTTCTCCCCGAAGTCGGCCGCCGCGCGCTGGCGGGCGGGGTGCCGCGACCTCGGGCGGGCACTGGCGGGGCTCGACGCCCGGCCTGCGGCAATGCCCGGCCTGTCGGTTTTCGCGCTGGACGGGGAGAGACGTGACCTCACGCCGATCCGCTGGAACCTCGCGCCGACGCCGTTCGCGCGTGGCGATGCCGGCGGGGGGGCGGCGGTTCACGTCGCACACGGCCAGACGGTCTGACTGCGCGGATCTGCCCGCGGCCGGATCTATTGCGCCAGGGATCGGAACAGTGCCGCCTCATGGGCGATCTGCTTGCGCATCGCCGCGCGGATGGCCTCCGAGGCGGCGCAGTAACCCGCCCAATCCTTGGTGATCGAGCGCGTGGTCCACTGGCCGATATGCTCGGCGGAGGTGAAACGCGCCTGCCGAAGGTCCTGACGCAGCGTTTCGAGTTGCGCTTTGGCGTCAGCCGATCCAGTCGCGGCAAGCTCGTCGATCAGGTCGTTCGCGAGCGCAGCCCGGCGACGGCTCGCCTGCGTCAGTTTCAGTCGCACCGCGCTCAGGCTCACCATGTCCGGTGCAGGCTTGCGCGTTTCCGCCTCGATCACCACCATCAACCGCTGCAATTCCGCATGGATCTCGCCGAGTTCCGCCAACCTTTCCCGCGACATTGTGCCTCTTCCGATTACGTCCGGGGGCAGCATGCCGCCCCCGGACCCTCTACGACAAGGGGGTTAACGCCCGCCTTCCCGTCAGGGGATCAGGCGATCGGCGCGCAGCCGCTCGAACAGGGCGAAGAACGCATCGTCGGTTGGCTGATACGCGGTGAAGCCGAGGCGGCGGCTTTTCGACATGTCGGTGACGACTTCGATCGGTCGGCCGAGATCGGCGTCGGTGTGCCACGGCGAGGCCAAACGGGCGAGGTCGGGTTCCACCAGCCCCTCACGCTCCGCGATGTCGCGCCACAGTGTCGCGTCGTCCGCCATCTGCACTTCGAGCGGGCGCACGGTGCCGTCGAACGCTGCCGCTTCGACCCCGAACCACTCCGCGATCCTTTCCCACATCCACTGCCAGCGAAAGACGTCGCCGTTGACGATGTTGAACGCCTCGTCGTGTGCGGCCTCGGTCTCCGCCGCCCACACCAGCTGGCGGGCAAGCTGGCCCGCGTCGGTCATGTCGGTCAGCCCCGACCATTGCGCGGCCGAGCCGGGGAAGGTGAACGGTCGGCCGGTCTCACGGCAGAGCGTCGCGTAGACGGCAAGCGTAGTGCCCATGTTCATGGCATTGCCGACCGCTTTGCCGATCACGGTGTGCGGACGGTGCACGCTCCAGGTGAAGCCGTCACGCGCGGCGGCGGCGAACACTTCATCCTCCTGCGCGTAATAGAAATTCTCGACATCCAGCCGCCCTTGTTCCTCTCGGAACGGCGTCTGCGGCAGGGTGCCTTTGCCATATGCCTCGAACGGCCCGAGATAGTGCTTCAGCCCCGTCACCAAGGCGACATGGCGCGGGCCGGTCGGCTTGGGCAGGCCGTCGAGCAGGTTGCGCACCATCGCGGAGTTGACGCGGATGTTCTCCGCCTCGCTATCCTGTCGCAGCCAGGTGGTGATGAACACCGCGTCGGGGTGGATGCCGGACAGTGCGGTCGCCGTACCGCCCGCGTCGAGCAGATCCGCCGCGACCGGCTGGACACCCGCCTGTTCGCTCGGCCGGCGCGCAAGGCCGTGGACCGTCCAGCCCTGCTCCACCAGCAATGCCGCCGTCGCGCTGCCGACGATCCCGCTTGCGCCCACTACCAATGCCGTTTTCGCCATCATCATACTCCTGAATATCTGTCGGATTGCAGCTAGGCACGCTCACGCCCACCTTCTAGACGGCACCGTTTGGGGACATAGGCACCCGGAGGTACCCACGCATGCAACCCGGTTCACCCGACGATAGCTGGCGCGAGGATTGCGCGCCGCGCCGCGTGATGGAGCTGTTCGTCACGAAATGGACGAGCATGATCCTCCACACGCTCCACGCCCGCCACGATGGCGCGGCGCGCACCGGCGTGTTGCTTCGCAGCCTGCCCGGCATCTCCAAGAAGATGCTGACGCAAACCCTGCGCGACATGGAGACGAGCGGCCTTGTGTCGCGCCATGTGCAGGGCACGATCCCGCCGGCCGTGGAATACCGGCTGACAGCGCTTGGGGCTCGCTTCGTCGAGCCGGTCGAAATGCTCTACGCGTGGGGGCGCGACAACGCCGATGCGCTCGATGCGCTCGGGCCGCGACCGACTTCGCGCCGGTCAGGTTGAGCGACCCTCCGCGAACTTGCGCAGCAGCACCGGCATGGTGATGAGGTTGATCGCCCATTGCGATACCTCGGGCGTGGCGAGCGCGGGCGTGAAGGTGCTGGCGCCGGGGTTTTCCACCGTCTCCTGCACGGTGGACGGGCCGGCGTAGCGCTCCGGCGTGGCGCGGAAGTAATCGCTGTCGCCAAATTTCAGCAACGCGCGGTACAGCGCCAGCGACTTCGCCTCCAGTTCGGCCGATCCGGTGAAGTTGGCGGCATAGGCGGTGACGCGCGGCTCGAAATACCAGTTGGCGCGCTTGCCCTGCGTGAACTGTTCGCAAAGCCCCCCCCACGCCTGCGTGAACGGTGGGCAGGGGATCAGCGCCTGTAGCTCGACCGCGATCTGGTCGCCGGCAAACAGGAACAGGAACTGGCTCGGCTTCTGGTTGGGCGCGCCGACCGAGCGGAGATGCTTGGTGACGGGATCGAATGCGAACGCATCGTCCTTCAGGAAGGTATCGCCCATCGCGCCGATATCGCGCATGCCGGTCAGGCAGTAATCGCGGTAGCGGGTGTCACCGGTGCGCTCCCATTCCACCAGCCAGTTGCTGGCGAGCGCGAGCCAATCCGGCCCGACCCGCAGGAACGCCTGCGGCGCGGGCACGTCCGGGCGCGGCGCGATCTTGCGCAGCGGCGGGTTGCGCGCGATCGAGGCCTCGACGGTGGCGAGCGGCTCGCGCAGCAGGTCGCCGGTGCGCTCGTCGGTCGTGAGATAGTAGAAGAAGCGTTTGATGAACGCCTCGTTCACGCGCGCTTCCTTGGCGTCGCCCCAATGGCTGACGTTGTGGCGCGATCCCAAGCCGGCGAACGGGCCGATATGGTGGACGTCGACCTCGTTATTGTTGCGCGTCATCGCTTCCGCCGCGCGGAAGATGTCGGCGCGGCCGCTGCGCAGGAAGGCGAACCACAGCCAGACGTTCGGCATCAGCTCGGTCGCGTTCCAGCCGTGTCCGCCGATGTCGTACATCCACTGGTGGCGGATCGGATCGTAGGTGCGGCGGTAATCGCCATAGTCCCAGAAACCGTACCAGCGCCGCCGCTCGACTTCACCCGCGTAGAAGGCGAACGCGCGATCAAGCTGCGTATCGGCGGACCCGATCTCGGCGGCGGTGAGGCCCGGCGTGGCGGTGCCGGGCAGGCTCCAATAGCCGAGCGTCTCGGTGGCGTGGTAATGCTCCGGCGCACAGATCGGCAGCGGCGGGTTGTGCGTGACGCGGCGCATCGCGTCGACCGTCTCCGGCGCGGGCGTGTCGCCGCACGCCCACAGCATCAGTTCGGAGGTGTTGGCGCAGCCATAGGCATCGGCATGGCCCTCCTCGTAATCTTCGTACGTAACGGTGAGGCCGTGGCCCTTCGTGTCGTAATGGCGCAAGTCCATAGGCATGGCATCCGGCGACCATAACCAAGCGGTGAGCGTGCCCGCATCGCTCGCCGCGCCGATCACCTCGAACGCAGCCGGATATTTCTGCCAGAAATCGCGCTGGCCGATCGCCAGGCCACCCGACACGTCGCCGAGGAATGCGACACCACCGGCGCGCTGGCCGCCGGTCACCTGCAACCATGCGCTCGCCGCATTGGTGCGCTTGTGCATGTCCCAGCCATCGGCGCTCAACTGGGTGAGCTTGAAGTCTTCCCACACCGCCGTGCTGGCGAGATTGGTGCGCTCCTTGTCGGTGAAGGTCGCGAGCGCGGGAAGGCGTTCGCCACGGATCTGCGCGCGTTCGCCGGCGGCGGCATCCTTCATCGCGGAGGGACGATAGCCAGGGATCAGCACCACCGGCTCGGCGAAGACGTGATCGCCATCGGTCGCGAAGCGGACGTGGCGGTTGTGCGTCTCCTCCCGAAACGGCACGGCGAAGCGCATGCCGATCCCCTTGATGAAATCGGCCTTCTGGTCGCCGTCGAACACGAACGAATGCACCATCCGCACCGAACCGAGCCCGGCAGTGAAATACAGCCGCACCGAAAACGGCAGCCACGACCGGCCGCCGACGCCCGTATGCGTGCCCTCGATATGCACCACCGCCCGCACCGGGCCGTCCTGTTCGACCGTCACGCGGGTGACGCGGCTGGCGAAACGCTCCTCGCGTACCACGCCCTCGGCCGCTTCGTGCGAGCGGTCCTCGCGCAGCACCACCAGCCGCCCGTCGCGCGCAACCTCGCGCCCATCGACCACCAGCGAGCGGACCAGCGCGTCGCCGCTCCGCTCGATCGTTGCGGTCAGCGCGCCGGTGCGCACCACCACGGCTTGCGCGTTCTGCTCCACTGTCAGCGGCTGGACAGGGAGCAGCCCGTTTCGGTGGCCCACGCTGACGGTCAGGTCGCCCATGTCCTTGGTCGCGGCGACGGCAAGCCCGGTCCACTTCACCGAACCGTCCGGCCAGTAGGCCATCGGCCACGTCTGCGCCGGGATCGCCGCATCACTGCCATGCACCACGATCCGGTCCGCGCGCCGCACGGCGCCGCGCGGCCACGGCACGCCCCAGGCGGTGCCGGTCGGCAGCGGCGGCGTACCGTCGAGCCACGTCAGCCGCACGGTCGGCGGCGCCATCCGTGCCGCCCGCGCGAAACCGGGCGCCAGCAACAGCCCCGCGCCGGCAAGGGCGCTATGTTCAAGCAGGCGGCGGCGGGTCGGACGATATTCCACGCGTGAATTCCTTAATGCTGCGGCGTGCCGTGATAGGCATCGTCGCCGAGTGGGCGCATCGCCAGCCTGGTCGGGCTGGGCGGCACGTGAAAGTCGGCCAGGGCGTCGGGATTCGCCGGATCGAAGCCGCGGAACGCCGGCATCACCGATGCGGACACCGGCAGCCCGGCATGCGCGAGATCGCTTGCCACGATCCGCGCCAGTTCCCATGCGCCGAACGGGCTGTGATGCGTGGTGTCGGCGTTCGATCCGTCCGCGTCATGCTTGAACAGCGCCAGTGAGGGCTGCTCGCCGAACGCCTCGTACAGCGTTTTCGATTGCGCGTTGAGGTCGATCAGCCGCGCACCGCTGATCCGCGCCGCGTCGCGCGCCATGTCGGGATAGTCCTCCAGCGTGTTGACGACATGGCCGCCCTCGAAGCTGTGCCGGTTCATCGGCGTGACGATCACCGCGCGCGCGCCCCTGGCCTGCACCGCGCGCGCCCATGCCACCAGCCCGTCACGGTATTTCAGCGCCGCCTGCGGGTCCTTCGCCTTGTCCTTCATGTCGTTGTGGCCGAATTGCACGACGAACACGTCGCCCGGCCGAATCTCGCCGAGGATCTTGGCGAAGCGCCCGCGATCGTTCGAAGCGGCGACCGATTCGCCGGACTCACCGTGATTGGCGACCACCGCCTGCGGCCCGATCATCGCGGTGAGCATCTGCCCCCAGCTCGCATAGGGTTCGCCCGACTGATCGCACACCGTTGAATCGCCGAGTAGATAGATCACCGGCACCGTCACCGGCTCGACCGTGATCGCACGCACGCCGGGATTGCGCCCGTTGAACTCCAGCGTCAGCCGACGGTCCCATGCGACCGCCTCCGCGCCGTTCTCGCGCGGGGCCTTCAGCCGCACGCTGCCGCCGCCGACGATCTCGGGCGTGCGCACGTTGACGAGGAAGCTGGCGGTGCGGCTGCCATTGGCCGGGACTGCGATACCCGTCAGCATCAGTCGGCGGAGCTCCGCCTTGACGGTGATGTCGCTCGCCAGCGCGCCGCCGAGCGTAAGCGTAACGCAGTAGGTGCCGGGAGCCTCGTCGATCGAAACGAAAAAGGGCTGCGACCCTTGCGCGCCGTCGGCGTCGATGGTCGGCGCTGGGCCTTCGACGCCGAACGTTACCGGATCACTGTCGCTCGCAGCACGTGCGGGCACGCTGTGTGCCAGATCGCCGAACACGATCCGCTGCGCCCGCGCGTTCGCGGGCGCTGCCGAGAGCGTTGCGATCACGACTGCTAGGAGCAACTGCCTCATGGATCCTCTGCTTGGTATCTTTTCATATGATGTTCCACTGTCCCAACAAATGCAACAACTTCTCACGCGGACATGGGTGGTCAGCGCTTTTGCAGCGCGTGGCAACGTTGGCGAGCGATCGGGAAGGGCGCGGCGGCCTGCCACCGCCCGCGGACGTGGTCAGGCAGCGCGCCGGCTGCACGTCTGCGCGGCGTGTTTGATGAAGGCGTAAGCGGCATCGGCCGCACGCAGCGGTCGAGCGTCACCAAGACGCCCGACCGGCTGTTATCAGATCTTGGCGGAGTAGAGCATCCGTCCCGGCCCGAGCCGTGCGAACACCTGATCGAGATCGCGCTGGCCGACCGCGAAGCAGCCCTGGCTACGTCCCAACTGGCCGTGCGTCGTCAGCATGTCGGGGTTGGAATACCATGCCGAATGGATGACGATGGCGCGCGCCAGCGCCATGTTGTTGGTGGGATCGAGACCCATCAGCCGCTGCGATTTGCCATGCTTGCCAACGTAATAATCGGCAGTCATGAACGCGCCCTCGCTCGATGCATTCGAGCCGTCGGCGTTGGAGAAGCGCTGCAGGAAGCCGGTGTGCGCCGGATCGGAGCCGCTGCCATGCGCGACCAACACGCTGTTGGTCGCACCGCTCGCCAGATCGACCAGATAAAAACGCTGCCTGGAGGAAGGCGCCGCGAAATCCGCGATCGCGATGCGATCCTTGAAGGCGATCTGGTGGCCATGCCGGTGCAGCGCCGCCATTGCCTGCCGGAACAGTTCCGGACGCACCACGCGCGTCGACGTCGTCGGCGACATCGCGACGGCAAATGCCTTGGAAGAAAGGGTGGTGGGAAGCGCGGCGAGGCCGGCCGCTACGAGTGAGGTCTTCAGCAAAGCACGCCGGGAGGGCGCGACGTTCGGAATTTCATGCACTGGCGGAACAACTCCGTAACAAGGAATATCGGCCGTATACCAGAGATTTGCTTGTCGGCCGCTTACTAATCCACCTTGGTTCCGCGACCGGCGCTCACCTCATCGCGTCAAATGCACGTTCGGGCTTGATGCAACATCATAAGCTAAGATGCTGAAAATTCGGCACGAACTTGGCAGGTCGTGCGTTGTGCACTGTATGATGGCGACCTGGGCGATTCTGCCCGGCGCGTGTGCAGTGATGAGGTATGTCGATGCGGAACCTCCGTCAACAGGCGCTGATCTGCGCCGCGATGTTGGGCTTTGCGGTGTGTGGCGCGCCGTCGGCGTTTGCCAAAGGCGCGATCGTCGAAGAGGCGGTAGAGTCGCTAACGCCCGGGCATTTCGTATGGGACGCCGCCGCCGCCCCGGCCGGTCAGGTCACGGTCGTGGTGAGCATCGCGTCACAGCGCGCGTTCGTGTACCGTGGCGGGCAGTTGATCGGTGCCACCGCGGTTTCGACCGGTGCGCCGGGCCACGACACTCCAACCGGTGAATTCACCATCCTGCAGAAGCAGGTGATGCACAAATCCAACCTGTATAACGAGGCGCCAATGCCGTTCATGCAGCGGCTGACGTGGGATGGCATCGCCATTCATGCCGGTCGCAATCCCGGTTACCCGGCTTCGCACGGCTGCGTGCGGGTGCCGACGGCGTTCGCGAAGAAGCTGTTCGGCATGACCCGGCTCGGGGCGAAGGTGACGGTTACCGACGAGCCGATCGACGTGCCCGAAGCTGGTGCGCCGGTCGCCGATCCAACGCTGACGCCGGAGACACCCCTTACGTCGGACACGTTCAGCGAGTCGCCGGTCCTCGCCGCGCGGTGAAACGTCACACGGCGATGGTGGCAAGTTCGGCAGGCCGCAGTTCGTGGATCAACTGCTCCATGCCGCATTGCGCCGGCGCCTTGTCCGGTCGCCAGCGCAGCAACCGAGTACCGTGGCGGAACCGTTCGCCGGTAACCTGATCGTACAGCACCTCCACGACCAGTTCGCTGCGCAGCGGTTCCCACGCACTCTCCTTGCCATCGTTCCACCGGCTCGGGCCACCCGGCGCCTTGCCGGTGAAGCCGGGTGTGGCGATCAGCGGCTCAAGCTTCGGCACCAGCGCAGCGCGTGCGGCGGCATCGAGGCCCGAGGTAAAGCCGACATGGTTGAGCCGCCCGGCATCGTCATAGAGCCCGAGCAACAGCGAGGCGACGCCACCACCATCCTTCGCGCGCCGGAACCCGCCGACCACGCAATCGGCCGAACGATGCTGTTTGACCTTGAGCATCGCGCGCTCGCCCGGCCGGTATGGCGCGTCGCGCCGTTTCGCGACCACCCCGTCGAGCGCGCCGCCGCTTCGCGCCAGCCAAGCCTGTGCAGTGGCAAGATCGTCGGTGCACCCGGACAGGAGCAGCGATGCGCTACCATGCTGCCGGTGGAACGCCTCCAGCGCGAGGCGCCGCCGGGCGAGCGGGGTGGTGAGCAGATCGTCACCCGAGAGCCCGAGGCAGTCGAACAGCATCAGCTGCGCCGGCGTCTCGCGCGCGAGCCTGGAGATCCGGCTGGCGGCGGGGTGGAGCCGTGCCTGCAACGCATCGAACGACAAGACCCCATCCACCGGCAGGATCAGTTCGCCGTCGAGCACGAACGCATCGCAACGCACGGCTGCGACCTCGGTGACCACCTCGGGGAAGTAGCGGGCGAGTGACTTGCCGGATTTCGAGAGAATCTCGACATCGTCGCCACGTCTGAACACGATTGCGCGAAAGCCGTCCCACTTGGGTTCGTATTGCCAGCCCGGTTCGTCGGGCAGTTCCGCGACGAGCTTTGCTTCCATCGGTGCGAGTGTCGGTAACGTCATACGCCAGCAACGCACGCGCGGGCGGGGCGTTCATTGATGATGCCGTCGAGTGTGATCCGCAGTTTCACTTATGACGCGGAGGCGTGTCGGCTGACGATCCGCTTCGTGAGCGGACGCCTCTACATCTATGAGCGGGTGCCGCCGGATGTCGCGCGGGGGCTTGCGGAGGCACCCTCAAGCGGCGTGTTCTTCAACGCGGCGATCCGCGACCGTTTCGTCGCCACGCGCGTCCGGCGCGGCTAGGCGTGGTCGGGCGAGGTCAACGCCAGCAGGTCCAACGCATCGCGTGTCGCCGCACCCAATGCCGTGTTGTCGAAGATGCACCATGATGGCGCGCCATCGCCGCCCTCTGCGGCCAAGGTTTTCGCCAGCGCCGCAAGCCGCTCGGCGTCGTAGGCCGAGTAATATACGCGCGGCGTGCCATGCAGCCGACGATAGCGCAGCCCCGGCCAGCCGCCCGGTTGTTCGCCGCCGGGCGCGAGCACCGGGTCCGCCGTCACGCGGGCAACGCGGTGTTCTACAAACAATGCGTCCGCATCCGCCGCGAACCAGGTGGCGTGTCGCGGTTCGCATGCGAAGCCGACGGCATCCCCGAGGCGCTGCCGAGCCGCCGCGAAGAAGGCCGAGGCAGTGGCGGGATCGAAAGCAAGGCTCGGCGGGAGTTGCACCAGCACCACGCCGAGTCTGTCACCCAGTCCGCCTGCCTGCTCGACAAACGCATCGAGCGGTTCGATGCAGTCGACCAGCTTGCGGGTGTGCGATATCTCCTTGGGCAGTTTGACCGAGAAGCGGAACTCGGGCGAAACGCTTGCCGCCCAGCGCGCATAGGTCGCGCGGCGGTGCGGGCGATGGAAGGATGAGTTGATCTCCGCCACCGGCAGCACGGCGGCGTAGCGTTCGAGGTGCGAGGCTCCTGCGGGAAAAGCGTCCGCCACCGCCTTGGGGATCGACCAGCCGGCGGTGCCGATCCAGCACCGCGCCGCTGCCGCCGCCAGTGCGTCGTACCACCCCGCATACGGTGTGTTTTTGGCCATATGCCGATTGAGATCGGGCGCGCCATCGTTCCACCACGGCGCGCCCCGCTCGCCGAGCGCGACCTTGGCCGCATCGACCGCGGCGTGGGCGGACTGTTCCGCGGCGGCATCGCCACTGCGCTTGGCATGGCCGACCGCGCGGCGCGCGTCCATCAGCGTGGCGACCAACTGCGCGTGGCGTTCGGGCGTGAGGTTCGGATTGGCCGCGCGCCACAGCCGCCCGCGCACGACGATATAGCGGCGGTCCGGCGTCAGCGGCGGCGGCATCAGCCGGCGGGCACGGCGAGGCGGGCGTCCATCTCCGCTTCGGTCATGATGGTGATCGACGCGCCGTCGCGGCGGAGTTCCTCGGCGCGCCGGTAGGCGGGGGCGAACTGTGGGTAGCGGCCGAACGGCTGGTCTTGGCTGACGACGAGCATCGTGGTGGTGCGCCCGACTGACGACACCACGCGGCCTCCCGCGCTGGCAAGCCGCAGCGCGAGTGGTCCGTCGCGGTGCGCCCCAAGCACGAAGATGCGCTCGCCCTTCAGCGGGCCGTCGCCTGCCGGTTTGGGTGCGCTGCCGCCACGCCGGAGCGGCGGGGTGAGCCAGCCGGCGAGGTCTATGCCGGTGTGGTCGATCGCGCGCACCACCACCATGCCGGCCGCGCGTGCATCGCTCAGCGCATCGTGATGCTTGTGCCGGATGCCGAGAAACTTGCTGAGCACGTTCAAGCGGTGGCTGGACAGTTCCGGCCATGCCCGCTGCGCGACACGGACGCTGTCGAGCCAGGTCGTTGCGATCGTGCTGCGGTCATGCACCCGGCACGCCGCGGCGAGCGCCCCCTTGTCGAACGCCGAGTGCGCGACGGTGATCCGGCCCGACAGATGCGCATCGACCGCCGGGTGGACGTGCGCGAAGGTCGGCTTCCCGGCGACATGATCGCTGCTGATACCGTGGATGCGCATGTTGAACGGCGAGAAATCGTCGCGCGGATCGACCAGAGTCTCGTAGGCGAACACCTCCACGCCGTCCCGAAAGCCGACGATGCCGATCTGGCAGATACTGCTGACGTTGGAACAGGCGGTCTCGACATCGATCACGACGAAATCGGGCGCGGCGGCATCGTCAGGAGTCGTGCCGACCGGCGGCGCGGTCGTGGAGAACGTCGTCAGCATTGGCGGAACATATCATCCTCGCCGGCTTTCGTCGAACCGGCCATTTAGCCGTTGCCCTGTACCTCCCTGACGCGATCATCCTGAAATCTTGCGCGACGGAACTGGCGACCCGAGGTACCGGTCTGCCGGGGAACCGTCCCGCGCACGAAGCGAGGAGCCCGTTATGGGCAAGTCCGGCAACCGGAGCGACGACGACGTGTTTAGCGCGGCTGGGTGAGCGTGAGGAGCGAGCAGGGCGTGAAGCGGCAGGACGAGGACGACATCGAAGTCGGGCAGGGCGGACAAAGCTCGGGCGTCCCCGCCGATGGCCGTGCCGAAACGCCGGGCCACGAACCGCTCGGCACGATCGGCCGGCGGCACTGGCGCGAAAGCACGATCACCAATCCCGGTCTCGAGGATCGCGGCAATGTGTACTTCGCCGCCATCGAGATGACACGCATGCCGATGATCCTCACCGATCCCAACCAGGACGATAACCCGATCGTCTTCGGCAACAAGGCGTTCCTCGACCTGACCGGTTATGAGGAAAGCGAGATCCTCGGTCGCAACTGTCGCTTCCTGCAAGGTGCGCAGACCGACCGCGAGCAGGTCGCCGAACTCCGGCAGGCGGTTCATGAGCGCGAGTCGATCGCGCTCGAAATCCTGAACTACAAGCGCGATGGCACGCCGTTCTGGAACGCGGTGTTCATCGGGCCGGTTTACGACACCAGCGGCAAGCTGGTCTATTTCTTCGCGAGCCAGCTCGACGTGTCGCGCCGCCGCGAAAGCGAACAGGCATCGCAGCAGGCGCAGAAGATGGAGGCGATCGGGCAGTTGACCGCCGGCCTCGCGCACGATTTCAACAATTTGTTGCAGGTCGTGACCGGCAACCTCGAACTGCTCGCGTCGCAGCTGGGTGACGAGCGGCAGCGCCGGTATCTCGACCGCGCACGCGGTGCAGCCGATCGCGGCGCGCGGCTGACCGGGCAGTTGCTGGCGTTCGCGCGCAAGACGCGGCTCGATCCGCGCGCGGTCGATGTCAGCGAGTGTATCAACGGTTTCGCCGAGATGCTGGAAAGCTCGATCGGCAAGAAGATCGAACTGCACCTGTCGTTGCGACGCGGTCTGCCCAGGGCTGTACTGGACGTCGAACAACTGGAGATGGCGCTGCTCAACATCGCGCTCAACGCGCGCGACGCGATGGCGGACGGTGGCCTGCTGACGATCTCGACCTCCAAGGTTTACCTCAACGGCGACGGCGCGGCGCGACAGCTTACCTCCGGCGATTATATCGCGATCGAACTGAAGGACGAGGGCGAGGGGATGCCCGACCACGTCATCGCGCGCGCGATCGAGCCGTTCTTCACCACCAAGGCGACCGGCAAGGGCACCGGGCTCGGGCTTGCGATGGCGAGCGGCTTCGTC
>Ga0265798_10000300_pt1 | contig 89005 bp, 76 predicted proteins | sample P3T30metagenome_FD_192430 | JGI IMG/M metagenome (GOLD analysis project Ga0265798, IMG submission 192430) | Plant litter microbial communities from East Loma Ridge, Irvine, California - P3 T30 | ecosystem: Environmental > Terrestrial > Plant litter > Unclassified | place: USA: California... | reverse complement strand
TAAAGCCCTCGGTATACAAATGAGTGGCCCGGTGCAAGTGGCGCCAGGCAAAAGCGGCGTGCATTGTGCCCGAAAAAACCTGTTTAAGCCAAGGGGTTCAATACAGAGTGACCCATCTTTGATTGGTCAGCAGCTCGATGGGGCGATATTGGGTCTTGTAATTCATCTTTTTGCAGTTCTTTATCCAGTACCCGAGGTACACCGCATGCAGCTGTAGCCGAGCCGCTTCGGCAATCTGCCACAGAATTGCGAAGCGCCCCAGACTGCGGCGCTCTTCGGCCGGATCGTAAAACGTATAAACCGCTGATAGGCCGTTGGGTAACTGATCGGTGACCGCGATGGCTACAAGGCGGCCGTCGAGTCGAAATTCGTAAAAGCGCGAAAACGGCAAGTCGCGGACCAGGAACGTCGAAAACTGATCACGACTGGGCGGGAACATGTCGCCATCAGCATGTCGCTGCTCAATGTAGCGCTGGTAGAGATCGAAGTATTCCTGCGTGAAGACGGGTTTGGTGCTGGTGACCTGGATGTCGGCGTTGCGCTTAAGGATGCGCTTCTGCTGTCTGTCAGGTACAAACAGAGCTACCGGAATGCGAGCGGGCACGCAGGCGCTGCAGTTCTGACAGTGAGGCCGGTAAAGGTGATCGCCGCTGCGGCGAAAGCCCATGTCGGACAAGTCAGCGTAAACCTGAACGTCCATAGGCTGGCTGGGGTCGAGAAACAGGGTGGTTGCCTGCTCTTCGGGCAGATAGCTGCAGGTATGGGGTTGAGTGGCATAAAACTTAAGCCGCGCCAGCTCTGTCATGATTGCCCCCCCCTTTTTCAAATATCTCTAGCGTTGAGTGTATGCCAGCCTGTCAAACTCGCCTAGGTAACCAGTCTGCGTTAGTCGGACCATCCAGGTATTGGTTCAGGTAATCGGCAAATGCCTGTCGAGGTATCGATCGGGCGCCAAGGCTTTGCAGGTGCTGCGTGGGCATTTGGCAATCGACAAGGACAAACCCCCAGGCCTGCAGGTGCTGTACCAGCGTCGCAAACCCGACCTTCGAGGCGTTGTCCGCACGACTGAACATGGACTCACCGAAAAAAAGCTGCCCCATTGCCAGGCCATAGAGCCCGCCGACCAACTGGTCGTGCTCCCATACTTCTACGCTGTGCGCGTGACCGCGTCGATGAAGCTCGAGATACGCCTTTTGCATCGAGCCAGTTATCCAGGTCTCGTTGGCATAACTGCGCGGTGCTGCGCACGCCTGAATCACTGCCGCGAAGTCCCGGTCGAACGTCACCTGGTAGCGTGCCTGGCGCAGCACCTTGTTGAGGCTGCGCGAGACGTGCAGTTCTTCGGGAAGCAGAATGGTACGCGGGTCGGGCGACCACCAGAGAATAGGCTGACCTTCCTGAAACCACGGAAAGCAACCGTGGCGGTAGGCGCTTATCAGGCGGTCGGCAGAGAGATCGCCTCCGGCTGCAAGCAGTCCGTTGGGTTCGCGGAGTGCCTTTTCCAGAGGTGGAAAATCAAGACTGTCACGTTGTAACCAGGTCAGCATGGCATCACAACTTTGCGGAAGGGGAGGGCGGCTTTGACGCAGCGTGCAACTCTGTTGCGTAAACATGGTCACAAGCGATCGTTATTATGGCGCTTGCCTGCCGCTTTCGGTAGGGCGCAGGTGCGATGAGGCGGATGGGCGGAGTGCTTTGAGTTGAGGGCAGCATCTCGTCATAAGCCTTTGTCAGCAAAGAGAATGCATGATCAAATTGAACATTGTCGGTCATTCCGTAATTCAGGCCGGGTTTTATCTGGCCTTGAAGCGATACAGCGAGTTTTCGTACAGACCTCAGCGCCTGTATGCCCGTACAATGTCGACATTGCGCGTTATCATTCAAGTGACTGCCAGACGGGCCTTTCAAACGCCGGGCCATCCCCTTTTTATCGGGAGTGGTCGAGAGCGTCCTGCAGTCTTTTTCAGTCAATCATTCAGATGTTCGCGCTCCAGCGCAGGAAATAAAGCGTTTTGAAGAAATCCATCCCAACTCCCAGCGCTGTTCCGCTTTGGCGGCAGCAATTGCATTATCGGCTCAAGGAAGGTGCGCTGATCGCCTTCGGGGCCATGTGCCTGTACCTGATGATGGCTTTGTTGACCTACGATCAGAGCGATCCAGGCTGGAGCCACACCAGCAGCGCCTCTCAGGTTCAGAATGCGGCTGGCCGGGCCGGAGCGTTCTGCGCCGACATCCTGTTCATGGTGTTGGGCTACTTTGCTTATATCTTTCCGTTGTTGCTCGCCATCAAGGCCTGGCAGGTCTTTCGCCATCGGCACGAGCCATGGCAATGGAGCGGCTGGCTGTTTTCGTGGCGGCTGATCGGTCTGGTATTTCTGATTCTGGCCGGTGCCGCGCTGGCGCACATCCACTTCCATTTCTCGGCCGGCTTTCCCGGATCTGCGGGTGGCGTGCTGGGCGAAGTACTGGGTGATCTGGCCAAGAAAGCGTTGAACATTCAGGGCAGCACCTTGCTGTTCATCGCGTTGTTTCTGTTCGGCCTGACGGTGTTCACCGATCTGTCATGGTTCAAGGTTATGGACATCACTGGAAAGATCACGCTGGACCTGCTGGAGCTGTTCCAGGGTGCGGCCAATCGCTGGTGGAGCGCACGTGTCGAGCGCAAGCAGATGGTTGCGCAATTGCGCGAAGTCGACATGCGCGTCAACGATGTGGTGGCACCCGTGGTTCCCGACCGTCGTGAGCAGGCCAGGGCCAAAGAGCGGCTGATCGAGCGTGAAGAGTCGCTGAACAAGCATATGGCTGCGCGCGAGAAGCATGTGCCGGCAGTCATCGCGCCAGCGCCTGCGAAGGCTCCTGAGCCCAGCAAGCGTGTGCAGAAGGAAAAGCAGGCCCCGTTGTTTGTCGACAGTGCTGTCGAAGGCACCTTGCCGCCGATCTCCATTCTTGATCCGGCCGAAAAGAAACAGCTCAACTATTCCCCTGAGTCTCTTGCCGCAGTCGGTCATCTGCTGGAAATCAAACTCAAGGAATTTGGCGTCGAAGTGACGGTGGACTCCATTCACCCAGGTCCTGTGATCACGCGTTACGAGATTCAACCAGCCGCTGGCGTCAAGGTCAGCCGAATTTCCAATCTGGCCAAGGACCTTGCGCGTTCGCTGGCGGTGACCAGTGTCCGGGTGGTCGAAGTCATTCCAGGCAAGACCACGGTAGGTATCGAAATCCCCAACGAAGACCGTCAGATCGTGCGCTTCTCCGAAGTGCTGTCGACGCCTGAATACGACAATGCCAAGTCGCCTGTTACCCTGGCACTGGGACATGACATCGGCGGCAAACCGGTGATTACCGACCTGGCGAAGATGCCGCACTTGCTGGTGGCCGGTACCACGGGCTCCGGTAAGTCGGTAGGTGTGAACGCCATGATCCTGTCGATCCTGTTCAAGTCCGGCCCGGAAGACGCCAAGCTGATCATGATCGATCCGAAGATGCTTGAACTGTCGATCTACGAAGGCATTCCACACCTGTTGTGCCCGGTCGTGACTGACATGAAGGACGCTGCCAATGCGCTGCGCTGGAGCGTTGCCGAGATGGAGCGTCGCTACAAGCTGATGGCGAAGATGGGCGTGCGAAACCTTTCCGGCTTCAACCAGAAGGTCAAGGACGCACAGGACGCGGGCGAGCCGCTTGCCGATCCTTTGTACAAGCGTGAAAGCATCCATGACGAAGCGCCGCTGCTGACCAAGCTGCCGACCATTGTCGTGGTGGTGGACGAGTTTGCCGATATGATGATGATCGTTGGCAAGAAGGTCGAAGAGCTCATCGCACGTATTGCGCAAAAGGCCCGAGCGGCAGGTATTCACCTGATTCTTGCAACTCAGCGTCCTTCGGTGGACGTGATCACCGGCCTGATCAAGGCCAACATTCCTACCCGTATGGCGTTTCAGGTGTCGAGCAAGATCGACTCGCGAACCATCATCGACCAAGGTGGCGCCGAACAGTTGCTCGGCCATGGCGACATGCTGTACATGCCGCCAGGCACCAGTCTGCCGATTCGTGTACATGGCGCGTTTGTGTCTGACGAGGAAGTCCATCGTGTGGTGGAAGCCTGGAAATTACGTGGTACGCCGGATTACAACGACGATATTCTTGCCGGTGTGGAAGAGGCGGGCAGTGGCTTCGACGGCGGCAGCAGTGAAGGCGGTGACGACAGTGAGAGCGATGCGCTTTACGATGAGGCTGTCAAATTCGTGCTTGAGAGCCGTCGTGCATCGATTTCGGCCGTGCAGCGCAAACTGAAGATTGGCTATAACCGCGCTGCACGCATGATCGAAACCATGGAGCATGCCGGCGTCGTGACAGCCATGAACACCAACGGCTCGCGCGAGGTGATCGCGCCGGCCCCGATGCGCGATTGATTTATCGCCCCGGACAGCATCGACAGCGGGCATCGCTCGCTGTCGTTACATTACTGACTCCAATGAGGAATCCCATGCGTCTTATCCGCATGCTGTTGGCAACTGCACTGACCTTGTCCGTAATCCCGGCACATGCCGACAGCAAGGACGTGGCACGCCTGACGCAGTTGCTGGAAAAATCCCAGACCCTGACGGCACGCTTCTCTCAGCTGACGCTGGACGGCGGTGGTACTCAGTTGCAGGAAACGTCAGGCGAAATGGCCTTGCAACGTCCTGGCCTGTTCAACTGGCACACCGATGCGCCTCAAGAGCAACTGATGGTCTCGGACGGCAAGAAGGTCTCGCTGTGGGACCCCGATCTTGAGCAGGTCACGATCAAGACACTGGATCAGCGACTGACCCAGACCCCTGCATTGCTGCTGTCGGGTGACGTATCCAAAATCAGTGAGAGCTTTGATATCACGGCCAAGGAAGCCGGCGGTGTGATCGATTTCGTGCTCAAGCCCAAGACCAAGGACACGCTGTTCGATAACCTGCGTCTGTCGTTCCGTAACGGTGTGATCAACGACATGCAGTTGATCGACAGCGTCGGCCAGCGCACCAACATCCTGTTCACTGGCGTCAAGGCCAACGAGCCAATCGCCGCCAGCAAGTTTCAGTTCCAGATTCCAAAGGGCGCTGACGTCATTCAAGAGTAAAAAAGGCTTAATCCCGAAACCATGGACCTGTTCAGCCGCGAACCCATAGCTCAACCCCTCGCTGCTCGCTTGCGTGCCACCAATCTGGACGAGTACGTCGGTCAGGAGCATGTGCTTGCGCACGGCAAGCCGTTGCGTGAGGCCCTTGAGCAGGGTGCTTTGCATTCGATGATTTTCTGGGGGCCGCCCGGCGTCGGTAAAACGACATTGGCCAGATTGTTGGCCAAAGTCTCGGATGCTCATTTCGAGACGGTGTCGGCGGTGCTGGCCGGGGTCAAGGAGATCCGTCAGGCGGTCGAGGTTGCGAAGCAGCAGGCTGGGCAATACGGCAAGCGCACGATCCTGTTCGTTGATGAGGTGCACCGCTTCAACAAGTCACAGCAGGACGCGTTCCTGCCGTATGTGGAAGACGGTACGCTGATTTTCATCGGCGCGACCACCGAAAACCCTTCGTTCGAACTCAACAATGCGTTGTTGTCTCGTGCCCGCGTGTATGTGCTCAAGAGTCTGGACGAGACCGCGTTGCGCAAGCTGGTGCACCGTGCTCTGACCGAGGACCGTGGTCTGGGGCAGCGCCATCTGACGCTGAGCGACGAAGGGTTCACTATTCTGATGGCTGCCGCCGATGGCGATGGTCGGCGCATGCTCAACCTGCTGGAGAACGCCTCCGACCTCGCAGAAGACGGCAGTGAGATTGACGTCGAGCTGCTGCAAAGCCTGCTGGGTGACAGTCGGCGTCGATTCGACAAGGGCGGTGAAGCGTTTTACGACCAGATATCTGCCTTGCATAAATCCATTCGTGGCTCTGATCCGAATGCGGCGCTTTACTGGTTTGCGCGCATGATCGACGGCGGCTGTGATCCGCTTTATCTGGCGCGTCGCGTGGTGCGTATGGCCAGCGAGGACATCGGCAATGCTGATCCGCGCGCCTTGCCGTTGTGCATGTCTGCCTGGGATGTGCAGGAGCGTCTCGGCAGCCCTGAAGGCGAGCTGGCAGTCGCTCAGGCCATCGTTTATCTGGCGTGCGCTCCCAAAAGCAATGCGGTTTATATGGCGTTCAAGGCCGCGATGCGTGAAGCAGCCGAGCACGGCTCGCTGGAGGTGCCGCTGCACCTGCGTAACGCGCCCACCAAACTGATGAAACAGTTAGGCTATGGCGAAGAATACCGGTATGCCCATGACGAGCCGGAAGCCTACGCAGCCGGTGAAGATTACTTCCCTGACGAACTGGAGCCCAGGCAGTATTATCAGCCGGTGCCCCGTGGGCTCGAATTGAAGATCGGTGAAAAACTCAAGCATTTGACCGCACTGGACGCGGCCAGCCCTCGTCAGCGGAGAAAGTAGTGATCCAGACCATTCTTGCGGTGTCGATTGCCGGTATCGCTGGTACATTGTTGCGCTTTGCTGCAGGCACCTGGGTCAGCGCCAACTGGCCGAAACATTTCTACACGGCAACCCTTGCGGTCAATATCGTGGGTTGTCTGATCATTGGCATGCTGTACGGCGTGTTTTTGTTGCGCCCGGAAGTGCCTATCGAAATTCGTGCCGGCCTGATCGTCGGTTTTGTAGGGGGTCTGACGACCTTTTCATCCTTTTCACTGGACACGCTTCGCCTGCTGGAAAGCGGGCAGGTACCGCTGGCCTTGGGCTATGCCGGTATCAGCGTGTTCGGCGGGCTACTCGCAACCTGGGTTGGCCTGTCACTGACCAGACTTTGATAGACGAGAGAACGATATGCTCGATTCCAAACTGTTACGTACTCAACTTCAGGACGTAGCGGATCGCCTGGCGTCCCGTGGTTTTAAACTGGATGTGGCCCGTATTGAATCGCTGGAAGCTCAGCGCAAGGTTGTACAAACCCGCACTGAACAGTTGCAGGCAGAGCGCAACACCCGCTCCAAGTCCATCGGGCAGGCCAAGCAACGCGGTGAAGACATTGCGCCGTTGATGGCCGATGTCGAGCGCATGGGCACCGAGCTGAGCGAGGGCAAGGTCGAGCTGGACAATATTCAGGCAGAACTGGATGCGCTGGTTCTCAATATCCCGAACCTGCCGCATGAATCCGTACCCGTCGGTGCAGACGAGGAAGGCAACGTCGAGGTTCGACGCTGGGGCACGCCTGCCCAGTTCGATTTCGAGGTCAAGGATCACGTCGCGCTGGGCGAAAAGTTCGGCTGGCTGGATTTCGAAACTGCTGCCAAGTTGTCCGGCGCGCGTTTCGCGCTGCTGCGTGGGCCGATTGCCCGCCTGCATCGTGCCTTGGCGCAATTCATGATCAATCTGCATGTCTACGAGCACGGCTACGAAGAGGCTTACACGCCTTATCTGGTCCAGGCGCCTGCGCTGCAGGGCACTGGCCAGTTGCCGAAATTCGAAGAGGACCTGTTCAAGATCTCTCGCGAAGGCGAAGCAGACCTTTATCTGATCCCGACCGCCGAAGTGTCGTTGACCAACATCGTCTCGGGAGAAATCCTCGACGCCAGGCAGTTACCGCTGAAGTTTGTCGCCCATACACCGTGCTTTCGCAGCGAGGCTGGCGCATCGGGGCGTGATACACGCGGCATGATCCGTCAGCACCAGTTCGACAAGGTCGAGATGGTGCAGATCGTTGCCCCCGAGACTTCGATGGAGGCGCTTGAGTCGCTCACCGGCAACGCGGAGCGTGTTCTGCAATTGCTGGAGCTGCCATATCGCACGCTGGCGCTGTGCACCGGCGACATGGGCTTCAGCGCCGTGAAGACTTACGACCTTGAAGTCTGGATCCCGAGCCAGGACAAATACCGTGAAATCTCCTCGTGCTCCAACTGCGGGGATTTCCAGGCGCGTCGCATGCAGGCTCGCTGGCGCAACCCTGAAACCGGCAAGCCGGAGCTGGTTCACACGCTCAACGGCTCTGGGCTGGCGGTAGGTCGCACGCTGGTGGCGGTGCTTGAGAACTATCAGCAAGCCGACGGCTCGATTCGCGTTCCGGATGTGCTCAAGCCCTTCATGGGCGGTATCGAGGTCATTGGTTGAATGGAATTCCTGCCGCTGTTCCATAACCTGCGTGGCAGCCGAGTGCTTGTGGTCGGCGGCGGTGAGATTGCCTTGCGCAAGTCCCGGCTGATTGCTGAGGCCGGGGCTGTCATCAGAGTCGTCGCGCCAGAGATCGAGAGCCAGTTGCGTGAACTGGTCGTTCAAAGTGGCGGTGAGCTGATTCTGCGCGGCTACCACGAAGATGACCTGGATGGCTGCGTACTGATCATCGCCGCAACCGATGATGAGCCACTCAATGCCCAGGTTTCTCACGATGCCAGGCTGCGTTGCGTGCCGGTCAACGTGGTGGACGCACCGGCACTGTGTACTGTGATCTTCCCGGCTATTGTCGACCGCTCGCCGTTGGTGATCGCGGTGTCCAGTGGTGGTGATGCGCCGGTATTGGCCCGTCTGATTCGCGCCAAACTGGAAACCTGGATTCCCTCTACGTATGGCCAGTTGGCCGGGCTGGCTGCGCGTTTTCGTCATCAGGTCAAAGGCCTGTTTCCGAATGTGCAGCAGCGCCGCGCATTCTGGGAAGATGTTTTCCAGGGTGCGATTGCCGATCGTCAGCTTGCAGGGCAGGGTGCCGAGGCTGAGCGTTTACTGATCGCCAAGATCGCAGGTGAGGCGCCGCCGGAAACCGGCGAAGTCTATCTGGTAGGTGCCGGTCCCGGTGATCCTGACCTGTTGACGTTCAAGGCGTTACGTCTCATGCAGCAAGCGGATGTGGTGCTGTATGACCGTCTCGTCGCGCCGACCATTCTCGATCTGTGTCGGCGTGATGCAGAGCGGGTCTATGTCGGCAAGCGTCGCTCGGAACACGCGGTTCCGCAGGACCAGATCAATCAGCAACTGGTTGCACTGGCCAAGCAAGGCAAGCGCGTGGTGCGATTGAAGGGCGGCGATCCGTTCATCTTTGGTCGGGGTGGCGAGGAAATCGAAGAGCTGGCTGCCCATGGTATTCCGTTTCAGGTTGTTCCGGGCATCACTGCTGCCAGCGGTTGTGCGGCTTACGCAGGTATTCCGCTGACTCACCGCGATCATGCTCAGTCGGTTCGCTTCATTACCGGACACTTGAAAGACGGCACCACGGACCTGCCCTGGTCTGACCTAGTCGCGCCGGCTCAGACGCTGGTGTTTTACATGGGCCTGATTGGTTTGCCGGTGATCTGCGCGGAGTTGATCAGGCATGGTCGCTCGGCCGATACGCCTGCTGCTCTGGTTCAGCAAGGCACCACGACCAATCAGCGCGTATTTACCGGCACGCTCGCGAACTTGCCGCAGTTGGTGGCCGAGCATGAGGTTCATGCTCCAACACTGGTAATCGTCGGCGAAGTGGTAAAGTTGCGTGAAAAACTGGCGTGGTTCGAAGGCGCCCAGGCAACTATCTGAGCACTCAATGGATAGCCCTCCCGGGCTATCCATCCTGTTCTTCATATCGCGATACTACTTGTTCCAGACGCCTTTGCCCGAAAGGCGCTCGCGGTCATGGCTGCCTTCCAGATCCAACGCTGGCCCCTTGGGAATGATCCCGGTCGGGTTGATGGTGCTGTGGCTGGCATAGTAATGACTCTTGATGTGTTCAAGATTCACAGTCTCTGCAACGCCTGGCCATTGGTACAGTTCGCGCAGCCAGTTGCTGAGGTTCGGGTAGTCTGCAATGCGCCTCAGGTTGCACTTGAAGTGGCTGTAATACACGGCATCAAAGCGCACGATGGTCGTGAACAAGCGTACATCGGCCTCGGTCAGGTGTTCGCCGGCCAAATAACGTTTTTCGCCCAACAGCTTTTCCAGTTCATCCAGTTCGGTAAACACGTCGTCGAATGCGGCTTCATAGGCGCTCTGTGACGTCGCGAAACCCGCTCGATAAACCCCGTTGTTGACGTTGGGATAGATCTGCTCGTTGAGCTCATCAATGCTTGCTTGCAGCGACGGCGGGTAAAAATCCAGATGATTGCCGGTCAGTTCGTCGAACGCCGAGTTGAACATGCGGATGATTTCGGCCGACTCGTTGCTCACAATGCGTCGCTGTTGCTTGTCCCACAGGACAGGCACGGTGACACGTCCTGTGTAGCGGGCATCGTCGGCGGTGTAGCGCTGATGGAGAAACTGCAGATTGTCCAGCGAGTCGCCGCTGGAGCCTTTCTGCTGATCAAAGGTCCAACCGTCCTCTCGCATCAGCCAGCTGACCACCGAAACGTCGATCAGGTTTTCCAGGCCTTTGAGCTTGCGCAGGATCAACGTGCGGTGCGCCCAAGGGCAAGCGAGAGACACGTAAAGGTGGTAGCGGCCAGCCTGGGCTGTAAAGCCGCCTTCGCCCGAGGGCCCCGGCTTGCCGTCAACGGTGACCCAGTTGCGGCGTTGGGCGTTCTCGCGTTGAAATGCGCCGTCTTTGCTGCTCTCGTACCACTGGTCATGCCAGCGTCCTTCAATCAGAAGGCCCATGCGTGACTCCCATATCCAGGTTGAAACAACTTGGAGATCAGTCTGATCGCATCAGTTCGACCGAAAGACGCAAACAGTGGCTGATTTTGATCGGATCAGTAGATCAGTCATGCCTGCTTGTCGCGCCGCTCCCAATAAACAGTTGCTTGCTCAAAGGCTTCTTCGCGCGGGACACCCAGGCCGCGCAGGGCCAGCGCAATGGTCGAAAGCAATGCCAGTTGTGGATAGCTGTCTTCAATCTCGCCGCGCCACAAGGCCAATAGTTGCCGGGGATCGAGCGTTGCCGGTTTGACGTGGCGACGAGGCGAGAGGGCCGGCCACTCCTCATCCCACGGCTGGCCGCCTGTGGTGCCGTACAGATGGCTGATGGTGTCAGGGTTGATCTCGATTTCTCCGCCGTCGCCTTTGACAACGATGGCGTTGTCGCCCAGCAGACTGCTGGCGTCGCGATGCACGCTTTGGTAGCCGGGGTGGAAAATACTCTGCAATCCACAACGCGCCTGCAATGGGTTGAGAATCCGCGCCAGCGAGTGAATCGGCGAGCGCAGGCCCAGTGTATTGCGCAGGTCGATCATGCGCTGGAGCTGCGGCGCCCAGTCCGCCAGCGGTATGAACGCCAGATTGCCCTGCGCAAGGGCGGTCTCTACCTGCGACCAGTTACGGCACAGCGGGATGTTCAGCAGATCCAGCAATTGTTCGGTATACAGACGCCCGGCGGTATGCGCTCCGCCACCGTGCAGCAGGACCTTGACGCCGTTTTGCGCCAGGCATTTGGCCGCCAGCAGATACCAGGGCAAATGACGCTTCTTGCCTGCGTAGGTGGGCCAGTCGATATCAACTGGCAGTGGCGGTGCATCAAGACGCTCGCGCACCGCCTCAGTGAACCCCGCCAGCTCTTCAGGGCTTTCTTCCTTGTGACGCAGCAACATGAGAAACGCGCCGAGCTGGGTGTCTTCGACCTTTTCATCAAGCACCATGCCCATGGCTTCGCGAGCTTCTTCACGCGTGAGGTTGCGTGCGCCACGTTTGCCCTTGCCCAGAATGCGAACGAACTGAGCGAAAGGGTGTTCTGCTGGCGTTTCGGTGACGAGAGGGGCGTATTCGTTCATATGCAATTGGTCGGCTTTGGCAGGCCCGCCAGCTTGGCGGCAAGTTTGGCGGGGGTGCCATTGAACAGGCGGTTGAGGTGCATGCTGTTGCCTTTTTCGACACCCAGCTTCAAGGCAGTGTATTTGATCAGCGGGCGCGTTGCCGGGGACAGCTGAAACTCGGCATGGAAGGCCCTGAGCAACTGCAGAATTTCCACATGATCTTCGCTCAAAGGGATACCTTCGCGGGCAGCCAGGGCGTGAGCAACATCCATGGTCCAGTCGTTCAGGTCCTTGAGAAACCCGTCCTTGTCCAACTCGAGGGTGCGCTCGGCGACGATCAACTGTGTCATAGCCAGGTATTGACCTTTTCAAAGCGGATCGACAGCTCGACGAACCCTGGGTAATCCACGCTGACGAAGCCGGCAGGCAAAGCAAGATTGCGTGCTTTGAGATCTTCGTCCAGTACATACAGCGTTTCCAGCCCTGACTGCCGCAGTGTCTCGAGGGCGGCGCTGGCAGGCATCAGCGCGTATGAGGCATCGCCGCAGAGCAGAATGCCGTCGCTCGGCCCGAGCAGGCGAAGACAGCTGCCGAGACGTGTGTCCGTGAAGGGGGAGTGGGAAAGAACATGCAGTGTGCTCATCAGATCGTCATTACCTGGTCGTAGCGCTCGAACAGCGCAGAGAGTTCGGACTGGCCTGTCAGAGGTCGGATCTCTTCGCTGACAGCGTCGGCCGGTACGCCTCGCTCTGCAAGACTTTGCTGGCATACGTACAGGTCTTCGACACCAAACATCGACAGCGCCTTGAGATTGGCGGTCAGGTCTTTCTGTTCAAGTACAGCCGCAACCTGCTGTGGTAGCAGCTGCAGAACACCGTCATCCAGAAACAGGACGCCGATGGGCAGATCGAACGCGCCGCCGGCCAACACGATGTCCAGCGCTTCTCGAGCGCCGGGCCCAGACCAGGGTGAATGGCGGCTGACGATCAAAAGTGATTTGGGCATCTCAAGGTCCTCCGAAACAAATCAGTCGGTCGGCTGATTGCACCGCATCGTGCAACTGACCAAGGCCCGATAATTCCCACGGCTGCAGCAGGTTTGCCGACGGACGTTGATAACGCTCGGCTTCTTCAGCATTGAGCACGCCACGACGCAGAGCTGCGGCGATACACACCACACCATCAAGCTGATGCTCGTCAATAAAGTCGCGCCACAGCGCTGCCATATCCTGTTCGTCCTGCGGCGTCACCGCATTGGCGGACGCGCTGTGTACGCCATCCTGATAAAAGAACAGCCGAACAATCTCGTGTCCACCCGCCAGCACTGCCTGGGCAAACAGCAGCGCACGTCGCGAGGAGGGCGCATGGCCTGCGGAAAAAAGGGAAATGGCGAATTTCATTATCGGCTCTGCCAGCAAAACATGCGTAATGATAAAGAGTTCAGCGCTGAGCGTGTGAGTTTGCCGCGCGCGATGATCGCCAGCCAGCCTTCGCCGCAGGGTCCCGGATTATCCGGAATCACGACTCGCTGCGCCTTTGGGCAGGGAGGCGAGTGTCTATGCGGCGCAACATGTGACGCGTTTGACCAAACCCCAGAAACGACAAAGCCCTGAAAGATCAGGGCTTTGCGTTACCAAATATGGCGGAGGCATAGAGATTCGAACTCTAGGACCTGTTACAGTCGGCAGTTTTCAAGACTGCTGCCTTAAACCACTCGGCCATACCTCCACTTGTATTGCGGGCGCCATAATACCGGAATGAAACACGCTGTCAAACTCTCTGGCTAGCCAGTTGCAGCGTCTCTGTTATGATCTTTGCAACTCAACATTTCAACAGTAAGGAGTTTCGCCATGCGCGAACAGGATTACACCCTTAAAACAGGCATGCAGGCCGACCAGCTAGAGGTTAGTCGTGTCCTGCGCAACACGTACGGTCTACTGGCGCTCACCCTCGCATTCAGCGGTGTAATGGCGTTCGTGGCACAGCAAATGCGTGTCGGCTATCCGAACATCTTCGTGGTGCTGATCGGCTTTTATGGCCTGTTCTTCCTCACCGCCAAACTGCGTGATTCGGTCTGGGGTCTGGTTTCCACATTCGCACTGACCGGTTTCATGGGTTTCCTGCTGGGCCCGATCCTCAACCGTTATCTGGGCATGGCAGGCGGCGCTGAAGTCGTCAGTTCTGCATTTGCCATGACCGCGCTGGTGTTTGGTGGTCTGTCGGCTTACGTGCTGATGACCCGCAAGGACATGAGCTTCCTGGGTGGCTTCATCACCGCAGGCTTCTTCGTCCTGCTGGGTGCGGTTCTGGCGAGCATGTTCTTCCAGATCAGCGGTTTGCAGTTGGCGATCAGCGCAGGTTTCGTACTGTTCTCGTCGGTCTGCATTCTGTTCCAGACCAGCGCCATCATTCATGGCGGCGAGCGTAACTACATCATGGCGACGATCAGCCTGTATGTATCGATCTACAACCTGTTCATCAGCCTGTTGCAGATCTTCGGCATCATGAGCCGTGATGACTGATGAAGCGCTGGCATCGCTTGCGGTGCCTTGGCTGAAGGCGGTCTGGATACGAATGTAGCAACGATGTAAAAAAATGCCCCGACTTGTCGGGGCATTTTCGTTTCTGGCTTTCCAGAAATATGACCAGCACCTGGAATTTTTCCTGACCGATCAGTCATTTTTATCAAGGTCCCCGCAACGTAGAGCCATGCTGATCGGGCTTCTGCGCGTGTTCAAATTATTTTTAGGCTTCTTCCCCTTTGTTTGTAGGCACTTTCCCACAATGGGCGATTTGGCATCATTGTCATGCTATGGACACCCTATTTCCTGATGTGTCAGTTTGGTTACGCTTCAACAGCGAGTGACAGGACTCTCTCGCTACAGAGAGGGCGGCTGGCTCATTAATCTGTTCAGTGTGTAGACAAGGATGTGACATGTCTAAAGTCGTAGAAACTCCGGCAGCGGCCGTTCAATTGGCGGCTACTGCAAGTAACGCGTTTACTCAGATTGATTCGTTTGCTCACGCTTACGACCGTGGCGGCAACGCCACCATCAACGGCAAACCCTCTTACTCGGTCGATCAGGCCGCCGATTATCTGCTTCGCGACGACGCGGCCTGGGTGGATCGTGATGGTAATGGGGTCATCAATCTCACTTACACCTTCCTGACGGCAAAGCCTTCCACGTTCAACAACTCACTGGGGACGTTCAGTGAGTTCAATGCTCAGCAGAAAGCTCAGGCCGTTCTGGCCATGCAGTCCTGGGCCGATGTTGCCAAGGTCACGTTCACGCAGTCTGCTTCAGGCGGCGATGGTCACATGACATTTGGCAATTACAGCGACGGCAGTAGCGGCGGCGCTGCATTCGCCTACCTGCCAAGCGGCAGCCGTTACGATGGCCAGTCCTGGTACCTCACCAACAATTCTTACACCGTCAACAAGACCCCCGATAACGGCAACTACGGTCGTCAGACGCTGACCCACGAGATTGGTCATTCTCTGGGGCTGTCACACCCTGGCGATTACAACGCTGGGGAGGGCAACCCTACCTACAGCGACGTGACGTACGCGCAGGACACTCGCGGCTACAGCGTGATGAGCTACTGGAGCGAGTCCAATACGGGTCAGAGCTTTGTGAAAGGCGGCTCGCCGACTTATTCCTCGGCACCGCTGATGGACGACATTGCGGCTATCCAGCAGCTTTACGGCGCCAATATGGCTACCCGCGCCGGCGACACTGTGTACGGATTCAATTCCAATGCCGGGCGCGATTTCTACAGTGCAACGTCTGCCTCATCCAAAGTGGTGTTTTCAGTATGGGATGGCGGCGGCAACGACACACTGGATTTCTCCGGCTTTACCCAAAACCAGAAAATCAATCTGAACGCAGCATCCTTCTCCGATGTGGGCGGCATGGTGGGCAATGTCTCGATCGCCAAAGGTGTCGTGATCGAAAACGCCATCGGTGGTTCGGGTAACGACTTGTTGATTGGCAATGGGGCGGCCAACATTCTCAAAGGCGGTGCCGGTAACGACATTATCTTCGGTGGCGGCGGTGCTGACCTGCTCACCGGCGGTGCGGGCGCTGACATCTTTGTGTTCAGTGCTGCTTCGGACTCCAACCGTGCAGCGCAGGACACCATTCTTGACTTCGTCAGCGGTCAGGACAAGATAAATGTGTCAGCCATTTCTTCACTGACGGCGTTGCAGTTTGTCAATACCTTCAGTGGCAAGGCAGGTGAAGCGATACTGAGCTACAACCAGAACACCAACGTTGGCGGTCTTGCCATCGACTTTTCGGGCCAGGGGCAGGGAGACTTTTCAATAGCGCTGGTAGGGCAGGCGACTGCCACCGATATTCTGGTTTAACCCCTTAGAGCATGGGCGGCTCAAGCGAGTCGCTTATGCTCTGGACGCTAATCATCATGAAATTCAATCATCCTTCGTTACTCAAACGCGCTGTGTTTGCATCGTTGGCGGGGGCTTGTGGAGTCAGTATGGCGATGAGCTTGAAGCTACAGAGCTCTGCGGAGCTCAGCGGCAACTGGCGGCTGTTCGTTCAGTCTCGGGCGAGTGAGTTCTGTGAACTGCATCTTGCCACTCAAACACCTGAACTGAGTGGCGATTTTGCCTGCGCTTCAGCTTGGCTGAGCAGCACGCCTGCGGGCTGGTTCCCCACGCCAGACGGCCTGGCTTTTACCCGGCAGGATGGCTCCGGACTGGTCCACTTCAGTCGGCTGGGTGATCAGCGTTATCAAACGCGTTTACCCAACGGCGACCTTCTGAACCTGGAGCGAGTCGCCGAATAAGCGCTCTTTGCGGCGCTCAGCCATTTTCAAATCGTTTCAACGAAAAAGCCGACAGGTCCACATCGCTCGTTCCGCGGATACAGCGTTGAGCCAAGGCCAGCCCCAGCCCAGCAGAATGCTTGAAACCATGCCCTGAGCAAGCAGAAACCACTGTCACATTTTTCAGCTGTGGATGGTCGTCAATAATAAAGTGGTGATCCGGCGTGACGGTGTAGGCGCAGACTGATGATTTGACGACGGTAGGTGTGAGGCCTGCGACCTTGCCAACTACCTGGGCATGAAACATGTCCAGACCTTCCTGCGAGGTGATTGTGCGGTCCAGTGCGGCGGCTGAGGTTGCCTCCAGATACTGTTCGGTCGCAATTTTCATGCTGCGCTCGCCAGGCAAAGGCGGGAAACCGTAGCTGTGGTCTGCTTCGCCCGGTCCGTGGGTCAGGATGAAGCTGGGAGATACCTGCGCAAAAGCCGCGTTTTCCTGCAGTTCGAACCAGAACAGCTTTTGTCGACAGACCCTCAGCAGTCGATTGAAAGGAGCGCCCATCAGTTCGGATGACCACATACCTGCGCTCACCACCACTTTGTTGGCAATGATCGCTCCGTGGTCGGTGGTGATATGGACCTGATCGCCTTGGGTTTGCAGGCGAATGACAGTTTCATCTGTCCGTATGCGTGCGCCATGCAGTTGCGCGAGCCTTGACTGTGCAGCGATGCACCGCTCCGGCCTTACGTAGCCGCCACCGGGTTCGAAATAGCCAATGGCCGAGCTCAGGGTTGGCGAAAACTGCGGGAATCGCTCACGAATGGCGGCTGCTGAAAGCACTTCGTGCTCTACGCCGTACTCGCGAGCCAGTGCGATCGTTCTGTGGGTGAAGTCGTCCGCATTGTGAGGGTCGTAGTCGGGGCTTGATGTCATCACCAGTACGCCGCATTGCTCGAACAGCGATTCGCCGGTCAACGCTTCAAGCTCTCGCCAGATGCGGTGCGAGTCGCGCACCAGCGGCAGGTATTGCGAACCCTCGCCTACCGACAACCGTGTGATACGTGTGTCGCCGTGGCTGGATCCCAGTGTGTGGGGCGGGTGGTGGCGGTCCACACCGATGACGTCAACTCCGGCGCTGGCCAGTTGATAAAGGGTGGCAGCACCCATTGCTCCAAGCCCAAGGACTGCTACCTCGCAGCGTTGCTCCATAAGTCGGTCTTCCCGAAAAAAGTGTCCATTTCAGCGCCAGGCGTGCCGGCCATCAACAGCCAGTTTCGCATATCGATATGCCTTGATGCTGACAGACGAAGGGCGGAAAAAAAATACGTCGGCTTGAAGATTTTTGACTTGCACTCCTCAGCATTTATAAGTGCCGAAATTCGTCAAAAGTTGTCCACGGAAATCGTGGGTATGTCTGTGGGTAACTTTTTGAAACCCTTGATCTGCGTGGTCTCCAGCGGTGTGGTTATTTTATGAACAGCCCTTGTTTCGGACCTCGATAGTGCCGTTTGCCGGCGTGTAAAACGCCGATTTCTACGCGACGGCGGGCACAAAGTGGAAATTTATTTTTGGTCTGCTGCTGGCTTTTTGAGCGCCAAGGGGTGTCCGGATTTGTCAGCGTCCGCTGTCGCTCAAAGCAGGTCCGAAGGTCTTGAATCCTGCCGAGGGACTGAATCACGCGCAAAAAAAAGGCGCGTCCCTTATCGGGTCGCGCCGCTTTGATGTCCGCTTTCAGCCGTTACACGACAGGCTGATCACTCCACTCGCCGTTCACGAGGCGACGCAGGCCCAGTGGGTTGGCGTTTTGCAGCGCTGGCGGCAACAGGCTGTCTGCCTGGTTCTGATAGCAGACCGGGCGCAGGAAGCGGTCGATTGCCAGAGTGCCGACCGATGTGCCGCGTGCATCCGAAGTCGCCGGGTATGGGCCGCCGTGAACCATGGCTTCACACACTTCAACGCCGGTCGGATAGCCGTTGACCAGAATTCGGCCGACTTTTTCTTCCAGCAGCGGTTGCAGCCAGCTGTACTGGCTCAGGTCATCCGGTTCGCCAATCAGCGTCGCGGTCAACTGGCCGCGCAAGGCTTGCAGTGCGTCTTTGAGTTGCGCATCGTCGGCAACTTCGATGATCAGCGTGGTTGGGCCGAAGACTTCTTCCTGCAACAGTTGATCGCCATTGAGCAGCAGGCTGACATCTGCCTTGAACAGCTGGGCCTGAGCCTGTTTGCCTTCCTGCGGTTTGCCCGCCAGGTGCGTTACGCCCGGGTGCGACAGCAAGTGCTCGACGCCTTTGCTGTAGCTGCGCAGGCCGCCGGCATTGAGCATGGTCTGAGGTGCCTGACCGCCCATTTGTTCAGTCAGTTGCTCCAGGAATGCCGAGAAGGCAGGTGAGCGCAGGCCGATCACGACGCCAGGGTTGGTGCAGAACTGGCCTGCGCCCATGACCACCGATGCGGCCAGTTCCTTGGCCACGGTCTCGCCGCGTGCCGCCAGTGCGCCCGGCAACAGAACGACCGGGTTGATGCTGGACATCTCGGCGAATACCGGGATCGGTTGCGGACGCTCTGCGGCCATTTTGCACAGTGCGTTGCCGCCGTTCAGCGAGCCAGTGAAGCCGACTGCCTGGATGGCCGGATGCTTGACCAGACCCTCGCCAACGCCGTTGCCGAAGATCATGTTGAACACGCCTTTTGGCATCTGGGTACGTTCAGCCGCGCGGATGATTGCGCTGGCGACCAGGTCGGCAGTCGCCATGTGACCGCTGTGCGCCTTGAACACAACCGGGCAGCCGGCCGCCAGTGCTGCAGCGGTGTCACCGCCTGCAGTGGAGAACGCCAGCGGAAAGTTACTGGCGCCGAACACGGCAACCGGGCCTACGCCGATGCGATACTGGCGCAGGTCGACGCGTGGCAGCGGCTTGCGGTCTGGCAGGGCCAGGTCGATACGCGCGCCTACGAAGTCACCGCGACGCAGGACCTTGGCGAACAGACGCATCTGGCCGCTGGTACGGCCACGTTCACCCTGGATGCGCATTTGTGGCAGCGCCGTCTCCTGGCAAACGATGGCAACGAAATCATCGCCCAACTGATCCAGTTCGTCGGCGATCGCATCGAGGAACTCGGCACGGCGGGCCGGGCTCAGTTGACGGTATTCAGGGAATGCAGCTTTGGCAGCCTGGGCTGCGGCGTCAATTTCGCCGTCTGTGGCTTGATGAAAGCTGTACGGCAGTTCTTCGCCAGTGGTGGCGTCCAGGCTTTTCTGCAGGCTTTGGCCCAGGGCGCTGCGGCCGCCAGCGATGAAGTTCTGGCCGAGAATGTTAGGCATCGGTATCTCCTGTTGTTTTGACGTTGGAGGCGGGCGCCGAGAGTGTCGGGGCTTACGCTCCTTGTGGGTTGCCGAGTTGCTTTACGGATTTTGCAGGTTGCGGCACCTGAAAGCAGGCCGACAATCGTTGTTCATGAATCAGTGGGCAGTCATCGTACAACCTGACTCGCTGCCGACGCAACTGCCGGACGGTGTTTGCTCACTGCCAGTAACCCTCGAAGGGCAGTCGCTTCTATTTATAGGCAAGCTTTGGTGAAGCCATGACGATAGCCGATGTTTATGACCCTTCGAGCGTTCGAAGTGCTTCGAGCACCTGACGCATGGCTCTGCTGACGGGCTTGTCCTGCCGCAGGACGATCCCTTGGGTTCGGCTCAGTCCCGGCGTCAGTGCATGGACTTGCAAACCACGACGATGATGCAGTGCAGCCACCGACATGCGCGGCACAATGCTGTAGCCCAGACCTGCCGCGACCATCTCCTTGATGGCCTCGATACTGCCCAGCTCCATCACCGGTTTGATGCGTATCCCGGCCTGTCCGTACCATTCGTTGATCAGCAAGCGCGTACCACTGCCAGCTTCGAACACCACCAGCGGCAGCGTGCTCAGGTAATGCGGTGTCAGTTGCTCGGGGATCGGTTGGTGGTCGTTGGCGAATATGGCGACGAACTCGTCCTTGAGCAATGGCGTCACGTCCAGGCTGCGGCCCGCAGCGGGCAATGTGACCAAAGCCAGATCAAGGCGGTTTTCTTCCACGGCTTTGAGCATGCCTTCGGTGTTGCCAGTGCTGACCCGTACGTCCAGTTGCGGAAACCGTTGGCGCAGCGCCTGGAGCATGGGTGGCAGAAGATGAATGCAGGCTGTGGCCCCGGTGCCTATGGCGACTTGCCCGGCAACGCCGCTGGCATGACTGGACAAATCCAGCAGTGCCTCTTCGACCACTGCATCAATGCGCAGAATGTGTTCCAGCAGCGTGGTGCCTGCTGAGGTCGGCTTGAGGCGTTTGCCTACACGCTCGATCAGTTGCAGGTTCAACTGATCTTCCAGCTGGCGTACCTGCAGGCTGACCGCCGGCTGCGTCAGGTGCAGGTGCTCGGCCGCTGCCGAAAAACTGCCATGTGCGATGACCAGCGAGAAGGTGTGCAGGTGATTGAGGTTGAGTCGGCGCATGGCAAAGTATTTCTTATGCTGTGGATGATAAATCATAGCTTTTTTAATGGATTGGCGAGCGGCATCATTGGGTTATTCACAGCCTTTTGTTCAGAGCCCTTAAATGAACCCGACCCTGACCCTGCGCGACGCTCGCGAAGACGATATGCCTACCGTGCAGGCGATCTATGCCAATCATGTATTGCACGGCATTTCCAGCTTCGAACTCGAGCCGCCCTGTGTTGAAGAGCTGTTGCGCCGCCGGAAGAGCGTGCTCGATAACGGCCTGCCTTATCTGGTGGCCGAGCGTGACGGCGAGGTGGTCGGCTATGGCTACGTCACACCTTACCGGCCGCGCCCTGGTTACCGGTTTACCGTGGAGGACTCGGTGTATGTGCGTGAGGGTCTCGGCGGCTTGGGCATCGGGCAGGCGCTGCTGGGCCAACTGGTGCAGCGCTGTGAGGAGGGTGGTTGGCGGCAGATGGTAGCGGTGATTGGCAATAGCGAAAACACGGCGTCGCTTCGTCTGCACGAACGTCATGGCTTTCGTCGCGTCGGGGTTTTCGAGTCGGTGGGTTTCAAGCATGGACGTTGGGTCGATACCGTTCTGATGCAGCGGGCGCTTGGCGACGGCTCGTGCAGTACGCCCTCTGAACGGGGGGCCTGATTCACATGAGTGACACGGCGTTTTCCAGGCAGACATTGTCCAGACTGACAGTGTTCAAGCTGGGTATCGCGCAGTTGACCAATTGGGGGACGACCTATTTTTTGCCGGGCGCGTTCGGCAAGGTTATCGCTGAGGATCTTGGCTGGAGCGGGCAGCAGGTGTTTGCCGGTCTGTCGGCTGGCTTGCTGATCATGGGGCTGGTTTCCCTCGTCACTGCGCGCTTGCTCCAATCCCTGGGTGCCCGCCAGATGATGCAGCTGGGCGCCGGGTTCAATGCGGCAGGCTGTTGCGTACTGGCAATGTGCGAAACACCACAGGCCTGGTTTTTCGGCTGGGCTCTGCTCGGTGTCGGCATGCGCTTGACGCTGTACGACGCGCTTTTCGCCGCGCTGGTCGGGCTATTGGGGCCGCAGTCGCGTCCTTTGATGGTGCAGATCACGCTGGTGGCCGGTTTGTCCTCTGCAGTGTTCTGGCCTATGGGTAACGGTCTGCAGGGCCTGATTGGCTGGCGCAGTGCGGTTGCGGTTTATGGTGCGCTAGCGCTGATGAGCGGCTTGCTGTTGAGCGGGCTGCCGAATGCGATCGCGCGCCCGGTCAGCTCTGCCAACGCCGTGTCGGAGTCCGTCCCAGCGACGCCCAGACCCCGCCAATGGGGCTATGCCCTGAGTATGGCGTTGCTGACCTTCATGGGAACGGGCTTCTCAGCGCATCTGCCTGCACTGCTGGTCGGTTTCGGTATGCCTGTAGCGGTGGGTGCGCTGTTGGGCGTCGGACAGACCGGGGGACGGCTGTTGCAGGGGCTGCTGGCTGATTCGATGACCGCATTGCGTCTGCACATATGGGTTGCGGTCGGCATGGTGCTGAGTTTCAGCCTGGCCCTGTGCTGCCATGGCGTGATCGGGCTGGTCTGCGTGTTCATCTTTGTTTACGGCGCGATGAACGGGCTGGCGACGCTGCTGCGTGCAAATCTGCCGTTCGAACTGTTCGCAGAGGGGCAATACGCGCGGCTGCAAGGCCGCTTGCTGGCACCCAGTTTCGTGCTGGCAGCCGCAGCGCCCTGGTTCTTTGCCTGGGTTCAGCAAAGCGCTGGCGATCGTGGATTGTTATGGTTGTCGTTGGGTATCAGCTGCGCGGTGCTGATGGTCGCGGTTCTGCTTGATGGCTACTGCCGCAGGACTGTCATGTCCTGCCCGGACGCTGCTCAATAGCATTGCGGGCTTTTGCCTGAATGGGTAGGGTACGCGGCTAATCAAGAAGGAACCTGATATGACTCAACATGACCCGGTGGAAGCGGGACCGGTGCCGCGGCAGCGACGCGCGCCGAAAGGTGAAAAACGTCGCGAAGAGCTGCTTGATGCGGCCCTGCAAGTCTTCTCGCTGGAAGGATACACCGGAGCTTCGGTTGCCAGAGTGGCAGCGATCGTGGGTATTTCCGTTGCGGGTTTGCTGCACCATTTTCCCAGCAAGATTTCCCTGTTGATGGGCGTGCTGGAACGCCGTGACGAGGTCAATGGCCGAATCGCCGCTGAAGTGCGTACCGAAAACACCACACTGACCGGCCTGCTCGATGGCCTGCGCGCCATCAATCGATCCAACTCGACGGCGCCTGGGGTGGTGCGTGCCTTTTCGATCCTCAACACTGAAAGCCTTCTGGACAACCAGCCGGCCTATACGTGGTTCCAGACACGCTACGAACGTATTCATGCGCACCTGCTTGTACAGTTCGAGCGGCTGGTGGACAGCGGAGAGGTGCGGGCAGACGTGGATTTGCCCAAAATCATTCAGCAGATTCTGGCAATGATGGACGGGTTGCAGATTCAGTGGTTGCGCTTTCCCGAGCAGGTGGATCTGGTCGAGTGTTTCGATACCTACATTGCGCAGGTCGACGCGGCGGTAAGGGCTCGTCCATGAGCCTGTGTCTGTCCGTGCTTCAGTCAGTCAGCGAGTGACAGGGTTTCACTCGACAGTCTGATCGAACACGCCGCCGGTTTTCACCGGTGGCTTTTCAACATTTACCGAGTTCAGCGCAGAACGTGGCAGCGGGTTGCTGGTCGTGGTCGACAGTTCCTGACGGAACGAGTTGACCAGCTTGGCATTCAGGCGAATGTCCTGCGACGAGGCACCCAGGGACAGGTTGAAGGTGTCGGCGTCGACCACCCACTGCTTGCTCCTGGTGTCGTAATAGGCCAGCGAGCGGTCATTGAGCTCAATGGTCACGCGCTTGCTTTCACCCGGCTTGAGGAACACCTTTTTGTAGCCTTTGAGTTCCTTGATCGGACGCTCGACTTTCGGGTTCTGCTGGCCAACGTACAACTGCGCCACTTCCGAACCGCCCACTTTGCCGGTGTTGGTCAGGTCGAACGACACTTTGATCGGCGTGTTGCCGACGGCAACGCCCGGCGTCACGCTGATATTGCTGTAGCCGAACGTGGTGTACGAGAGGCCATAACCGAATGGATAGAGCGGTTTGATGCCTTTCTTCTCGTAGCCGCGATAACCCAGCATCAGGTCGTCCTTGTAGCTCATTTCAGCCAGGGAGTTCTGGTTGTCGAACTTCGGGAATGTCGCGTAGATCGGGTTGTCTTCGATGTTGCGTTCGATACTGATCGGCAGCTTGGCCGACGGGTTGACCTTGCCGAACAGAATCTCGGCCAGTGCCTGACCGCCGTTCTGGCCTGGGTAGAAAGCGTGCATGGCCACTGGAACCTGATCGATCCAGTCGCTCATCTTCAGGCCCGTGCCGCCGAACATGGTGACCACGGTCTTCGGGTTGACCTTGGCGATGCTCTGGATCAGCTGGTTCTGGTATTCAGGCAGATCGAAGCTGTGGTCGAAACCTTCGCCTTCGTACTCGCTGCTGTTACCAACTGCCACCACGACTGCGTCGTAAGCAGACAGGTCTTGCGGGGCGGTCAGCGACGCCCAGCTCATCTGTACGCCCACCAGGCCGCCCATGGTCGACAGGTAGCCGGCACGGCGCGAGTACTCGAGCTTCACGTCGTAAGCTTTGCCTGCTTGCAGTTCGATCTTGGCGAACTCCGGAATGGTCGGCGGGATACTGTTACCCGGTAGCGGTTTGCCTTCACCGTTGTCGATGATTTTCTTGCCATTGACCCACAGGCGCACAGCGCCGTCAGCACGAACCTTGAACACCTGCTCGCCGCTTTGCGTCGGTGTGATGCGACCGCTATAGCGAATCGAGGTAGAGGACGTGTCGCCGTTCAGCGAGCCGGCCGTCGAGCCCTTGCTGGTGTAGGGATCGGACGTCGAAGTGTTGCTTTCGAACGGCAGATTCTTGTCGTTTGCCCAGTCCAGGTCGACGTGTTTTTCGGTGCGCGTGACAGCAGCGTCGCCCGACCAGTCGGCATTGCTGAAATACTCGACTTTCAGACCTTGAGTGTCGTTGCCTGCCTTGTCGGTGCTGGTCCAGGCGGTGGTGCTCGGGTCCAGCGACAGGCCGTCGATGAACTCAACCTTGGCATTGGGTGCCATCTGCTGCAGGCCGCTCAGTTCGCTGATGTAGTGGCTGGCCATGACATTGGCGCTGCCGAAGCCGGTCGGTGGCGCGTACTTGGCGAGGTTGCCGACTACCGCGATTTTCTTGACCTTCTGCTTGTCCAGCGGTAGCAGGTTGTCCTGATTCTTCAGCAGTACGATACTTTCACGTGCAGCGTTCAAAGCGACCTTGTTGCTGGTCGCGCTGTTCATGTTGTGCGTGGTCAGCGGCGCCTTGCTATCGAACTTGTAAAGATAGATCTGCTTGAGAATGCGGCGCACCTTGTCGTCGATGGTCGCAGCGCTCAGCTCACCACTGTCCAGATACGGCTTGAGCACAGTGCTGTTCATCTGGAAGCCCATCATGTCCAGATCGGTACCGGCGCGTGCGGCGTTGAAGCCGTGGACCACTGCGTTGTAGTCGCTCTGCACGAAGCCCTTGTAGCCCCATTCCTTTTTAAGGATCTGGCCGATGAGGTGCTCGTTTTCGCAGGCGAATTCGCCGTTCACCTTCTGGAAGGCACACATCATCATCGCAACGTTGCCGTTCTTGGATGATGACTCGAACGCGGGCAGGGACATTTCGCGCAAGACGCGTTCGTCCATGATCTGGTTCAGGTTGAAACGGTTGCTTTCCTGGTCGTTCGCCGCGTAATGCTTGGCATTGGCCCACACACCGCGTGACTGGATACCGTTGATGACGCCCGGCGCCAGGCTGGCACCCAGGAACGGATCTTCACCGGAGAGGTATTCGAACGCGCGGCCGCCATAGGGCATACGATACAGGTTGACGCCGGGGCCAGTGATGAACTGATAGCCGCCCGTTGCGGTGTCATAACCCAGTGCGCGGCCGAGGTCGATGGCGCGACGGGGGTTCCAGGTCGCCGCGAGATTGGGGCCGGACGGATAGACCACGCCCTGTGCGTTACCTTCGCTGGTATAGCGCACGCCGACGCCGCCGTCAGCGCCGTGGATCTGGGGGATGCCGTAGTTGGACAGCGGCTTCACGTCCCAGCCACCGGTACCGCCGATGTACGTCAGTTTCTCTTCCTGAGTCATTTTTTCCAGGGTTTTCTGCGCCGCTTTTTCGGCTCGATCTTCGCGTGCCTGCTGCACTGAAGCATCGGCTGCGTGGACCTGAGAAACGGCCAGTGCCAACAAGGCCAGGGCTGACTGTGCGCCCAACATTTTTCGTGTGCTCATACTGCTCTCCAACTCCCAATCAATAAAAAACCGCCGCCTGTTTAAAGGCACCGGTCTAACGATGTTGCGCGGTTATTTTCTTTGGGTAATAGTTATCCATAATCGCTTTTTCACTGTTTAGGCGAGTGCGAAATTTGACGTTTTAATAGCGCTTACTATGGGTTTTATTAAGTTATATTTACTTTTAAAGTGGCATCACTAAGCTATTACTTGATGGCACTTTGAATTTGCAAAGCGTTACAATTAGGTCGAAAAACAGGCATAAATGTCAAATAAAAGCGTATTTTTCTGTTTTTTTGTCTTTTTTACTTACAAAGCGGGAACTCTTGCTAAACCTACTGGTCGATGGGTTTAGTGTTTTTACGGCAGGGCTGCTTTCTTGTTTTTGCGTGCTGGCTTCATGCCTTGAGTTGCATAAGCGGTAGGCGGTTTTTTTGCCCTTCACGTTGTTCCCGGGTGCGCTTTTTGAGCGGGCCTTTTGTTTTATTGAACGGAGTAATTATTATGAAGTTGTCTGTCCTGAGTGTGGGTTTTGTGTTGGGCCTTGCGATGTGCGGCACTGTAGTTGCGGCCGAAGCGACCGACGCCGATGCAACATCCGGTGCAACCGATTCGACAGTAATGACGCAGACCACCGACGCCAAGGCGGTGCAGAAAGCGCAAAAACAGAAAACTGAAACCACAAAAGGTGGCCGTCCGCAGAACGCAACGCCTCAAAAAGGGTCCAATTGACCGTTTGATGCGTCTGACCACCATGCGCTCTGTCTGAGGCGTGGTGGTCCGGTCCCTTCCAGCCAGTCCCTCCAAGTAGTAACGATGTCCTTTCCCATACCGTCAGCTCCCGTCGATGCCGCTCGAATACTGATCCCCGATGCAGGGCAGGTGTGTGCGTGGCTGATGGAGAATGCCGGTCTCAAAACCCAGGACCTTGAGCGTGCGCAGCGTTTGCAGCAGGAGTCTGAAGGCACGGATCTGCTGGGGCTGTTGACGCGCCTCGGGCTGGTTTCGGAATTTGAACTGGCGCGGGCCTGGGCTGCGTTGTTGCAGGCGCCGCTGTTGATGGCCGATGCGGTGCCGCCTTTGCTGGACCCGCTGCCGCCGCTGACCGAGCGTTTCATGCGTCATTATCAGGTAGTGCCGGTAGGCTGGAGCGAACAGGGCCTTCAGGTGCTGAGCGCCAACCCAGGCGCGCTGTACCCCTTTGAAGCCATCGCCTATACCTGTGAAGTTCCGGTGCGCGTCTCCATCGGCCCGCGCAATGAAGTTGAAACCCTGATTGAGCGTTATTACGGTCAGGGTCGGTCGGCCATGGGCACCCTGATTGAAAATCTCGATGAGGAAGGCGGCTCGCTGGAAGATATCGAGCACCTTAAAGATCTGGCGTCAGAGGCGCCTGTCATTCGACTGGTCAACCTCATTCTGCAGCGTGCGGTCGAACAGCGTGCATCGGATATTCATGTCGAGCCGTTCGAGAGTCAGCTCAAGGTGCGTTATCGCATCGACGGCGTGTTGCACGAAGCTGAAGCGCCGCCGTCCAGTTCATCGGCAGCGGTGATTTCCCGGATCAAGATCATGGCCCGGCTGGACATCGCCGAGCGTCGCCTGCCTCAGGACGGGCGAATCATGTTGCGCATCCAGGGCAAGGAGCTGGACCTGCGGGTTTCGACGGTGCCGACCAGCTTCGGCGAGTCGGTGGTGATGCGTCTTCTGGATAGGCAGACAATCAATTTCGACTTTCCCAGCCTCGGTTTTGATGGTGAGCGGCTGAGCGAATTTCTCGATGTGCTGGAGCGACCACACGGCATTCTGCTGGTGACCGGGCCTACCGGTTCCGGCAAGACCACTACGCTGTACACCGCCTTGTCGCGACTCAATACTGCCGAGCGCAAGATCATCACCGTTGAAGATCCGGTGGAATATCAGCTTGAAGGCATCAACCAGATTCAGGTCAAGCCTTCCATAGGCCTGGACTTTGCCGGGGCGCTGCGTTCGATCGTGCGTCAGGACCCGGACGTGATCATGATCGGCGAAATGCGTGATCTTGAAACCTGCCGCATTGCCATCCAGTCGTCGCTGACCGGCCACCTCGTACTGTCGACGCTGCATACCAACAGCGCTGCGGCGAGTATCACCCGCTTGTTGGACATGGGCGTAGAAAGCTACCTGATCGCCTCGACGGTAAACGGCATTCTGGCCCAGCGTCTGGTGCGTCGACTGGACCCGGCGACTCGCGAAGCCTTCGATGCGCCGCCGGAATTGATTGCCGAGCATGGCCTGGAACGTTTTACCGACGAGCGTCCGATTCGCCTGTACCGCCCACGTGCAGATGCGGCCGGGGGTGGCTACCGCGGTCGTAGTGCGATCACTGAATTGCTGGTCATGAATGAAGAATTGCGCAGCTTGCTGATGCGTCACGCCGATGCTTCGACGCTGGAAGAGGCCGCGCGACGTGGTGGCTTGCGTACGTTGCATGAAGAAGGTCTGCGGCAGGCCGTAGCCGGTGTGACTTCGCTGGAAGAAGTGCTTCGTGTGACACGCGGTGACGGCACATGAGCCTGTTCAAATACCGCGCGCTGGACGCGCAGGGCGCTGCTCAGAACGGCACGCTCGAAGCGCGCGATCAGGAAGCGGCCGTTGCGGCGCTGCACAAGCGCGGCCTGATGGTGCTGCAGATTGACAGCGCCAGTCTGGGTGGCTTGCGGCGTGCGCTGGGCAGCGGTCAATTGAACGGGGCGACGCTGGTCAGCTTCACTCAGCAGCTCGCGACATTGCTCGGGGCCGGACAACCGTTGGAACGATCTCTTGGAATTCTGCTCAAACAGCCTGGACAACCGCAGACCAGGGCATTGATCGAACGTATTCGCGAACAGGTCAAGGCTGGCAAGCCGCTGTCCGTCGCACTGGAAGAAGAGGGGACTCAATTCTCGCCGCTGTACATCAGCATGGTGCGCGCCGGTGAGGCCGGTGGCGCGCTGGAAAGCACGCTGCGTCAGCTGAGCGATTACCTGGAACGCAGCCAGCTGCTGCGTGGCGAAGTGATCAATGCCTTGATCTACCCCGCGTTTCTGGTGGTAGGTGTGCTGGGCTCGCTGGCCCTGTTACTGGCGTATGTAGTGCCGCAGTTCGTACCCATTTTCAAGGACCTGGGCGTACCGATCCCGTTGATTACCGAGGTGATCCTCAACCTGGGCGAGTTTTTGAGTGACTACGGTCTGGCGGTGTTCGCCGGGCTGATTGTACTGGGGTGGAGCATGGCGATTCGCATGCGCGACCCGCAACGCCGCGAGCGACGTGATCGCCGCCTGCTGGGCATCCGGGTGATCGGCCCTTTGCTGCAGCGCATTGAAGCGGCACGCCTGACCCGCACACTCGGCACGCTGCTCAGCAACGGCGTGGCATTGCTGCAGGCACTGGTGATCGCCCGTCAGGTCTGCACCAATCGCGCCCTGCAGGCACAGGTCGAGCAGGCCGCCGAATCGGTGAAAGGCGGCGGCACTCTGGCCAGTGCCTTTGGCGCACAACCTCTGCTGCCGGACCTGGCGTTGCAAATGATCGAGGTCGGTGAACAGGCCGGCGAGCTGGACAGCATGCTGCTCAAGGTGGCCGATGTGTTCGACGTCGAGGCCAAGCGCGGCATCGACCGTATGCTCGCCGCGCTGGTTCCGGCGTTGACTGTCGTGATGGCGGGCATGGTCGCGGTAATCATGCTGGCAATCATGCTGCCGCTGATGAGCCTGACCAGCAATATCTGAATTCATGAACGAGGAAACCATCCCGATGAGCTTTAGCCGTACACGCTCCAGCCGTACACACTTCAAGACTGCACGCCGACAGGGCGGTTTCACCTTGCTGGAAATGCTCGCGGTGATCGTGTTGCTGGGCATTGTGGCGACCATCGTCGTGCGTCAGGTCGGTGGTAACGTCGACAAGGGCAAATACGGTGCAGGCAAGGCGCAGTTGGCGAGCCTGGGCATGAAGATCGAAAGTTACGCACTGGATGTCGGTTCGCCGCCCAAGACCCTGCAACAGCTGAGCGAAAAGCCGGGCAACGTGTCTGGCTGGAATGGTCCTTACGCCAAGCCCTCGGACCTCAAGGATCCGTTCGGTCATGCCTTTGGCTACCGCTTCCCAGGTCAGCACGGCAGTTTCGACCTTATTTTCTACGGCCAGGACGGTCAGCCAGGCGGCGAAGGTTACAGCGCCGACCTGGGCAACTGGGAGTAAATGCCGGCATGAAAGCGCCTGTGGCACACCGTGGTTTTACCCTGATGGAGATGTTGGTGGTGCTGGTTTTGATGAGCATCGCAATCGGCCTTGTGGGTTTCGGTCTGCAACAGGGCTTGAGCGCGGCCAGCGAGCGTCGTGCGGTTGGCGAAATGGTTGAGGCGCTGCGTGCCACACGGGTGCGCGCCATCGTCACCGGTCAGCCGGCGAGAACTGAATTCGATCTGCATCACATGACGTTCAAGGCACCGGGCAAACGTGAAAAACGCTGGCCCGAGGGGATGCGGATAACGTTGCAGACTGCTTCCGATCTGGGCTCTGCGGTGGAGTTCTATCCCGACGGCGGCTCCAGTGGGGGCAACGTGCTGGTCGCCGACGGCGATCATCGCTGGCGTATTGATATTGGCTGGTTGACCGGCAGTGTTCAGGTTCGGTCCTTGTAATGAAAACCTCGCAGGCAGGGTTCACCCTGCTGGAGATGCTTGCTGCGCTGACCGTCATGGCGGTGTGCAGCGGCGTGCTGTTGGTGGCATTCGGGCAGAGCGCACGCTCGTTGCAACAGGTGTCGCGCAGCGATCGGCTCAGTCATGCTGCTCGCACTGTGATGGACCAGGAGAGCGCGGGTCCGTTGGAGAACGGCACACGTCAGGGATCGCTGGCGGGCATCGACTGGACGCTGGACATCCGTCAGGTCTCGGGCACCAATGGGCAGGCAAGGCTGTTTCGGCTTGACCTGACGCTGGATGAGCACCAGCGGCGCGCCCGGTTCAGCACCTTGCGCCTGCGTGGCGCAGTGACCGGGGCTGGAACGTGAGAAGCGCCGAGCGTGGTTTCACGCTGCTGGAAATATTGCTGGTGATCAGCCTGCTGGGGGTGCTTCTGGTGCTGGTGGCAGGTGCATTGCTGGGGGCTAACCGTGCGGTGCTCAAGGCTGAGCGTTACACGGTGAGCCTTGATGAAACACGCGCGGCGCAGGCGTTTCTGCGTTCTTCTATCGGGCAGGCATTGCCGCTGGACACGTCTGCTGAAGACGACGAAAACAGCGGATTTTTCGAGGGTTCCGAGCAGCGCCTGGCGTTTGTCGCGACGTTGCCCGGTGAGCTGGGCGGCGGGATTCAACGCCATGTGATCGAGCTCAAGGGCCCAAAGGGGCGGCGCGCGCTTGAAGTGATGTTTGCCCAGATCCAGAGTTCGGCAAATGGCATTGTGCTCAAGCCCTGGGGTGAGCCGCAGGTCTTGCTACAGCGTGTGGAGTCGCTGAGCTTCAGCTACCGGGGCCTGTCGCCTGAACGCAAGCCGACCGGCTGGATGAACAACTGGCCATGGCCCAATCGCCTGCCGGGTGCGGTACGCATTGATATGCACGTCAACGGTGCGGTGCCTTGGGTCAGTGAAGTGGTCGCCTTGCGACTGGATCTTTCCGGTGGGGCAGGCGGCCAGTGAAGTCTTTTGCTGACCGCCAGCAGGGCGTGGCTCTGCTGCTGGTGCTCTGGGTGCTCGCGTTGCTCAGTCTGTTGCTGGGCGGGATGGCAGGCTGGGTCCAGCTGGAAAGCCGACAGGCGCTCTGGTTGCGGCAACACACTCAAGCGCTGTTGGCTGCTGAAGGGGGCTTGAACATGGCGGTGCAAGGCCTGCTCGACCCTGCGCAGCGCAAGCGTTGGGTGGCTGATGGCCGATCGGTAGCGCTGCGACTGGACGATACGCAACTGCTCGTCAGCGTGCGCAGTGAGCGCGGCAAGCTTGATCTTAATAGCGCGGCAGCTGCCGACGTTGCTCGTCTGCTGCAGGCCTGCGGAGCGACCAAAGGTCTGGCCAGCAATATCGCCCAGGCCCTGGAGGCGCAACGGGATGACGGTCAGTCGCCATTGCGAGTGATTGAAGAGGTGCGCCAATTGCCCGGCATGAATCAGGCGTTATACGCCCAAATGCTGCCGGAAGTGACCTTGTGGAGCGGTCTGGACCGGCCGGATGCCGCCTATGCCTCGGCGCTGTTGCGCCGGGCTTTGAACTTGCCAAACCAAAGCGCGGTGGGCGCCGATCCCGGCGAAGTATTGACCATCGACAGCCGCGCAGAACGACCGGGCGGGGTGACAGCCCTGTTACAAACCACTGTTTTATTGAGCCCATCGGAGGGAGGCGCACAACCCTATCGGGTGTTGCGTTGGCAAGAATGAATTCATCCGTTTCAGCACGTCTGGCGCCTGTCGCCGCATTGCGTGAGCGCGTTGCCCAGCAATGGCGTGGCAGCCCCGCGCAGCGTGGTTGGCAATGGTGGGTCGCAGAGCTGCGCGCCTGTCTGCCGCTTCGGCTGCGCCAGTGGCTGGTCCACGAAAATATCGAGCAGGTCCACATCTGGCCGTTGGCCGGGCCGGTGCAAGCATCGGCTGCCGACGTGCGCCGTATTCTGCTGTTGCCGCACTCGCAGGTGCTGGTTCAGAGCCTGCAATTGCCAGCCGCGGCTGCGCGCAACCTGTCGACCGTGGTCGGTTACGAGCTGGATCGTTTCACGCCTTTCGATGCGAGCCAACTGTATTTTGTCGCCCGCCAGGACAGTCGGCAGTCGAGCTTTATCCAGGTCACGCTGGTGGCGATTGCCCGTGAGCGACTGGACCGCATTCTGGCTGATTGCACTGCGCTGGGGTTTCGCCCGGATGCAGTGGATGTGGCCCTGAACCAGACGATGGCCGATGGCAAGACCGGGCAACGCATGGGCATTGATCTGATGCCTTCTGCGCAACGCCCACAACAGTCACGGTCCAGCCACCGTTTGCAGCGCTGGCTGGTCTGGCTGTGTGTCGGTCTGCTGCTCAGCGCCATGCTGTTGTGGCTGAATGACCGACAGCGCCTGCTTGATGACATGCGTGCCAGCGTTCAGGCCCAGAAGGCCCAGGTCAGCGAAGTGCAGCAACTTCGTCAGCAATTGACCAATACCCGTGGCGCGGCCAACTACCTGCTGCAACGCAAGGCCGCACAACCGCCACTGTCCGCGCTGCTCAGCGAACTGACCGCCTGCCTGCCCGCCGACACCTGGATCGAACATCTGGAAATCAGCGACAGCGCCGACGTTGCGTTCTCGGGGCAGAGTGCCAAGGCCAGTGCCTTGATCGCCCGTGCCAAGGATTGTCGCAGCCTCGACAACGCCCAGTTCCAGGGCGTCATCCAGCCTGACGCGAAAACCGGCAAGGACCAGTACTCACTGCGTGCGCACCTTCATCAGGGCCAGACCCAGCGTGAGCAGAGCCCGCAACAGGAGAGCGCCGATGCGTCGTCCACTGACTAGCCGCGAACGGCGGGGCGCTGCGCTGATTATTCTGGCGCTGGTGCTGTACCTCGCTTACTGGCTGCTGATCGACAGCTGGTTCGCCGGACCGTTGCGCGATATCAGCGAGCAGACCGATCAACTGCGTGAGCAACAGCAGCGCTATGCCGGTCTGTTGCAGCAGGGCGACATCTTGCGTGAGCAACTGGATCAGGCACGGCGTGACCCTGCCAGCAGCACCAGCCTGTTGCCCGGCGACGATCCCAGTGCCGTGGCCGCCGATCTGATGCAGCACATTGCCGATCTGATCAGCAGCCAGGCCAATACCGGCGGCGGTTGCGCACTGACGCAACGCATGCCGATCACGCCTGAACAGGACAGCGCCGAGCCGTATCGACAAGTCAAAGTCAGCCTGACCCTGAACTGCGCCATCGAACCATTGACCGCCATTCTGCACGCACTCGAATACCAGCGTCCGTTCCTGTTCATTGATGAAATGAGCCTGCGCCGTGACACCAATGCACCTGCCAGTGGCGGCGCAGGCAAGCTGGTGGCGCACCTGCTGGTACGGGGTTATCTGCAACCGGCCAGTGCCGGGGAGGCAGAGCAATGATCCGTTCACTGCGCCCGTTCGAATGGGCGTTACTGGGTCTGGCTGCGTTGCTGGCGGGCCTTGTCGCCATGATCCTGAGCGGCGTCGCGCACTCGCCCGACTGGCTGCCCGAACAGGCACCGCGCAACCCCACCGATCAGTCAGCGCAGGTGCGTAGCGCGCCGGTCGCAACACTGGACAGCTTGGCGAATACCTGGAAAACCCCTTTGTTCAGCCCTGATCGTCGCCCGGACATTGCCATCCGCAAGGCCGATGCGCAGGCCACCAGCCTGGCTGGTCTGACACTGACAGGGGTGATTCTGGATGGGTCGATGCGTGTAGCGCTGATCCGGCAGGCCAGCGGTCCGGCATTGAAAGTCAGGCAGGGTGAGCGTCTGGCCAATGGCTGGACCCTCGACACCCTGGAACCGATGCAAGCCACTTTCAGCCTCGATGGCAACACTCAGATCCTGCGCTTGCCCGCGCCGCGCCTGCCGCCGCCTTCGAGCACGCCCCCGATTACCTTAACCAACGATTCCACCCTGTGATGGGTACCTTTTCTGGAGTTTCCGCCATCGCTACCTTGCGCACACCCTTGCTTTGCCTGGCCACCGCCGTCGCCCTTGGCGGCTGCGCGTCACGGCCAGACACTCTCGACCCCGACAATGGCATGCTGCAGGAAGCGCTCCAGGGAACCGGTTCACAGCGTCCGCCGGTAGACCCGCGCAGTGAACAGCCACCCGTCGGGACCAATCCCCAACCAGCGACGACCTCGCCACAACGCCAGATCATCAAGGGCAATCAACGCTTCATCCGACAGCCAACGGCAGCCCCGGCACCTCGCGAAAGTGAGGCAGGTGACATCGTCTTCAATTTCACCAATCAGCCGATTCAGGCCGTGATCAACAGCATCATGGGCGACCTGCTGCACGAGAACTACACCATAGCCCAAGGCGTGAAGGGCGATGTGAGTTTCTCCACGTCCAAGCCGGTCAACAAGCAGCAGGCACTGTCGATCCTCGAAACGCTGTTGTCCTGGACAGACAACGCGATGATCAAGCAGGGCAACCGCTACGTGATCCTGCCGTCCAATCAGGCGGTTGCCGGCAAGCTGGTGCCAGAAATGGCTGTGGCGCAACCGTCGGCCGGCATGTCGGCGCGGCTGTTCCCGCTGCGCTACATCTCGGCGACCGAGATGCAGAAACTGCTCAAACCGTTCGCCCGGGAGAACGCTTTCCTGCTGGTCGATCCGGCGCGCAATGTGCTGAGCCTTGCCGGTACGCCTGATGAGTTGGCCAATTACCAGGACACCATTGATACCTTTGATGTGGACTGGCTCAAAGGAATGTCGGTCGGCGTCTTCGGCCTGCAGCGTGCATCCGTCAGTGAGCTGATGCCCGAGCTGCAGAAGATGTTCGGCCCGGAAAGCGGCATGCCATTGGCGGGGATGGTGCGCTTCCTGCCCATCGAGCGGACCAATTCGGTGGTGGCGATTTCGTCGCAGCCGGAATACCTGCGCGAAGTCGGCGAATGGATTCACACCATCGACGAAGGCGGCGGCAACGAGCCGCAAATGTACGTGTACGACGTGCGCAACATGAAGGCTACCGACCTCGCCAGGTACCTGCGGCAAATCTACGGCACGGGCGCGATCAAGGACGATTCGCCTGCCAAGGTGGCGCCAGGTCTGCGTACCGCCACGCTGTCGTCGCTCAATGGCAGCGGTGGTGGCGGCATGAACGGCATGAATGGTTCCACCGGGCTGGGCGGTAACAGCAGCGGCGGTATGGGCATGAGCAATGGTGGTGGTTTTGGCAACAGCCAAGGCATGAACAGTCAGAGCAGCAATGACAGCGAAGAGGGCGACGATCAGAGCGGTGGCGATCCTGATGCTGCCGGCGATGACGCGGGTGGCGGCAACGGTAACAGCAAGTCACTGGATTCCAGCACCCGCATCACTGCGCAGAAGAGCAGCAACCAGTTGTTGGTGCGCACGCGCCCCGCGCAATGGAAGGAAATCGAGTCGGCCATCAAACGCCTCGACAATCCGCCGCTGCAGGTACAGATCGAGACGCGCATCCTGGAAGTCAAACTCACCGGCGAACTGGACATGGGGGTGCAGTGGTACCTCGGGCGCCTGGCGGGTAATTCTGCCAGCACCACTGTCGCCAACACCGCTGGCAGCCAGGGTGCGCTGGGCGGTGGCGGTGCGGGATTGGGCGCCAATGATTCGCTGTTCTATTCCTTTGTCAGCACCAATCTGCAGATCGCCTTGCATGCCTTGGAAACCAACGGTCGCACGCAAGTGCTGTCTGCTCCTTCGCTGGTGGTGATGAACAACCAGCAGGCGCAGATTCAGGTGGGTGACAACATCCCGATCAGCCAGACCACGGTCAACACCAACACCTCTGACACCACGCTAAGCAGTGTCGAGTACGTGCAGACTGGTGTGATCCTCGACGTTGTGCCGCGCATCAATCCGGGCGGCCTGGTGTACATGGACATTCAACAGCAGGTCAGCGATGCCGACAGCAGTGGCGCGGCAGACGCCAACGGCAACCCGCGCATCTCGACACGTTCGGTGGCGACACAAGTCGCAGCCCAGAGCGGCCAGACTGTATTGCTGGGTGGCCTGATCAAGCAGGACAATGCCGAATCGGTCAGCGCTGTGCCTTATCTGGGACGTATACCGGGGTTGAAATGGTTGTTCGGCAACACCAGTAAATCCAAGGACCGAACCGAGTTGATTGTGCTGATCACGCCGCGTGTCATCACCAGCAGCAGCCAGGCGCGTCAGGTCACCGATGACTATCGCCAGCAGATGCAACTGCTCAAGCCGCAAGTCTCGCCAGCCAGCGTACGCTACTGACAGGTTTGGCAGCTTTCATGTAACGCCCACCCATGACGCTGCCCTCGGGCGGCGTAAAACAGAGGTCATGGACACATGCTGAAATTCGTTGCTGCCTTGCTATTGGCTGTTTGCGGTATGGCTCAGGCGCAGGACGCCTTGCACACTGACCTGCCGTTGAATTATCTGGCTCAGGCCAACGCAGATACCCCCGATAAGCCGTTGGTGATTTTCATGCACGGTTACGGCAGTAATGCGGCGGACCTGTTCGGGCTCAAGGAGCGCCTGCCAGCGGACTATAACTACCTGTCAGTTCAGGCGCCCGTTGAGTTGCGCCCCGACAGCTACAAATGGTTCACCCAGAAACCTGGTGTGGCGGACTACGACGGCGTCACGGCAGACCTGAAAAGCAGCGGCGAAAAACTGACTGCCTTCATCACTCAAGCCACCGCGAAATTTCACACTCAGCCTGACAAAGTGTTTCTGGTGGGCTTCAGCCAAGGCGCGATGATGAGCTATGAAGTTGCGTTGCGAAAACCGACCCTGGTTGGTGGTATAGCGGCATTGAGCGGTCGCTTGCTGCCGGTGGTGAAATCCGAGGTCAAGACCAGCGATGACCTCAAGGCACTGAAGGTGTTCATCGGTCATGGCAAGCAGGATCGTCAAGTTGCTTATGCCAGTGGCCCTGACGCCGAAGCGGCGCTGAAGACGCTGGGCCTTGCACCACAATTTCACGGTTACGAAGGGCTTGGGCACAGCATCAACGAGCAGGAGATCGACGACCTGGCCGACTGGCTGAAGCAGTCGGCGCAGTAGACCTCTGCCGGGTCGGTGGTTTCGACCCGGCAGCGTGCGTTTCAACTCGCTTGGCTGAACCGGGCAGCAGGCGCTCGGCGCGGTGCCCGGCGTGTACTCAGTTGACCTTGACGTCGTTGAACTTGAGCACGTTTTCTTTGCTCTCGCGGTCGCGGAACGTCAGTTTCAACGCCGGGGACTTTTTAACGCGGCCTTTGGTGGCCTCGAAAATCAGCGTGACCCGCGTCGGGACGTTGCGAATCAATTGGAACGAGTCCCAGCGATCAAACTTCGCGTCGCCGACCCGCATCTGAGAAAGGCTCAATGCGCCGCCGGTTTCTTCGAACAGACTGATCGGGTTCAGAAAACGGAAATCGCGGTCTGCACTTTTATTGATCAGCTCCAGCGTACAGGTAGGCGATTGGCCATTCTGGTCACAGTCCAGCAGCTCAATACTGAGGTTGTCGACGGTCTCGGCGCGCTTGCCGAACACGTTTGTACCGTCATTCTCGACGAACAGCTTCTGGCTGCGGGCAAAGTCTACGGAAGGTTTGGCGTATTCCGCCCCCAGTCTGAAAAATACAGCGCACAGGATCAGCGACAGGGAAAACCATACGATTATCTTGAGGATGGCTGGCAACTTTCTGGCCAGAATCGCGATGCCCAGCGCGCCCAGTAGCGTCAGGGTGCTGACGATCGCGATGAGCGTCTTCCAGTTGATGAAATCGACGTTTAGGCCGAAGACGCTGGGGTCCGGAAAGAGGTAGGTAAATATGCCCCAGAGAATGCCGAGCATGCTGACGATACCGGCCGAAATTTTAGTAAAGATGGCGGAAATTTTGCTGTTGGGTGGTGCCGCGTCCATTGCTGTTTTGCCTTGTTCGAGTTCGGGAAGTGCGTGCCGGCGCGTCTGATCGACCGCCCGGCAGAGTGAAGGGCCTTTGAGGGAAGGCGTTTGTACAATCCGTGTTCAATCGCACTCATCCAGAAAACTGGACAGGCGAGCCTTGAGGGGTGCGTCATGGAGACAGAAGGGCAGCGGCAGTGCCACTGCCGCGCCAGTATCCTGTAATTTATTCAGAAAGTGCAGCGTTTCGTTCTCAGGCAAGTGTCCGACAGGTTTGCCAGAGCGCTGTTTGCACCTCAGCCCTCGCTGACCTGCGCACGTCGGTCACTGGCCGAGTTCTTGAGAAACCCCAGCAGTGCGATCAAGGGTAACGCGCTACCGGCGATGACCACCCAGGCCCAACCGCCGTGGTGGTAAAGAGGACTGGCCACCGCCGAGCCAATCGAGCCACCGATGAAAATACTGGTCATGTACAGAGCGTTCAGTCGGCTGCGGCTGGCGGCGTCCAGGGCGTAGACCGTTCTCTGGCCCAGCACCATGTTCATCTGTACGCAGAAATCCAGCAGCACACCTGTCACGGCCAGGCCGATGACGCTGTAGGCAGGATGAATCAACGCGGGCATAAAACTCAGGGCGCCGAACAACAAAGCGCCCAAAGAAGCGATTCGGGTATGCCCGGCGTCCGCAAGGCGGCCACTGATCGGGGCGGCAATGGCACCGATGGCACCAATCAGCGCGAAGATCGCGATTTGCGTCTGCGACAGACCATGATTGCGCGACAGCTCCAGCGGCACCGCCGTCCAGAACAGGCTGAACGTAGCGAACATGCATGCCTGATAAAACGCCCGTTGACGCAGCACCGGCTGGGTGCGCAACAGGGTCCACAGCGAAAACAGCAGTTGGCCGTAAGATGCACGGTGATCCGGCACACGCTTGGGCACGGTCGTTGCCAGCACAACGCTGATGCCGAGCATCACGACTGCCGCGGAACCAAACACCGCTCGCCAGCCGAAATGGTCGGCGACCAGGCTGGAAATGGGCCGGGCCAGCAGAATACCCAGCAACAGCCCGCCCATGATGCTGCCGACCACCCGCCCGCGCGATTCTTCCGGCGCAAGGTGCGCTGCCAGCGGAATCAGCATTTGCACCGACACCGAACTGAAACCAACCAGCAGCGAGACCAGCAGAAACAGGTTGGGCTGCTGGGCAAACGTGGCGCCCAACAAGCTGAGAATCGCGACGCCGGTGGTTATCAGCATCAGTCTGCGGTTTTCCAGCAGGTCACCCAATGGCACTAGAAAAAACAGCCCCAGCGCATAACCGATCTGTGTCAGCGACACGATCAGGCTGGCGGCGGTACTGGAAAGCCCGATGTCCGGGGCAATCAGTTCAATGATCGGCTGCGCGTAATAGATGTTGGCGACGATCGCGCCGCAACAGAACGCAAACAGCATCACCAGACCTCGGGTCATGGTGACCGCGCTGTGCGAAGCGGGGGATGAGTGAGGCATATGAGTCTCGCTTGGACAAAGGGCTGGGCAGTCGTCTGCCGAACGTGCGGTAGACAGATCAGAACTGCAGACAAGAAGGCTAACGGTTTTGCGATGGATTAAGTAGGCACGGCGAGGTGATACAAGATATTTCCGTTAGTGATGATCAATTTCAGCATTGAGAGCGTGTGGACATCCTGATACTTAGCCGTTCGGCTTTGCGTCTGTCGAGTCGCCAGGGGTGGTCTGACGGCTTAGCTCATTGGCGGCTTGATCCGGTAGCTGACCAAGTACAGCGCGGGCAGGAAGAACAGCGTCAGCAGCGTGGCGATTGCGATTCCGCCGATCATGGCGATGGCCATGGGACCCCAGAATACTTCTCGGGCAATCGGGATCATGCCCAGGCTGGCGGCGGCTGCGGTCAGTAGAATCGGTCGACAGCGATGCTCGGTGGCTTTGATCACCGCTGTCCATGCGCTCTCACCCGCAGCCATGAATTCGTCAATCTGAGTCACTAGAATCACCGAGTTGCGGATGATGATCCCAATCAGCGCCAATACTCCGAGAATCGCCACGAAGCCCAGTGGATAGCCTGAAATCAACAGCGCGGCGACCACGCCGATCAGCCCCAACGGGACTACGCTGACCACCAGCAGGAGCTTTTTGACGCTGTGCAGCTGGATCATCAAAAAACTCACCACCAGCAGCAACATCAAGGGCACGACCTTTAGAATCGGGCCTTGCGAACGGGCGCTGGCTTCGACTGCGCCGCCGGTCGCTACCGAGTAGCGTACCGGGAGGCGGGTACGGAAGGCGTCCACGTCAGGCTTGAGCTGTTTGACCAATGCCGCTGGCTGCAATTTGCCGATTACGTCGGCCTTGAGCGTGATGGTCGGCAGGCGGTCACGGCGCCAGACCAGCGGTTGTTCCTGCTCATAGCTGAGGCTGGCAAATGCCAGCAAAGGAACCGTCGAGCCACCGGGTGTAGGGATTTGCAGGCTGCTGAGCGTCTGTATCGAGCTGCGCTCATCGCTGTCGGCGCGGCCCACCAGATCGACCAGATAGGTATCGTCACGCACTTGGGTAATGGTCGTGCCGCTGACCAGGCTATTGAGAATCTGTGCCACGTCCTCGGAAGACAGGCCGAACTGGCGAACCTTGTCCTGCGCAATGTTGATTTTCAGCACCTTGCCTGGCTCGTTCCAGTCGTAGATGACCTGACCAATAGCCGGGTTGGCGTCGAGAATGGCGGCCAGCGCCATGGCCTGGCTGCGTACCTGCTCAATGTCGGGCCCGCTGACTCGGTACTGCACGGGCCAGCCTACTGGCGGCCCCATGTTCAATGGCTGAACATAGCCGCCTACGCCAACGTAGTCGTCGCGCAACCGCTGGCGCAAGCGTTCGATCAAACGGTCTCTCGACTCACCGCCCTGGCTGACGATGACCAGTTGGCCGTAGAAAGGGTTGCTCAGTTGCTGGTCCAGCGGCAGGTAAAAACGCACCGCCCCTTTGCCGACGTAAGAGCTCCAGCGCAACACATCGGCGTCGTCCTTGAGCGTGGCTTCGAAGCGGTCCATGGTCCGGCGAGTGCCGTCGATGGAGCCGTTTTGCGGCATGTAGATATCGACGAGAATTTCCGGCCGGTCGGAGTCAGGAAAAAACTGATTCTGCAACAGCTTGCCGGCGAACAGGGAGGCGATAAACGTCAAGATGGTGACACCGATCACCCACCACCGGTATTCAAGCGCGCGCATCAGCAATCGACTGAAAGCCCGTGTCCAGCGGCCGGGTGGGGCATGTTTTGCAGAAGCTTTGAGAAGGTGCACGCCAATCAGCGGCGCAAACAGCACCGCGACCAGCCAGGAAAGCAGCAGCGCGACGGCAATGACGGCAAACATGGTGAATACGTACTCGCCCGCCGAGCTGGAATTCAGGCCGATGGGCACGAAACCGGCGACCGTGACCAGTGTGCCGGTCAGCATCGGAAACGCCGTCGAGGTGTAGGCAAATGTCGCGGCCTGTTGCAGTGAATCGCCGCCTTCCAGGCGCGTGACCATCATCTCGACAGTGATCATCGCGTCGTCCACCAACAAACCCAGAGCAATAATCAACGCGCCGAGCGAAATGCGCTGCATGGTGATGCCGCTGTATTCCATGAACACAAACACCAGCGCCAGGACCAGCGGAATGGAGCATGCAACGACCAGCCCCGCGCGGATCCCCAGGCTGATGAAACTCACGACCAGCACAATCAGAATTGCTTCGAACAGTGCTCGTGTGAAACCGCCAATGGCTTTTTCGACCACTTCGGCCTGACTGGACACCAGGTGCACATCAATGCCCAGCGGCAATTCTGTGGTCAGCTCATCAATGCGCTGCTGTAACTGAGTGCCGAAGGTCTGGATATTGCCGCCTTGTTTCATGGCCACTGCCAGACCAATGGCCGGTTGGCCATTGAACCGAAACAGGGAAGAGGGCGGGTCGGCATAGCGTCGCTCGATGGTTGCCAGATCGCTCAAGCGAAAGAACCGGTCGCCAAAGCGCAGGTTGACCGCCTGCAGATCCTCTTCGCTGGTGAACTGCCCACTGGCGCGCACTGCGATGCGTTCCGGTCCGGCTTCCATGACCCCGGCAGGCGTCACCGAATTCTGTGCCTGAAGGCTCTGCAGCACCTGACGCTGGTCGATGCCCAGCGCAGCCAGTTTGCGAATCGAGAAATTCAGGTAGATGACTTCGCGCTGAGCACCGAGCAACTCGATCTTGCCCAGGTTGGGCACGCTGCGAATATCGGCGCGGACCTGCTCCACGTAGTCGCGTAACTGGCGAAAGGACAGGCCGTCAGTGGTGAAGGCATAAAGGCTGCCGAACACATCGCCAAACTCGTCGTTGAACGCCGGGCCTTGAATGCCACTTGGCAATTCACTGCGCACATCGCTGATCTTCTTGCGCACCTGATACCAGGCTTGGGGGATATCTGCGCTGCGGGTTTCACTTTTGAGAAACACGAAAATAGTCGACTCACCGGCCAGCGTGTAGCTTTTCACGTAATCCAGTGCGTCGATTTCTTCGAGCTTCTTTTCCAGGCGATCAGTCACTTGCTGCAAAGTGTCTGGCAAGGTCGCACCCGGCCAGCGTGCCTGGATGACCATGGTCTTGATGGCAAATGAAGGATCTTCTTCGCGGCCCAGATTCATGAAGGACCAACTGCCCATCAGCAGCGAAACGAACATCATGTACCAGACCAGCGTGCGATGCCTGAGCCCCCATGCGGACAGATTGAAACGCTCCTTCACAAGTCGACCTCTCGTTGCATACGAATTTTCTGTCCGGCCTGTACGGCGTTGACTCCGGCAATCACGACCTTGTCTCCCTCTTGCAGATCGCCGCTGACGTGCACATGACTCTCTGCGCGTGCCAGTACGCGGACCGCGCGCGAATGCAGTGTCGAGGTGAGCGGGTCGATGACCCACACATGTGACTGGCCATCACGCTCCAGTACTGCGCTTTTTGGCAGCGTACGGAATTCCGGGCTGGTACCACTGATTTCGACCGTCACAGTCGAGCCCAGCCGGAAGCTGTCGGGCGTGTTCTGCAGCGCCAGTCGTACGCGCTGGGTGCGCGTACTGGCATCGATTTGCGGGCTCAGTTGACGGACGCTCGCGCTGACTGAAACCTGGTCGTTCAACTGGGAAATCACCCGTATATGAAGGACGCCGTTCAACGAAGTCACGCGGTCGACCGGCAGGTCCACGACGGCCTCACGGCTGTCCGGACGCGCCAGGCTGACTACCGGCTGGCCAGTCGCCATGACCTGGCCGACTTCGGCGTGCCAGTCGGTTACCAGTCCGTCAAACTCTGCCAGCAGACGCGTGTAGGAAACGTGATCATTCGCCTGTTGCACGGCATTTCGGGCTTGATCGCGAATCGCCTCCTGGGTATGCATATCGTTACCCAGTTGGTCCAGACGCGCGCGCGAGCCGACGCCGCGTTCGAACAACTGCTGATAGCGTTTTTGCTCATCGCGAGCCTGTAGCCAGGAAGCCTGCGCCTTGCTCAGTTGCGCCTGACGTGCCCGCAGTTGGTGCTGTTGATCGCTCGGCTCAAGCGTCGCCAGCAGTTCGCCCTTGTGCACCCGGTTGCCGATCTGTGCATGTCGGGTGGCCATCCTGCCTGCCACGCGGAACCCCAGCGCCACTTCGTAGCGGGGCTGGATGCTGCCAGCGAATCGTCCGTATGAGGTACTGTGTTGATCGACTATCTCGGTGAACAGTACGGGCCGCTCTACGGATTCGCGAAGCGGCTTGTCGCGACAGCCTGGCAGGGCGATCAGCAGCGCGCCGATTAGCCAGTATGCGTTGATCGTGTTTGATGGAATGCCCCGGCAGCTCATGGCTCGCGCTCCGACGAAGTCATCGCGAGGGCTGTTTCTTCGACCACTTCTACTCGTTGCCCGGCATACAGAAACTGAAGGCCTCGCGAAACCACTCGATCGCCTGCTTGCAGGCCTTGCGAGACGATCACTTGACCCTGCTCATAGCGCAACACCGTGACGACCTGCAGGCTGACTCTGGACTCATCGTCCACCCGCCAGACAGCCGGATGGCCCCGGGATCTGCTCAACGTTGACCACGGCAGTGCAAAGGCTCGCTGCGAGCGACTGTGCAGACGAGCACTGACAGCCGTACCCAGCGCTGGTACCGCGGTCGAGTCAGGTAATGCAACACGGACCTGCAATGTGCCGCTGGAGGCGGACACAATCGGGGTGATTTCCCGAATGGTCCCAGAGAGTTCGACATCCGGTCGGGCCAAGGAACTGATCGTGACACCACCGCCAGTCTGGTCTGTGCCCAGCAGTGATTCGTAGGCTGCAAATACGGCTTCGCGCTCGCCGTCATGGGCAAGGCTGAATACAGGGGTAGCCGCCTGAACGACCTGGCCCTCTTCGGCGTGCCGCGCGGTGATCACACCATCCGCAACTGCCACCAGTTCGGTGTAGCCAACCTGCTCACGTGCGTTGGCCTGCTGCGCGGTGAAGGCAGCAAGATCCCCGCGCGCGCTCTCCAGGCTGGAGCGTGCCTGCTGGTGCTCGCTGAGGTTGGTATAGCCCTTGGGAAGCAATACCTGCTGACGCTGAAAGTTCTGCTCAGCCAGGCGTAGCCGAGAGGCGCGTACCGCGACTTCAGCATTCGCTGACTCGAGGTCGCTTCTCTGCTCCCGAGGATCGAGCCTGGCCAGCACCTGATTGGCCCGGACACGGTCGCCCACATCGACAAACCGCTTGATCAGTTTGCCGGACACCCGAAAGGATTGATCGGTGACCTTGCGTGCCTGAATGTCGCCGCTCAGCACCACGCTGGTGGAAACGTCCAGCAATGCTGCCGCTTGGACAGCGACACGCACCTGAGCCTTTTCCGATGGTTTATCCGCAGAACAGCCGCCTGTGACCAGCGACGACGCGATCAGCGCGCAACCCAACGACGCGCGACACTGGGCTATTAGAACAGGCGCGAACAGGACTTTTTTGCGGGCACGACGGTACGAACCCAAAACACATGCAAGGGGGAGAGTTATCAACGTGGTTGGCCATTGCTCGGGAAAACAGCGCAGCGCTCGCCCGACAAAGCCTTGTGGGCCTGCCGGGCGTCGGTTTGGGTGGATCAGGCCATTGCGGTAGCGCTGGGCCATTCCTCATTGCAGGCTTGCGTGCCTAGAAATGCCAGCACGTTTTTTTGCGAGTGGTGCCAGGCTGCCTTGCTTTCGAGATCAAGAAAGTGCCCGGTGTCCGGAACTACGTTAAAACTGCTTCGAGGGATGTAGTCAGAAAAAAGCCGAGCATCTTCAACGGTGGTGTATTCATCTTTTTCGCCGTTAATGAATAAAACCGGGATCTTGATAGATGAAAAACGCTCCACGTAGTTGCTAGCGCTTAGTTGGCGAATCTGGCTGATGTGAAAGTCGATCTGGCCATATTCGTGCTCGGCCAGACTGATCAGGTGCTTGTAGTTATACAGCTTGAACAGCCGGGGCAGGTACTTGCCGACGGTGTCATTCAGCAGAGCGCCGATCTTGCGTTTTTCGCGAGCTGCCAGGTACACCTGCGCCTTGTCAATGTAGTCGAGCATCGGCTCATTGAGGATCGGTGAAAACGAGCTGATGATCGCCTTTTCAACCGACGCAGGGCATTCCGAAAGCGCCAGGAGTGCCGATACACCGCCCCAGGACACGGAAAGCAGGTAGTTGACCTGGAAACGCTCGATCAGTTGAAGCAGGATGCCGACTTCGTCCTCTTTGGTGACGATCATGTCATCGGAGTTGTGTGCCCGCGACTGCCCCGAAAAGGGAAGATCGAACAGGACAAGATTGTAGTGCGGTTGCAGGTACTTGACCGTTTGCCCGAAAGAGCCAGTAGTCGATAGCGCGCCATTGACTAGCAAGATGGTTTTTACATGGCTGCCTTGCCAGTAAGTTTCGGTGTAAACCTTGTACTTCCCTACGTTTGAAATAGTTGATTGCGCGCCCATGACAGCCTCCCAGCCGATGTCGATCCTACGAAATTAGTTCAGCGTTCTCTGCATTGGCAGCCATGCCAATGCCTCGCCCGGTTTGCGGCGAAATCCAATGAGTTTTTTATTATGGGTGCATCGGGAAACAGAAATCCAAGTGCCATAGATAACCCAGAGTGACTGGACCGACAAGTCACTGGCGCCACAAAAATGCCGAACCGTTCACAATTCGCGCTCTGACGACGTTGGGAAGTTCATCCGAGTAATCTGTCTTATTCGCTGAAAAACGCCCGTTCCGGTTGAAAAAGCTCACGTATTGAGAGGAACTTGTGCGGGCTGAAACGGTCCAGCCTGCGCTATTTTTGAAACATAAAGTTACAAATTAACGCTTGGCAGTATGCGCCAGATTATTATCGAAACGCTGAAAGCCCCAAGTCAGACACTCCAGCTTTGTCAAAAAGCAGTCATGGCATTGCAAAATCGATCAAGTAAAACGTCGCCGTCGATAGCCCTGGCAAGCAGGACTATCGCAACCGACTAAAGCGCGGCGGGTAACCGGAACTCACGAAACAGCTTGAATTCGAAGGGGTGGGGTGAGCGCTGGCTCGTGAGCAGGTAATTAGCCTGGTGGCCTTCGATGTCGGCCTTGAGCATCAGCGCGTTGCGCCCATGATGGGCCTCGCTGTCCATGCGCTCGATCAAGCGAAACAGCGACCACGGCCCGCTGTTTTCCCGATAACCCACACGACGTCCGTCTGGTTGCTCGACGACCAGGCTTGCGACGTGATCAGCCTTGGCGTCCGGCCATCGCAGGGCAAGCGGTGTGATCGGTCCATGCCGGTATGCCAGCTGTTCATGGCCCACTCGAAAGTCAGCACGAGCCAGGTTCTGGTCCAGTGAAAAGGCTTCCAGGCGGAACTTGATGAGCGGTCTTTCTGGGGTTTCGCTGAAGAAACGCTCACGAATCATGTGCACTCGGCCGATCTGTCGAATCGTCGCAGGAGCAACTGGCAAATGACGACCATCCATGCTGGTCAGCGCGTAGTAATCAGGTGAGCCACTGACGAACGGTCCGAGGTAAATGTCGAAAAAGCGTGCTGCGGTTCCGTGTGCCTTGAAAAAATCCTGAAAATCGTTGATTGCCACGTCGCTGGCACTGTCCATGGCGAAGGGATAGCGCTGAGCCAGCGTATCTTTGTAAGCCGGAAACAATTCGTGCTGATACCGCTGGTTGATGTGTCGATAGGCATCTGCCAGCACCAGCCGCCATATGTCATCTGCCAGATCGTCCAACCATTCGCCAAGGGGAGGTGGCAGTCGGGATGCCCCATTGCGTAGCCTGGAAAGCGCATCAGACTGTCCGCCCATGCGTGACTTGGCGAAATCGAATGCAGCCTTTTCTGTCTGGTTTGAACGGCCCAGCGACGTCAGCTGCAGATTGACGTCATTCAGCGCGTGCAGCACGTAAGCCAGTTCTGCGGCGGGCTGGCCGCTTTCGTCAAGCAATCGATGCAAAGGCTCGAACCGACGTTGCAATGTATTGCGGGCGTTTTGAGCGAGTAAACCAGGCTGCGTCGTGGAGGACGAAACTTCCGGTGTCGAGTCGTTGGGTGCGGTTGGCAACCGGGTCTGTTGGTGCAGTTCTGCCAATAGTTTGAGCAGTGGCGATTGAGCACCAGTGAGCTGCGCTATCTGTTCTGCACCACGGGAGATCGTGTTCGACGGCGCACGATTTATCGTCGCCAGAACCTCGTTCCAGTGATCGGCATAGTCCCGTAGATACAGCTGCTCCAGCTCCAGTATTGCGGCTTGCGCATCGGCCCCTTGTGACAACCGATCTTTGCCCATGATCCAATCATGATGTGAGCCTGCGTGGATCAGCATCGCTCCCTGAATCAGAAAATACTGTTGATAGGCATCATGGGTATACAGCCCCGGAATTGTCGGCCCGACACCGCTGAACAAGGTGCCGTGCGGATCAATCCGACGATTCACATGATAGTCCGGCAAGCTGCGGGCCTGTTCCTTGAGCGCCAGGTAAGACCGCTCGGCCAGCGACCCTGCGCCCAACGCGGCACGTGCCTCAGCGAGCAGTGTCTGATCCAGGCCAATACGTGCGGGTGCTTGCAGCAGGCGTTTCAGGTGGCTGGCGAGCTTTGCCAGGATGTCGGGCGGCGCTACATGCGCGGCATGCCATTGCGAGGTCAACTGCTGGGTCAGGAATGTTTCGTCACGGCGGGCCAGATCATCGAGCATCAAATATGCGCGCAGGCTGTCGAGCAGTTGCTCGGGGTGGTTCATGCTGTCACGCAGGTCAACTTCCAGTTGGCGCGCGACCAGCGGCAAGAGCTGATGTTGGAGTTCGTCCTGGTAGGCGTCGTTCAGTACCGGGAGGACTGCCGCACGTTGGGCCATTCCAAGCGTGTCCAGCGGTGTGCCACGCCGGTCGATGGTTTCACGTGCAGCTTGCAGTGTTTCCAGACGAGGGAGCAGGGCAAGGACATGTTGCGATATCGGGGTTGACCGGCTGGCGTGTGTCAGTTGTTTGCCCAGGCTGTTCAGTTGCATGAGACGCTCGCTGTGGCGTACATGATCAGCGGCCCAGTGCAGCGTCAGCAACCCGCTACAGCCCAGTAGGGTGACGCACAACGTCAGTTGTCTCCAGCGGATGCGGCTGACTTGTCTGTGATCAAGAGCTGCCAGGCCAGCCTCGGGGAATATGATCCTGGTGAATACGTCATGCACAAAGCGCGTCTGGCCAATCAGCGCTTCCTTTCGTTCGCACTCTTGATACAAGGCGGTCGAATCAAGCGGACCGTCACTGATCGAGGCAGGCGATGCAGGCACCTCAGAATGCGTGACGCTGCATAGATAAACTCCGCGCAGAAGGCTTGCAGGCTGGTAGCGGTTTGCGCTGAAAGCGTGCTCTACAAATGCCTTCAACGGAGCGATCAGCCCTTCCAGCTGACGTGGGAAATCGATGATGTGTCCCACACGTCTGCGCTGCTTTGCCAACTGCGCACGCTCTATTACCTGCTCACTCAGGTGACTCAGCAGATCGGCAATTTGCTGCTCAAGCGTTGCCACATCGAGATGAGCGCCATCACTGCTGGCGACACCGAAAACCTGCTCGCTTTGCTCCGGCCCCGGATTGTCGTAAAAACAGTCGAATCCGCGCAGCAGGTCTGCCTTGCTAAGCACCAGGTATACGGGCGGCTGGCAGCGCAAGCGTTGTTGAATATCCAGCAGACGGTTGCGAACATGCTGGGCAAGGTCAATGAGTGGTGCCTGGTCCTTGGCCAGCAATACATCCATCGGTACGGTAACCAGCACGCCATTCACTGGCATACCGCGTCGACGCCTTGCAATCAGGCTGAGGAGTGTTTGCCACGTCTGGGCAGCGCCTCGGGTTTCCTGTGTCAGGCAGTGTGCAGGGGTGTCCAGCAATACGCCTTGTTCAGCGAAATACCAGTGACACTCGCCGGTCGATTCGGGTGGCCTGCTGGCCTTGCTCTGCCGAAGGTTCAGTGGCAGGTCCAGGCCCGAGTATTCAATCAGGCTGGTCTTGCCGCTGGCTTGCGGGCCCAGTACCAGATACCAGGGAAGAGACATGCGCCAGCGTTCGTCGCGGCGGTGATAAAGAGGTGTTTTGGCCAGGGTCCGCATGGCTTGTCGGAACGCCATGCGTAACGCGATGATGGCCTGCTTGTCCTGCTGGGCAACTGATCCGTTCTGACCAATTTCGAGCTGATCAACCGACTCGTTGTCCCGGCTGGCATGTTTCGAAGGCCGCCACATACGCGATAGCCAGAACAGAGCCCATGCCAGGACCAGTCCTGTAACAGTTGCCAGTCGTGCGGATGAAGCTGCCAGCGGCTGTACGCCATCGAATGCCAGTCTCGATCCGAAGATCCATGTCAGCAGGCCGATAACCGCTATCGACAGCAGGCTCCAGACTTCAGGCCGTTTCAGCACAGCAGCCAGTCGAATCAGAAAGGGCATCATGGCGCAGGCTCCGCGCCGATGGAGTGAGCGGTCGGCTCAGGCGACTGGAACGGCACAAGAGCAGTTTCGCGCTGCTGTGCAAGGTTCCAGGCAAATCCCATGTAAATCAGACACAGACTCAGGAGCGTCGCACCCAGCAATGGCACTGCCGGTATTCGAATAATCGTTCGGGTCTTGATTTGGCTGGTCGCAGGTTGGACGCGTGATACCGATCGGCATGCATCGCCGCGCACACGTTTGAGGCATTGATAGAGCTCATGGCGCAGTTGCCGCAACTGATTGCGTCTTTCCGCCGACGCGGCATAGCGGCCTTCAAAGCCCAATGCCAGACACAGATAGATCAGCTCGAGTTGGTGGATATATCGGGCGGGGGCACTCAGAAAGTGCTCAAGCAGCAGGAAAAATTTCTCGCCGCCGAGGCTGTCATCGTGAAAATCCTGCAAAAGGCTGTCGGCTGCCCAGTTGCTGTTTCGGCCCCATTCGCGGGTCAGAACGGTCTCATCGGCCAGGCTGCACAGCAGGTAGGACGCTACTTTTACCTCTGCGTGCTCGACGCCTGCGTCGATCGCCTCGCGGGCGAAACCTGAAATACGCTTACCCAGTCGCACTCGCAATTTAGCCAGTGCTGTTGGGTCTCCATGCGGTTCAAGGCGAGCCAAGGTGGACAGCAGTCGCGAGGCCGCCGCCACCAGTGGGTTGTGCTGGTTGGCCCGCAGCGGTGCTTTGCGGGTGTCACGCAGGTAGAAACGAGGGTCGAGATCGGTATAACGTGCCAGAGCTGCATCTGGCCCGATCAATGAACTAAGGTCTTCATAAATGTTGCCAGTGCTGGCAGACGATGAATGGATCATGAAACACGCTCCTTGCGATATCAGTGATCAGGCGGTTTGGCGTACAGATCCGTGTTGTACATTGGCCATTCTTGCGGCGTGCTGGATGTCCGCCAGTTGCAACCATGCATTGACCAACGCATCGAGATCAGACCGACTGGCCTGATCGCCGAAAACATCCTCCAGGCTTATGGCTACAGTGGCCTGGGCTCTCAGGCGCTTTTGGGCCTGGCTCAGGTCTGAACGCTGTTCGCGCTGCATGGCGAGAATCCCGTTATGGCTGTCTCGGTAGTAGTGACGCAGCTGCGTTTCGGTCAGGCGGTAGAAGCGCTTGTCATGGCGGGAGCGCAGATTATGGCGAAACCGGGTATACGACTCGGGCTTCCACTGGCGCAGGTTGTCTTCGAGCGGATCAATCACTTTGCTGATCTGCTTGCGCTCCTGCTCGGTCAGCAAGGTGCCGTTGCGTTCACGTATGGCGGCGATCCATCGGATCAGCGTCGTCAGTGCCGCGCGGCTATAGCCGGCGTCGCTCGAGTGCTCGCTTGCCGACAGAATCTGTCTGAGGATCGACTGCCTGTCTGGCATGTCGCCCTTCAGATCAATGTCCCCGGCCAATTGCGCACAGGCTTTTTTGCCGATGGCTGCGCAGCCTGGTTGCCAGAGAATCGCGCTGTAGCCGTCTGCGTTTTTCTTGCGCGGCAAATAGTGGCGTTGTTCCCCATGGTGCTCGTAATTGTCACCGCGCAAATTCATCAATCCGCCCAGCAGTACTGCAGTCGCCATGAGCGGTGTGCCGATGGAGGCGACCATCATCGCGGTACCTGGCAGCAGGGTCATCCAGTTGCCGTCCATCCAGATGGAGGGTACGCCGGGCACCGGGTCGTTATGGTTGACGATCCGGTGATGCACGAGGTCCTTGGCGGCTCGCACAAAGGCGCTGTCACCCGAACGTGGCGCGCCATAGGTGTAGAGCACGACCTTGTGTTGCGCCGACATCCGACGGATCCATTCTGCGGCAAGCACGGCAATGGCGCCGCCCAGACTGTGGCCGGTGACGAGAATGGTTTGCTTCCGGGTGTAAAAAGCCTTGAGGTAGTCGTCGATAAATTTTTTGAGAGAAACGAATGCCTGATGGAAGCCGCGATGTGCCTGCCCCAGCCCATCCTCATGCGGGATTTGCAGCGCATCTGCATCGCGAAGTGCGTCGGGCAGGAATTCCTGTGTTCCGCGTATGGCAATCAGAACGACACTGTCGTTATGAGTGATAAACGCTTGTGTGTCGGTTTTGTCATTCAGGAAGTGGACATTTTCTGGGCAGTCCCAGCCGTTGGCTTTTTCTTTAACGTAACGCTCAGGGTCATAGGGCACAACTTCCAGACGTTTGGAGTATGGCACTTCCTCCCAAAGTAAATGATAAGGTCCTGCACTGTTGAATAACGTCGGTTTTTCAAGGTGGGCCAATTGGTTATGCAATACATGGCCGATAGAACCCTTCTGTAAGTAAGGCGGTAGAGTTGGAGGCTCTTCCGATTTACGTTTTTTGTTGAACGGTCCGTATGAGAAGGTGCTCATGATCGACAGTTGGTAGTTATTGAGTGCGCAAAACGACGCGCTTGTCGAAAGTACCGGGTTGTAGGCACGTAGCGCTTTGACTTCAATCACATGGTGCTGGCGCGGCTCCAGCGGCACGCCAGCCAGCTGTTCTTTCCCATGTCGTTTCAATATTTCGTAGGCGGTGGCAACCAGGAATGGGCTTGGACGATGTTCTCGTATTTCAAATTCAGGCAGGTGTGCCGCCTCGCTCTTTGGCACAAAGTCACGGACCTGCACGTGATAGAAGACCGCCTTTTCGCGTTCTGCGCGCTCGCGCGGCAGGTGCGGGTCTGAAGGTTTTCGGTGCGCTGAGGGAGGTTGTTCGGCGGCCACCTGAACGGCTGAAAGCGGCAGAGGAAAAAACTTTCGAGTGGCCAACCCCTTGTACCATGGGTCAGAGAAATCGGTAGATGGATTCGATAACTCTAAAAAGACCGGTCCTGAATAGCAATTCTCCAGCCTGGCATAGCCTTCCTTGTCTGTTTCGCCTTTGTAGACTTGCCCTTGCATGTCATGCAGAACGTAACTCAACGCTGTGTAGGATGTTCCTTCTCCGAACTCATCTACAAGGCGAAAACTGATCCAATTTTCGCGAAGAGGGCACTTATCCGCCAAGCGCGGTCCTTGGGCATTCATCGCTCCGACTCCGTGCAGCCTGGATAAATAGTGCAGGTTTTTCCGTCCATCTGAAACGTTTTGAACTCTATGGGTGCTTTACACCATCGCCACTGCCCTTTATGGGCACATGGTTTCCATCCCTGAGGAAATTTTATCCAGGTTTCGTTGTGCGCGGGCTCCTCCTCCACATCCGAATCCACTAGAAGATTCAGTGTCTTGTTTTTTAACTCTTCACGGTTCAGATAGGCGCCGGTGCTGTTGCATATCAAGCGTTTATCGATGCCAATGTAAATTCTGCTTTCCTGGAAAAGAAAACCGCATTGAGTGTCAACGTTAAGGATCCCGGAAGCAGGGAACGCTGTATAGTCAGATGAGGGTTTGTTACTTATATAGAAATTTCCCCTCCCATAAGCTTTCTGCCATTTCAGCGGTCCGTGGCGCGCATTGATTTCCAACGACAGTCTTCCCAGTTTCATTGGGCACAACCCTTTGGTGTAAGTCAGGGGTATGTCGAAATCGAATGATTGGGGTTTGTCGCTGATGTCTTCTGTGTAATGTTGAGAGTGGCTGCGGGTGACGGTTTCGCCTGGTGTGAACGTAGGGCTTTGACAACTTGGGCTGTCCGGGTTTTCGGGGCCGTACAACGCGTAGACGTCAATTCCGAATTCGGCCGGCAACTGCCCTTTGAATGTAAACGTGTCCCAGCCCCGATGAGAGGACGCGGCGACGACGACTTCCTTGGCCAGGCTTCCGGCAAAATGACAGCCACCTGACGAAACGATTGCGATGCCGAGCAGTGCGGCACGCATGGATGTTTTCATGTGTGTTCTTCCATGACGGTAAGTGTTGCGATGTTGTGTCTGACGCGCTGAATGTGCCGCTTGGGTGTTTCGCCTTGGATCGGGTGCCAAAGACCATGGGCGGCAAGCGTCGGATCCAGCCTGTTCTGTACGAGAAACAGAATGTCTTCGGGCGCGTTCCATCCCCACCCGGTGGCGAGTTCGAGTTGGTCTGTCAGCCAGACGTTAAGGGTTGTGTTGACAGGCAGTCGCGCCGTGGATGTGGGGTGGTGTTGCCACAACCAGTTTTCCAGCGCACGCAGTTCGATGGCGTGGCTGGCTGCCTTTGATTCGGTCACCTGCGTCCAGGGTGTAGCAAAGGGTGGCAGATAGAGGGCAGGGCGCTGGTTCACGAACTGCAGCCATGCTTCGCCGTCCCAGCACAGCGCTTGCGCCAGCGGACCCAGCAGCAGCGGAATATGGTGGGCATCCAGTGCGCTCAGATGGCGGGCCATGACCCGGTTGTCCTGGAAACGATAGAGCCAACGCTGGTCAGCGTCGCGGATCACCATGCGGTCACGCCAATGCCGTGCGAGCTCCGCCAGGTCCAGATTGTCGGCGCTGCCGATCCAGCCCCAGTTCTGCTCTGGATGTTGCAAGAGGCGCTCGATAGCGGGCGTCGTCGACGGGTCAATTCTTATCAACCACGGGCTCTGAGCCAGCAGGCTATCGAACTCTGTCCCCTGAAACAGGCGCAGGTAATCACGAATGGGAGCGAGGCTGAACAGAGTGGCGATTGCATCGGGTGCGGCCAGCGTATCGACGGTCAGTACCAGTTGGCGCTTGCGACGGTACTGCTCAGCCAGCCACTGCGAGGGTTGAAGCGTCATAAGGCAGATTCCATTGCCAACAGTTGAAGGGCGCCTGTCAGGGCAGTATTTTTCAAGCCATTGGCTGTTCCAGCGCGCAGGCGTTTTCCCGGCACGCTTCGCAGATCAGGCAGCGGCTCTCGCCGTGTCTGGTGGCTTCTTTCATCAAGTTGACCTGGGCGTTGGCCAGCGCCGGGGCAGGCGGTGCGCCGGATACATGGCCGTTGGTGTCTTCGGGGAAAAGTGCGGCCAGCAACTGGATGCCAGCACCGGCTGCCGGAGTGCCGCCGCTGTTCAAGGCGATGCTCGCGCCGTTCAGCCAGACGCCAGCGGGATTGAGCGTGAGCGTGCTGCCGCCTGCGGACAGCGTCAGCTCAGTGCCCGCTTCGATAACCACCTTGTTGCCAGCTTTGCAATGAATTTCCTGACCGGCGTCGAGGCAATGATTCAGGCCGGTTTTGAGGTACAGGCTGCCACCGATATCGAGATGATCGTCGCCGCCGACGTTCACCATACGGCTGGCCTGGATGGTGCGATGTTCTTCGGCCTTGAACAGGCTATAGCTGTTGGCGACCACGCTCTCGTGACGTTCGTGGCCCACATTGACGATCTGGTCGTGGCGGACGATCTGCTGCCAGTCACGCTCGGCGTGCAGATAGATGTGTTCGGCGCCCTTGCGGTCCTCGATGCGCAGTTCGTTGCTGCCCTTGCCACCGGGGTAGCTCAGGGTCTTGAAAACGGTTCGGGTCTTGTGGGCAGGCAGGGTGTGGGCAGCACGGTTGCGGCTGTTGGGCACACAACCGCTGATATACGGCTGATCAGGACAGCCTTCCCAGAACGACACAACGACTTCCATACCAACTCGCGGGATGGTCACGGCGCCATACGCATCGCCGGCCCAACTGGACGCGACGCGCATCCAGCAACTGCTTTGCTCATCGGCCATACCCTCCCGGTGCCAATGGAACTGAACCTTGACGCGACCATGCTCGTCACAATGGATTTCTTCCCCCGCCGGGCCTGTGACCACTGCGGATTGGCTGCCCTGTACGCAGGGCGTACGGTGACTCATGGGCGGACGGAAATGGGACTTCCACGGAGTGGCTTCGAAGGTGTTGCGATAGCCATGAAAGAAAGTGTCCTTGTCGTCGGATTGGCCGACCCCTGCTTCCTCCAGCACCTGCGGCTGCTTGCCGCTGTGGGTGACACGAGTCAGCAGCCACAGGTCGTTGTTTTCAGCTATCGGATGGGCATGCAGGGGCAGGAAATGGCCGCTCGCCAGGTTTGCCATATCGCTGTTACCGACTGCCACTTGGTAGTCGCCGCGCAATCTCTCCAGGGCGCGTCTGGCCAATAACCTGCCGCGCTGTTCGTCTCCGAATGAGCCGGGGAAGCGGTAGTCCTCAAGTTCGGGCTCGCTCACGCCTGAAGCCGGACGCTCCCCGGCGAATGTGGTCTCCATGCGCAGGTGTGGCTTCGTGAACTGGTAATCGCGTCGTGCAACCTTTGATGCACGGGCTTGCAGGCGCACGCTGAACTGTTTGACAGTGGGCTCATCCGGTACGGTTCCTGTGTCGGGCTGGAATCGGCCTGGCTGCAGTTTCGGAAAGAATGTCTGATCGTCACCGAAGACCAGCACGTGGCGGGTTTCCTCGTGTTCAAAGTGGTAATGGATACCTTCGACCGCGCACAGGCGCTGAATGAAGTTCAGGTCGCTTTCGTCAAACTGCGTGCAGTATTCGCGCTTCGGATAGCTGGCAGGTCCGAGATTGAAACGATAGGCACCTTGCAGAATCCCGTGAGCCTCAAGCACTTGAGCGATGATTTCCGGCACACTTTTGTGCTGAAAAATGCGCTGGTTGCAGCTGTGTTGCAGATAGGCGATGCGTGGCACCAGTTTCACTTCATAGCGGGTCAGGTGACCGATGGATCCGCCGCGACTGACGCTGTGGACCTGTCCATGGATGCCTGTGCCGATCGCACTGAAAGACAGAAAGGCCAATTGATGAAGCAGGCTTTCCAGTGGCAGATCTGTTTGTTCGCTGACCAGTTGTACGGTGATTTCGTAGGGATGACTGATCTGCTCGCTGCCTTCGAATGCCAGAACCTGGAAGTCGTGACGGATGGCGGGCAGCTTCAGGGTAAATCGGGTAGTTGCCCGAGCTGTGGCGTCAATCATCCGGGAAGTCCTTTTTCCGTTGATTCGGGAAACGATGGTGTCGAGCAGCCATATCCCCGTGCTTTTGGCGTGCAGTCCCCGCAGTCCCTGCGACCCGCTCGCGATTGGGGTCACGAGAGCGGGACGGGCCTGCCGTTCATTCGAAGGGATATGGCTGAATCGACGGACACAGGATCGCTGATGCGCGGTGCTCTATATACGGCGCTATTGCGCCGGTTCTGATAGGAAAGAGGGGCGCTGGCTGTAGGAAAAGCTCTATCAGCCGGATTGAAGATGATCGGTGTGGCTCACGCCAGGGCGCGGACCGGACGGCATTCCAGCTTGAGGCTGGCACCGCCGAGCGGGCTGGTACCGATTTCCAGGTTGAAACCGTGCAGGTTGACAATGGCCGCCACCACGGAGAGGCCTAGCCCGAAACCGCTTTGCTCGTTGCCAGCTTCACTTCGATAGAAGCGCTGGAACACTGCAACGCGTTCTTCTGCACGAATGCCGGGACCGGAATCCTGTACGTCTATGCAAGGGCTGTTGCCGTCCTTGCACGAGTAGGCGCTGACCATCACGGTTCCGCCTGCAGGTGTGAACTTGATCGCGTTGCCCAGGAGGTTGGTGAGAGCCTCGAACAACAGGGCGCGGTCACCGACCAGTGTTGGAATCGGCTCTTTCAGTTCAAGCAGCAAGGTAATCTGCGCTTCTTCTGCGAGTGGGAGGTAAAAATCGTGCAGTTCCTGAAGCAGTGGCCGCAGCTCGAGTTGGACGAACGCCGAGCGACGTTGGCGATCTTCCAGTTCAGAGATTCTCAACAGGCCACGGAAACGCGCCATCAGCGTATCGGCCTCGGCGATGACCTGACTGATCTGCGCATCATGGACCGAGCCGTAGTCGGACTGTTGCTGAATGCGATAAAGCTGGGCTCGCAGACGTGTCAAAGGCGTGCGCAGGTCATGGGCAATGTTGTCGCAAACCCCCTTGACCTCGTTCATGAGCTTTTCGATACGGTCGAGCATGGCATTGACGATGACCGCCAGCATGTCCAGTTCATCGCGCCGGTTCGACACCGGCAGACGGCCCGCCATGTCGCCGGCGATGATCGACTCGGCACTTGCCTGGATGGCTCTGATACGTCGTAAAGGGCGACGCCGCAACAAGTGCCAGCCCGCCACGCCGGGGATAATGGTCAGTGAAATACCCCAGAGGAGGGCATGCAGGATCAGCGTGCTCACAGCAAACAGGGAGCCGTTTTCGCGTACCAGCACCAGAAAGCGTCCGTCGGAGGTCCGGGTAACGACCGCGTCGCAGCTGTTTTGCGGCAGACCCGGGTCATCGGAGTCGATGCAGTTGCTCAACTCGTGTATCTGGCCGTCGACCGGTAATACGTCAGGGATTCGAGTGATAGGGCCGGCGATGGGACGAAAGTCTTCGTCGAACAGGCCATAAGCGTCCACGGCGCGCATGTCGAAGGTCATGCTGGTGGCGAGCGCGTCCACCAGGGCCTGGCCTTCGAATTTCGAGAATAGCTGTTGGCGCTGGGTCAGCGAATGACGGGCCAGGTTGTCCAGGTAGGAGGTGACTTCCCAGTAGAGAACACCCAGTAAAATGGCGCTCCAGGCCACGAACAATGAGCTGTAGAGCGCCAGCAATCGGCTTGTGGAAGAACGCCAGCCCTTAGACGGGTTCGGCAATAACATAACCCGAACCTCGCACGGTCTGGATCAACTGCGCGGTTCCGGGCTGATCGATTTTTTTACGCAGACGACCAATGTGCACGTCGATCAGGTTGGTACCTGGGTCAAAGTGATAGCCCCAGACTTCCTGGAAAATCATCATGCGGGTGATGATCTGGCCGCTGTTGCGCATCAGGAATTCCAGCAGTTTGAATTCTGTTGGCAGCAGGGTAAGCGGTTGGCCACCGCGACAGGCCTCGCGGCTCATCAGGTTGAGCTCAAGATCGGCAACCTGCAGCACCGTCTTGGCCGCGCTGACCGGGTTGCTACGGCGCAACAGCACCTCGACACGCGCCGCCATTTCGTCCGACGCGAAAGGCTTGGGCAGATAGTCGTCGCCACCGGCCCGTAATCCGCGCACGCGCTCGTCCACATCGGACAGCGCGCTTATCATCAGAATCGGCGTCGAAATACCCTGCGCACGCAGATGGGTAACGATAGTCAGGCCATCCATCTCCGGCAGCATGCGGTCCAGCGTGATCAGGTCATAGTCGCCACTGACCGCACGCGCCAAACCATCACGGCCGTTGTCTACCCAGTCCACTTCCAAGCCGTGGCTGCTGAGCTCCGCGACAATTTCCTTTGCGGTGATGGCATCATCTTCGATTGCCAGAATTCGAGTCATGGTCCCTGCCTGAGTGGGTGCAGTCAAAGCAGTAGTTTGCATCTAAACGCTGGCTCGCTTCCTGAAAGAAAGTTTAATGATGGAGATCATATGTCTTTCTGTGCCTCAGCGTCTTCGTCCTTGAGCTTCTGCTCTCTTTCGAGGCGCAGTTTTTCGGCCCTGTTTTTCTTGTCCCGCTCGATCTTGGCCGTGGTGTCTTTTTCGCTGCGGATCTGTGCATGGCTGATCAGGGCGAAAATGAAGCTGCCGCCGATGATGTTGCCTGCCAGCGTCGGTCCGGCGAATATGAACCAGAACTCTTTCCAGCCCAGCTCGCCTGCGAATACAAGATAGGACACCTCCGCTGATCCGACCACAATGTGAGTGAAATCACCCAGCGCCATCAGGTAGGTGATCAGCACAATGATCGCGATCTTGGCGTTTTCCATAGAGGCGATCATCCAGACCATGGTCGCGATCATCCAGCCAGACACGATGCCTTTGGAAAACATCTGGCTGACATCATTTTCCATGACTTTACGACCTATCTCCAGAAAGGCCTCGTCGGTCTTGGTATCGAAAATCGGCAGGTGCAGCATCACATATGCCACCAGCAGCGTGCCTGCGAGATTGCCTGCAAGCACCACGCCCCATAGACGCAGCAGCCGCCCGATGTTGGCCAGGTTCAGTTTGCTCATGACCGGCAGCACTGCGGTGATGGTGTTTTCGGTAAAAAGTTGCTGGCGCGCCAGGATCACAGCCAGAAAACCTGCCGAGTAACCCAGGCTGGTAATCACATGGGCGCCAGGGATGCCTTCGAGGCGAGATTTGAACAGCCCCATCGCCATCAATGACAGGCCCATGGTCAAACCGGCTGCCAGCGCTGACCACCACAGGGCAGCAACGCTGCGCTCCAGCTCATGGTCGCCCTGGATTCGAATGGTTTCATGCAGGACCGCCGCACGGGGCGGTTGCTTCTCATCGATCTCGCGCTCTTCCTCGGCTGACAGGCCGGGGGTCTTGCCATCTGCTTCGTTGTCCATACAACTTCCTTCGCGCCAGAGATGAGGTGGACCCACCGGTCCGATGGTTCAGACAGGCGCGTTGCGCCGTCGTTCGCCGTCTCGGCAGCCTATTGAGCATTGTAGGAACGGGTTGGCAAAACGAAGTCTTCATCCCGACAAATAGGTGCCCTGGTCCCGGTCCATAGTGATGACAGACAGCGTTTTCCTGGCTGCGGCCAGCAAATGCTATGCGTGCTCAGCGGTGTATTTGGGAATTTGTATCAAACATAAATAAGAATCTGTACTATTCGCGAAAAATCCTGCCGGGTCCCAAGAGGTCTGGTTTCTGACAAGGGCTGCACGTCGATGCGTCGTACTTTTGTTTCTCTTTGCGTTATTCAAGCCATCTCCCAGGCTGCCTGGGCTGAACAGGTTACTGCCGAAAAACCCTCTATAGAATTGCAGAATATTGATATTCAGGGCGCTGCCACTGTCGAGACAGCGTTTGGGCCTGTTCAGGGTTACCGTGCGACGCGCTCCGCCAGCGCGACTCGTACCGACACATCCCTGCATGAAACGCCACAGTCAGTCAGTGTGGTCACCCGCGAAGCGGTCGAAGACATCGGTGCAACGCGCTTGCAGGACGCCCTCGATTACGCAGGCGGTGTAGGGCGCGCCAACAACTTCGGTGGCCAGGGTCTGACCACTTTTACCGTACGCGGCTTTACCACGGGTGAGTTCTACCGAAACGGCTTTCCCATCAACCGTGGTTATCCCAACATGCCTGACGCCAACACCATCGAGCGTCTTGAAGTGCTGCGCGGTCCGGCGACCACGCTATACGGCCGTGGTGACCCGGGCGGCACGTTCAACGTGGTTTCCAAACAGCCGCTGGCCGAGCGTTCGGTCACGCTGGGCAGCCAGCTCAACGATCAGGGTATGAAGCGTGGCACCCTGGATGCGTCGGGTCCGCTGGACGATGACGGGCGCTTTGCCTATCGCCTTAACCTGGTGGGCGAGGGCGGCGATACCTTCCGGGATCACGTCGAGACCGAGCGTTACGGGGTTGCGCCAGTGTTGAGCTGGCAGGTGGATGACGCCACACGCATCACCTTCGAGGGTGATTTCATGCGCAATAACGCGCCGCTGGACAGGGGCCTGACGCGCTATGCCGCTCAGACCCGCACCGCTTCGCGGGATACGTTTTTCGGTGAAAAAGACGTGGGCAAACTGCACAACGATAACAATATGGCGCAAGTGCGCTTTGATCATGACCTGAACGCCGACTGGAAGCTCGGCGGTGGCGTGCAGTTTCTCGACGGCAGCCTCAAGGGCGATGCGATAGAGGCCAATGGGTTGGCCGCCGATGGGCGTACGCTGGGGCGCAACTTCAATTACCGCAAGCTGGAATGGACCGACCGAGACGTGCAATTGAACGTCACCGGGCATTTCTCCACGGGCGGGTTTGATCACACGCTGCTGGCGGGGGTCGAGTATGAAGATTACGACTACAAGTCGATCATTCAGCGTTCGAGTGGTGCGGCAAGCGCCTATGCCATCGATATCTTTGATCCGGTGTACGGTCAGGCTCGCCCGGCGTTGACGCGCACCACAACCAACGACAAGGAAAACCTCAAGACCTATGCAGCCTTTGTGCAGGATCAGGTGGCCCTGACCGAACGCCTCAAGGTGCTGGCGGGTGTGCGTTTCGAGCGCTTCGAGCATGACTACGACACGTTCGGGATCGGCGTACCGTTCACCAACAGCGACAACGCGGCTACACCTCGTCTGGGCCTGATCTACGACCTGACCGACACCGTGGCGGTTTACGCCAATGCCGCACGCTCGTTCAAGCCCAATACCGGCGCCAGCCGTCTGGGCGGCGGCTTCAAACCGGAAGAGGGCAAGTCCTACGAAGTCGGCGTCAAGTGGGAAGCGCTGGACCGCCAGTTGAGCGTTGATGCTGCTCTGTATCAGATCGAGAAGCAGAATGTATTGACCACCGACCCGGTCGATTCAACCTTCAGCGTGGCGGCGGGCGAAGTCCGCAGTCGCGGGCTGGACTTGAACGTGGTCGGCAACCTGACGCCGGAGTGGCGCGTGATGGGCAGCTACGCCTACGTCGATGCGCAGGTTACCAAAGACAACACGTTGCGTTCCGGCACGCGCCTGCTGAATATCCCGGAGCAGACCTTCAGTCTGTTGAACGTGTATGAATTCCAGGACGGTGCCTTGCGCGGCCTTGGTCTTGGCGCCGGTGGTCGTTATGTCGACCAGCGTGCCGGGCAGACTGCCAATGTGGCATTTTCGATGGACAGTTACACCGTGTTCGATCTGTTGGCCTTCTACAAGGTCAACGAGCACGTGAAGCTCAACCTCGACTTGAAGAACGTTTTTGACACCGAGTACGAAGAAGGCGCGTTCGGCAACGTCTATGCGTACCCCGGCGCGCCTCGTACGGTACAGGTAGGGATTGCCTACACCTTGTAGTGTCAGGCGAAGACCCGAACGGGCGACCCCGCGTGCCACGCCTGAATGTCTTCGATCATCTGACTGAAGAAGGTGCGGTAGTTGTTCTCGGTGACATAGCCGATGTGCGGGGTTGCCAGCACGTTGTCCAGCGAACGGAACGGGTGATCCGCAGGCAATGGCTCGGTGTCGAAGACGTCCAGTGCCGCGCCTGCGATCCGGCCTTGTTGCAGGGTTGCAATCAGCGCGGCCTCGTCGATGATCGGGCCGCGTGATGAGTTGATCAGATACGCGCTCGGCTTCATCCAGCCCAGCGCCTGAGCGTCTACCAGTCCGCGGCTTCGGTCACTGAGCACCAGATGCACCGACAGCACGTCTGCCTGTTCGAACAGGGCCTGTTTGCTGACGTAGGTAACGCCTGATTCAGCAGCGGCCTCAGGTGTGAGGTTCTGGCTCCAGGCGATTACCTTCATGCCGAACGCCTGGCCGTAACGGGCAATCCACTTGCCAATGCTGCCCAACCCCAGAATACCCAACGTTTTACCATGCAGGTCGCTGCCCAGCCCGACCTGCCATTTGCCGTCACGCAAGGCGTTGGCCTCCGCCACCAGATTGCGGGTCACGCCCATGATCAGTGCCCAGGTCAGCTCCGGTGCCGCATGCTTGTAGCTCTCCGTGCCGCATACCACGATACCCAGTCGTTTCGCAGCAGGCACATCAATAGCAGCGTTGCGCATGCCGCCGGTCACCAACAGTTTCAACGCTGGCAACTGACTGAGCAGTGCATCATCGAACAGGGTCCGCTCACGCATCACGCATATCACCTGGAAGTGTTGCAGTCGCTCGACCATGGTTGCGGTGTCGGCCGGAAAATCATGCAGAAAACTGACGGTCCCTACGGCGTCGAGTGCAGACCAGTCGACAACGCCGCTGGCTACGTTCTGCCAGTCGTCGAGCACTGCGATTTTCAGTTGAGTCATGAGCGTGGGTCTCCTCGTGTCGGGTTGGAAGGGCTTCGTTTCCGTCAGTTGAACAGGCTGGCTGCGATATTGATTGAAAGCCCGAGAATGGCGGTATTGAACACAAAGCAGATCAAGGATTGCGCGAGCACAATCTTGCGCATTTCGCGCGTGCCCACACCGACATCGGATGTCTGCACTGCAACGCTCAGGGTGAAGGAAAAGTACAGAAAGTCCCAGTAGTCGGGGTGCTTCTCGCCACCGGTAAAGGTCAATGGGGGTTCCTTGCCTTTGGAGGTGTAGAACAGATGGGCGTAGTGCAGGCTGAAGATCACGCCGATCATCAGCCATGAGCCAATGACGGTGGCACCGGTAAACGCGTGATGCAGGAGCTGCTGATGGGGCGACAGACCCTTGCTGCCAGCGATTTCCAGAATAATAGCTGCCAGGCTGGCCAGTGCTGCAATGCACACGGTCAGCAGGATACCGCCAGCTTTTTCGTCTTCCATCAGCGCTACCCGCCGCACGTCATCGGCGGTGCTATGCAAAGTACGAATAAAGATCAGCACCAGATACAGCCAGACGCCCAAGTCCCAGCCAATCAGCAGATGCTGAGTAACAGAGGCAGTGGGGATCAACCACACCGATGCACAGCCAACCAGCAGGCCTACCAGCGCCGAGAGAGTCAAACGAGGATGCGTGTGAGCGATATGGCGCATGCGGACTAGTCGTTACCAAGTGTTGCCAGACAGTAGCATGCCCTGATGCGCTTTGAAAAAACGGCGCACAAGGGGGTTGTGCGCCGTGTGCCAACGGTGTGGCGAGTGTTCAATGTTGTCGACTGCGGACTCAACGCACCAGGCAAGGCTGCTTGTTGTTGAACTTCCAGTCTGAAATCAGAAATTGCATGGCGACGGCATCGTTACGCGCCCCGAGGCCCATGCCTTTGTAGAGCTCGTGTGCCTTGGCCAATTGATCGGTGTCCAGTTCTACGCCCAGCCCCGGTTTTTTCGGCACCGCGACCTTGCCACCGACAATCTGCAACGGCGCTTTGGTGAGGCGCTGGCCGTCCTGCCAGATCCAGTGGGTGTCGATGGCCGTGATGTTGCCCGGTGCGGCAGCCGCGACATGGGTAAACATTGCCAGCGAGATGTCGAAATGGTTGTTGGAATGCGAGCCCCAGGTCAGGCCCCACTCGTTGCACATCTGTGCGACGCGTACCGAACCCTGCATGGTCCAGAAGTGGGGGTCGGCCAATGGGATGTCCACGGATTGCAACTGAATGGCGTGACCCATTTCACGCCAGTCGGTGGCGATCATGTTGGTGGCGGTTTTCAGGCCTGTGGCTCGACGGAATTCGGCCATCACTTCGCGACCGGAGAAACCGTTTTCTGCGCCACACGGGTCTTCGGCGTAGGCCAGCACATGGTGCTGGTCACGGCACAGACGAATGGCTTCTTTCAAAGACCAGGCCCCATTGGGATCCAGTGTGATGCGGGCCTCGGGAAAGCGCTCCGCCAATGCGGTAACGGCCTGTATTTCGTCATCACCTGACAGCACACCGCCTTTCAGCTTGAAGTCTTGAAAGCCGTAGCGCTGATGAGCTGCTTCGGCCAGACGGACCACGGCTTCGGGTGTCAGCGCGACCTCATGGCGCACGCGAAACCAGTCGTTGTCGGCATCCGGTTCACGGCGATAGGGCAGGTTGGTCTTGCCCTGATCGCCGACATAGAACAGGTAACCGAGCATTTCGACCTGATCGCGTTGCTGACCCTCGCCGAGCAGCGCGGCGACGGGAACGTCCAGGTGCTGGCCGAGCAGGTCGAGCAGCGCAGCTTCCAGTGCAGTGACGGCGTGAATGGTGATGCGCAGGTCGAAGGTCTGCTGGCCACGGCCGCCCGAGTCGCGCTCGGCAAACGCTTTGCGCACCTGGTTCAGGATGCTCTGGTACGTACCGATGCTGCTACCCACAACCAGCGAGCGCGCGTCTTCCAGGGTCTGACGAATCAGATCGCCGCCGGGCACCTCACCGACGCCGGTGTGACCGGCGTTGTCCTTGAGTATCACGATATTGCGGGTGAAGTAGGGGCCGTGTGCGCCGCTCAGGTTAAGCAGCATGTCGTCATGGCCAGCGACCGGAACCACCTGCATTTCAGTGATGATCGGGGCCTTGCCGGTGATGTTGGAGTGCTGAGTATTCATGATCAGATCCTTCAAAAATAGCCTTGAAAAAAATTTAACGGGCGTGGGTCAGTGCGCGGCTGGCGTTTGCACAGCAGTCACAGGTGTCGCGCCGGGTTTGGGCTTATTGCGGGCGGCGAAGACGATGATCGCAGCGAGGATTGACGTGGCCGTCAGCCCATACAGGCCGCCCTGAATCGAGCCGGTGTGTTCTTCAAGCAGGCCGAACGTGGTGGGCGCCACGAAGCCGCCGAGGTTGCCCACCGAATTGATCAGCGCGATCACCGCAGCGGCGATGCGTGCGTCCAGATACGCCTGCGGAATAGGCCAGAACAGCGAGGAGGCCGATTTGAAGCCCAGTGCCGCGAAACAGATAGCCACGAAGGCGAAGATCGGGCTGCCGGTGGTGGACATGAACATCCCGGCAGCAGCGATCAGCAGAGCGACGGCCACCCACGCCTGTTGGCGTTTCCATTTGGCCGAAAGCGAGGCGAATGCGTACATGCCGATGATCGACAGCAGCCAGGGGATCGAGTTGAACATGCCGACTTCGAAGTCGGTCATGCTGCCCATCTTCCGGATGATGCTGGGCAACCAGAACGTTGCTGCGTAAATGGTCAGTTGAATAAAGAAGTAGATCAGGCAAAACAGAATGATCTGGCTGTCCTTGAGCAACTGGCCAATGGACGCCTTGACCGGCGTTGCCGCTTCACGTGCAGCCTGTTCGGCATCAATGGCGTTGACCAGGGCATCCTGTTCTTCGCGGGTCAGCCATTTGGCATCGTGTGGTTTGGAGTCCAGCCAGAACCAGACGAAGAAGCACAGGCCGACCGAAAACATGCCTTCGATGAAGTACATCCACTGCCAGCCTTTCAAACCAAAGCCTGTGATTTGCAGCAGCAACCCCGACAGCGGACCCGAGATCAGCGACGCGATGGCCGAGCCACTGAGGAAGATGGCGATGGCTTTGCCACGCTCTACGCCCGGTAGCCAGCGAGTGAAGTAGTAGATCACACCGGGGAAGAAGCCAGCTTCGGCGACGCCGAGCAGAAAACGCAGGATATAGAAGTGGGTTTCGTTCTGGATGAACGCCATGCAGGCAGCCACCAGACCCCAGGTCAGCATGATGCGTGTCAGCCAGATACGTGCGCCGACTTTTTGCAGAAGGATGTTGGACGGTACTTCAAACAGTGCATAGCCGATGAAGAACAACCCGGCACCCAGGCCATAAGCAGCCGCCCCGATGCCCAGGTCGTGCTCCATGTGCGAGCGCACGAAGCCGATGTTCACGCGGTCGATGTAGTTGACGATAAACATGATGACGAAAAGCGGCAGGACATGACGTTTGACTTTGGAAACGGCTGAACTCAAAACCGAATCTGCGCCGTTCGCCATCCCGGAATTGGATGTGCTCACAACTGGAACTCCCACTCGTTGTTTTTATGCGGGTATGAGCGAGGTGTGTCCCTCGCATTGTCGGTCATCATACAAGTAAAAAAGGTCCGCGCAAGCCCTTCGATATGCGCCAAAAAGATCTTTTTTTGCGATGTACGACAAAAGGCGTCGCGGCTGGTGGACCGGAGCGAATACCTGGAAATGACCCCATTTATCTGTTTTGTAAAGGAAAATATAAGAAATTTCGTTCATGCTGAACCGGTTCTTCGAGGGATTCCTGTCTGAGTGCAGCATCGAAAAAAGCACTTTGGTTCGAGGCAGAGATTGACGATCCAAAACGACTTGTATTACAAGCTGGACAAGTTGTTGGCTTGCTCAACGCAGGCCTGCTGCGGCTCCAGTGCTATGATCGCGCCGTCGCGGCAGCAAAGTGCCGCGTATTCAGACAAGTTGAACCTCAGGACGGCCACCCCATGCAGACACCCGACAGCGCAGCGCCGAAACTCCGCCGGCACAGCCTCGCCACGGACCTGGTGACGGAGTTGAGTCAGCGTATTCTGTTGGGCAAGATTGCACCGGGCCAGAAGCTGCCTTCGGAAAACGAGATCGTCCGGGAGCACGGTGTCAGCAGGACAGTGGTGCGTGAGGCCATTTCCAAGCTGCAGGCCTCAGGGCTGGTGGCGACCCGGCATGGCATCGGTACATTCGTGCTGGAGCGTCGCGACCAGACAGGCCTGCGGCTGAAGGTCGAGACCGTTTCGCGGGTGCGTGACATCATCGAACTGCGTATTGGCCTGGAAACCCAGGCGGTCGCGCTGGCTGCGGTGCGCCGGACTGATGAGCAACTGGCGGCGATGCGCCAGGCGCTGGATGACTATCAGGACCTGCTGGCCAACGAAGACAGCTGCGTCGAGGCCGACAAGCGCTTCCACATGCTGATCGCAGAAGCCACGGGCAATCCGTATTTTCTGGAGATCATGCAGCATCTGGGCAGCGCGGTCATTCCGCGCAGCCGCATCGCTTCGAGCGAGCGGGCCGGCAATAACCTCGCGCATCACGGTTATCTGGCCAACCTGGAACACGAGGCCCTGCTCAGCGCTATCCGTCGCAAGGATCCGGACGCTGCACGTGCAGCCATGTGGACCCACTTGAGCAACAGCCGGGAGCGACTGGTGCCGCTCGAATAATCCGCGCGTTCGTCAGCCGCGCTTTATTGCGCCTGGCCCATGACGCCCAGCATGATCTGCGTCTGCCAGTCGAAGTAGGGGTTGAAGGTCAGTCGTGCATGGATCTTGCCCGGCTCGTTGTAGCCCCAGTCTGAATACCATACCGGCTGGCCTGCCATGCATTTTGCTGTGTCCGGCGTCGACTGGCCGTTCCAGCAGATGCGCTGGCTGCCTGCCACGCCGTACAGCGGATTGTCGGGTGCAAACAAAAGGCCCATGTGCGAAAAGCGGCTGATACGGTATTCAGGCAGATAGTCCTTGCGCACCTCGACACGCGCGTTATCGGCAGATTTGGCCGGCAGGTCGCCGTACCAGATCAGTCGGCTGGCCGGATGGCTGAAGCGCTGTTGGAAATTTTCCAGCACATAAGCCGTGTCCACTACCGAGTCGTGCCGAGCGATGGCGACAAACACCGGCTTTTCGTATTTGCGCTCACTCAGCCGGTCCTGGGCCAGCACGCTGCTGCGATAGAACTGGGCGAAACCGTTGGTGGGCATATTCATGTAGCGCACAGGTGTCTGCATCGGGCGCAGACCGTCATTGGGTGCGGCCAGCCATGGACGAGCCCAGCCGATCCACGGCGTCAGCCAGGCGTAAATGCTGTCGGAGCGAAAAGCCGGCGAGAACAGCAGCAGCCCGGCAATGTCGTCGTGTTGGTAGGCGTAATCCAGCACCAGATTGGCACCGGTCGAAAAGCCGCCCAGATAGACTTCGGGCACCTCGCGACTGAGCAATTGCGCCTGCTCGCGCACTACGCGTTGCCACTCTTCCAGGCGGACATCGAGCATGTCCTCAGGCCGGGTACCGTGACCGGGCAGCAACACTGTCCTGACCAGAAACCCCTGATCGGCCAGCCGCTGGCCCACGTCGTTGAATGACCACGGCGAATCCCCAAGGCCGTGGACCAGCAGAACGCCCCCTTTGACGGCGCCGCTAGGGTTCCACTGTCGCGGTGCGTTCCAGCCCAGTTCGGTTTCAGTGTCCGGCGTCTGAAAGGCGCGCTTTTCGCGCATCATGGCTACCGTCTGTTGACGGTAAGTCTCGAAGCTGTTTTCAGGTTTTTCGCCCTCGGCCATCGAGGTGCAGGCTTGCAGGGTCAGCAATGAAAGCAGGCTGGCGAGTCGCGATCTGATCAAGTTCAAAGGCCTTGTTGGCTGATGGAGCGGCTGAGTAAGCGATCATGCAGGCATCCACCCACTTCACCTCTACGGTGTGGGACCGTCGCAAGCGAGCAATGTGCGACGCGCATCGCACTGACTACCACTTTCAGGCACACTCGGACGCTCAATAACTTCAACAAAATGTATCCGCATGCCGACCTTTTCCACGTCTTTCGCTGCGCCGGGAGGCTTCGATGTTCGCACTTGACCGGGCACTGGCTCAGGACATCGTCGACCGCGCGATGGCCATTCTGCCTTACAACGTCAATGTCATGGATTATCTGGGTATCATCATTGGCAGCGGTGATCCCGAGCGTTTGTGCACCCGCCACGAAGGCGCGCAGCTGGTCCTGGCCGACAGCAGGGTGGTGGAGATCGATTCGCAGGCTGCATTGCGCCTGGGCGGCGTCAAACCCGGAGTCAATCTGCCGCTGATGCTCGATCACCAACTGGTGGGTGTACTTGGCATTACGGGTGAGCCGGACGAAGTCAGGGTCTATGGCGAACTGGTGAAAATGACCGCCGAGATGCTGATGGAGCACCGGCGCCAGCAGGCAGATCGGCAATGGCGCCTGCAGCGCAGCGAAGACCTTCTGGCTCGCTTGCTGTTGCCAGACTGCCCGGACAGTCTTGTTGAGGAAGCGCGACAGCTCGGGCTGCAACCGCAGTTGCCGCGTCAGGTGGTGCTGATCCAGCTTGATGTCCAAGCCGTCGCGGTCAGCCAGATTGCCGCCTGGTTGAATGCGCGCTACGCCGATAGCTGGTGCGTGCTGCGGGAGCCAACGCTGTTGTATTGGTGCCGTGCGGTCGGCAAAGAGCGCGACGATACGCAGTTGCTCAAACAGTTCGTGGAGAATGGCTGGCCTGTAATGCGCATGGCCACTGTCGAGCAATCGGCGGACCTGCCTGCGCTGCGCCACGCCTGCGCAGCGGCACGGGATCTGCTGGATTACGCCAGTCAGGCCCGCCCCGAGCAAAAGCTGCTGCGCCTGGCGACGTTTCGTTTGCCAGTGCTTTTCTGGCGTTACCGTCATGACTGGCTCGCCGCAGAAGTCGCCGAGCCCGTTGGACGTTTGCACAACAACGCCCAATTGCTCGACACGCTGTGCAAATGGTTCGACTACAGCGGCGAAAGTCAGGCCTGTGCCGAGGCACTGGGCATCCACCGCAACAGCCTGCGCTATCGGCTGGAAAAGGTTGCCGAATTGACAGGGTGCGATCCGTACAAGACCGACGATCTGCTGCGCTTGTACCTCGGTGTGCAGATGCTGGCGCGCTCCGGTTGACCGACTGTTTTTGTTCAAATGCCCGATAACCCGAACCAAACATTGTGCGAAGGGCAGGCGGCAAAGCCGGTGCGGAATGAGAACATCCGGTATCGGATATGGAGAACAACAATGAAAATAGTCATCGCCCCCGATTCTTTCAAAGACAGCCTGAGCGCTCAGGCAGTTGCCGATGCAATTGCTACGGGGCTTGCTGAAGTCTGGCCTGATGCCGAGCTGGTCAAGTGCCCTATGGCCGACGGCGGTGAAGGCACTATCGAAGCGTTGCTCGATGCGTGTGACGGACAATTGATGACAGCAGATGTCAGCGGGCCGCTGGGCGTTGCTGTTCAGGCCCACTGGGGCTGGCTGGCCCCCAGCCGGACGGCAATCATCGAAATGGCCATGGCCAGCGGTTTGCAACTGCTTACCCTTGAACAGCGCGATGCCTGCCTGACCAGCACCGAAGGCACGGGGCAACTGATCCTCGCTGCACTGGACGCGGGTGCGCAGCGGGTCATTCTGGCAATCGGCGGCAGCGCGACCAACGATGCAGGCAGCGGCATGCTGTCAGCATTGGGCGCGCGCTTTCTGGATGCCGACGGGCAGCCATTGCCGCCCGGCGGCCTGGCACTGGCCAATCTGGCGCGTATTGACCTGAGCGGGTTTGATCCACGACTGGCGGACGCCAGGGTAGAAATCGCTGCCGATGTCGATAACCCGCTGTGCGGGCCCAATGGAGCCTCTCATATCTTCGGCCCGCAAAAAGGCGCATCGCCCGACCAGGTGCTGACGCTTGATGCCGCACTGGGGCATTTTGCCGATCACTCTGCACGAACGCTAGGACGCGATTTGCGCGACAGCCCGGGCAGTGGCGCGGCGGGCGGCATGGGCTTTGCGGCGAAAGCTTATCTGAATGCTTCGTTCCGGGCGGGCGTCGAGGTGGTCGCCGACCTGACCGGTCTGGAACAAGCCTTGGTTGGCGCAGACCTGGTGATCACCGGAGAAGGGCGCTTCGACGCCCAGACCTTGCGCGGTAAAACGCCGCTGGGTGTTGCGCGGGTAGCGCAACGTCAAGGCGTCCCGGTCATTGTGCTGGCCGGAACGCTCGGCGAGGGTTACGAGCAGTTGTATCAACATGGCATCAGCGCCGCGTTTGCGCTGACCAGTGGCCCGATGAACCTTGATCAGGCCTGCCGCAACGCCAGCCAACTGTTACATGATCGGGCACGGGACGTGGCGCGGGTCTGGCAACTGGCGGCACGCTGAGCCGGTCCCGGATTACTCATCCACTGTTCACGGGCGGGTTATTCGCCCGCGAACACGAGCTGAGTCAGCGCACCAACCCCAGCCGTTCATGCCAGGCGGCAATCGACTCTTCAGGGAAACCGTCGTACTGCTGATCTCCTTCGCGTTTGTCCACTTCCACCCATGACGCTTTCGAATCCAGCAACATGTGAGTGTGCTCGGGCGCCGTGGGCAGCGGCGTATCAATGGCCGAGGCGAACGGATGAATCAGTTCCGGCCAGTCCGGGCTGAACAACCACAGACCGCTGCCGCAGTGTTTGCAGAAGTGCCGCTCGGCGCTGCTGATGTCGACATGGTGGTCTTTGCGCATTTTCGCGTGATAGATCGAGATGTTTTCCCGACCGTTGACCTTCATGCTCTTGGCATCGCCGCTCAGGTTGATGGCGTAGCCGCCGGAGCCCTGAGTCTTGCGACAGATCGAGCAATAGCAGCGTTGATAGGGATAGGGGTGGGCGCTGGTGAGGCTGAACTCAACGGCGCCACAATGACAGGAACCTTCCAGATGCATGGCAAACCTCCATGGCTGTGCAAGCCTGATACGTGTGCAATGCAGGTGTAGACAAGTCAGTGGCGGGTTTTACGCATGTCAGCGGGTCGCAATCACGACGGGCGGAAGGTCGAGAAGAAAGCGCCTAAAGAATTGTTGGACAATGTCGATACGCTGAGGGTTGTCTGACAACTGTCGGCACTGCACTTCAACTATAAAAGAGCCTTGGCCATGAATTTACGCAAACTCACTATTGCCCGTCGTGCGGGATTGGGTTTTACCTTGATTTCTCTGCTGGTGGCATTATTGGGCTGGTTCGCGTTGGTACAGATGTCGGCCATTCGCCAGAGCGAAGTGGCCGTCGAGACCAACTGGTTACCGAGCATGCGAGTGGTCAATGATGTCCGGGAAATCATGCTGCGCATTCGCACCATTTCCCTGCGCATGGCCCTGGACCCTGATCCCGCGAACATTGCGACCTATCGTGGACAGATGGACGTACGCCTTGGCGACTTGAGTAAAAAACTGGAAGTGCTCAATACGTTTGTCGACACCCCTCAGGAAAAAGTTCTGGCCGATCAGTTTCTCGTGACCATGGGCCAATATCGCAATGCCCTGGACCGTTCTTTCGTGCTTGCTGCCCAGAAAGACAGCGCTGGTCTGAACAAACTGCTGCTGGCTGACATGAAGCAGATCGTCGACGGTTCCGGTAAACAACTCAGTGATCTGGCTGATTTCTACGTTACTCAGGTCGACGCCGAGGGCAAAGCTGCAGAAACTCAGTATTACAACTCGCGCAGTATCGTAATGATTTTCGTGATTCTCGCTGCGCTGGCAACCATCGGCCTGGCCTGGTGGCTCACGCGCAGCATCGTGCGTCCGTTGCAGCGCGCCGTTACCGCCGCCGAGCACGTGGCTCAGGGCGACCTGACTCACCGCATCGAAGTGGATGGCGAGGATGAAGTCACTCGTCTGTTGCGCGCACTGGAACTGATGCAGGGCAACCTGCGTGATGCCATGCGCCACATTGGCAGCTCCGCGACCCAGTTGGCCTCGGCGGCCACCGAGCTCAATTCGGTCACCGAAGACAGCTACCGTGGTCTGCACCAGCAGAACGCCGAAATCGACCAGGCAGCCACGGCCATCAACGAGATGACTTCGGCAGTGGAAGAAGTTGCGCGCAACGCGGTGTCCACGTCCGATGCATCCAATCATTCCAGCTCGTCGGCAAAAGCCGGCGCTGCTCGCGTGATCGAAACCGTTGAATCGATCCAGACACTGACCGACAACGTCCAGGCAACGTCTGCGCTGGTGCAGAACCTGGCTGACCGTTCGCAGGACATTGGCAAAGTGCTGGACGTGATCCGCTCGATTGCCGAGCAGACCAACCTGCTGGCCCTCAACGCTGCCATCGAGGCTGCACGTGCGGGCGAATCGGGCCGGGGCTTTGCAGTGGTGGCCGATGAGGTGCGCGCACTGGCGCACCGTACCCAACAGTCGACGCTTGAGATCGACTCGATGGTCGGGGCCATGCGCACGGGTTCGGCTCAGGCGCTGGAATCGATGACCACCAGCCGTGACCGTGCGACCTCCACCTTGTCGCTGGCCAAGGGCGCAGGCGAATCGCTGAATGAAATCACCTCGTCGATCAATCAGATTTCCGAACGCAACCTGGTGATCGCAAGCGCCGCAGAAGAACAGGCGCAAGTGTCACGCGAGGTCGACCGCAATATCGTCAACATTCGTGACCTGTCCATGCAATCGACCCAGGGCGCCAACCAGATCAGCGCATCCAGCCATGAATTGTCTCGTCTGGCGGCTGATCTGAACCAGGTAGTGGCACGCTTTCAAGTCTGAATAACGCTCGTCAATAGCGCTTGGGTTCGCTTGCCGTTGACCGACCGGGCGCGCATTATTGCCCCCGGTCGGAGTGACCTCCGATACAGACTGGATAAACTCCTTATCGATGGAGGCGGCATCACGTCATGGACAATAAAAAGCAACCCTTCAGCAGTTGGCTGCGCTCGCCCTCACACCATCAGTGGCTGGCTCAGGAGGGCAGGCGTCTGTTGACCTTCGCCAAAGCGGCCAAACTGCAAAACGGGTTTGGCAGCCTCGACGACTACGGTCGTCTCATGGTGGGTGCAACCGCCGAAACCATGAACACCGCGCGCATGACCCACTGTTTCGCCATGGCTCATATACAGGGTATTCCAGGCTGCGCCGCGCTGGTCGACCACGGCATCGAAGCGCTCAGCGGCCCGCTGCGCGACATAGAGCACGGCGGCTGGTTCAGCGCCGCACTGGAAGACGGTGGCAGTACAGACAAACAAGCCTACCTGCATGCCTTCGTCGCGCTGGCGGCGAGTTCAGCCGTGGTCGCGGGCCGACCTGGCGCGCAGACGCTGCTGTCTGATGTGATCCAGGTCATTCAAGGCCATTTCTGGAGCGAGCAGGAAAACGCCATGCGCGAATCCTTTGCCCGTGACTGGAGCGGTGAAGAATCCTACCGGGGCGCCAACAGCAACATGCACAGTACCGAAGCGTTTCTCGCCCTGGCGGACGTGACCGGCGATGCGCAGTGGCTCGATCGGGCGTTGAGTATTGTCGAGCGGGTCATTCATCAGCATGCCGGGGCCAATCAGTTTCAGGTCGTCGAGCACTTTACGCAGGACTGGCAACCGCTGCCCGATTACAACCGCGAAAACCCGGCCGACGGGTTTCGTCCATTTGGCACGACCCCCGGGCATGCGTTCGAGTGGGCGCGTCTGGTGCTGCACCTCGAAGCGGCGCGCCGTCGGGCAGGTCGCTCCAGCCCGTCCTGGCTACTGGATGATGCCCGTCAGTTGTTCGCCAATGCCTGCCGGTTTGGCTGGGACGTCGATGGTGCGCCGGGTATCGTCTACACGCTCGACTGGGAGAACAACCCGGTGGTTCGTCATCGTCTGCACTGGACCCACTGCGAAGCCGCTGCGGCGGCCGCCTCGCTATTGCAGCGTACTGGCGAGCAGCAATACGAAGACTGGTACCGCTGCTTCTGGGAGTTCAACGAGACCCTGTTCATTGACCATGAACATGGCAGCTGGCGACACGAGTTGAATGAACAAAACGTACCCAGCGAGGATATCTGGCCGGGTAAACCGGACTTGTATCACGCCTACCAGGCGACGCTGCTGCCGGTGCTGCCGCTGGATGTAAGCCTGGCGAGTGGCTTGGCTGATATGGGCTGAAGCAGATTCGCCCTTATTCAAGGGCGAGTTCCTGATGTGCGTCGAGGCTTAGTGTGACGGCACGCTTTTGTCGGTCAGGCGGATAATCTGCCGGGCCAGGAAGCTGCCGGTGAGGATCACGCCAAACAGGCGCAGGGTCTGCATCGCCAGCACGAAACCGACATCGGCGTGAGTATCAATGGCAATGATTGCCATGGTATCAAGCCCGCCGGGGCTGGTGGCCAGGTAAACCGAGAGATAGTCCTTGTCCATCAGCAGCGCGATCAACCCGGCAGACAGGGCGCAGAGCACGATCAGCAGCAGCGATGCCAGAATCATCATCGGCAGCCTTTTCCAGACATACAACACGGTTGGCCGGTCAAAGCGCAGGCCCACATAGCAGCCAATGGCACCGTAGCCCAGCGGCAACAACCAGTCGGGTATGGTGATCTGCAACAGACCGCTCAGTTGCAACGCGCCACCCAGCAGTAACGGCACCAGCAATGCACCTGCCGGAAGCCGCGCCCCCAACACAACGCCCACCGCGATCACTGCCAGGCTGAGCGCAAGATCAGGGATGCTCAGGCTCTCGTTCAGCGCATCCTGGCTGTGCACTTCGGCGCCGCTGCCCGTGGCGCCGATGAAATGACTGACCAGCGCACCGATCACGACCACACAGACCACCCGTACATACTGCATGGTCGCGACGATCCGCGAGTCGGCGCCGTAGTCTTCCGACATGGCGACCATTGCCGAAGCCGCACCGGGCGATGTGCCCCAGGCCGCTGTGTTGCTCGGGATACCCGCAAAGCGCACCAGCATCAGCCCGACCGCAGCGCTCAATATTACCGTCAGCAATGTGGCCAGCAGCATGACGTGCCAGGACTGCAACGCGGTCAGCAGAACGCTTACTGACATGGCGTGAGCGATCAACACGCCTACCGTGCCTTGACCGAGTTGAAAGGCTCGCTTGTTCATGCGGATCGTCGCCCCTGAAACACCGAAGCTGATCGCAACCAGCATCGGTCCCAGAAAAAGTGCGGCGGGCATGTTGAGCAGTTTGAGAAGTTGCCCAGCGGTACCGGCGATCACAATCAGGGCGGCCCACTGGGCGAGGGAGGGAAGAGTGGTGAGCGACATGCTTGAAACACGAGACAAGGAGGTTCTCCCGGATATTGCTTCGGCCAGCAGGCCGAATCGGATGCCATTAATTATCGACATCGAAACCCATCAAGTCTATTTTCTAATAATCATGAATTGATAACTTTGGTTGATGAATATGGACCTGCGTGACCTGAACTACTTTGAAACCATCGCCGAACTCGGTCATCTCGGAAGAGCTGCGCAAAAGCTCAACCGCAGCCAGCCAGCCCTGACCAAAAGTATTCAGCGCCTGGAGGAGTCGTTTGGGACGCGTCTGTTTCAGCGCGATGGGCGGCGTATCAAGCTGACGCCAGTGGGTGAGTTGCTTCAGGCTCGCGGTAAAGAACTGCAGCAAAGCATTGCCCAGACTCAGCGAGAAGTACGTGATTTTGCCAGCGGCATGGTGGGCAACATCAGGGTGGGTTGCGCCGCCACGATGGCTGAATACCTTATGCCCAAGCTCACCTCGGCGTTGCTGCAGCGCACCCCGGATGTCACCTTCAAGCTGGTGATCGGCCAGGACGACCTGCTTCGGGAATCGCTGCGCTCCGGGCAACTGGACATGATTATCTGCGGGCTGGCGCCGGACAGCGAAGGCGTCACCAGTTTTGCTGTCCTGGAGGACGAGGCGGTCGTGATCGCCAGCAAACAGCACCCCATCTTCAACACGCCGCTGCAGATGAGCGACCTGTGCGCCTATCGCTGGGTGCTGCCGCCCGTCAGCGTGTCTTCCCGCAAATGGCTGGACGCGACCTTCGCCGCGCATGGGTTGCCCTTGCCTACGGTACAGATCGAGGCCAATTCGATATCGCTGCTGCCGGGATTGATCGCTCAGAGCAACCTGCTGAGCTTCGTGGCGCGCGAGTCTCTGGAGTTCGGCAAGACCATGCAGCATCTGCGCGAAGTCCCGCTCGAACAGACCACCATGAAGCGCACGGTCGGTGTGACGCTACGCAATGGGGGTTATCTGTCGCCAGCGGCGCAGGGCATGGTGCAGATGTTGCGAGACAACGGCGGCGACTTTCTGGTGTGGGCCTAGGTTTTTGCGACTGAACCTGCTCACTTTTTATGCCGGGCTGAGTTAGCCTTGAGTCAGTGGGCACGCGGAATGTGTCCGGTCTTGATGAACGCCACAGGAGCCTCCTTCATGCAAATATCACTACTCTCTGCGTCTACTGCCAGCCGGACGCAACATATTCAGCGTCATACGCATTTGTCTGGCGGTGATCAGTCGCCCCTGAATGACTCCGATGCCGACGAGGACCGCGACCCGGAAGCCTATCTGGATCTCGACATCCTCGGACTGGATGACTTCGTCGACGCGGACAAGCTTGATCCGACGCTGACGGGCGACATCGGCTCATCAACGCTGGGTTGATCGACGTGGCTGGCGCAGAACTGCAGAGCCGGCTCATTCTCCCTTCAGATACCGAGCCAGGGCCTCGGCGCCCAGTTCGACGGTGGAGCTGGTCCCGGCCCATGTGCAGGCCAGCATCAGGTTGCGCGGCAGTTGGAAGTCCTCGACCAGAAAACCGTCAGGATCGAAGCCGTCGATGTCGTGGGGCACCAGTTCGCGCAGTGAGGTCGCTGGCTCGAAATAGGCCCACACCGGTTTGTTGAGCGCCACTGCCATGCCGATCTCAAAGGCAGTTCCCGAGTCTGGCTCCAATCCGCGAAACACATTCAGGTTGGCGAGCACGGCACTGGAGCGCTGGATCATGGCGATGTTCATGGTGCAGATCAGCCTGGCCGTTTCCTGGGGCGCAAGGCCTTGCGGGACCTCGTTGTCGAACGGGTACAGACCCTCCAGCCCGTGGGCCGTGCAAAGCGCCTTGAGGTAGTGTCCGTAGTCCACGGCATCCTTGCGCAATACATCGAAGCCTGCGAGATAAACCAGTGGCGCGTGCATGTCGTTTCTCCTGTCGAGGTTTCAGGGCAGAGTGCAGCCATCAAGTCTAGAGCCTGCGGGCCAACACCACCATTGATCGGCGCAGGGACGTAAAGTGTACATTCAGGCTGGAATCTGTACGGATAGACAGTATCCTTGCTCAGTCTGCCTCTTCGCCGTGTGACTGTTGGCCTTGAATACCTCACCTCTCGACAATCCTTTTTACTATCTGGAAAACTTCCGGCAGGTGCTTGGCTGGATCGCCCAGCGCTATGACGATCTGCTGGATGAATCCGAGCACGCGTTTATCGAAGCGTTCGCGCGGTTGCCCGTCTCTTCACAAGGCTTGCTCGTGCGCATGGTGATGCGCAAAGGTTCGTTATTTCGGGCCAGCAAGCTTACCTATGAAGAAATTGGAGACCCCCATCAGGCAGTGCTGCCATTGCTTGAATCGGGGTGGGTCGACGCCCGGCCTGCTCTCAGGCTCGATGAGTTGTTTCAATTGCTGCGCAAGGACGAGCTTGGCCAATGCTTCAGTGCTCACCGGGTCAAGAGGCCTGAGCGTAAACACGAGTGGTTTGAGCGTCTGCAGCCGCTTTATGAGTCGGCATTGCCCTTGGACGAATGGCATCCAGAGCTACCAGATGCGGCGTTTTGTCTGACGATCATGCCGTTATGCGACCGCTTGCGGCTGCTGTATTTCGGCAACCTCTACCAAGAGTGGTCGGAGTTCGTTCTGGCTGATCTGGGTATTTATCGTTACGAAAAAGTCGAGTTCTCGCTGGATTCGCGTGGCATCAGTCAGCGCGCGGATATTGATGTCTGTGTGCAATTGCACGCGTGCCGGGAAGCGCTGGAAACCAGCACCGAGCTGCATGACCTGGCTGCTCGGGCGATAGCCATCGAGTGCCGTAACCCTTGGCTGCAGATGCGCCGCGCCAAGTTGCTGTTTCGTATCGGACAGCAGGCCGAGCGCTTGCAGGATTGGGCCCTGGCGCTGTCGGTGTATTGCCAATCGAGTTATCCCGGTGCCCGTTCCCGGCAGATCCGGGTACTGGAACGCAACGCCGAGTACGCCGAAGCCATGGCACTGCTGGAGCAAGCGAGACTGGCGCCGGAAAGCGATGCCGAAGTGCAGCATCTGTCACGAGTGCTGCCCCGTCTGCAACGTAAACTGGGACTGGCCACCGAGCGCAAGCGGCCAGCGCGCGTGGTTTCGCGCCTGGACCTGCAGGTGCCGCAACTGCCGGGCCTTGGCGTCGAGCAACTGATTCGCCTTCAGTTGCAAGAAGAGGGCGGGGAGGTGCACTACGTCGAGAACACATTGATCAATTCATTGTTCGGGCTGCTGTGCTGGCCAGCGATCTTCGCGCCGGTACCGGGCGCGTTCTTTCACCCGTTTCACAGTGCACCGAGTGACCTGTACAGCCCGGACTTCTACCAGCGCCGTGCGGTGCTGTTCGACGCCTGCCTGGCTCAGCTGGATTCAGACGCCTACCTGGCCACCATTCGCCAGCACTACTCCAGCAAATACGGCCTGCAGTCACCCTTTGTATTCTGGGGCGCAGTGAGCGAGCCGTTACTGGAGCAGGCACTTGACTGCCTGCCTGCCGAGCATCTGCGCCACTGGTTCCGACGTCTGTTGCAGGACATCAAGGCCAACCGCACCGGGATGCCGGACCTGATCCAGTTTTTCCCTGAAGAGCGCCGCTATCGAATGGTTGAGGTGAAGGGGCCGGGTGATCGGCTACAGGACAACCAACTGCGCTGGCTGGATTTTTGCGCCGAACACGGTATGCCTGTCGAGGTTTGTTACGTGCAGTGGGCAATAGACGGCGAGGGTGAAGCTGTAGCAGTGAACGGGGTCATGGCTCAAGCCTGACTTAGCTGTTCGCCAGGGAGTTTAATCAGTTGCGGGGCGGTTCTGGCTCTGACTGCGTTGCTGATGCTGGAACAAACCGCCTCGCGATCTTGCCGATCACTCCATGGTCACGCCATGACTCAAGGCGCGGTATCGTCGTCGTCATCCTGGTCGTTGTCGCGACCCATGCCAGCCTTGCCAGCTTCGTGCTTCTTGTCTCGCAGAGTTTCATTACCGGTCGGCGCGGCAGGAGCAGGGTCCATGCCTTTGACGCCTGGGCTGGTTCCAGGAGCGCCTGGAGTGGTGCCGTCAGTGTTTTTCTCAAGACCGGTACCCGGCACTTTGGGGCCGCCAGTCGCGGGGTTGGTCGGGCCAGTCGACCCTGCCAGTGCACTGGTGCTGGCTACGGCCAACAGCATGGCGAGAGTCAGGCTTCGCATTCGATTCGGTATCATGGTGCAAACCTCATATGAATGTGGGGAGAACAGTCATTGGGTGGTGATTGCAGACAGAGGTGCTGTCAGTCCGACCAGCGGACGAGACGCTTGGCCCCGTATCGCTGATCTACCTGCAAAAACCCTTAGTTGGTCTTTGGTTTTTCAGTGACGCCACTGTTGTCATGCGACTGACCATGGGTGGACTTGTCATGCGTCATCGACTTCGAACCGGTACCGTTCTGTTGAGTAGTCTGCGCGCCCGGCGTGTTCGAAGAGTTGCGGTCAGCCGGCGGGGCATCGCTGCCCGGCAGCTTCATTGCATTCTTGTTGATTGGGGTGGCAGGGGTAGTAGTCGACTCGGCAAATGCAGCACCTGATGCAACTGCCATCAGGCCCGCAAGTGTCAGGGCAGTCAGTTTGGTCTTGATCATGATGCTTACTCCGTTTTTTTTGAATACTGATTAAGTACCCACGTTGGTCATTGGCCAGTGGCCATAGGTGCCGCTGATCCCGACGAACGGTAGCTGAGGAAGCAAGATATTAATACCACCCCATTTCATCCGCACATCGTTTACCCGTGATCCGCGCCAGACACAAAAGCGTCATCAAGAGAGAGGCAGCGTCGGTTTTCAGGTCATTTGGTTATAGCAGGGTAGGCATGCAGGCTCATCTGAGTCTTACATGGAACAAATTCTTACATTTATGTAACGCAGATGGCCCTGCGCCATCTGCGTTTAGATGGCAGTTGGCTATTCGCTCGTTTCTTGGCATTTGCCCCAATAAACATTGGGGTTTTTGAGAACTGGTTGAGTGATGGGCGTAGGAAATAGCCCACAAAAAACGGTTGAATCCGCCTTGGTTCAACTGTTTGTCATTAAACAGAAACATTTCAGGTTTTAAATCCGCCTCGGGCCTCCTTAAGTGGACCACCACACAATCTCCTGGACTGAGGTATTAACGTGATTCTGCTGAATAAAAAACGCTTGTCGCTTCTGATCGCTTCGCTGTGCCTCAGCGGTGTAGCTCACGCGACTGACGTAACGGGCGCTGGTTCGAGTTTCGTCTTCCCGGTTATTTCCAAGTGGTCCCAGGACTACAGCAAAACTGCCCCGCACCGCATCAACTATCAGTCCATCGGTTCGGGTGGCGGCATTGCCCAGATCAAGGCAGCGACCGTCGACTTCGGCGCTTCCGACGCCCCGATGTCTGCGGAAGACCTGCAGGCTGCCGGTCTTGGCCAGTTCCCGAGCGTGATCGGCGGTATTGTCCCGATCATCAACGTGGAAGGCATTGAAAGCGGTAAGTTGAAGCTGGACGGCGACGCCATCGCCAAGATCTTCATGGGCGACATCAAGAAGTGGAATGACCCAGCCATCGTCGCGCTTAACCCAGGCGTCAAGCTGCCAGAAACCGCCATCACCGTCGTTCACCGTTCGGACGGCTCGGGCACCACTTACAACTTCACCAACTACCTGAGCAAAGTCAGCCCTGAGTGGAACGAGAAGTTGAAGTTCGGTTCGACGGTTCAGTGGCCAGCGGGCGTAGGCGGCAAGGGCAACGAAGGTGTTTCTGCCTACGTGAAGCAGATCAAGGGTTCGATCGGCTACGTCGAGTATTCGTACGCCGTAACCAACAAGCTTTCTTACACTCAGCTTAAAAACGCTGCTGGCAAGTTCATCGAGCCGACCGCCAAGGCGTTCGCGGCTGCTGCTGACACTGCTGACTGGGCAAACGCCAAGGACTTCGGCCTGATCATGACCAACGCTCCGGGCGAAGGTGCATGGCCGATCACCGCGACCACCTGGATCATCATGTACAAGAAAGCCAAGAACGAAGAGAAAAGCGCGGCAGCTTTTGACTTCTTCAAGTGGTCCCTGGAAAACGGCCAGAAACAGGCCGAGTCGCTGGACTATGTAGCGTTGCCGAAATCGCTGGTCGATCGCGTAGAAAACTACTGGAAAACTGAATTCACTAAGTAAGTGATTCAAGGCCTGTATCACCCCTGTCATCGACCGCGATATCGGTCGGATGGCAGGGGCTTTTCCTTGCGAGTGGACTCACCATGACTGAAAACACCCAATATCTGTCCGCTACCGCCAACACTGTCGAGACCGAAGGCGAGAAACGCGCCAAGCGGGATCATCGGCACGACCTGTGGTTCAAGCGTTCATTGCAGGCGGCGGCGATGCTGGTGCTTGCGTTGCTGGGTTGTATTGCCCTGTCGACCCTCTGGGGTGGCAGTCTGGCCTTTCAAACTTTCGGGTTTGAGTTTCTGACCAGTACCGAGTGGGACGTCAACGCCGGCAAATTTGGCGCTCTGGTTCCAATCTACGGCACTCTGGTTACCTCTTTTCTGGCTTTGCTGATCGCCGTTCCGGTGAGTTTCGGCATCGCAATCTTTTTAACGGAAGTGGCTCCGCCCTGGTTGCGTATGCCGATCGCCTCGGCCATCGAACTGCTGGCGGGGATTCCTTCGATCATTTACGGCATGTGGGGGCTGTTTGTGTTCGGCCCGTTCATGGCAGAACACCTTTCACCCTGGATCACTGAAAACCTTGGCAGCCTGCCGCTTGTAGGGCCGATGTTCCAGGGGCCGCCGTTGGGTATCGGCATGCTGACGGCCGGTATCGTGCTGGCCATCATGATCACGCCGTTCATTACCTCGGTCATGCAGGAAGTTTTCCGCACTGTGCCTACCACCCTCAAAGAGTCGGCCTACGCATTGGGCGGCACGACCTGGGAAGTGGTCTGGGACATCGTCCTGCCTTACACCCGCTCGGCCGTCGTGGGCGGTGTGTTCCTGGGGCTGGGTCGTGCGCTGGGTGAGACCATGGCAGTGACCTTCGTGCTCGGCAACGCGCACCAGTTCTCGGCGTCGCTGATGATGCCAAGCAGTTCCATTGCTTCGGTCATCGCCAACGAATTCAACGAGGCCTACACCGATCTGCACCGTTCGGCGCTTATAGCACTGGGCTTCCTGTTGTTCGTCGTCACCTTCATCGTGCTGGCGCTTGCACGTCTGATGTTGTCGCGACTGTCGCGCAAGGAGGGGTTATGAGTAAGGACGTGACAGGCAGCGAGCACCTTTACCGGGTTCGTAACCTAAAGAACAAAGTGGCGATGGTGCTCAGTTGCGGCGCCACGGCATTCGGTCTGCTGTGGCTGGTCTGGATTCTGCTGACCACTATTATCAAGGGCATCGACGCCTTGAACCTGCAGTTGTTCACCGGCATGACTCCGCCGCCTGGTACCGAAGGCGGCCTGGCCAACGCGTTTTACGGCAGCGTGCTGATGTCCGGCATCGGCCTGTTGATCGGTACGCCGATCGGTCTGATGGCCGGTATCTGGCTGGCCGAGTTCGCCCGTTACACCAAGCTTGGTAACGCCGTGCGCTTCATCAACGACATTCTGCTGTCGGCGCCCTCGATCGTACTCGGGTTGTTCGTGTACACCGTTGTGGTGCTGCCGCTCAACGCAGTCACCGGGCACCAGGTCGGTTTCTCTGCGTTGGCCGGTGCGTTGGCCCTGGCGTTGCTGGTGATTCCGGTAGTGGTTCGCACCACCGATGAAATGATGCAGCTGCAACCCTCAACGATGCGCGAAGCTGCGCTGGCACTGGGTGTTCCGCAATGGAAGCTGACCCTGCAAATCGTTCTGCGCGCTGCCAAAGCGGGTGTGGTTACTGGTGTGCTGCTGGCATTGGCGCGCATCACCGGCGAAACCGCGCCGCTTTTGTTTACCGCATTCGGCAACCAGTTCTGGAGCAGTGATCTGCTCAAACCGATCGCCAGTGTTCCGGTGGTGGTCTTCCAGTACGCCATGAGCCCGTTCGAAGACTGGCATTCTCTGGCATGGGCCGGTGCGCTGGTCATGACGTTGTTCGTACTGATACTGAGTCTGCTTTCTCGCTTAATTCTTCTGCGCAATAGGGCGTCCTGATGAACAATCTTTCTCTGGCCAACGAAAAAACCAAGATTCAAGTGCGCGGTCTGGAGTTTTTCTATAACAACCAGAAGTCGCTGAAGTCCATCGACATGACCATTCCCGAGAAGCGCATTACCGCGATCATCGGTCCATCGGGTTGTGGCAAGTCGACCCTGTTGCGTGTGTTCAACCGTATCTACGCGATGTACCCGAAACAGGAAGCGCGCGGCGAAGTGCTGCTCAATGGCGAAAATATCCTGGCGCCGGGCTATTCGATGAACCGACTGCGCAGCCACGTGGGCATGGTGTTCCAGAAGCCAGTGCCGTTCCCTATGTCGATCTACGACAACATCTCCTACGCTATCAAGCATCACGAAAAACTGTCACGTCGTGAGATGGAAGACCGCGTCGAGCAGGCCTTGCGTGGCGCCGCATTGTGGGACGAGGTCAAGGACAAGCTCAAGCAGAGCGCGACTGGCCTGTCCGGCGGTCAGCAACAGCGTCTGTGCATCGCTCGCACCATCGCACTGCGCCCGCAGGTCCTGTTACTCGATGAGCCGACGTCTGCCCTTGATCCGATCTCTACCGGTCGTATCGAACAGCTGATTACCGAGCTGAAAGAGCAGTTCACTGTGATCATCGTGACGCACAACATGCAGCAGGCAGCACGTTGCTCGGACTACACCGCGTTCATGTTCATGGGTGAGCTGATCGAGCACGGCGACACCGACACCATTTTCACCAAGCCCTCCAAGACCCAGACCGAAGACTACATCACCGGTCGTTTCGGCTGATCAGCCAGCCAGGGCGGGCGCCTCCCGGTGCTCGCCCATGTACTCTTCGATCTTGCTGCGCAGCCATCGCTCGGCAGGGTCGTTATCCATCACACTCAGCCATGTCATCGACAGGTCCAGCCCAGGTGTCGTGAACGGCATCGGTTCGTCGTACACCAACCCCAGCGCACTCATGGCACTCGCTACATAGTCAGACAACCCGGAAATCATATCGGTACCGGCCATCAGGGCGGGCAGGGTGGTGAACTGCGGCACCGACAACACCACATGCCGCTTGCGGCCTACGGCGGTCAGCCATTCATCGGCGAAACTGCTGACGCTGGCGACGTGCGAAACCACTACATGCGGGCGCGCGCAGTACTCGTCTATTGTCATGGGCGCTGTCGGCTTGTCGGCCCTTATCAATCGCGGCTGAATGTTGCGCAACAACTTGCGTTTGGCATTGGCGGGCAATTCTCGGGTCAGACAGATCGCGACAGTAATGTTGCCGGACATCAGCACCTCGGAAACACTGAGGTAGTCGACGTGCTTGACTACGATCACGACACCTGGTGCTTCCTTGCGAATGGCCTTGAGCATGGCGGGCAGCAAACCATACTCGACGTCATCTGACATGCCGATGCGAAAGGTCATCTTGCTGACCGACGGATCGAAATCGGTAGACAGGCTAAGTGCCGTGGACATGGCGTCCAGAGCAGGGGTCAGATGTTTGAGAATCTCGTGAGCACGGGCCGTTGGCTCCATGCGATGCCCTACCCGAATAAACAGCGGGTCGTTGAGTAGCGTGCGGAGTCGGCTAAGTGCTGCGCTGATGGTGGGCTGACCGAGGAACAGCTTTTCAGCTGCGCGGGTGACGTTACGCTCTTGCATCAAGGTCTCGAAAACCACCATCAGGTTGATGTCAGCCTTGCGCAGTTCATTGCGATTCATTGTGATTCCTTGGCATCAGACATATCACCCGGATGGCGCCCATACAGTAGGGCTCAGTCTAGGGAAGCCAGGCCATGGGCGTCCAGCATTTTGCCCCGTCAGGCGGCGCTTGGAAGGGCCTTCGGGAAACGTCTTCTTACGTTTTTGTAGGTAGGAAAAGGGCGAATCTGCTGTACGAATTGGGGTCTACTTGCAGGCCTGCGGCGTGCGACCGAAAAGCCGCAGACTTCAACCTGAACCCTAGAGGAGGTGCCCCGTATGCGGGCTGCAAAGATTGCCGGTATGTTGATGACGTTGACGCTGCCTTTTACCGCACTGGCCGAGACGCCCAGTTACGGTCAGCAACTGGAGGGCTTCACTTACCCGCATGCGCTCAAGAAATTCAGCTTCCAGTCCCAGGGCAAGTCACTGGAGATGGGCTACATGGACGTCGCGCCGACCGGCAAGGCCAACGGCCGCACCGCCGTGCTGATGCATGGCAAGAACTTCTGCGCTGCAACCTGGGAAGACACGATAAAAGGGCTCAGCGCGGCAGGCTATAGAGTCATAACGCCTGACCAGATCGGTTTTTGCACCTCTACCAAGCCTGAGAACTACCAGTACAGCTTTCAGCAGCTATCGTTGAACACCCACGCGCTGCTCGAAAAACTGGGCATCGACAAGGTGTCGGTAGTGGGCCATTCAACCGGCGGTATGCTGGCCACCCGTTACGCGCTGATGTACCCCAAACAGACCGACAGGCTGGTGATGGTCAATCCGATTGGCCTGGAAGACTGGAAAGCACTCGGCGTGCCTTACAGGACCATTGATCAATGGTACGAGCGGGAGTTGAAAACCACCGCCGACGGCATTCGCGAGTACGAAAAGAAGACCTATTACGACGGCCGCTGGAAGCCGGAGTACGACAAGTGGGTCGATATGCTGGCAGGACTGAACAAGGGCCCGGGCCAGAAAATCGTTGCCTGGAACTCGGCACTGATCTACGACATGATTTTCACTCAGCCGGTATTTTACGAGTTCGCCAACCTGCAAGTGCCGACTGTTCTGATGATCGGTGACAAAGACACCACCGCCATCGGCAGTGACATCGCGCCGCCGGACGTAAAAGCCAAAATCGGCAAGTACGAAGTGCTTGGCAAGCAGGTCACCGAAATGATTGCGGGCGCCAAACTGGTGGAATTCAAAGGCATGGGGCACGCCCCGCAAATGGAAGATCCAACAGGATTCAACAAAGCACTGGTCTCGGCTCTTCAGTAACGGCCTGACGGCATTATTACAGAGACGCGGTTCGGCATGCCGAACCGCGTATGGTCTACT